>Ga0196901_1000131_pt1 | contig 39350 bp, 61 predicted proteins | sample CB_VirMetaG_FD_169099 | JGI IMG/M metagenome (GOLD analysis project Ga0196901, IMG submission 169099) | Freshwater to marine saline gradient viral communities from Chesapeake Bay - CB_1504_1 Viral MetaG (v3) (version 3) | ecosystem: Environmental > Aquatic > Marine > Coastal | place: USA... | reverse complement strand
GAAAGCCACAAGCCCGGATAGCCCACAAGCACTTTCCTCAACGGGAAAGCGCCGAAGGCGATTGGGTGGGCCTCGCCCACAAGCTCTCTCCTGGGTGCGACAAATTGTCACATGTGACAATCATGCACTTGACAGGCAAATTGTCGCATGGGCCGTGGTACAAGGTCACAGGCACAAGCCTGTGGATAACTTAAAATATTTTTCACGCTGCCACATTTATGCCTTATTGTTATGGGATATTGTAGGATGTCAATTTAACAACGGAGGTGAATATGGCATTACAATACGACTACACAGCCTTGGACACAGAAGGATGGACCGAGGAGCAACACGTCTCAGCTGCAAACTTTTGCTGGACCATGATGTATTTAGACATCAAGGATGTTACAGCGGAGAATGCGGACGAGATTATTTTCCGGATTATGTTTCTTCAAATGTTGGGTCTTGGACCATGGGTTACACGAACTCCTCTTTCAGAGGTGAAGGAAAGAGTTCAAAGCTTGATTGGTTACAAAACCAACATCAAAGAGGAACCACGTTTCAAGTTTATTCGAAGATGGATAAAAGCTGGAGTGGATTTACTGGAGGAAAAATTAGAAAAGAATATAGATTTAAAATAGTTTCTACCTCCAACCCGGGCGATTTCTCGCCCGGGTTTTTTTGTGCCTGGAAAAAGGCATTAGTCCTCATAGCCCACAAGCATTACCACAGCCACAAGTAGAGAGAGGGAGAGGGTGGGTCCCGCCCACAAGCACTATCAGCCTGGCTGCGACGTTATGTCACATTGACAAGAAATTCTTGAACCTTGGTCCATGACTCAGCGACCGGGGTACATGGTTCACGGCTCACGAGTTTTAGAATATCTTTTCCTTCATAAAGTTTTATGGCTAAAGGATCGAGGGCCTTTGCCAAGATGAAAGTATTGCCTGGATGTTTCATGTGGAACGCAATTTGGTGTGGTGAAAAGGTTAATTTTTTACGTTTCTCTACTTTCAATTCAACTGTAAAGAACTTCCCTTTTTCATTGTAACATAACAAATCTGGCACGCCTGCAGAGGCCCAACTTTCAAGTCTAGTAAAGGAAATTTGCTTGATGTTTGTCTTAACTTGTTGCCAAAATTTGGACTCATCTTTGGCCATAAATTTACCGTAAGTAGGATGGTTATAATCTTCTCAAAACTTTGCCCATTCGAGCTCTTTCAGGTGTGACTGTAAGTACAATTCTATGTGATTCTCTCACTCCAATTAATTTATTCTGCATTAACTTAGCACCAGTGATATCGTAAAATTCTCCATTAGGTAATACTACTTGGACTCTTGCTTCACCACCAACGGGTGATGCAATAAACTTATCTAAGATTTGTCTAAATAATTTTCCTGACACCATAATTTTTAGAGCGGGGACCCAGTATCAGCCGAATGGATATCTTCCACGGCATCGTAAGCCGATCCCCACCAATGTATATAAAAGTTCTAGCCTTTGTAACCAGATTGAACAAAGACCAGCACATCATACGGAGGTAAGATGTATTTGACTTTTACATGATCTTACGTTAATAGTCAATACTTACAAATGCGACAAAACGACACATGGGATTATCGAAGCAATTAACACCAAAGCAAATTAAATTTGCTCAAGAATTAGTTTACAATGAAGGTAGAAAAACAGCTACTCAATGTGCTATTGCTGCAGCTTATTCTGAAGACAGAGCTCATGTAACAGCATCAGAATTACAGAACCCAAAACTATATCCCTTAGTAGCACAATACATTGGTCAGCTTAGACAAGAAATTTTAAAAAAATATGATATCAATTTTGAATCACACTTAATGCATTTAGGTAAAATGAGAAATGATGCATTGGATGCCAAAGCTTGGACAGCTGCTATCAATGCTGAAGTTGCTAGAGGTAAAGCTGCTGGATTATATGTTGAACAAAAGATTATTAGAACTGGTAAGTTAGATGATTTATCTGAAGAGGAATTAGATAGTAGAATTGCAGATGTATTAGATCAATACTCTCCAATATTAGAAGGTGTTGCTCATAAAGAATTTAAAGATAAAGTAAAAAATACAAAGTCGTCATCAGAGCGTACACTACCAAAACATATAGATATTGAATCAGAAGAGATTTCATCAGAAGTTATAGATTAATTTTCTCCAATCTAACAATACATCCTGCTGGGAATACATTACGATCACTAAAACATTCTTCTTTTGAATCATAACTTGCAAAAGTTTTTACTACTTTAGAATCTTTATAAAAAACATATCCATAACTAACCATCTCTGCAGGTTTCATGTTATTAAATTCTTCAGCGTTTGCGTGCCCACTATCCCCTAAGATATCTAACCACACTATACGATAGAAGTAATATCTCTTCTTATCGATAATCAATGATTTAAATTTTGACTTTTTTCTTTTGGATTTAGGCATGCCCCTTTATAGCATATATTTTTAAGTATCCTATCTTTTGATGTCCCAATTCAACCTGGAGCTGTACAATTAGAGTGATTGTAGGAACTTTTTTAAAATTGTAGGAAAAAAAAGTGGCTTATACCAATGATTGTGGGTCCTGTAGGAACTTTTTTTGAAAAGTTCCTACAGTGATTAGCCGCACTAGTAGCCAATTCTAGACGATTTTCGACAAATTGTAGGTGTTTTGAGCCTCTCCAACTTTTTTTTGAAAAAATTTTTTTCACTTACCCTCGAAAAAATCCCTACAATCCCTACAATGGACTGAAAATCGATTAGAATTGTTGTATACTGCGGCTTATTAGTGTAGGAACTTTTTTTTAAAAAACCTACAATCCGCACTAGGAGCCACTTTTTTTATTTGGAAAGTTCCTACAATGCATTGCCTTTATTCTGCCTTATTTGTGCCGCAATTGATTGAAGCTTATCATACCATTCTTTTTTCAACTGGTCCTTGTTCCGTGATCCATCGGCCTTGTCGTATGCAACCTTAATATTGTCCAACTCATCCGTCTGTATTTTTATATTTCTAGACATTCTTATCCTTTTCATTATAATACTGGTCCACTCTTCTAAGCCAATCAAACTTAGCCTGTCTAAATTCATTACCATCAAACTCAAATTTCTGAAAATAACAATCTTTAGTACAGATTAAATTAACACCTTTATTAATACTAGTTCCATAAACTTCGTTATGAGCTAATGCATATGCCGCTAATTGTAACTTATAATCCTCAATCCATTCACGCCTTTTAGGTTTATTAGATTGTTTAAAGTCTACAATACTCTCTGCTCCCTCATATAGCCCTACAACGTCCGTAGCGCCCGCATAAAGCCCAGGATAGTACAATGTGACCTCCATACCCCAATATTCATTTAAACGGTCTCTAAGGCCATTTATGAGGATTTGATAAGCCATTTTCTCTGCTAATTGGCCAGTTTCTGTCAAATCTACGTGTGGTTGGTCCTTGATCCATGATTCAAGTATATTGTGCATAATAGTCCCTCTAGCTGCAGCATCATCTCTGATCTTATCAGCTGCATCAACGCCTACTCTAGCAGCCCACGCAGCTAAAGATGCCTTCTTTTCAGGCGGCTGTGTTGCGGATAATATAGTTGTAACCGATGGTAATTTAGTCTCACTAGCTACATCATACATTCTCTCTCCATTATATAATGCTCTGCTTGATGTCGGGTATTCATATAAACTATTTAACTTCATTTAGGTTCTCCTATCATATTAAAATTTTTAACTAACTTATCATTTAATTCATACTCACCGATGACTTCTCGCCAATTGTAATTAGGAAATAAATTTATAATATCAGTTTTGTTACCGTTAGTGTGTTTAGTTTTAATCGTATGGTATTCAGTTACAATAATAGGTTTATGTTTTTTAATGAGTTCATAGGCACCTTGTAAGACCTGCAGCTCATGACATTCAACATCCACTTTAATTAAATCTAATTTTTTTAAAAATTTAAACTTATGATCTAAAGTTGTAACAGGTAAAGGATAACCTTGATCCAATATTAAATCTAAAAATTTTACATTACCACTATTGTCATGATGATTGTGATCAACTAAACCTACTTTAACTTCACCATTGTAATTAGATACTGCTTCTTGATAGGTATGAACATTACCAGAATTGTTTAATATAATATTAGTACATAGTAATTGATGTATAAATCTTTGTATCTCAAAGGCATAAATAAATCCTTGAGGAATTAATTTAGATAATGGAATACAATGTGTGCCAATATGTGCACCTACTTCTATAATATTAGAATCTGGTTTTAAAAATTTTTTACATTCATCATAGATTTCATTTTCCCAGCCATCATATTTAACTAAAGACTCTGGAATATATTTATCATTCTCTAAATGAATAAAAGATCCTTTACTACATTTAGTTTGTTTAAGATTCATTTAACTCCTTATCTATTTCTAATAAACGTAACCACATCCATTTTTCTGATGAATTTTTAGCTTGATTACATTTACGACAACAGAAAATAATATTACCTTTTTCATATCCTCTAGCTGTATCAAAACGATCCATTGAAAAATTTCTTTCAAAATTTTTACGAGGCGCTGTTGATCCACTTGTTCCAGTGCCTATTTGATCCATAGTAGGGTTGGATCTTTGATAAGTCCAAGGGTTGTAACAGATACGACAGAGTCTCCCATCTGAATCAGGAAATTTATCCTTCATCTTTTGTATATGTAAAATAAGTTCTGCATATATCTCATCTCTAGTCATACTAACTTTCCATTTATTTTGACTAGGTCGGTATCGAATACCAATTATTTCTCTAACAAAATTAATTTCATTAGTCCAATAAGCAACATAATGGTCAGAAAATTTTTGTTTATTATCTGCTCGCCATTGAGTAGATTGAGGTAAAGACTTATCGCTCATTAATGACTCTGTTACTTCTATCTCTTTTTCTATTACTCCACCTTAAATCAATTTCAGTAACTTGATCTTTATCACCATGACAGATTTTAATTAAATGACCTTGTGCAGTATCAGTAATCCAATATTTTTTGTAATCATTAATTACAATGTGTTTAATCTTTGGCATATATTTTTTCTTGTTCTTTCTTTCTTTTATTCCAATAATTTTTAAATCCTTTATCTTCAAAAAGTTCTGCTATACCTTTTGAATCTATTTGATCGGTTACTATGCAATCATAGTACAATGGATATTCATTTTCTTTTACTTTTATCATTTTTTAATATCCTCCCATAGTTTGGCCAACCAAATTTATCATGTGACTCATCTGTATATCTCCAACGAATAACACCAGTAGATGGATTACGCTCATATATTTTCTCCTTTATTTTTTTTCGAAACATATTTTATTTTTCCCGGGTTCAATAAGCACAAAATTAAAAAAATCTAACATATTCATTAAATGGGTCATGTTATATTTTTTATAATCATCAAATACAAAACGTGTTCCTTTAACAGATCTATTTGCAAACCACACCGCTTCAGTGATTACATCCTTAGTCATGTGAGGCCCATCAAGATGTACAAATGCAAATTTAGAATGTCTATGTTCAGTGTCATTCATAAATTGTGTGTCAGTCATATTACACAAAGTAAATTTACCTTGATTAATATAGGGTTTAAAATCACTCAACATAGTATCTCGCATTTCATCTGTATAATCACAGGTATAGGCACCTGTGTCATCGTAATGTTGGTATTCTAAATTACCATAAGGATCAACGCCAACATGGAGGTAGTTGTTAACAACGTTATCCATAATAATCTTTGATCCCAATCCTTCACGAACTCCAATTTCACAAGTTTTATAACCCATGCAATCAAATCCTTTAGTCCATTTATCCAATAATTCATATTCTGTACTATCTCCTCTAATCATTTAAACTCCTTAATAATATTGCTAATGAAAAAATAGCTGCTGATATAAAAATTATACCAAATACTATTCTTTTTATTTTCACTATTGTCCTTGATTTTTGAAAATTTTTTAGTCGTCGTTGTTTTGGAGTCATGCTATTCCTTTTATTCGTTTTTCTTTAAATGTTTTAGGATCCCTGAGATAAGTGTAGGCATTCTTACCATCATAGTAATAGCCTTCCACTATCCAGGTTTTATTTTTTGTTTTCTTCGGTTTCTTTTTTGTCATTCTTTTCCCTTAGTTTAGATTGAAGATATATTTTTTGTTTACGTAACATATCTATTTCTTCTTCTAACTTTCTAAGATGAGTTACAGTGAGTATGTCTCTTTTGACTTGAATATTCATTGCATCCTCGCAGATTCAACTTTATCCAATAAAGCATTGATAGACTCCTCAGTAATTTCTATCTCACCTTGATTGTCACACTTATTACAATTTCTAACAAGGTCTGGTTCTTTTGCAGAACCAATATAACCGTTCCCATTACATTCTGGGCAAATCATCTTACCACTCATTAAAGTTTATCGTAAGTTTTGCCAAACAATGTTTCTGGTGTAATATCAGCTGGTGGTGTTAATTTAATACCAGTTATTTGTTCTATAAAGAATGTGTTTTGATTTTCTGCATCTAACAATCCTTCAATAAACATAACAGCTTTAACAGCCACTTGAGCCGGGGTTAATTCACCGAAATCAATGTTATCAGATTTAAAAAAATAATTTCTTAATTCTTTTTTCTTACTTGGAGTAAGTTTTAGTTTTTTATTGTTCATTTATATTCCTCACTTTCATACTTATGTTATTTATAGCAGAAACAAATTGTTCTGCAAACTTTTTTCTAACTTTTCGTTTTATATATTCAGGATTAAATCCTGCATTTTCACATAACTCAATAAAGGTTTCACTTTCAAAATCTTTCAAAAATTCTAAAGCTTCTGCTCTATCTTTTGGAGCTATGTTCCATCTATCAGGACCAAATGCATCATTTAATACTTGACCTAATACTGCTTGCCATAATTTAGTTTCAGGTTTTTTTTCTTCCTCAAACATAGATTTATAAACAGGATCGGCTCTGAAAAAAGTTACTTCAGTTGGACTTTTAGCCATTATTTACCTCGCTTTTTCTTTCTTAGGGTTGATGTTAATTTACCATTTAATGATTTTGCTTTTTCATTAACTAGTAAGGTAATTGTCTGAGAACGGCTTACTACCATCTCAGGTACAATAACTTTTCGAATTGAATCAATTTTATTGTAAGTCTCTTTTGGTAAAGAAACATTTTTGTATTTACTTATATCAGTCATTAGTATAAACCTTTCATTAATAATAACATTTCTTCTGGGATGTTATGGTAATTTACTCAAGATGTCAATATGAAATATTTATTAATTATAGCAATTTGTTCAACCTTGGATAGTACTTGTATTACTCCTATGGAGGAGCCTTATATCTACCCTAAAATGTACGATACTCATGCTGAATGTGTAAAATATGGACTAGGTGAGTCTTTTGATATTTTATATGGCTGGAATATTAAGGAAGAAATGATTAATGAATATGGATTATATCCTAAATTTACTTGCGAAAAAACCGGTTCTAGTATTTAACGACCTTGACCTTTATATCTAGTATTTTTTTGTTGTAATTTTTCTTTTTTATTTCTTGATTTTTTGTGAACGCCTGGCCGTTTTTTAGGTTTTGGTCTTGGGACAAAGTGTGTAAATTTTTGTTTAGCCATTTTTATTTATATTATCTTTAATCCATTGTTTATCATTTTCATCAAGTTGTAAGTATCTTATTCTACCATTGATGTGTTGTTTTGTATCATGTCCACAATTAGTACACCTATAATAATCTGAAACAATTGCAACTAAAATAGATTCTTCTTCACACTCTTCACAAAACCCATGTACTGTATCTATTTTATTAAAAAATTTTATTGACTTCATACTAAATCTACTGCCTTTCCTATTATAGGTTTATATTTTACTTTCTTATCTTCTCTATATGCTCGCATATATTGTCTTCTTGGGTTAAACTCTACATAACTCGCATGGATCCATCCAGAGTTTGGCTCACCAGGAGTATAGAACTCCAAAATTAATTGATCTGTCTCACAGTTTCTATAAACCCAATCTGCTACTTCAGCATTGTCTACTCCATTTACTTCAAAATCAACTGCTTCAGCTTTTGTATGTTGTGATTCTAATGAGCTGCCTATTGCTAAACATAGTTCTGGAGACCTGTAGCCTGAGGTCACCTTCACTCTACCGAATTGATCGCGTACTGGCTGAAGTACTCTTTCACAAATTAATTTTAATTTTTCTATTTGATCCGCATTAGGATTATTATCAATGCCTTTACGGATAGCGGTATCCGATTTGATTAACTCTTGCAGAGTAAAATTTCGGGAAAGGTTCATTTTGCTTTAATAATTTTACCTATGCTTATACTACCATCAACATTTTTTTCAAGCTCGGCTTCGACTTCACCACACATAAATTGTTTATTAGTCATATCCATATTACGTGTTGCTTCTCTTTTCATCTTTAAACAAGTAGATAGACTATCTTGTATTCGATGTTCAATCAACTCTCCATTAATAAACAAACACAACGCAAAAACAATACCAATCATTAATGATCCCCATTTAATTTTCCAATATTAGCTCTAACGCTATCTTTTAATTTTTCTGTATCAATTCTTAATCGTTCTACATCTGTTTGTAATCTTTCAATATTAACTCTATTGTTCATCATACCATCAACACGTTCAGTTAATTTTTCTAGTCCTTCTGCTATATGTTCGAGAAGCATGAATTGTTCCTGGTCAATTGGAGTTTGCTTACTAGCTTCTAGTAAATCTTTTTCAAAGAGTTGATTTTTAGTTTCTAATCTATTAAGTCTTTCGATCACACCAAATGCAAACCATGCGCCTACAATTATGGCTGCGATCAAACCAATTAAATTCCGTAACGGAAGACCGATACTTGTGTTTTCATTTATTTTTATTGACATGATAGGCACTCATCAGAACCTGAATCTAGTTCTGCTAACGCCTCTTCTTTACAATCTTGACTACAGAATAAATCCAATTCATCTTTTGGTTCGAAATCTTTTTTACATTGATTACATTTTTTCATTTTTTCTCCTCTTTTTTGTAAATAAATTTTCTATTTTTAAAAACAAATTATCAATTCCACCTAAAAATTTATACATAAATCTGTCAAACATTATATGCCTTGTAGCCTTGGATCTTTAGATGTAATATTTTTTTCTGCTTTTGGTCTAGCAATAGAATCCATACTTCTTTTACGAAGTTGAGCAGTAGCAGATTGAGATTTTCTTTTCTCATCAATTTGTTTTTTTAAATCCCATTTAAAATTCATTTGTCCTCCTTTGGTTTTATAACCAGGTTCTAAAAATAGGGCCATTAAACACATTAATATTATTAATATGGCTGTAAACATATAGTTCATTCCTGGCTACCTCTATTTTCATAGCCAAGTATTATATGTTATTTATCTTCTATTTGGTAGAACATTTTATCAGAATCTTCTGTAACCCAACCTTTATTTTCGACATTCCATTCTGTAGTTTGAACTTTATAATCAGGTACGGTTGACTGAGTAGTGAAATTACTAATATTCCACAGAATGCGATTATTAGGCTGAATTGCAAAATTACCGTTATCAAGAGCCAGTACATGTCCACACTTATGTTCATGAGGAATTTCACTGTGTTCTGTATCCAAAATATTACTTTCTGGATGACACCAATCAATGGTAAATAAATATTCTCCATAATATTCTTTTTTATCTTTTCCAAAATATTTACAACGTTGTGATATTAAATAACCAAAATGATGAACACTAGGATAGTAACTAAAACTATTCCACAATTGAAGCGTGTCAACCGGCATATCGGGCACTTCGGTTCTGTCATACGATTTTTGGAAAAACGCGGAGATAGGCAATCTAAAAAAGATCGCGCCGTTTGGCAACATAATATTAAATAATGTTGCAGCTCCTGCCATAGATGTGAGTCCGAAGACAACACATTCTTCACTTTCTCCATGATGTTCTTTAAAATCATAAAGATACTCCTTCCTTACTTGGCAATAAATAGGTGGTATGTCTGCGTTTAATATTGCCATTAATTTATTTTACCCCAATTTTCACCTGATTCATAATCAACTTTATTTGGGACTTCTAGTTTAACAGCATTTTCCATAATCTCAATAATTTTATCAGCGTGTTCTTGAGACTCTACAGATAAATCTAACTCATCATGAATTTGTATATGAGCTACAATACCTTCTTTATATAAATCAACCATAGCTTTTTTAGTCATATCTGCTGCACTACCTTGAATTAATTTATTTAAAGCTTTGTATGTATAAGCTCTTTTAATCCCTGGTCCGTGTTCCTTGAGTGCTTCTTCTTGAGGCAACGCTTTATGCATACCAAACATATTCGGTTCCCAAAGATGAAACCTACATAATCTTCCAAGTAAAGTTCTTATCTGACCATGACTCTGTGCTCTATTAGATACTGAGTTCATCAATTGTTTAACAAAAGGAACTCTATTATGATAGATATTAAATAGTTCGTCTGCTTTTTCTTTAGTAACACCTAACTCTGCTTGTAGTTTAGTTTTACCCATACCATAAAACAACCCTAAGTTAATTGTTTTAGCTTGACTTCTAGGTATTTCTGCCATATCAGCAACTGTTTTATGAAAGTCAGTATCCATATTATCAATGTATTCATCAACAACATCATAGACAGATGGAAATTTTTCTAATGCAGCATAGTGTACAACTAATCTTGGTTCTTGTTGCGAGTAATCAAAACAACCCCACGTATGATTTTGTTCTGGTAAGAATAAAGATCTTATCATTGGTCCTAGGTCCTTGTTCCTTGCTGGAAGCTGCTGTAAATTAGGATTAGAATAACTAAATCTTCCTGTAACAGTACCACCTTGATCAGATCTAATTTGATTGATGTCAGCATGAATTCTACCTTTATGTTCATATCTAATAATTGTATCTATAAAAGTTGTGTGAGCTTTATTAATCTCTCTTGCTTGTGCAATTTTTTGTACCAGAGGATGACTATGTTCTTGTAAAAAATTTTTAGTAAAAGAAGGCGCTTGTGATTTTTCTGTTACAGAATATTCTAAACCAAGTTTATCAAATACTTTTGCAATACTTCTTGCTGCCCAGATTTGTGGTTCAATACCGGTTTCTTTTTTTACATCTAACAACAAAGCTTCTTCTTGTGTTTGTAATTGAATTTTCAGTTGTGCAGCTCTATCTGCATCAACTCTTACACCTTTAAATCTCATATCAACTAAACATGGAAATAAATCTGTTTCTAAATTAAATATAGATTCTATATCTTGTAAAAGAATTTCTGATTTAAATTTTTGCCATAACTCTAAAGTTAGCTCAGCATCTTTTTCTGCATAAGCACCTACATACATCGGTGGTAACTTCCACATATCCGCCTTTGGATCTAATCCTCTAGACTTTGCTTCTTCATTTAATGCTGCTTCATTTTTACCATGACCTAAATATTCCCATGACAATGCATTCAAACTATACGCAAATTTATTTTCATCAATCAAACTTGCTGCAATCATAGTATCTACTATTAAACCATTGATTTTTATACCTAAATTTCTAATCCAACATACGTCATACATTGCATTGTGAAATATTTTTATAGCTGGACAAGCCATAGTATCTGCAAACCATGTTAATACTTTTTTTCGATCCATGTTGCTCCCTGATCCGTGAGCAATGGGAAAATAAAATTTTCTACCTGCAACAGCTACAGCTATACCTACAACTTCACCATTACCAATAACAGATCCAGATCCTTTTGTTTTTAAATCAGGATCTCTTGTCTCTAAGTCAATTGCAATCTCATCATAGGATCTTAAGTCAGGAAATTCTTCAGGTTCAATCCATTCGGTTTGTGCTGTAAACATAGGTATCTTCATTATTTATCCTTTTTTTCTTCTTTTGGTTTTTCTTCCTTTTTCTTTTTAAATATTTCTTCCCAACGTTTTTTATACAAATCACTAGAAGGCCTTGATCGACCATCCCATTGTCTACCTTTTTCTTTTGCCATTTGTATCCTCTATCTTTTTAATTTCTAATTCACAATAATGAATTACTTTCTTTAAATCTTCTATGCCGTTTTTATTCATATAACGACAAACATATTTAATAACATTTCCTTGAAAAAAACTCAAGTCGTTCTTAGAAATGAATTCATAGGGTTGAATGTGAAAAGACTTATAGTGATTCCCGCCTATCTGTCTATCTTGTGGAAATAATTTTTCCATGTCATCTTTGTGTGTCATATTTCTCCTTTAAGTTAATGTGGCAGTAATTGGTTTAACGGGTATGATAAAAATTCTGGGAGTCGAAGAACCCGAACCAACGTCGCCTGTTAAGACGTGAAGCTGCCACTCTCCACTGAGACTTTCTTCTATCCCGATCGGTTGAAAGTTACAAAGAATAGCCATAACGCTCCTTCTTTGGTTTCAATAAGTATAAATTTTCTTTTGTACGAGTCACACCTACATACCAGACTCTATGCTCTTCATCTGATTTTGTAATATTATTTTCTATTGAATCTCTTATCTTTTTAGCATTATCTAAAACAACAATTACATTTTCACATTCACCACCTTTTGCAGCATGTATTGTTGATACTTCTATTCTAGGTTCTTGTGATAGTTTTTCTCCATTAGACAACATTGTTCTAATATATAAACAATCCTCTTGATCTGCTTTTGTAAATACATTGTACCAGAGGTCTTCCGATTGATAATTAAAATCCGATAATTTATATAATGCCTGTTTATCTGAAAAATTTGGAGAACGAGATAAGTATTCTGTTAATTCTTTTGCATCTGCTGTAGATAGCGCAGCACCTTTACATAATTGACTAAAGTTTAATACTGATTTGTATAATCTAGTGTTAAAACTTTTACCAAATCTATTTTTGAAATATAAATTATTTTGTCTTAATTGTTTTGAAATTTCATCTGAACGATATGTAGTTCTAGTTAATATTAGCCATTCACCTTTAGTTAAATCTAAATGGTCCATATTATAAATGTGTTGTACAGATCCTTCAATACCTTTTTTAGGTTCATAATCTTTTTGTTTTCTAGTAGTTATTCTTTCTAATATAACATCCGTTAAATCTTGTACTGCTGGTGGTATACGATTTGAGTAACTTAATATCTCTTCTTCAGCTGGTTCATTTAAAAATCTATTAACATCCGCTCCAGCCCAAGCGAAGATAGCCTGGTCATCATCTCCAGCTAAATAAATATCTTTTGATTTTTCTTTTAATACATCAAACATTTTCCACTGTATTGGAGATAAATCTTGAGCTTCATCTATAAATATGACATCAAACTCTTTACATTTTTCTTTCTCATCTACAAATTTTGTAATCATATCATTAAAGTCATATAAAGTTTCACCTTTAAAATAATTATAATTTAAATAAATATGACCTAAAGTTTCATAATCAACATCTTCGCTCCATTCATTTGTATTGAATTCATCTTCTACGGATATATTTTTTACTCTAGCCTTATTAATCAATTTAAAATATTCACTATTAAAATTTAAATAACCAGATTCATCACCGGCATCTGTAACTCTTAAATTTAATTCTTTACCTATCTGTTCATAATGAACTGGTTGCATTACATTTTCTTCACTCATACCTAATGTATGAAAAGCAAATGAATGTAAGGTTTGAAAATATCTTAAATCCTTTTTATCTAATTGAGGATTTCTTTCTAACATTCTATCTCTAGCTTCATTAGCTGCTTTCCTAGTAAAAGCAAAGTATCCTATTCTATTTAAATCGGTTCCTTCTTTAATATACTTATCTACATAATTTAATAATGTAGTTGTCTTACCTGTACCTGGAGGACCAAATATTTTTTTAATCATTAAAAATTACTTTCTCTTTTGTTCTCAATTACTTTTTCAGTAGGTTTCTTTTCATCTGATAAAAGTTCAGGAAATTTATCCAATGATACTTTTATGACATCAACTGGTGGATTAGAATCTGTTTGTCCTGATACTTTTGGAAATCTTTTACCTATACCAGTTTCTGCTTGAAATAATCTTTTCATTCTTTCTGCAGTTAATCCTCTATTCTCTTTCCATTCTTTATTTTTTAAACTATTAAAAAAACTTGAATACACAAAGTATGCATTATTATCTTCAATCAATACTGCACCAGTTTTAAATGATGCATGTGTTTTTGCTTTTGGTCCATGTAAATATGTAGACAAATACTCTTCTAATAATTCATCTGGAGTAGTACCTTTTGGTGGAGGTGTTGTTAGTTTAGGTGGAAATAAATTATCTAATATATCTTGAAATTCATTTTGTTTTATTTTTGGTGGTATTGTATCAGCTGCTGCACCAATGATTGCTCTAATATTATCTAATTCAATTATTTGTTTTATATTTTTTGCTCTAACTTCTTTTGTAGTTTGTCCATCAGCTAATGTTACATTGAATGTATATTGTGGTTCAGCATAAGTTATTTTTTGTAATCCTGATAATGCTGGAAAGACTCTTTTTTTATCTGATAAATACCCGTAAGTTCTTTTTCTACATTCTGCTTTCATACATACTGGTTGTATTGGATCCTCATTACAAGTATGTCCTTTAGTTTCTCTCGCCCAAGATTTTAATTTTTGTTTTGTTTTAGTTTCTGTCCAATCAATTACACCATTTGCCCCGGGTTCAAAATATTTTCCTGGTGCTGCAATAACCATTTTTTCCCAGTCATCTGGATGTTTCTTTTTAGCAAACACCATGTAGTTATATAAAAATCTATCTCTACCATCTCTTAATTTATTTTTAGTTAGTATTGCAAGACAAGGTGGGCCATCATTAAACTCTTCTCCACCACCATTTAATAAAGACCTGGTGTGTTCTAATGTAAACTCTTCTAACTCATCTGCAGTGTAAGTATTAGCTTCTACAACTTCTATAAATTGATCAAAGGTAAATGTTGTACCATCTAAATTAAATGCAACTCTTTCTGTTTTATTATAATAAGGTAAATTAATATATTGACCCATATTCCAATTACCTTCTGCATCTTTACCTAACTCAGTTTGTTTTGGATATATTTCAATATTAGTTGGAAGTTTTAATGTAAGCAGTAATCCTTCTAAAAAATTTCTAATAGTAACTGCTCTTATTTTTTCTTTAACAAATAAATATAAATGAAGTCCACCACTTTTAGATTTAACTGGAACAATTGGTAATTTATGTTCTGCAATAATATCTAAATATTTTTTATATGGAAAATTAGAATAACTGTGTTGTTTATCATCAATATCTATAGCACCAAATTGTGCCATACCTTTATCATCACATGGTTGAATACCAATTGATTGTCTACCATTTAAATGATCTAAATAATCTTGATCTTTAATTTCTCTATGTGCCCAACCATAAATAGGTCTAGCTTTACCCGTACTTGGGTCTATGGATAAATTTTTTAAATTAGCTACACCAAAGTTTCTTTGTAATCCTGCAAATGCTTCAATAAATCTTTTTTCTTTATTCATAAACTGTCTCTAGTTTGTGTGGGCGATTGCTCGCCCACACATAAAGTAATTAAAAGTTAGATTCTTCTTTTTGAGCGGATCCATTAGATTCGCCATGTTTAACTTTCACATCACCTTTTGAAATATTTTCAGAGAAGTTTTTAGCTTGTTGATATAATGCAGCATCCTGCACTGGACCAATCTTACTAACTTCCCAACCAAACCAAGTTCCTTTGTCATTAGACATTTGAGTAGTTCTTAGTTTGTAAGTATGACTGAAAGAAGCCGGTGTAAACATACCGTTCTTACCTTTCATTTTCACACTAGCCATCATACTATTCCACTTTCTACTAATCTTTAACTGTGTTGATTTCATGGCAATCAAAGCAGTAGATGGTGATTTAGAATTGACTATTACAAAATGAGAAGCAGTCTTTTCGATATAATTACCATTTGGTAATCTATCTTTATACGAAGCATCTCTAGTTGTTTTAGACATAATATCACTAGAAGATGGATGTATAGCGACTGGAGCTCCAGAGCCTTCGCCTCTATCTTGCCATTCAATATATTCTAATTTGTAATGACAAGGAATGACTTCTACTCCTTCAACACCATCAAACAATTCTCCTGTAACAGAGTTGTAAATCATTCCAGGTTCTGCACCTTGAACATATTTACCATCTCTTTTATTTACTTCTGGAGACAATTGTCCGAGTATTTTTAAGAAGGGTAATGCTAAATCTTCTTGAGTTAGATTACCTACTCCTTGGTTTGCATCAGCTTCAAACATATTGACAGATAATGCACCAGCAGCAACTTTTTCAGTTATAGCTGTGTTTGGTTCTTGTTTCTTGTTTAGTTGTTCTTGTGGCATATTTATTACTCCTTTATGCACGGGTTATTTTGGTTTTGTTTCCTGCAAACACATTAAATAGTTCAGAGGGCATCTCTTGCCCAGATTCGAGACGCTCTCTGACTAGGGCTTTAAGTGTCATAGGTTCAACCTTTAATTTCTGGGTAGGTTGAAATCCTTGACCTTGTGCAAGGTTTGCATAAGCAATTGCCTTGTTATCCTCGTTACGACCAAAGGAAACAGTAACCTCATTTTTAATAAGATCACCCAGGCCGTTATCACGAAGCCATTGATATGCTTCTTCTTTCTTTGCTATAGAAATGGAAGCACCGTAGACGGGTTTTACTTCTACTGCTGATCCGTCTGCTAATTTCATTGTACTAATATTCATTTCAGTCATCATTGTAGGAATGACTTCACCTGAAAGAGCATCAGCTTGTTGCTTTAAATTTTTTAAATTATCTTCAGCAACTTTTATTTTATCTTCTAAATCTCTTAACTTAATTATCTGATCAGCTAAAGTTTTAGCATCATTAGTTTGAGTTATTGATTCAGTTTGATCTGCCTCAAAGTTTATACTCATAGTATTGTATCTCCTTAGTTAAAGTTATTATTTCTTTCTTAGTGCTTTTAATTATTTTAAAAGCTCTGTATTTTATATAGTAAAAATCAAAAACTTTGTCAAGATGTAAAATAAAAATAAATACAACTCCTAAAATATAACTTAAAAATTTAATGTCTTTGTCTCTTTCAAACAAATTAAAATTTTTTATGAATTGTATATCTTTCTTAGTTACTTTTATATAATTTTCTAATTCTAACTTTCTTGCTTTCATACGATACAGTCTGTTCTGTATCTCCCATCGTTCTTTATCCGTCATCTATGTTTCCTTTTTCGTATAAATTTATTTCTACTGGGTAGTATGTATGTTCTTGTCGATCCCATTTCAAGAGGTTATATTTACCTCCAGTAATATCTGCGGCAATAGAACACGCTACACCTATTATAGCTGGATCACCTGTTAATAACAAGTAATCTTTATCAGTATAATTTTTTAAAAGTTTTCTTAACTTAAAAATTAAAGGACCAGGTGACAGAATAATTTGGCTAAATTCAGGCAACAATGTGACAAGCTTGCCATATTTTTGCGCACCCATAATATTAAATTTAGGATTACCAGATCTAGTCCCAGGTAATTCTTGAATAATATAAACTGTAGATTCACTCATAATTATTTTTACTTTCGAGGTTGACAAGTAAATAGCTTTTATTATATAGATTGTCAATAGAAAGACAATAAATAAATTATGATAAATTATAAATTTAAAACTAAACCGTATGCGCATCAAATAACTGCGTTAGAAAAATCTTGGAATAAAGAAGTATTTGCATACTTTATGGAAATGGGAACTGGTAAATCTAAAGTTCTTATCGATAACATTTCTATGTTGTATGACAAAGGTAAAATTAATGGTGCATTAATTATAGCACCTAAAGGTGTTTACCAAAACTGGTATGATACAGAAATACCTGTACACATGGCAGACCATATTGAAAAAGATGTAGTGTTATGGAAAGCCATGATTAATCAAAAACAACAAACTGAACTTAATAAATTATTTAAGTCTAGTGAAAAACTTCATATTCTAGTTATGAATGTTGAAGCATTCTCTACTAAAAAAGGATTAGATTTCGCAGCTAAATTTATGAGTTGCCATAACACATTAATGGCGATTGATGAATCTACTACTATTAAAAATCCTGAGGCTAAAAGAACTAAAAATATTGTAGCACTTGGTAAGTATGCTAAATATAGACGAATATTAACTGGATCACCTGTAACTAAATCACCATTAGATTTATATAAACAATGTGAATTTTTAGATGAATACTTATTAGACTATGGTTCTTATTATGCATTTAGAACTAGATATGCAATAATGAGATCAGCTAATTTTGGTGGTAGATCCGTACAGGTAGTTGTAGGTTACAGAAATCTTGGAGAGTTATCCCAAAAGTTAGAACCATTTTCATATCGTTGTTTAAAAGAAGATTGTTTAGATTTACCTGACTATGTTTACACCAAACGAGTAATTCAATTAAGTCCTGAACAAAAGAAATTATATCAGCAAATGAAGATATTAGCATTGGCTGAGTTAGATGGAAAACAAATGACAACTCAATCTGCAATGGTTCAGTTAATGAGACTCCATCAAATTACTTGTGGTCATTTTACTTCTGATGATGGTACTATTAAAGAAATTAAAAATGAAAGACTAGATGCATTAGTAGATATACTTTCTGAAATAGAAAACAAAGCAGTTATATGGGCCCACTATAGACATGACATTTCTGCTATTATCAATGCAGTAGAAAAAAACTTTGGTGCAGATTCTTATGTAACTTATTATGGTGATACTTCAAATGAAGATAGACAAAAAGCCATTAAAGAAATTCAAGATCCAAATAGTCCTGTTAGATTTATTATTGGTACACCACAAACGGGTGGTTATGGTATTACCTTAACAGGTGCTAACACAATGATTTATTATGCTAACGGTTATGATTATGAAAAAAGAATACAATCAGAGGCTAGAATAAATCGTGCAGGTCAAACTAGAAAAATGACTTACATAGATATTATTGCAGAAGATACTGTTGATGAAAAAATTGTAAAAGCTTTGAAAAATAAAATGAACATCGCCAGTAAAATAACTGGCGATGAACTTAAAGATTGGATTTAATCAATCGATATTTTTTTAGGTTTTTTAGATTCTGGTGGATTATACTCTAACTCAACATTGAGCATACCATCTTGTAGTTTACCACCTTTACATTCAACATAATCTGCTAATTGAAATTGTCTTTTAAAAGATCTTTTAGCAATACCTTGATGAACATAATTAGAAAGATCTTCTTTTGATTTACCTTCTATGATTAGTACACCATCTTTTACTTCAACAGATACTTCATCTTTTTTATATCCTGCTAAAGCAAGTTCGATAATATACTTACCTTCGGAAGCCTTTCTTATATTGTAGTGTGGAAAACCAGAATTGATTGATGTAAGATAGTCAAATCTATCAAACATGTCTTCAAAACCGATTGCGTTATTTAGGAATGTACTTATATTTGTCATATTAACCTCCTTGTTAGACAGTTATTGTATAGGCCCTCCTAAAGCGACCTAAGGTTAATATAATTATTTATTTTAAATCTACAAGTCCTGTTTCGCGATTCAAGAACTTATATTCTATTTTACTGGTTTTAAAATCTTCCTGTATTTTCTTACATATTTTTTCTGGATCAAATTCACCACAAGAATATACATCAAACTGCATTAATGCAGGTTTAACTTCATCCCATATATGCATTGCAATATGTGAGGTTTCAATAATTGCAACAGCGGTAATACCTCTGTTACCTGGCATAGTACAATACTTTACATATGGACCCATAAATATTTTCATATTTATATCCATGATAAAATTATTTAACCAGCTCTTTAAATAATTTTCTTCTACTGGTGGATTATTTATTTCTGCTCTAACAATAAGGTGTTTATGTACCAACAAACTATTTTCCATATATAAACCTTTCTTATTTTAAGAATAAATTAAACAGACCTGTTAAAGCTAATATAGTTGTAAAAGCTCCACCAATTATCCAATATAATAATTGATCTGTTTTAGTTTCGATCTTATCTACTTTCTTATCGAGTTTGTCAATATCATCATGCATATGCTTGAGATGATTGTCCCGGATTATTATAATGTCTTTTTGTAAACCTGTTACATGACCATATAAGTCTTGTATTATTCCATCCAATGTTTCAGGTTTACGTTTTGCCATTATACTATCCCGTAATACCTTCGTATATCATCTATGGTTGCTGGACTATTTGGATCATTTTCTGATGAAATATTATCTAACATTTCTTGATCTCCTAAAATATCAGGATACATACCTCTTCTTTGATCTAACAATTTTTTCTGTTTTTCAGTTAAATCAGCTACCTGCATGACACCTTGAATTGGAGAAACACCTAAACTTTCAATACCACCATACATTGGTGTAGGTGATACTACCGGCATAGTTCTACCATAGCCTCTAACTTTATCTCTAAATTCTTCTAATGTATTAGAGCTTTTAAATTGATTAAATGTTTCAGGAATTTCTTGTCTTAAATAATTTGCCCCTCTAAAAGCTAATCCAGCTAATGGATTAATTAATCCTAATATACCACCCATTATATTACTTGGAGTAAGCATACTTTGTAGTCTATCACCAACATAAGCCAGTCCCATTAAAGGTTGACCTTGTGCATCTAAATTTCTATATCCAGAAAAGAAACCATCACCTGAGTATTTTTGTGTAGGACCAAATATAGTGTCACCTACATAATCTATTTTTTCATAGTCAGGTCCTTGATTTGCAACTATGTCTCTTTGATTTCTATTTTGTTCTGGACTACCTTTATCTTGTGGTCCACTCGTATTTCCATAACCTTTATCAGCTCTGTCTTGTGCTTTATCTGGAGCACCCATATCAGCGCCACCACCTTGAAAATTTTTTCTATATGCTTCTTTGTCAATCATAATTAACCAAATAAAAATTCCTCTTTTTCTTTAGGACTTAATTGTGTTGTTAGATTAAATCTTTGTCCTAAAGGTTGTTGAGATAATAAACTAGTATTAACTGGAGTTCCAACAATATTTCCAGGTCCTAGATTAGCTCCTGAAAGTGGTGGTAAATTAAGAGCTACATCAACTGACTGTGTTGGTCCTGGTGGTGGATTTAATGTAAAATTAATAAATTCTCTAACAGTTTCAGGTCCTTCACCTAATTCAATTGCTTCTAAATCAGATCTAATATCTTCAAACAAATCAATTGCTGTATCAAATTGATCTTCTATTTCAGATGCTTTTATAGGGTTTTCTTCATACAATTGTTCAATTAGACCTTCAACTCTTGATTCACTTATATTAGGGGCTATAAATTCTCCATTTAATAATGCATTTAATCTACTCTTGTTTTTTAATCTAATATCTAATTTTTCTTCTATTTCACCAATGTCAGCACCCATTGTTTGCATATCTTGAATAACTCTATACATTCTACTTTGAGTATCGTAGTTATCTACCAAGTATTCTGTCATGTATCCAATTCTTCCATTTAAATCTAAATTAGGAATGTAAATATTTGCTGAGAATTTTTTCTGAATATTTTCTAAATCTTTTGAATATGAAGTTACTATAAAAGGTAAACTGTCCATAGGTTTTGATTGTTCAATACGAAGACCAGACATTAATGCAATCATTTCTGTTGCACCATCGTAAGTTGTTCCAAAATCAGTAAAGTCTTGAGTCACACCTTTCCAAACTCTTCTTGAACTTCTTGATGCACCTGGTTCTAATTGAGATAATAAATGTCCTAGTGAAGCATCTATTACTTCCATAGCTGAATCTTGTGGGTAGTAAATAGTTCTACCATCTTTTGTTTTACCACCTCTAACAGTTAAGTCTGCCACAGCTCCAGCACCAATTGATTCTGAAATAAATGGAGCTATGAATTCTGTAATTGCTCCAGGTGTGTCATTTAATGTATCATAGATTAAAGCATTGTAGACAATTCTACTTGCACTTTGATTTGTTAATGTACCATTACCGTATGCATTCAATACTGCATTAATAGGTCTAACCATTGAGTCATATGGATTAGTGTAAGAAAAGTTAAAATATTTAAAGTTACCATTCTCATCAGATTCTGTTAAAGGAATTAGTGTAGAGTTCTTTTGATAATCCGGTGCAACTGATCTTTGAAATGCTTCCATTTTTTCTGGTGATACACCTGTAATTTTTTCTGCTGCTTCTGCAATAATTGTACCTGTTCCACCAAATACTGAAGCTGCACCAACTAATCTTCTAGCTCCCATTTGTCTAATATATGGATTATTACTAGTTAATTCTCTTGCACCTATTTCAATTAAATGTGCACTTGTTCTTAAAATTTCAGCCGGAAACGCTACGAAATTACCAAGAGGTAAGTTTCTAATATTTTTAATAATAGCAGGTACTTTACTATATGTAGGTATAGTATTGGTTACTAGATAAGCTGATATATCTTTTATATCTTTAAAGTTTTGTACTAAATTTTCTTTTTGATTTAATAAAGATTGTTTGTTTGCATTATCTGCAGTTTTTAATGCATCATCTATTTTAGCTATTTCATCATTGGCTTTAACTAAATCTGCTACAACATCATCTTGTTTACCAACGGTTCTATACCAATCGATAATATTATCTCTAATAACAGCATCACCTTGTATATCTTTTTTAGTAGTGTGTTTAAATGCTGTTGTTAATGCATCTTGATAAAAATCATCAGCATATATTTTCCAAACGTTATCACCACCTTGATACAAATCAAAAGCTTTTTTAACAATAGGTGATTCCATTAAAGCAGATAAAGTAAATTTACCGTTCTTAGCTTTTTCTAAAACTGTTTTAATTTCATTAACCTCAATGTTTTGATCTACAACACCTCTAGCTATTCTATCTTCCATTTTCTTAGCTACATCTGCAGCACTTACAAATTTACCTGGAAAAATATCATCAGCCATTAATTTAAATGCATCTGTTAAACTAACTCTACCACCAATTAATCCACTCGCTAATGCAAAGAATGATGCAGTCGATACGTTTCTTAATTGTGTCATAGGTGAGAATACTGTTTTACCAATTTGACCTGCAGCTTTAACTGACATCAAAGCACTGTATAAAGGTATGTCATACATCCTTGTTAAATACTCTTCAGTTCCTTTGACCGCGTTTGCTATTTCTGGAGTCGTGTATAATCCAGTTTGTTTAGTACCATCTCTTGAGATACCTTCTTTAAATAATTTACTTTCAAATAAATCAAATGTTTTACTACCAGGAGCTAAATCTGCAGTAACAGATGTTAAATTGTTAGCATTAGGCACACCTTTATTAATTGCATCTTGTACCGATCTAAATGCATAACCATTTGCTAATGCATTATCTGCAAACTTGTCGAAAAAGTTTTTCTTATGTACTTGTTTAGCTGTTTGTAAAAAAGTATCAGTTACAGCAGCTCTGTAATCTTTTAATGGTTCTAAGAATGCACCAGTAACTTTTTCTAATCCTTCATCATCCATAACTCTTTTCATGATAGTAGGTAGATCACCACCAGCTTTTATTAATTTACCTTCAGAAGTAAACACACCAACATCTTTACCTTCTTTAATAGTTTTTTGTGCTACATCTAATAACACACCTTTTTTATCTATTTTAAATGTGTCAGCTATTAATTTAAATAAAGTCTCAGGACTTCTATTACTTTCAATTAAAGATTTTTTTAATTGTGCCATAGTATTATCTGCTGATAATTCTATTGCTTCTTGTCTAGTAATATTTTTACTCTTCATTAAATCAGTTATGATTTCTGGAGTTTGGTTTTCTATTTTAGGTATAGTTGTTTTAATAAAAAAATCTCTAGCTTTTGCTACTTTAGTTGGATCAAATTCATAAGCTTTATTTTTCATCACACTAAACACCTGTTTTAGATATGCACCACCATTACTAACAATAGTTGCACCTAAATCTTTAAGAGCTTGATCAGTATTTTCAGATAACAATCTTCCATACTGTAATCCTAAATCATTAATTCTTCTTTTTAATTCTTTTGCATTGTTCTGTACATTCTTAGGTAATTTATCTAAAAACTTTAAAGCTTCTTCTGAATCTTTATATACAGTTCTACCATCAATTCTTTGACCAACTCTTTGAGCTTGTATGTAATCATATAGTGCATCATTATTTTTTAAATAAATAGCATCGTCAACAGCTGTAATTGGTTTAGGATATTTTAGTTTAGCTGTTTGTAAGTATTTGGGAAGTTCTAATATATCAGCACCTTTAGCTATTTCTTTAAATTGTTTATCAATACCATTCATTAACTTAACTAAAGTCTTCTCATCTTTTTGTACTAAGTTTTCATATTTTCTTAAATCTTCTGCCTGACTAATTGATAAGGGTCCATCTGATTTAAATGCATTTTTAATATTGTCTAATCTTTTTAACAATCTTTCTTGTAAAGGTGCATTAGGACTAGAGTCATAAAATTTCCATTCTTTTGGATCTGGTATATTTAATTTTTTTCTTAAAGCTGTTGTTTGATTACCTAAAAATTCTGCTGTGGTTTTTGCACCAGCTCCAACCGTTTCGCTACCAATAACTTTACTTAATGGATTAAATACTGTATAGTCTATAGCTCTCAATGCTTTACCACCTACATAAGCCGTAGCTTTACCTGCTGGGATCAATCCATATTTCATACCTACTGTTCCTGCAACTGGTAATGCAGCAGTGATACCACCACCTAACACAGCACCTTCAGCACCAAATCTAATTTTTTCTTTAAAAAATTCTGCAGCTTTTGCAGAGCCTTCTAATTCATCACCTTTATAAGCTTCACCAAAACCAAGTGTTTCAGATAATGTGGTAAGATCTCCAGGCGTTGATACTGCAAAGTCTGTAATACCACCAATAGAACCATAGTAACCTGCTCTTTTTGCAAGCTCAGCTCCTTTAGCACCTATTGTTGGTAAACTATTTAATTTTACTATTTGACTTGCTTTACTTAATTTTAAAATACCATTCGCTATCTTAACCATAGCACCTGCAGGTATTGCAAACTGTCCTATGACAGCACTAATATCTCCAACAGAGGTATCTGTTTCAGGAGTTATCTTTTCAAAAATATTATCAATTGCAGTAATTAAATTTGTATCCGCTAAATAGTCAATAGGCATTGCACCCATTTGAAGTAACCCTTGAACAGCTTGACTAACCCCTTTTACAAAACCTACAGGAATATCAGTAATATAATCTAATGCACCAACTGTTTCTGGTTTAATTTCTTCTTGAGGTTCGGAAAAAAGACCACCGAATATACCTTTATCTTCTTCAGCCATTTAACCTCCTACGCTTGGGCAGGCAGAACTGCATTCACCCCATATTTCATATTAAATTTATTTACATCACCTTGAGTTCTGATGTATGCAAAATCCTGTAATGCTTCTTCACTACTTGAAATTAATCTAATCACATCATCTGTAATTTCTTTTGGTAATCTATTTCTTAATTCTGCAAATGATAATTTTTGTACTGGAGCTGTTGGTGTTTCACCTGATTCAGGAGTACCCATAGCTCTATTTACTCTCCCACCATCTTTAAGTCCTTGAGTTGCTTTTATTTGAGCATCAGCTAACTCTATAAAATCAAGTAAACTAGGATTTTTAGAAACAGCTACTCTAGCTAAATTATATTCATCTAAAGCGTTTTTGTAAGCTGTTGAAGTGGGGTCTTTTGAAAGTCTTTTAACTTTATCTGCTGCTTTTTCTAATCCAGCTAGTAATGCCGTATCTGTAGATGTTAAACCTTCTCTAGCTTTTGGATTTATAATATCTATTGTACTTTTTAATATAGATAGTTGTTCTTGTGCATAGTCTTTAGCTTCTTTACTAGATTTAGGATCTCTTAGTGTAGTTTGATATTGTCTAATTTCGTTAGCCATTTTCTCACTATAAGATTCTTTACCTGCAGCAATTTTAGCTTTTTCAATTTCTTTAGTTGCAGTGTAAGCTAATTTAGCAATATCTCTTTTCTCTGCTTTTTTACCTTTCATTATTCCTAATAATTGATCATTAAGAGCTGCAGCTTTATCTGCTATTGTTCCAGGTGTTCCAATTGCTTTTGATAATGCAATTGCAACCATACCTTTATTGTCATCATCACCTATTAACTTTTCTATTCTTTTCTTTTCAGTTTCATAAACATCTTCAAAAGTTTTTGGTTGTTCTTCTGTAGGTTTTTCTTTTAGTTCTGGTATTTCTATTTGATCTACTATTGGTTTTTCTTTTTCCTCTACAATAGTTTCTTCTATTTTCTTTTCAATAGGTAATCCTGTGTTTGAATCTAAACCTCTATCTCTAAAAAATTTCTCTTTACCACCTCTTGGAAAGAATCCTGGTGCTTCACCTATTTCACCACCTGCTTTTATATAAGATAAAGCATCGCCTACATCTAAATTTGTTTCATCCATTATTCCAAATTCACTCATTTCTTTAATTCTTCTCATTTGTTCTGGTGTTTTGGTAGATTGAGCATAAAAATCAACTAAAGAACCAAGGCCTATACCTAGTCCTGCACCTGCTCCATATAAACCTAATGGAAGAGCTCTTGGAAATCTAGTTAAAGCTGCTTGAAATCCTGTTCTAGTTGGTCCTATTGGACTTGAATATTGAGCAAAAGGTGTAGAAGTAAATCCAGGTTTACCTCTAGCTAATTCACTAGCCATACCTTCACCAATAGTTAGAATAGGCGCTTGAAATCCTGTTCTATTATTGGACATATTATTTCCACTAATAGCTCCACCACCTATTGTTTTAGACTCAACATGAGACATGATCCCTGTTCCGGTAGTCGAGCCACCTCGTTTAAACATAGGTCTTTTAAAAACATTATATGCCATTATTATCTCCCAAATAAACTACCTAAACCATAAACACTTAAACCCGTAGATAAAGCTTGACCTAGTGGACCCACTGAACCTGCAGCTGGTGCAGTTGTTTGAGTTGAGTAAGCTTGAGGCTGACCAGATAACATTCCACCAATTGCTGAACCTAAGAATCCTAATCTTTCTCTAGGTTCGTATGCAGACATTTGAGCTCCTTGAGCTGCCGCATCTAGTATTGCTTGTTGGTAAGCTAAGTTTCCTGTACCTGCAGCACCTAATTGTTGTATTTGTGATTGTGCTAATGAAGGTTGTAATGAAGCAAGACCTGCCTGTTGAGCTTGTGCTTGAGCCGCGGCTTGTTGTGCTTGACTAAATCCTTGCTGTCTTAATTGTGCTTCTAATAATGCTCTGTCTTGTAAAGATTGTGCAGCAAATTCTGCTTCACCAATTTGTCCTCTACCTTGACCAAAAGCACCTTGTGCAACTTGTGAACCCAATAATTGTTGTCTTGCAATTTGTCTTTGTTTATCAAACTCTGATAAAGATGTATCAATAACTTCTTGTTGATAAGGAGACATAAACTGTTGATAAGCGGTTGGTCCAGAGTAAGCTGCAGCTTGTTGTAAAAATGGTTGATAGCCTGCAACACCTGTTCCTGCACCAGCACCAGTAACTGCTCCAGTTGTTGGATCAAAGGTTAAAGCACCAAGGCCCGCTTGAGTTGCGGCTTGTTGTTGTGCTGCTTGTGTTAAAACATTTTGTCCTGCAATCGTGGGTGCAAATTTACTTGTATCAACTGGTTGACCGGCTAGTTGTGATGCTAGATCTATAAATTTTTCACCTGCCGCTTCTAAATACGGTGCTGGTCTTGATATTGTTGTTTGTTCTGCCATTATACTCTTCCTCCGTTTTCTAATTTTTTCATCATAGCGTACATTCTTTGTGCACCTTTATTGACGTCACCGTCACCCATTTCTTTTACAGACTTAGCTGTAAATACAAATTCATTATTTGACAACATTGCGGGAATATCATCTGCCTTTTCTTTTACACCAACTGGAGGAACAAATCCACCAGTATCTCTCATGTCCAATTCTGTAGCTCCTGCAGGGTTTATATTTAAAGGTATTCCTGATACTTCAGAGGCCGCCATTGCATTTTGTTCTGGGCTACCCATAGCATATTGTACTCTACCACCTGTTTTAAAACCTTTCATTTTTAAGAAAGCTTTTAGAGCTTTTGCATCTCCTATATTTGTAGGAGTATTTGGATTGTTTAATATTCCATATAATTGTGGCATTGTAAAAGATCTATCAGATCCACCTTGTCCAGCTAAAGTTTTAAATAAGTAACTTTTTTCTGATGTAGTAAAAGTAATACCAGGTGCATCAGCCATCATCATATTATCTTCATCATCACCCATATCTATATCTAAAGATACAATACCTTCCTCGCCTTTTTCTGGTGAACCTAGTTTTCTGTTAGTTCTTTTCTCTAAAGCATTTAAAGCATCATAATATTCAGGTTCAGGTCTCATATTTGTAGGTAAAGCATATAAAGCACTTTTTTCATTAAGGAATTTTAATCTATCGGAGTCTATACCTTTATTTTTCATATTGATTAAATCACCTGCCAATCGAGCAGCATAACCTTTATCTTGAATTCCTTCTTCTGTCATAAGTTTATCAATTAAAGATTCTAGTTCAGCTAATCTTTCTTGTCTTTCATAGTCAGCTAAACTACTAAGTCCGGCATCTTTATAACCAACTCTACCACCTTTAGCTTTTTTCATTAGCTCTGTATCAAAACTATCTGCAATTATTTTTAAACCTAAAGTTTCAGCTATTTCTTTATCCATAATTTTTGTACTACCATCTTTATCCATTACTAAAACTTTTGACTTGTCTCTTTCAATATCTAAATCTTTTAGATCATATTGAAATTTTGGTTCAATTTCTTCTTTTTCAATACCTAAATCTTTTACAGTAGTAAATCCCGCATCTTTATAACCAACTCTACCACCTTTTTTATAACCCATAATTTCATTGTATTCTGCTTCAGATATCTGTCCTTTTTTAAAAGCTCTTTCTGCATACATTTTCATTGCTTCATCTCTAGTTTCTTCAGATAAAGTATTCATACCTCTCTCACTCATAATTTCATTTAACATGTATTGATCCATAGGTTTTTCTTTAGGTAAGATTTGAGTGTAATTTTGTGGGTTATATTTTCTATCTAACTCTTCTGCTTTTTTTATGTAGTAATCTTCTTCGCCTTCTTTATCTATTAAATCCATAAAGTTATAATCTTTATCTTCAAGTTTAATACTTGAAATACCAGAACCATTAGCATAACCAATTCTACCACCATCTTTTAATCCAAAAGCTTCTGGTGTTAAATATTCACCATATTTTTCTGCATACTTAGCTTTGTCTGCATTATACATTTCTTCTGTATATTCTTCACCTTCATCTACTAAACCTGCATCTTCAGCTAATTTTTTAGCTTCTAAATAACTACCTACTCCAGCAATAGTTCCAGCTAATGCCATTTTATCTACTTTACCTTTATCAGTTGTATAAATATCTTTTAAAGCCTTACCACCTAGTTCTTTTATAGCTTGTGTTCTTTGACCTAAGGTTGCATCTTTACCAACTATTCTTCCAAGAATATCTGAATAGCCTGTCTTAGGTGTACCGCCACTAACTTGTTGTGCAATTATATCTGCCTGTTGACCTAAAGTTAATTTACTTGGATCTGTTTTATATAAATATTCTTCAATACCTCCACCTGGTCCAACTATCTCGTCTAAAGATTGAACTGTAGCTCCTGAATCTACAACAGGTGCTTGAGCACCAAACAATTGTTGACCAGACATAGGTGAAGTAAAGTAACTACCAAACCCGGTCCCTGCTCCTTGAGCCTTTAATCCAAATTGTGGTCCTGCACCACCTACTACTCTAGCTAAATTTCCTAAACCATAAGTCAAGGCACCGGATCTTAGTGATTTACTAATACTACCTGTTTGATCAAACCCACCTATACCAGCCATACCTGCTGCAAGTAATGGATTGAATGGAGCTACAAAAGGAGCTGCCTTAGTAGCAATATCAGCTACTTCATTAGGTATAATTTTTCTTACAAATTTTTTAAGTGAGCTTCCTAAACCAAATTTTTCTCTAGGAGTGACATCCATGATACCACCTCCTGCGTATAATTGTCTGTTCATCTGCATTCTAGATATTGCCATAGTTTAATAGTTTATAATATAAATAAGCAGGGAATGATACCTGAAAGCTAGTAATTTACTAGGTTTTTATAGACTAGTCAATCTTTTTAGTAAAGCTCAAATCATCTAACAAACGACCAGTATACTTATATTCACCTACATGCGTGATATATTCATCAACTAAAATGTGACATTTACCTCCTATTTCAGTCCATCTTTTACAGAAGCCAAAGTCTTCACCATAGTATCGTTTAGTTTCGGGCTCATGATAACAATCAAAGAAATTATACATAAATTCTTTTTCAACTTGCTTACCATTAATAATAGTAGGTTGATTGATTTTTTTATCTGGAAAAGCCTCTATCATTTTATAAAATATGTCTCTTTTGATTAACATACATCCAGTTGGGGCGTGAGATACTTCTGCTACACCATTAATAACATTAATCTGTTCTCTATTCTCCATTTTAATAGGCCATGTAAAACCATGTTTTGACATAGTATCTCCATCTTCAATATTTCGAGTCTTTATTCGATTAGCAATTTTATCCCAATCTACATGTTTTAATGGATAAGGTGCAGCTATAATATCTTTATCTGCAGCAACCATTTTCATAATAGTTTGAAATGTAAATTCAATGTCGGAATCAATAAATAAAAAATGAGTATAAGGTGTTTTTTTACATTCTTCTAAAAAATTAGAAACACATAGATTTCTTCCTTGAGTAACTAATGATGATTTTAATAACGAAAAAGAAACTAATATTCCTGAATTTAAACAGTCTTGTTGAAACTTTAATAGTGATTGAGTGTAATGAATAGAAACTTCACTATGAACTGGAGTTGCTACAAATATAACAGGTGCATTAGTACTTTTTGTTTGTGGTTTATTTACCCATATTGGTTTACTTGGATCTTGCATCTAGTGCTCCTTTCAAAAATCTTGTCCAGGCTGAGCCTTGTTTATTCCAACTGTAATATTGATTCACATAATCAATTTGCATTTGTAAATGTTTTTTAACACCTTCAGCATCTAATCTATTTGCAACAGACTCAATTGCAAAAGCAAAGTTTTGAGCTAAGTTTAAATAGTTTTTTTGATAAGGAATGTAAGAACTAAATTCAGCACAAGTTTCATATAATGCACCAAAGTTAGTTGTAATAGTATATAGACCGGCTGCCATTGCTTCTAAAGCAGATATACAAAAAGTCTCTTCCCATATATTTGGATAAGCAAATATATCATATTCATGTAAATGTTCTTTGATATATTCATTAGGCTTATAACCAATATAATTTACATTAGGTAATTGTTTTGCTTGATCATAAAGACCTTGCCATTGCTTATCATTAGCATCTTTAAAAGATTGACCATATACTTCACAAGATGAATAAACATCTAATTCAATTTTAGGATTTTTAATATATTGCATTGCTGCTAACATAACATTTAATCCTCTCCAAGGGGTTGGATGAAATATAAGTTTTATCTTATCTTTCTTTTGATTTAAATCTCTAGGTTTAATATTATCAATACCATTTTTTATTACTAAACATTTCTCTGTTGGTATATCAAATAACATTCTAAATTTTTCAAAGTTCCAATGTGAATTAAATACATACCAATCATATTTAGAATGATTCAATTTATCCTTGAACCATGGCGCAAGATTCGGTTGATCATATGAATTCTTTTGCCAAAGTATATTCATCTTTGTTGGATGTAGTGAAATTTTTTCAGGTACGGATGTACATATTTGTACTTGATCCAATAACTTTGAATCAACATATTTTCTTAAATACTCAAACTGTAACTCGGTACCACCTCGTGGTGCTTGCATAATTACTTTCTTCCCATCACTTTTTGTAATAAGTCTAATCCTTTATTAGTTACTGTAACAGCAGTATCCACTGCTAAATCATCTTCTTGGTGAAACTTTAAAAACTCTTCTTTAGTGTCATAAGTTTTGTTAGTAGACTTACTTCTAAAAGTTTGTTTTGTTTCTGTTTCTATTTTAATTACTTTATCCATTCTGATCATCTCTGCTAATTTCTAACAGTGCTATGGTAGCACTTATAGCAGATGTATCAGTAGATTCAAGAGATATAGAATCACTTTCTTCTAAAATAATTGGTCCTTTAGCTATATTACATATAGTAGGTCCAGTTACTGCAGCATATGCCACAATATAAGAAGTAGATGCAGAAAAATCTGTAACTCTAGCAGTTACATTTTTAGATCCAGATTGATTAGTTATTTGTATATTTTGTACAATCGCATTAGCATTAGTAGGAGCTGTATATAAAGTTACAGCATCTGTTGTGCTCGGATCATAAAAAGAATTTTTATAAAAGTTTGCCATTAATTATCAATGAGTATTAACTCAAAACCTCCTGATGCTGCAGACGTAGAATTAGAAATAACTTGTAAATCTATATCTGTTTTTTCTGTTACTTTGTTTATTGCATATTTTCTCCAGCTACTAAAACCTCCTCTTGCAGACATATATTCTTTTACATTCCAAGCGGCATCAGTAACTGCATTATCTCTTGTCATAAATCTAAATCTATGTTCACTATCTTTAGAAGAAGATACATTTAAATTTATAATATAACCTGTTTTTCCAGCGGGTATAGTATATACCGCCATTAAAGTTTGACCCATACCAATCGTGTCATAGCTTATATAAGCTAATGCAGTACCACCAGAAGACATTGTAATTTGAGCAGCGTTAGATTTTAGAGAACCTGCTGTGACCACTCTTGCTCTAAATACTCTTAAAAAAGATCCTGTTGTTACAACAGGTGTTGTACCATTCATGGTTACCGTTTCAGTTAATAAATTCCAACTGGAATCTAATCCTTGTATTTCTACAGTTCTTGCACCTGTTCCACCCGATGCATCATTTGCAGAAGCACTAACAACACTTAAAGTTGCATTGGCAGTTGGCCAAGGATATAAGTTACTTCCTTCCCACATAGATTCAAAACCACCAGATCCAACTGTAGGGTTAATTCCAAATTTACTTACATTTGAATAACCAGTAAAATCTCCTTTAGCAACTGCAAGATAAAAATCTATCTCTGCAGATGATGGAGTTGTAGATCCTGTTGTATTTACATTGTTACAACTCATTAGCAACCAAACCTCATATTAAACCATGTAAATCTTTGTAGCTCTTGTTTTAAATCTTCTTGATAACCAAAGTTCAATTCATTCTTTAATGTATCTAAACCTTCTCTTAATTGTCTTTGATTAGACTCATCATATTCTTGAGTAGGTTCCGGTATTACTGCTGTAATCTTTGCCATTATCTTCTACCTCCTGCAGCTATATCTAATCTTAAAGTTCCATATCTCCAAGATTCACCTACTGCATCATTCTCTATTTTTAAACTTACTTGTCGTCCTCTTACCCTAGTACTAACATAAGTTGTAGTGCTATTGCAAGTGAATGGACCAGTAATCAATGGACCATTGGAATCGGATTGTTCGGCTTGATTAGGATAGTTTCTAAAAAACATAGTAACTTTTGCATTACCGGATAAGTTTTTAAAGTCAGGTATAAATCTCGATACTCTCATTATATTTTCACCATCTCCCGCCATTCCTTGTTGTGCATCTAAATCATAGTCTCCTGATTGTATGTAAGAAGTAATTGCTGTTGAAACACCATTAGCGTCTACTTCATTTACTCCTACCTCATGAGCCCAAAATTTAGAAGATCCAAATGTATTTGTTACACCATTTATTGTTGGAAAACTTGGAGTACCATTTGTAGTAAATTGTGAAGCATAAGGTAAAGCATAAGTATGATTATCTGAGTATGCGGTTCTAGCTAATGATCCAGTTGTCCAAGTCTGTTCTAAAAAATTAAATACAACATTTCTATTTATTTGCGTTGAACCACTGGCTGCATAATACCAGCCCACTTCATTATATAATGAATTATGATAAGCATATGCTATTTGATTTGCATCTGCATTATATCCTAAATTGTTTCCTTGAGTCGTGAATACAAAGTCTTCAACTAATGATGGTAATTGTTTTACAGTACCATCATACATAAAGAAGCCTCCACCAAACCCCATCCAAAAGACAGCCCCTTGTGCAAAGACTGCTGCATGTTGACCTAAACATCCACAGTTACTTCCTACTTGTCTAATACTAAATGTAAAAGGTGGACCAACGAATTGTAATACATAAGCTGCTTGATCCGTGAGTACTAATACATAATCCTTACCTTGAACCGCTGTTATAATTTCATTACCTTGGTCAATTAAAAATGTACCTGCAGTATTAGTTGCTGTAGGTTGCCATGTATTGATATCCTCTTGATTTGAAAATCTAATAAACATTTTATTTTGTGATGTTGAATCTGCTAAATCTGTTTGTGTTCCCATTAAAAACAAATGTCTATCTCTATCAGATACTAGACTCATTAATGATTTTGTAGGAGCTCCTGATACAACAGCAGCTCTAGTTTCTAAAGCTCCAGCTGTTCCTGGATTCCATGTATATGTTGCACCATTTCTAACTGTTGCAACAAGTAACTGACCATAATTATCTAAGGACCATGAACCAGGGTCTAGTGTTACATTTGTTGTAGAAGATTCTTCCCCCCATGCACCTGATGACCAAGTATCTGTACCCCAACCATAAGCAGGAGTTTGAAATACTGGACCAACTGTAATATATGAATTTAATGTTGCTGAACCTTGAGCCGACATTCCTGTGCCAGTTTCATTTGATGGCATGGTAATTGTAAAAGTATTTCCTGTTGGAACACTGATAACTTCAAATGCATTGGTTGTAAAATCACCTGTTGTGTAATCTGTAACTCCTCCACCAGGTAATGTTACAGATTTAAATTTAAAATAATCTCCTTCTAATAAACCATGTCCAGTTAGGTTAACTGTAACTGTTGCGGAACCTGTAGTTGAATCAAATGTAATACCTGTTTGATCTGCATTAATAGGTGTAATATCATAAAAAGCGCCTTCATAATAAACAACTAAAACTTTAGCTGTTCCCAAAGCTGCATACTTTTTACCTGTTAAATCTGTCCAAGTGTGTTGAGCTCTTACTGGACCTGCTATTGTATTGTCTACTAATTGTTGCCAACCACCTATTTTTTCAGGTTGACCATATCTAAAACGTACATTATCCCCATCTACCCATTGACCTTCAGCTCCGGTCTCTGTAGCTTGTTTGTTAAACCCTGGCTTAAATTGTATTTTCTGAAGCATAGCACCTCATTATATATGCTTTTTATTATTTTGGTAGTACTATATTCCATTCTAGATTAGATATCAAATCATCAATTGAAACAACGTTTTTTTTACCACAATAATTTCTAATTTCTTCTATATCTAATATTAACCAATTTTTATCATTTTCAAAAACTATTTTATCTGCTCTTGAAGTAGGAGAAAGTAACTTTCCTATTCCTTTTTTAAATTTACAAATTGGACTAATATCAAATTTATAAAAAGCATTGTGTCCTTTTATACTTCCAGATATACCCCAAGAAGTTTTAAATTTAGGATACTCTATGTTTTCTAAATAACTTTTAAAGTTTTCTAAAGAATTTCGTCCCATTGAGATGTACTTGTATTCCATTCCCAATTTCTATTTTCCATACAAGTTGATAACCATTTTTGATTAGTTTCGTCCCAAGTTATACTATGTTGTATTTCATTATTTTCTGAATTAATATATTTTTTAATTGTTGGTGTTGGTATAGGTGCTTCCCATTGATAATTTGTAGTATTTAAAGTCCAACTTGCATAAGGCTGCTTATAATAAAAAACATCATGTTCAAAATCATATACATAATTTTTTCCAGCGTAATTATGTCTAAATGCTTTAGTTTGATCTGAATCTTGAATTTTTATATGTGAATTTTCATTTGGTGTATAATAAATTCCATTTCTAGTATTATATGATGTTTGTTTCCAAGTTCCACCTTTAAAAAAAATTTTACACCATTCTTCACCAGCAACGTCTCCATTATGTGAGACAATAGAATTACAAACTGTAACTACTCTTTGAACTCTCCAAACATTTTTAGATGGATCAAATTCATCGGGAACTTGTTTTATTTCTGCAAATTTAGCCATATTAATTTACCTGTTAAAGTTTATTTTAACATTTTTGAAATCATTTGGCAATCCAATAAAAGGTCTTTGATCGAATTTGTATTTTTCTTTATAATTACTATTAACATCATTATAATGTAAAAATACTTGCGAACAAATGTTGCCTTCAAATGGTTCTCTCCAATGTTCAATTTTAAATCCTTTATATATCATTAAATCTCCTGGATAAAGAATTATTTTTTTACCTTTTTTATTAATTTTTCCAGATGGTTCTACAAATATAGGCCAAATATCGCCTCCTAAATTTAAAGTACAAGAGATTTGACAAGCTTCTCTATCTTTATGTCTTTTTAATTCATTACCTTTTTTATAAATTCTTAAATAAGAATATGTCTCTACTAATTTTAATTTAGTATGTTTTTCCATTATGGGTCTTAATAAATTTAAAAGATTTTCCATAGCTATATCTGCATAATGAGTATAATAAGCGTCAGGTACTTGTGGATCATGGTGTAACCCATAATCATCGTTATATTTAGATATGTAATTTGTTTGACTTAATATATCAAAAACTTTTTTCTTAAGATTGACATATGTGTATAAAAAATAACATAATTCTTGTGAGATTGCATTTCTAACTATTTTATAATTGTTTTTTTTAAAAGACATTATTTCAAAACACTTTTTGGTATAGCTTGGCAATTAAAATGTATAAATCTAAAAGGTTCATAACCATTATCTACACTAAATAAATGTGGTAGATGAGATGGAAAAAACATAATTCTTCCTGGTCTTGGTTCATAATTAATTTGACTTGTAGAATATGTAACTAAAGTTTTATCTTTCTCTGGCAATAAATTCATCATGTTTCCTGATCTTGGATCATCAAAATAAGGTCTAGAAGTTTTTTCACTACCTTTTAAAAAATAAAAACCTGATATATGTCCATTCCAATGTGTATGTAACATATGATGACCACCTCCGCTTTCAGCAAATTCTTGAACCCAAGCTTCTGTTATAAATACTTGATAATTTGTTAAATCAAATCCCATTTCTAATAATAAATTATTAGACGTTGCACCTATATAATTAAATAATTTTTCAAACTTTTTATCACTTATTAAAGAATTAGAATGATATACAAAACCCATATCTTTTTTATTACCAAATTTTTTATTTCTATTATCAATTTCTTTTTTCATTCTTTTTTTAGCATCTTTAATATGTGGGTCAGATGCTTTATTTAATTCATCAACAAATTCTGGGCAATCTTCATGCCATATGGGTGTAGGAAATAAATCATTTCTTTTTAATGTTTTAGGATATTCTTTCTTCATTTGTATGGTTCTCCTGTACTCCAAATAACTAAACTATACCTTGTTCCTTTTATAACAGGTGTTACTCTATGCCATAAAAAAGATGGAAAAACAACTAAAGAACCTTTTTTTCTAACTTCTTTACAAATTCTATATATTTTTTTTAAAGGTTTTTTTGCATTATTATCTTGTAAAGCAAATTCTAAATCTCCTCCTTCAAAATCGTTTTCATCACTTAAACATACTGTTACAGATAATTTTCTTATAGTATTATTTTTATATGGATCAATCCAACAATCATAATGCCAATCATAAAACTGTCCTTTATCATATTTAGTAAATTGCATAGATTCATGACCGGTAATTGATAAATTCCAATTTGATATAATATTTGCTTCTTTTATAGCTGGAAATATATGTCTTTGAATCCACCAATCATTTAAAAATGTAATATTTGAATTTCTGTGTTTTTTTAATTGTTTTATTTCTTTTTGTGTTAAAGGTTTTTTTCTATTACTTAGATTTCCTGTAACTGCCATTTTTTGTTTGTGTTCATTTCCATATTTAATTATTTTATCACAAATATGAATTGGTACTGCATTAGGAATAATACAAAACGAATTTTTATTCAAAAACACTTTTTATTCTTTCTATATAAATATTTTTATTCTACAATAAAACAACCACTCACACTAAAATTTGCAATAACTGAACCATCAGGTTGAGGAACTACTGTATTTGTACCAGGTGTAACAGAAATTGTATAAGCATTAGTTGATGGTACTTTTATAAATACTCTACCATCTGAACCATTTCCTCCTGCACTACATGAAGCATTTGTTGCACCTCCTCCAGCACCTTTGTTAGCAGCCGCACATGTATTATAACCACCGCCTCCGCCAGTTCCACCGCTGCCTCCACTATTAACATTATAACCACCGCCGGCACCGCCGCCAGCAAATGTTGCACCATCTGTGCCATAAAAAGGTTGAGTTGGGCCAAATACAGGAGCTACAGAAGTTCCTGGACCACCTGGTCCTCCGCCTCCTGGACTAGCACCAGAACCACCAGACGAACCTGTTGTGCCACAAGCACCTCCGCCTCCGCCTCCTGATCCAGCATAACAGCCACCGCCAGATGAACCACCATTAGCACCCTCTGGTGGAGAGTAACCACCAATGTTTCCTGTTCCGCCTGTTCCTTGGTGACCTGATCCACCACCAGAACCGCCTGGATTTATACCAAATCCACCACCACTAGCGGCTAGGCAATTAAATGTTGTATCTCCACCTTGACAACCTGATCTTGGAGGAGCTGCTCCACCAGCACCACCAGCACCAATTACTACAGGTAAAGGTTCAGTATATGTAATAGCTTGACAAGTAAAAACTCTCATTCCTCCTGCACCAGCACCACCGTTGGCTGATCCTGTCCAACCATTTCCACCGCCGCCACCGGCTAAAATCATAATTCCTAATTCAGATAATTCTTTTGCGCCAGCTCCTTTACGTTGGCCGAAACCTCCTGCTGATCCTGCTGCAAATGATCCTATAATTGGCATAGTATTAACTTCCTCCTATTATGCAAACTGTGTTTGCGATGCTAAAACTGTAAATGTTGCATCTGCAGTTTTAATAACTGTATATGTATAAACATCAAGAGAGTTAGTGTTTCCACCTGTAGGTGCTGAACCACCTTGCCATTCTGGAGTAACCGAACCACCATCAACTTGTACAGCTGAATTGTAGTATGCAGTTCCACCTTGTTTTACAATGTG
>Ga0196901_1000130_pt1 | contig 39442 bp, 36 predicted proteins | sample CB_VirMetaG_FD_169099 | JGI IMG/M metagenome (GOLD analysis project Ga0196901, IMG submission 169099) | Freshwater to marine saline gradient viral communities from Chesapeake Bay - CB_1504_1 Viral MetaG (v3) (version 3) | ecosystem: Environmental > Aquatic > Marine > Coastal | place: USA... | reverse complement strand
CGGGCTTATTGAGAAGTCAAATTTTGAAAATGTAGAGATTCCAAGTTCGGGCTATTATGATGGATTAGATCATAAGCTGAGACCAGTTAGTGATCCAAGATATACTGACGGGCAGGTTTGGGAATCAGCAAGAGCGAATTGGGTTTGGGAGAGCGGGGTTGGTGCTTTAACAAGTACGGACAATGCTTATCCCGGAGTTTCCGGCGTATATGTTGGCGGAACATTTTATCCGGTATCGACAACTGGAACCTATGCACATCACATTAACCATCCTATGGGTAGAGTTGTTTTCGATTCTGCCATTTCAACATCATCAGACGTTCAATGTGAGTATAGTTATAAATATATAAATGTAGTTAAAGTTGATGGATTACAGTGGTTTTCTCAGATACAGAAAAATTCTGAGAGATCCGATGACGCTAATTTTATTGGTAATAGCGGCGAATGGGCCGTTCTGTCAGAAAATAGGCAGCAGTTACCAATGATTGGTGTTGAGGTTTCACCTATCAGAAGAATGGAGCCTTATCAACTTGGTGGCGGTCAAACTGTTTTCACTGACTTCTTGTTTCATTGTGTTGCGGATAATATGTATGACAGAGATTTTTTGGTTGATCTAATTTGTTTGCAAAACCAGAAAGTTTTTGATTCCTTTGATTTAAATGATGTCGCAACTAACAACGCTTTTCCATTGGATTATCGCGGTGTTCCTGTTTCTGGAGCTTTAAGGTATCCAGATCTAGTTAGCACCTATACCGGAATACACATAAGACTGGTAAATTCACGAATAGATTCTATGTATTCTCTCACTCCAGACATACATGTTGGAACTGTAAAAGTTACCACGGAATGTATCTTGTTTGGAGTATAGATAATTGTGAAAAAGCTTTTTCTAAAAATTTAATATGGAGTTTTAATTATGGCATTTGCAACTAATACAAACACGAGAGTGTTTTATGCTATGCAGGGCGTAGCTGTAGGCGACTTAGGTGCTACAGGCGTTGTGGATAGCTGGGAACCGGGAGAAAGCGTTCTTAATGGCGATACGCTACTTATGATCGTTCACGGTTTACAGAGTTGTGGTATTACCACAAACTTTAACCTAGAAGAAATTTTCGAACTTGGACAGCTATCTCTTTACAACAACAGAGAAGATGTTCCAGACATTGAAGTAACAATGGAAAGACTTCTTGATGGTTATAGCCTATTGTACCATTTAGGTACTGTTGATGCGTCTACACCAACACTTACTGGTCGTGGAGATGCAAGGGCCGATGTTAGATTGGCTGTTGGTTTAACTACGGACACTTCTGTTAGGGCCGGTAATTCAGGTGTTGCTGAGCTTTACTGCTCAGGTATGTACGTAAACTCAGTTTCTTACAACCTTTCAACTGATGGAAACTTTACTGAATCCGTTACTTTTGTTGGTAACGATAAAGAGTGGCTATCTGGTAATGATGGTGACGGACTATTAGTAACTGCCGGAACGGTTATCGATGCTTTTGCAGAAGACGTTTTCGGTAATGACGCTCCTGTCACTGCTACCTCAAACGTTCTAAGACGTGAAAACGTTGTTATTGGTAGCGATGGTATTACTCTTGGTGGAACCGTATTCAGAACTGTTGTTCCTTCATTTATTGAAGGTGCAAGTCCCGGTGCTACTGGAGTTGAAGGACCGGGAGGAACTGGATTAAGTACACTATGTTCTTATATTACTTCCGGTGGAACCCTTCACCTTAACTCATTCTCCGTTAGTGTAGAGTTGTCTCGTGAGCAGATTAATGAGTTGGGAACCAGACTTCCATACAATAGATATCCATCATTCCCGGTTTCAGTAAGTACAGAACTTGAAGTAACTGCTGTTGGTGGCGATAACATTGACGCACTTTCATCTAACGCATCAAACGTTAGCGACCACTCAATCCAGATTGTTTTGGATGACTCAACTGTAATCCAGCTCGGAAACAAGAATAAGGTTAACAGTGTAAGTTGGGGTGGTGGTGATACTGGTGGTGGTAACGCAACAATTAGTTACAGCATGAGCAACTCAAACGATTTCGTCGTTTTGCACTCTGGAGATCCTATCAATCTTACCGCTGATAATTACTTTAAAAACTGGTTCTAAGAAATTTTTGAAGACCTCGGGTCTCTTCGGAGACCCTTGGTCTATCGGATTAGGAAATGGAACGCGATAATATCAATCGCTTAATGTCTGGAATCATAATAGTCAAGTTTAAACGGTTTAATATTTTTGTTAGACCGTTTTCTGTTATAGACAAAACGGTTTCAGACGTAATAGCACAAGAAGCGTATGAGGACGCATTTTTCGATGGAGTCCTAACAAATGATGACATGATTAAGTTAGCCACTCAAAATGGATGGTGGTCAGAAGAGAAGGAAGACAAACTAAAGAAATCACAGGAAGACCTTGATCAAATGAAGGTCGATTACTATAAGAAATTTTTCTCTGAAACAACAAGGAACTTCATCAAAAGAAGCATTGATGATCAGGTTAAGCTGATAAACGAACTTCATGAAGAGAAGAATCTTTTTTTCGACAAAACGTGTGAGTCACTGAAGAACTATGCTAGGACTACTTATCTTCTTGAAAAATCATCGTATGTAAACAATGAGACGCTGTTGGACGGGGAAGTTAGTGTATACGCCTTACTAAAAAGATATTTTGAAGGCTTATTACCGGATGAAAAAATTAGGAATGTTGCCAAAAGCAATGAATGGAGAGTGCTATGGGCATCATCTAAAAATTCATCAAACCTGTTCGTCCCGTCTACACATGATTTGACTGGTGAACAGGTTTCTTTGATTTCATGGTCAAGGTTTTATGACAACGTTTATGAATCAATGGAATGTCCAAGGCAAGAAATAATAGAAGATAATATAGCACTGGACGGTTGGGCGATTCAACAGCAGCGGGAAAGAGAGAAGGAACAAAAACAGCGGGATGCGGAGAAGATGATACCACAGTCAGCGGGAAATGCAAATGAGTTATTTATTCCGGTTAGAAACCAAAAAGAAAAAGAAGACATTCTATCGCTAAACAACCCGGAAGCAAAGTCAATATTAAAATCAAAACATAAGCAGTTAACGGAAGAGGGTCGGGTAAAGGAAAAGGACTTGACCCACGTTAAAAACACTATACAGATGCAATGCAATCAACTAAACAGTAAAGGAAAAAGATAATGGAAAAAATTATCAGCGAGAGGTCCGCAAACAGGCTTTCAAAAGAAATCAAAAAGCGGATAGAAACAACAATGATTGGGGCACTTGCTTCAATCGAGGATCATCTGGGACCGCTATGGGGAATAGATTCCGAAGACCCAACAAGGGAGCAGTTGATAATCAAAGGTATTTATGAAGAGCTGAGATCTGAAATCTTAGACAAAGGTAACAGTCAAATTAGGGCTATAGAAGCCGAACTAGCAAATTATGATGTTGTTTGGAACAAGTATCATATTAACATTCCAATTAAAAAAGGATAAGGGAAATGCAAGAAGAAAAAGTATTTGAAATTGATGGTCGTCGCTTATACATTAAGAAGTTGAATTCTAAGATGGTCATTGAAGCACAGAAGGTTTATACCAGATCATTCAAGCAGGCTATTGAGGATGGTGCTATTCTAAAAAAGAGCTTGGAAGACCATATGAGGCGTCAGGGACTGTGGGATGATGCTAAGCAAGAAGAATACAGGGAGTTAATTAAACTCAGTGCCGACATCGAGTTCAAGATTAAGAACCGCGAATACACAAAGGCTAGTGAGCTAAGAGACAAGTCAATAGAACTTAAAAAAATCCGTGATAAGATTTCGGCCCTAATGTCAGTTCGTAACTCAATGGATAGTGTTACGGCTGATGGACGTGCCGACAATGACAGATTTAGTTATTTTGTTGCGGCGTGCGTTTATGACTATGAGACCAAAAAGCCGGTTTTCTCTTCCATGTCAGACTATGAAGAAAAAATGGAAACCGATTTTGCAATTAAGTGTGCCGAGAAATTGGCTTCTCACATGTATGGAATTGATGAGGATTACGAAGACCATCTAGTTGAAAACAGAATTCTAAAGAGACTTGGACTTCTAGACGAAGAAGGTTATCTAGTAAACGCTGAAGGAAAAAGGGTTGATCTAGAGGGCAACCTACTTGATGCATTCGGGTCAAGAATTGATAAAGACGGAAACCGCGTTGATATTAATAACAATCCTCTTATTGATGACTCCGTAATTGATGACTTGGAGTTTGAGGACGATTTGGGATTAGGACTAGAAAAAGAGGAAGAAGAAAAGCCAAAAACACGAAAGAGAAATACCACAAAATAAGGGTTTAAATTATGGCTCAAGCTTTTAATCTTACTGCAAGCCTAAATATTCAAGCTAATAACGCTAGTATTCAAAAAGTTAAAAGTGATATAGAGAAAACTCTAAATCGCATTAACTATAGAGTAGACGTTTCTCAAATCAGAAAAGTCAAAGATGAAGTAGATAAACTTAATGAGTCTCAAAAGAGAGGCACTAAGGAAGCGTCTGCTTTTCAGAGGGCTATTAGATTAAGAACTCAGGACTATTTGGCATACGCCGCTATTACGGCGGCTGTTGCCAAGCTTACTAGTACGTTGGCTATAGCTACAAGGGAGGCTATTAAGTTTGAGTCAGAATTGGCTAAGATCGCTCAGGTTACGAATAAATCAAATGCTGAAATTAAGGGTTATTCTAATCAGATTATTGGTATTAGTAAGAAATTCGGCGTAGCACAAACAGAAGTTGCTAGACTAACTAGAACTCTTGCACAGGCAGGTTTCTCGTTTAACGACGCTCTTAAAGGTGCCGAAAGATTATCTAAAACTTCATTACTTGCCACGTTCAGTGATTTAGATTCAACTACTGAATCTTTGATCGCTACTACGAGTGCTTTCGGTTTAAGTATTGATGATGCGGCGGATTCGTTAGAAGCTATCAACTCCGTTACAAAAAGATATGCTGTTGAAGCTGACGATATCGTTGATGCTATTAAGAGAACGGGCGGTGCATTCGCTAGTGCCGGTGGTCAAATTAATGAATTGATCGCCCTATTCACTTCTGTTAGATCATTCTCCCGTGAATCTGCTGAAACCATCGCTACTGGTTTCCGTACAATCTTTGGTCGTTTACAGAGACCTAGAACCCTTGAATATTTCAAGCAGTTAGGCATTGAGCTAGAAACGGCTGATGGAAAATTCGTTGGTGCTTATAAAGCTATTCAGCTTATTTCCGAAGGTTTGAAGAGAGCGGGAATTGCGGCGGGCGATATTAGATTCGCTCAGGTTGTTGAACAGCTTGGTGGTATTAGACAGATCTCCCGTGTTATTCCGTTGATTACAAACTTCAAGAACGCACAGGAAGCCCTTGATATTGCAAACAAAGGAGTTGTAGAGTCAGACGCCGACGTAATTAAGGCAAAAGAAACCCTAGCGTTTAAACTAAGAGAACTTGAAATAAGATTCAAGGCCGTTATTACGGAGTTCACAAACACTCAGGGCTTTAAGCTTCTTGCCGACATTTTCCTTAAAGGTGCTGATGCCGCAATTCAGTTTGCTGAAGGCATTAACAAGCTAGTTGATAGCTTCGCTCCTTTATTGCCAATTCTTGCAGTTGTTGGCGGTTTCAAGCTTGGTAAATTCTTGGGCGGTGCTTTCAAGGGAGTTAGCACAGTTACTGGCAAGCACAATGGCGGAATGATTCAGGCGTTTGCCCGTGGAGGATACGTTCCGGGAGTAGGCAATAGAGATACCGTTCCAGCGATGTTAACTCCGGGTGAGTTTGTTATTCGTAAGAGTAGCGTTAATAAGATCGGCCCAGAAACACTGGCAGCAATGAACCAGAACGGATATGCGGGTGGAGGACCGGTTTCTGGCGAAAGAGCTTTTTACGGTGCTTTAAGTGCATCTGGTAGACCAACTCGCGAGTTTAAAGACTTTATAAAAAATTCTGGAGCAGTCGAGCCAGCAGGCAGTATTGAGAAATCATTTAACGCACTTGATACAGAAAAAAAACAAGAGTTAATAAACGATTTTAATAAATCAAGTCCATCGTCTGATGATAAAAACGCACTTCAAACAGCCTATCTACAAGACGGCATTGTTACCGGTCTATTCATGCAGCGTGGAGAAGACAGAAGCGAGGAAATAACGAAAAAAATAGTTAGAAATAAAGGAGAAAGCTTTGGTTCTACGGCATTTGACTCAGTAGGTCAAGTTAAAGCTAATATCAAGGCTAACTTATTAGATACTAGAGCAAACAAAATCATGACTGACTCAATTAAGAATTCGCTAGAAGAGTCTATGGCCTTCTCTGCTGAATCCATTATGGCCCAGCTTGATATTGCCCCTCTTATCGATTTTGACGAAAAAGAAGCCGCTAAAAAGGCACGTCAGTCCATCAGAACAATTGATACTGACAGTATTGAGGGTTTCTTATTTGAGGCACTAATATCAACCGCAACTGGAGCAAAGTTAAATGAAAAGGGTGCGACATTTGACTTTTCTTCACCGGATAAGGAAACAAGTGGAAGACTGGCACAGTTGTTCGGAACCGATATTCAGGGTAGATATCTTGAGGCCAAAAGAACGTTTGGAACGGACTCATTGACTGGTGCTACTAACTCTATTGGAAACAAAATTTTAACCGCCATAAAAACCGGTAAGTTAAAAAAGGATGACTTCGTATTTAAAGCTGCTGGTGGAGAGATATTAACTTCCGATTTAAGAAAAACGTCATCACAAGGCGTAAAGACACTTATTAAAAATATAAGATCAACTCCTAACTGGCAATCTAAAGATGGACTTTCTCTTGATTATAATGTTATTCCGGTTGATGTAAATAAAATCAGAAGCAAAAATCAGTCATTATTGAGCTTGGTTGAAAAATATAAGAATCAAAATCTTTCTGAGAATGAACGCGGTTTTCTTTTTGAGAAAATTGTGGCGAGAAAGTATGGACTAAAACTTAACAGAAATAATGAATTCCTTGATTTTCCAAACGGTGAGGCAAAGAGTGATAAGAAATTCACACCGGAATTAAAGGGTGCTGCTTATAAGACAATACTTACAAAGACATTGAATCAAAGATTTGGCGGATTAAGAAGATCTTTCACGCCAAAGACCGATCATATAAAGGCACAGAAAAGACCTCTAAGCCTATATCTTGATGCACAAAAGTTTGCTGGCGGTGGAGACGTTGAAGGTTCTGATACCGTTCCCGCTATGCTTACGCCCGGCGAGTATGTAATCAATAAAAAAGCCGCTAAGAAAATTGGCTACTCTAATCTAAATAAGATGAATAAGCAAGGCGTTGTTGGTTATGCCAAGGGCGGTGCTGTTGGAGTTCAGAAGTTTGCTGAAGGCGGTGGAGTATTGTCTGGAATTGGAGATATATCAACTCTATATTTTGAATTCGCATTACTTGTTCCACTATTCCAGAAGTTAACAGGAGTTGCAGAAACCCTAAAAGCGAAAAAAGAGGAAGAGGCAGAAAAAAACAAAGCATTAAACGAGTCAATAGAAGAGGCTAAAAAGGGTTTGAATGGATTTGCAGACGAACTAGTAAATCTAGAAAGTGAGCTTGTTAGGTCTGTAGGTCAAATAGGGGGAACGAAAGGAACGGGGAGGGATAAGAAATATTTTGGGGCCGTAGGAGCTGCGGAAAAAGCTGGAGATCTGACGATTGCTGAAAACAGTGGTTCCAAACCAAAACCATCCGGGAAATTTGCCGGTTATGCTGAAGATGCAAAACTACAAGCACAAATTAACAAAGTAACTGAGGCTTATAAGGGTCAAACAGAAGAATTATCCGCACTTAATAAAATTAAGGAGAGTTATTCTGGAAGTTTACTAGCAACAAAAAATGCCGTTGTCGCCTTTCATGAAAGTATGAAAAAGGGCAGAGAAGCAAATGTGCAACAGTATGATGTAATAAAAGAATCCATAAAGACAACGGAAGAAAAAATAGAGGCTGAAAAAGCAGCGATAGAAGCTTTGGAGGCACAGGCGGGTGGTGGTCGCGGAGGCAGACTACTTGACAAAGCACGAGATTTTGTAAAAGATAATAAGAATGCCATAGCTGGTGGTGCTGTAGCTTTAGGTGCGACGTTACTTGCTTCAAATTTTGAGGCAGCGGCTAAGTCTGCTGACGAATTTGCTCAGCAGGCTATAGGTGCTGGTAATGCCTCAGAAGCATATAATCAAACTATACAAAAAGTTTCTAACGAACAAAAAGCGTCGGCTGGAAAGCAGGGTGCTATTGCTGGTGCCGCTGCCCTTTCTATATTTGGACCTCTTGGAATTGCTGTTGGTGGTGTTATTGGCGGGATTATTGGTTTTACGGGAGTTTTGACTAAAGTTACTGATCTGCTTGGAATTTCAAATTCTGAAGAAGAAAAAAGAGTTGCAGCAGAAGCTGCGGCTTCTCAAGCTAATGTTAATAATTTAAACAAGATGACCGAACAGTATTCGGCCCAAGTAAACACGCTGAAAAAAACTAGAAAATCATCTTTGGAGATTGCGGCAGTTTATGCAAAGCAAGGCAAGAGTCTTTTGAATTTTGCTAAAAATAGCAAACAAGCAAGTCTTGGTGGATCAAATCAAGAGTCAGAGCTACTTAGAAAAAATCTTCTAGAAACTTACGATAATTTAAATGATCAATTGAATGAGGCCGCTCAAAAAGGTCTTGCACCAAATACTGAACTGCAAGCGGCATATGACCTACTAGCAGGCAAATTGTCGAGTGTAGTTACAGGCTTTGACGACGTTGTTAATACAGACAATCAGTTCAGACAGTCATTATTACAATCTGCTGAGATTCAAAAGGGTGTTCTTCGAGAACAGGCTGCGGAATTCCTTAAAGGAATAGCCGTTCAAAGAACGTTTAATCAAACATTGCTTGCAAATACCGATGCTATTAGTGCGTCAACAGATTTGGCAAATAAAAGAGCCTCTATTGCTGATGCCCTGTCAGGTAATTTTTCTGGAAATAGAACCGGTCTTGGAACATCTGTTTCTGACCCAACCCAATTAAATACCGCTAAAGTACAAGAAACATTGAAGTTAATTGGGGATAAGTATGGCCCGGTAGTTCAGGAGCAGATAAATAAAGCTAAAGAATTAGACAAAGCAAACAAGACGTTTTTAAAAAGCATTGAAGATACCGGAAGAGATATAGTTAAAGACGGTTTAGTTGATCGTAGTGCTATAGAAAAAACCGTTTTGGATGCGTACAGAAGCATTGGGGCAGAAAGCAAGGGTCAGAAACTACTTGAAGACGCAGAAAAAGAAGGAGTTAATAGCTTAATTGATTTTACCAAACTCATTTCAACTGTTAATGCAGATCTAAAAGAGGAAAGCTCTAAATTATTAACACCGATAGAAGAAATAAGAAAAAGTGCGGAAGAAAGATCTCAGGCTGAAAGAAGAATAGTTACACAATATCAAAAATTCGTTCTTGACTTAGCATCACAAAAATCGGCATTACTTACTGAGTTCCAAAATATCACAAATTCACTGTCAATAGTTCCGCAGTCTTTTGAAGATATTGCGGCACAACAAAAACAGAATGCTAATGTATTTAGTCAAGCTGGCGGTGTTAATATTGGTGGGCTTTCAATTACCGAAGGATCAAAAAAATTAAAAGATGAATTAATATCGATAACTGCACAGCTTAAAAATCTTGAAACAAGTATTGATCCGGCAGATGCTATTAAAAGCGATGAACTTGCTGGTAGAGCTAATATTCTACGTAAGGCATTTGACGAGCTAACAAACACGTCATCATTGCTAGGTGCTGCACAGAAAAAGCAGCAAGAAATACTGACCAGAAAGCAGTTTGCCGAAGAACTTACTTTTGGTGGGGCACAGCAAAGACAGCAGACGGCACAAACCTTCCAAGGCGTTAATTATCTAGCAAGGGGTGGAAGTGCTCAGGATCTATCGGAAGAGCTACGTAGTAATGTTTTCTCTTTCTTGAAAAGGTTTTCTGAGACCAATATTGTTGGCGGTTTGACTGGTCAAGACATTATTGATCAAGAAACAAAAAGGGCATTATTGCTTTCGGGTTTTGCACCAGACAAAGTTGATGAACTTATCAAGGCAAGCGTTCCAATAGAACAGGCTCAGCTTAATGAGTTGATTGCTATTAAAAATTCATTGGTTAATCAAACAGCCGCACAGTATAGAGCGTCAGGTGGCGTTGTTTATGCTGATAGTGGAGACTTAATAAATGCTCCCGGAACTATGTTTAAGCCACGCGGAACCGATACAGTTCCAGCAATGCTTAGTCCCGGCGAGTTTGTTATGAGAAAAGAAGCTGTTGATAGAATAGGTGTTGATAATCTTTACGCAATGAATAGCGGTTCTATCTATGCGGCTTCTGGTGGCTCTGTAGATGATATGATAGAAAGTCTAAAACTGTCACTTGGTAATAGAAGGGTTTCTCCTCGTGCTAGAGCGGCAATGATTCAAAGACTAACAAGACTATCACTAATCAGAGATAGACAGCAAACACTATCAAGAACTGGCAATGTCCAGCGGCCTAGAAGAGTTTCAGCAAGACAAAGAATACTACAAAACAGAAGAAGTGGTTCCGGTAATTTTGGTCCAAGTAGCGAACTTGGTCAACGTCAAGCAAACCAAAACCAATTTCCATCATATGATCCGAGAACTATTCAAGAAAAAATTAAAAAAGACCGAGAAGAAGCCGCACTTCAAAAAAGACTTGGAGGAAGGTTTGTTTCTAGGAATGGACAGAGGGCGATATTTAGGTCATCTGCTGAAGACGCTATGCCGACAAATTATGAAGGTATACCAATGATGCAAAGATATAGAGCGAGACAGAATGTTCAAAAAAGAGCAAAAGATTCAGTCTTAGACCCAGATACTATAACTAGAAAAGTTTTCTCAAGATATTCTGCACTTAATATGAATCAAAGAGAGCAGGTTGGAAGAAAATCAAGGTCTCCATACTTTAATAAGGGTGGTTCAGTTTATAGACAGTCTGGTGGTTCCATATCGTCAGGACAAAGCGGTTTTGACATGAGCGGTTTTGACAAATTTGTATCTTCATTTAATAGATCAATTGATAGACTGTCGGAACTTCCAAGAGATTTTACTATGAGCATTGCTCCGGTTCAGGTCACTATGAGTGTTGTTGGTGCCGATTTTATGAATTCATTACAGCCAGAAATGCAGAAAATATTTACTGAAATGATTCAGAGTATGATGCCTGACTTGGCGAAGAAGGTTACTCAGATTCAGAAGGGTGGATTTTAATGCCAGTTAAAATAAACAATAACGCAATAACTCCCGCACCGCTTGTAACGATGGGTAAAACATTTGTTACTACACCTGCAAGCGGTGTTATTGGAGCTAATTATAGTATTACTTTGGCCGGTGATCTATTGACGCTGAAGGGAAATCCAGAACCTGAAGGGTTTTCCGAGAGCGGCTATTACACTACGTATTCGCCGGATGATGAACCCTCGCTATCTTCTGAGCCTTCGGGTTGGTTGCAGACGGTAATGAAGAAACAAGAGTATCTGAGAAACATATTAACGAGCGGTAATCAAAACGTAACATATCTTGAGATTATTGGTTTTGATGATTCTCGCGGCATAAAAGCCTACTGTGATATTGAAAGTATATCATTTGACGACAAGAGTAGATGGACGACTGGCTGCGGATACAATATTACATTAAGCTGTAGAAACTTTGCGGAAGCCGCAAACAGTGGTCTTTTCCCGGATCATATGTCAGAAGACAATTTTCAGTATTACGTATCAGAAGCCGATGAGTCTTGGACAATAAATGAAAATGATAGCTATGGGGTCTCGTCCGGTAACATTTACGAGCAAAACAAACTGTACACGATTTCTCATAGTGTATCGGCAGTTGGTCAGAGAGCATTTCAGTCTGATGGGGGTTTTGCAAGTGGCTTAACGCCGGTAGAACAGGCCAGTGGATATGTTCATAACGTAATAGGTATCGGGCTTACGACGAATACTGATTTGCCGTCTTATCTAGGGATTTCTACTTTTCTTGATCAGGGCTTTGGAGTTAACGGTCGCAAGGTTACTGAAAACATAAACAAGTGGACCGGAAGCTACGGGATTGAAGAAGAGTTTACCGTATTTAAATCCGGTCAAGCCGCAGTAGAAACCGTTGAAATATCAGTTGAAAAAGATTTGAGTCCGTTTACAAGGGTTTCGATCAATGGATCAATTAACGGGTTCAATACGAATAGTCCAACAAGCAGCACTGTAAACAAATGGGTTAATGCCTCTGGTTACTGGGATGTTGTTGAGGGTTTGATTTATAATAGAGTTAGTGATTACGCACCATCTGGTACTTCTATTAATGCTACGGCACTAAGTAGTAGTGTTGGAAGGAACCTTGAAGCCGGTGTTATTACATACAATTACTCTTATGATAACAGGCCAAGCAACACCTTAACAAACTCACTGACTGAAGATATTCAAATTAATGATACCTATCCCGGTCAAATTATAAACGTTGTTCCGGTAATTGGTAGAAGTCAGCCAGTTATTCAGTATGTTAATTCACGATCTGAATATAAGCGAGCTTTATCAATTAATGCCGTTATGGATATGGACCCATCAACAGGATCTCCATACAGACCAAGTGATGCTGATCTTTCAGGAATTTTTGTAACATACGCTCCAACAGGGGAGTATACATATTATGGACCGCCGCAAGAAAATTGGAGTCCTAGAACTGGAAGTTACTCATATTCAATTGAGTGGACATTTAAGGGGCCGGGAAGTAATGCGGGTACTGGATTTGACAGGAGAGCTTAATGAGTATACAGCCATTTGGTAGCAATAGCGGAATAGCAACGGAAGAACTTGGAACACAGACGTTCCTTGGTCTAACTGTTGTTGATTTTTCGTGTAACTCAAGCTGGGATGGTCAGGGCGGTGAGTGTAATATAAACATAATACAAGACCCGGAAGAAGGTCAATATCTTGATAACTTCGTAGTTGGTTCCCCTCAATATTTTGAAATATCAACTACTGGTGGAAGTCCTGTATTTAGATTCTATGGGGTTTTAAAAAACGTTCAAAGATCTGTTTCATCGTCATCAAAATCGTATTCAGCAACATTACAATCACCAACGGTTTTACTTGATTCATGTTATGTTGTTACTGATGGATATGCTGGATATGGTGGTGCGTTAGAAGCAACCTCTCCAAACCAAGCCGCGTGTTTAGACTTTGGATCAAATCACGCAAACATAAATCCGGGAAGCATTTTTAACGTGCTAAATGCATACGCTGTTTATGAAAACGATACGTATGGATTAACAGGGGCTGGTTTTGGAAGGTCGGCAGTAAATGAAGAAGGTATGAGGGTTGATTTCCTAGCTTATGCGGTCGATCAGCTTACAAACGGCAATACATCCCTTACTCCACAACTTGGCAGCAATATCATATACGGGTCCGATGCTTATTCAAATCAAAACGCTTATGCTTATAACTTCGATATTAATGACTTTTTATCACAAATTGTATCATATATTCCAAGTGATTACCGTATAAAATCTGGAACCCTATTAGAAATAGTTGATGATCTTTGCTCTCAAGCCAACCATGTATACTATGTCGATCTTCTAAAGCCAGTTGGCTCTGGAGATCCGGCATTTACCACCGGGCATGAATCTACACAGACCCCAACATTAACTCACAATAACACGGTTTATGGCGGTCAAATCAAAATCATAACACAGAATAGAAACGTTTACTCTTCATTGAAGTTTCCGTTATCATCTGGCGTTATAGTTAATGAAGCGTCAGATAAGTTAGGTGCAAGCGGTCAGCTTGGAGATCTTCCTCTTGATGTTGGTATGACTGGACTTGTACATCCAGACGGTCCACCAGTAGCTTCATCGCCTTTTGGTGGCTATTTCCCAGTAGAGAGCATTATTGCCGGAACCGGAACGAACTACATTAACACAAACCTAAATGTAAGTTTGAATGAAGGTGCCGTACTTGCAAAGTATGTTGTTGGCGGATACCAGTCAAGAATCAACTTTACATCAAGAACCAAACTGCTTGCAGAGCATCCAGATCCAGAAATAGCCGGAACAACATGTACGGCAACACCATCCAATATTGTAGACAACGCATCAAATATTATGTGTTATTGGGGAACTCTCAAGAAAAGTATAGGTAATGAGACGCGACACATTCCGGTAATCACACCCTACCTAGATGGACACGTTCTTCTGTCCCACCTAGACATAATTGCTATTGACCTTTCAGACTTTCTTGATTCCGTGACTATGGGTGCTGATGAAACGCTTGGACACAATGGTGCCGTTTATGACGGGGTTTATCTATGTAGCGTCATGGAATTAAGAGCCGCTATGAATTCTTATGAAGCGTGGATAGCTTATGTAGAAACAATGAAGGCTGGAAAACTAAATGCAATATCTGATTATTATAGTGACGCTTATACTAGTCTTTTTAACCCGATTTACAAATCGAACGGAAACTTAACGGAGTATGGTCGTGCATTGCTTTATGGAAGCATTAGTGCGGTCTACGCATACAATACATCATCTGGATCAGTTGCTTCTGGACCAAACGTTTTGTGCGGAAGAAGTATTAGTGGCTTTTTATCTCTTGGGCTAGAAGCGAAAATTAAAAATACGCTTAGAGCGATATGGGAGAAAATTAAATCCATTGGCGATGAACATTATGGACAGAGTTTTGTTATTAAGATGCCAGTTTATACCGTGAGGGCCGATCAGGACGACGAGGCACCGCTTAATAGCTTCATCAAGTCTTGGGACATCTCAGACGACGGATATTTAGATCCGATCAACTACGGGGCATATGAAGCCCCTCAGAGCGATATCTTCGTAAACAACGGCAGACTAAAACCATACGCAAACTTTGATCACGGATTTACTAGCTATGAGTTTGTGGATAAAGAGTACGGTTCGCTTGGAAGTTACATTATAGATCTAAACGGAACAAAGAATTACTTTGATTTCAGGAACTATAACTACAATGAAGTTTATATGCATAGCGTTACGGAAACCAATGATACGATTTCAGTACAGCCGGAACTAACAAAAGATTACATGTTAATTCCTACGGCTTATTTTGAAAACTATCATCCGCGAAACTCAACTGAGTATTTCTTTACTCTATCAAGTGATAACACGATCACAACTCAGATAACAAGAAAAACACTGATCAACCTAACCAATGAAGCAATTGGGGCAATTAGTTACTTGAAAAATGTTGCCGGTATTTTGGACAATGGAACCGGAATGATTCCGTTCGCCTTGATTAAAATTAAGCCGGTATTTATGAACAATGCCTCTTATCCAGAAGATGCGGCTCCTACACTTTCTCAACTTCTTGCCTTCGTTGGGGCGTCATGCACCAATGCAACGGTGAATCAAGAGGCGGCAGGAGCAAGCGAACAAAAGAGTGCTTTTTATCCAATGGCTATTCCTCCAAGGTCTGTTGGAATTCCACAACAATCAAACAGGTATGTTTATGGGCCTTGGGTTACTGACATAACGGCTAGATATGGTGCAAAAATTGAATACGTTCAACAAACCGATCTTGTTCCTGAAAACTTTATCATTCCAACATCGTTCTCACTTAATGGCGGAAGTATAGACATTGCGTCTGGTTACACAGGACTTAACGCCGCTGGTAACTTAATTGCAAACACAGTTGATGGTTTTAATTACATATTTACTGAAGGTGGCAGCGTTGAAATTCCGGGACTACCTCAAATTACATCACTAGCACAGTCTCTAGTAGAGAATGGACCTTTAGTTTCTGATATGACAGTTAATCTATCTGCACAGTCATTATCAACTAGCTATAACATGTCAACATTTGCTCCTAAGTTCGGAAGAACAAATAAATGGACTTTGGACAGAATTAGGAAAATGTCGAACAGAATAAAGGGAAGTAAATAATGACTAATAGGGGAGAAACAAACAACCACACGGTTATAATGGGTATTGCTAGAACGCAGAGCATATCAATTGCATCTGTTGGTAAAACCTTTAATGATGATGCGTATATTAATTCAGACGCACAGAAAGATATTGGTGTTATAGATATAGTCTTCACTGATATTCCAACTGCTATAAGGTCAATGAACTCGGATAACTACGATGACATAGGTCTTGTTAGTTATGACGCTGTTTTTTGTCCGTATACAACCGCTTCTGGTCATAGCAATTTACCTTATTGGGAAACTCCGTCAACCGGGCTTGCATCGGGAACGATTACCGCGAATCACCTAAACCCTTACAACCCCAACTACATTTATACCGGTGGTTCTAGAACGGGAGCGGTTGATCCGCAGGTATTTTATGATAGCGGTCATAATATTCAAATTTACAATGGATTGACAAGCGTTGGATATGGAACTAATCAAGACCTTTCCCCACATAAAGGTTTGGCAGAAACCAGAAGTCCTCTAGTAAATAACGTTAGATCTATTGGACTTAAAGCTCCGGTGGTTATTACTGGTCCCGGATATGATACGAGCGGACAACCAGTTCCGTCTGGAGGTACGGGAATATTTCACGCTGATGCGTTTAATGATCCCAGTCTTTGGAAGTCAGGACCGCTGGATATTAGGTGGAATGACGATAAAAAAATGTGGGTTGCACCAAGCACTGGCGGTGGTGGATACACGGTTGGGTTTCAAATATCAGCAGTTGTAGACGGTTGTGGAACATGTAGTGTTACCGCGAGAATTATTTCAGTACCATACGGTACAGATGTGTCGAGTTTACCGGGTTTGGAAACTGACTCATCACCATACCTTATTACTGTGTGGGATCAAATGGGGTGCCACCTAAATAAGCCAGACGATGAAATTGCGAATCTTAAAGGTTTTGCTACATATTTTGAGCTATTAGAAGACGGTCCATGTCTTGATATGAATGCCGATGGAACCGGATACTGGTTAATCACATCACTGTGTTGTTCAGAGCAAAACTGTAGTACATAAGGATAAAAATAAATGGTTATTGAAATAACTGGAATTTCTACGATAAACGCATTGAACAACAAAGGATGCTGTTGTCCAAAGTGTTATACTAGAGATGGAGCTTCAGTTGCGGCGGCTGATTGTCCAATATGTTGTTCTTGTGTTCCTAAAACGGCGTGTGTTACGGCATATTCAACAGCCGCAGATAATTGTGGTGACACCCTTTGGGAAAGTGGTGTAATTTTTGCCGGAACAAGATCGACTTGGTGTGATCCAAGTAATCATGCATATTCTGGCGTTTTGATTGATGCCACACTACAACAAATAGATTATAGCATCTCGTTCGCTGGGTCTGGAACCGGGTGTAAGATTTGTTTAGAATCTACCGCACTTGGATATTCTGGAGAAGACAATTGTATACTAATGGGTAGTGGTGAGGCCAAGAAAAGCGGATGTATACTAATGGAGTACGACTTCCCGATTAGTCTGACGGGACTTGATGCTTCATGCGATAGTGGAGTTCTTAGACTAAGACCTTTTGATGCAGTTAATGCGACCGGACTATATCCACCAACCGGATGTTTTATGGATAAGGCGTGCATATATGTCAGCGAGTCTGGATTTGTTGGTATTGATAATAGCGGTAATCTAAAACCGGGAATATACTCAGAAACGTTATGTTTTTCGGTATCTGGATCAACTTCTGGGTGGTTCACGGAAATGAATGACGACCCTAATAAGTGGGTTAACATTATTCTTAACGATTATTCTCCAGCGTCAAACACCCCTCCTTCATTAACTCCAACAGGTGTTTCTTTAAGAGTTGAGTCGTATATAGGTAGCGGCATTATTCAAGATGCTGGTTTCTGTCCAAAGATGGCAGCTAAATGGGAAAATTCTGATTCGACTGCCTTTTTTACATCGGGATATGAAAATGGAATAATTAAGATAACCGGAGATGAAAGACGTATAGGAAGACAGTCAAAAACAGACACGAATAATATAAGGTCATGTTCTGAAGCTTGTAGTTGCTGGTGCAGGTGCTTATGTTTTAAATATAGCAATGATACGCCGCCGTATACACTCGAATCAACTGGGGTTTGCAGCGAATCTGGAAGATGGGAAGTCTCGTTTGCATCTGGAGATTTTAACGGAATTATAACACTTGATTGTTCTGGCTGTCAAACACTAAGTCCATACCTAACCCTTGTACCAAGTGGATCTATTGGATTGGTTAGTGCGGCAAGCCAGTCAGTTATTTGTCCAGATAGATTAGAGGCTCAGTGGTCAGTTACCGGAGTTGCAATAAGCGGAACGGCAACAATAACGGCGGAATGTTTAGATTGTGACGGAACGTGCCCAGCACCGGGTGCTTTAGGGTGTAATACTGACTGTTGTGAAAACCCAATACCGTTGGTTTTATACGGAACTGTTGAAAATACTGTTGGATGTCCTGAATTAAGCGGAGTAACAATAACGTTCACTAATGTTGATGATCTTATTACCGGCGGATGTAGTGACTGTTGGGAAGGATCACACGCTGGTTGTGATTTTTCGCTTAGATGTGGTTATGCTGGCGGTTCAGATTGGACGTTAGATACAACAGACTGTTTTACTCATGGTGGACAGTATAGTATTACGGAATCCGGTTGTGATCCGTTTGAGTTACTTTTTAATATTTATGGTGCCGGATGTTGTACTGATACAATGGGTGCTACATTTGATATAAGGATAACAGAGTAATGAAAGAATGTGAACATTTAAATGGTAGAATGAGAGATATTTGTGAAGGAACCGCAGATTTGCCTCTCTACAAAATAAATGCATATAGAAAATCTTGGGGTCTGGATGAATTAACTGAAGACAGTAAAAAAGAAGGAGAGAAGTTACCGTGCAAAACCTGTAATAAAAAAATGCCGTCATTAGGTAAACAGGCGGTTAATTTTATAACAGCTACAGTTGATCATGTTGCAGATGGAATGAAAAACGTCTCCCCCGAAGAACAGGAGAGACGTATGAGTATCTGTAGAGATTGTCCGTTTTTTGTTGAGGGTTCTGAAAGATGTTCCAAATGCGGTTGCTTTTTAAGCAAGAAAACAAAATGGAAGTCATCCTCATGCCCTATAAACAAGTGGTAGTTTACTCTTCAACTCCCTTTTCTTTATTAAACTTAACCCATCCGTTAGAACCACGGTAGCCGGAATCATCGCGTCTTTTAGCGAATAGTCCACCACCCTTTTTGTGGCATCCAAATGGCAGTTTAGCAAAGCACCCCTTGTTTAAACATCTCCATTCGTAATACTTGTTTTCGTCATCGTCAGTTCGGACAACGAAAGCTAAATTACTAGAACCACACTTGCCGCAATTTTCGGCCTTAAGTACATCAGTATTGTCAAGCTCTGCCAATGCCTGAAACAGTTCCGTATCCTTGCCGTTGCCAAGCATTACGGGTTCAAGACGCTGGAAAGCCACAATCTTCTGTGCAATTTCGGCAACGTTATCGCATTCAAACTCAATAACAACATTGCCATTACCATTCTTCCACGTAGTTTTCATTTTTGTCACTTCTTCGGCCATTCTGTTCTCCATTCTGGACTGTAATTTTTAACATCTTCTGGGATCGACCCCTTATCATTAACAAACTCTTTTATTTTGGTTATGATTTTTGCCGCAGTTTCTTCTGTGATCTCGTATACATCACTGTACTGCTTTGAACCAGAGTTGATAAATTTAACAACGTTTATGTCTAGATTTTTGCACTTTGAATTAATGTAGTTGATTTGATGGCCGTTAATTCTACTAACGGACCCGCTATCAGCTACAACTTTTGATGAATTCTTCTTTCGGCAAACTTCTTCTGCCGCCAAAGTTCTTAGTTTCAAAGCCTTTCTTAAAGCTCTACCTTCCGCTCTCGTACAGGCCGTAGCTATTGCATGAACTAGGAATAAATCGTCTGTATTTCCATGCCATACATCTGCAACGTCTGCGTATTTTACCGGAGTTCCATTAACGTCAAAAACCACTTCATACACAACAGTTGCCCTGCCAAGCTCATTTCCTTCTACCGGAAAAACCTGAGAAGGGGCACTTAATGTGATTTGTCCTATCAGCAGTTCTGCAACACGTCTCAAACCGGCAGTAGTTGGATATCTTTTGCCGTCATCTGATTCAAAAATTTCTTCCTCAAAAAACTGCTCCATAACATAATCATGCCACTCATGAGATAAACGATCTGGAACTTCTTTTTCACTCATTTCCTACCTCTATTTCTATTAGTCTATTGCCTTCTTCTGGAAAACTGTCCTCTATTTTCTTTATTTCTTGCAAAATTCTTGCAGTCAATTCGTTCATTCTCGTAATAGAAACGTGCTTGTAAATTTGTTTTACACGCAATATAACATACCCGTTATCGAGTAAAATTCCCTGCTTTATTATATCCGCAGCAACCTGTTTTTGGAACTTTTCTTCGCCCCAGATAGGAAAAAAGTGGCTTGGACCATCTATTTCAATAGCCGTTTTTAATCCGGGAAGAAACAGGTCAACCTCTAAATTAGAGTTCATAACTAGATTAGTCTTATGGAAATCAACGCGATATCCAGCGGCTTCTAGTTTCTTTTTAAGATGCTTTTCCGTTTTTGAGCCTTCCTTGCCTGCTCGCCTGATTGCCTCTATTGATTTATCCCTAATTTCATTTTTCTTGCTTTCAGGTAGACTTTCCCAATTCTGACGACTCTGTTCTGACAGTCTCTCCCTTTCTTCATCACTAATTTTACTCCACGACTTAGATCTAGACTTTCCAATTTTAAGCTTATGTTTTTCATCAAGCTTTTTGCCTTCGGTCGGGTGTTTACTTCTGCCCTGCTCTAAAGCAATTTTTTGAGCCTCGGAGTAGTCTCTTTTTTCCTCACCAAGATATGCTAGTGATCTTAAAATCTTATTAGGATATGTATTAAGGACTTTGGCGATCTCGTAACTACTAGACCCGTCTCTATACATCCTCAATATCACTTCTTTATTTTTTATAGCAAATTCCATATTTTCTCCAAGTCAAAAGTTTTAACGATCCCGAGTGTTTTCTTATTTTTAAGAAGCTTGTCTACAACGTTCTGGTGCGTTTTAGATCTAACAATAATGTCTAGTTTGGGGTTGTTTAGAATTTCATATACTTCTATGAAACTCATTTTTTTATACATCCAATCCAAGTCCCATAAATACAGCAACTTTCTAGAATTTGTTACTAATGAGGCGATCTCTTTTGCATGATCAATATTTGCCGCTATAACTACCCCGTCTGAAAACGAACTCATTTCACTAACATTCATAACCGCAGTCAAAATCTGCATCATTTTGTTAGAAACGTCCATTGGAACTATTGAAACTTCTTTTAAGGAAGATGACACAATTTTGTTTACATTACTAAATATTGAATAGTTAAGTTCGGAAAAACCAAGATGTTCAGTAACTATCATAGTCTTCATAGCAGTTTCCTTTTTTCATTCATAATAAATGCCTGAATGTTCAAGCCCTGTTTTTTAAGAATTTCGGACAGTCTATCAAAATTGGTATCATTTTTAACTATATCGGATTTTGAAACAAGATCGTAATCAACCTTTTTGCCGCCCATTACATCTTTCAGGTCCGATAGCAACTGATCATCATTATAGAAGAATACTGGTGTTCCATCGGAAAAAATAATATCTAACAACTGATATTTATTGCCGGGTTCTAAGATACAAGCTTTTATTGAGGCATAGACTTTTCTGTATTCATCAAAAGATATACTGCCAAAATACTGCGAAAACTGCAATGGCTGATCGTTATAGACTCGAACGTCAAACGGAATTTTGGGGAGTATTGCAAGAAAAGAAAAAGGGTTGCCAATATAGGCAATGTCGCTTGAATACCTCTCGTCGAAAGATCCGGGATTTTGTATGTTTACAAACGGTTTAATGTATCCGGGATGGTCTTCATCAGTGAAAGAATAGCAACACTTCGCATCTCCGTTATTGATTGCTATAGTTATACATTTCTTGCCAACGCACGGAAATTCGTTTTCCTCTGGATCGTTATGTATGACAACATCTGGATCAAATTTTCTAATGTCCTCTTCGACCTTTGTCGTAATTGTTCCAACCGTAAAGCCTAGAGCAGTCGCCGTATTGGTTAGAAACTGCATCCTAAAATCCGGCTGAACTTGATTAACAAGTATTTTCATAATTCAACCTTTTCATATATTTTTTCAATTTTCATTTTTTTGTCCCAATGCGTTAAGAAATTAACGTCTTGATTTAGATAATTGATAAACTCGTATATTGTATGGTATTTTTTAAATTCGTTTGCTATGCTTTTTGTTAGTTGATAGTGGTCGCTAGGAATAAAGAACATTTCCGCCCACTCGCTTACGTTTTCATCAATATCTAATCCGTATGATAGGTTTTTAACAACTGATCCGTTATATGCAACACAAACGTTTTTTGAACTTTGAACGGATTTGTTTAGCATAACAAGCGGCTTATTACCTTTTGTTTTTATTGCGTTTTCGTTAAACAAAACGTCCCCATGAATAACAAATAGGTTACAAAGGACTGAAGAGTTTATTCCAATTCTAAAGCTTTCTAAAGAAGTGGTTGACTCAAACGCCGGATTCTCCACAAACCTTACATTTTGTAAAGATACGTGGTTTAATAGTTTTTTCGCATCGAATCCGCCAACAACTATTATTTCGGGATTTTTTTCAACCTTCCTGATTGTTTCTATTTGGTGTTCAATGCAGGACTTGTTGTCAAACTCTAGCAGGCTGTTATTCTGTTTAGAGTATTTTCTACTTCTGTTTTTTCCAGCACACAGTAATATGTATGCGTTCGGATAGTTTTTGTTTTTAATTGGATAGGTATGTCTATTCATCTTTTTTCCATTTTACATACTGGAAGCGGGACATGAACGCTTACGTATTTTGATATTAATGCAAGCTCTGTATTTTCTTTTTCATTGGCGTATGTTTCGGCATACTTTTTCAGTGACATTACAACCATTGGAATAACTCCGTTTGTAATTGGCATAGATTTAAGAAAGACCAAATTGTCATTCTCATCAAAATAATCGAAAAATATAGAACCAATATTTTCATCTGACAGGTATTCCAAAGGCTCAATAAAATCCCCGCAATCTCCGGTGAATTTAACTGAGGAATTTATTTCAACAAATGCGTCATATTTAGAGGCAAGAGTTTTTATTATATTAAGCTTATGGTTTGAAAGCTCGTCATTTCTAAAAGAATGTCTGTTTACGGAAATATCGGCTTCGTTGTTAAATGGAAAATTTTGTATATGGTTGATTATTTCCTCATTGCCAGAATAATCGAAAACATTCACTGATATATTAATATCGGACATTGATGTCGTATTTTTGAAGAACGACATAACATTTGAAAAGGTGCTTTTAAATGTATCTAAATTAGAAGATGTTATATTAATTGATACATTCATTTACTTCCTCCCAAGACATGCTAAGATTTTTTATCTCTTGACTCTGAGTAACATACTCAAACTTTTTATCAAACGGAACTTCCTTGTGGCCCTTTAAGAAGTTATAAACAACCGCAGAATATACGTTTCCGTGGAAGTAATGGCCGGAACTGACATATGCGAGCCTTTTCATTTTCTTGTTAATAACAGAGTTAACCTTATCGATCATTTCCTTATCGATATCAAATCCGGTCTGAACAACAAAAATAAAACCATTCTTTGCACGCCTAAAGGCTTCATCAATATAAAGAGGGTCACTCTCTTCAATGATTTGAACACACGTATAATCTATTCCATAATGAATTGTTGAAGAAGCTATTTTAGCTATTTCACTCATTTTATTGGTTTTTGAAAAAGAGATAACTATCTTAAAATTATGTATGTTGTTTAATAGAGACAATCCCTCTATAGTCTTAATCAATTCTTCTTTATTGTCATCTTTCATGATAACAATTATCGTACCGCAGATATAAGTTTCAGAATTCACTTTTGAAACTTTTTCATTAAATGAGAGTAGGGGTTCCCAGTCGTGGGTTCTTCTAAAAACGCAAACCCTATCAACATTTGCTATGCCGTCAATATAGACTACATTTGCACCATTATTCTCAAACTCTTGTATTTTTCCAAGACTGCACGTCCCATCCTTAAAAAACTGACATTTGCCGCAATTAGTTCCTAATGAAGCCATGATTCATTCCTTAACTGTACTAGTCCAGCCCTTGCACTTTCCCAGTAATTGTTTGCTTTTAGTTTTTCTGTAAACATTTTACCAACGTCTTCGCGACCAAGAGGTTTTGGATGACTTTTTCCAAACGGGGAAAACTCTGAATAGAAGAAACCATCCGGTGTGCTTTTGTATGTTCCAAAGTTAAGATCTCTTTGCAAAGACCTAATATCGTGCGAATGCAGGATGGTTGGATCTATCATGAAGTAATTTACACACTCTGTAATAAACTGCCTGTTAGTAGGGACAGAATATGGTGGGTCCACAATAGCCTTGATTATTGGCGGCTGTGACCAGTTTGCGTATGGAGCGTTGTCAATTGCATTCATCCAAACTTCTGACGTTTTATCCCAAGAATAATGCTTTTCAAATTTATACCTTGTGGTCTTTGATCGCATTTTGCGAAAATCTTCTGTAGCATTAAAAAACTTGTAAAATATATCAACAATGGAGTTAACGTTGGGAACCGCTCTATCACAGCCGGTTTCAAGTTCTTTGTATTTTCCATCAAGCTGTATAGGATAAGCGTCTAGCTTTTTAATAACGTCTTCCATTGCAGAATAATTAGTACAAGCTATTGGGATACCACAGGCAGCGGCTTCTACTTGAGGAAGACCAAAACCTTCTGAGTTGGCACACTGAACATATAGATCGAAAAGATTGTATATCTGTGCTAAGTCTGCATCACTAACCCCGTTACCGGCACCTACCGGCCTACTTTCGTATTTGCCGCATGAGTCACAAACTTTTCTCGCATCATTAAATTTGCATATCTCAACGGATTTACAGCCAGAGCAAACGTAGGTAAATAAAACCCTAGAGGAAATACCGTATGTATGTAGTAGTTGGCCTAAATCCCATCCGGCGTCGGGATAGCTGGTGTGGCAGTATAGATATGTATTATCATGACATCCATTATGGATATATTTTGCAAACGCTTCAAATAAAACCGGAAACAGCTTACGTCTTTGGTTACGCATTACCGTTCCTATTATTTTAACATCAGGCTCTATGTTAAGTTTTTTCCTAAGTGATTCCTTATCCATAGGAACAAACTCTTCGCTTGCAGATGGAGAGGCGGTTCCAACAAAGTTGATACATCCGCCAGATTGTGAGAGGATTACATTTGACGCCCAATCAGAATAGGTTACAATTGAGTCAGCCTGAGAGAAATAATGAATCCACTCTTCATTCTGTGGAGAGGCATCGACCGTGGGCATCCAGCACCAATTGAAAATTCTTCTAAACGGTGACTTCATAATGAATGAATCCATCCAAAAGTCACGAATAGATAATACAACATCCGGCTTAAAATCTAAACAAGCCCTTTCAAATCTCCAAGCACCAAACTGACACGTGGGATCAGAACTGTATAACTTGGTTTGTTCCGCATCTTCAGGATTTGGTAGATTTGGGTAATTCTTCCAAGGAATTGTTTTTCTGCGTTCGTCTTTTTCAGACCCATAAACAGACAATTCGGCAATTTTGTACTTACCTGAATCATGAAGTCTTTGCATAACCTGTTTTGAATAAGTTGCATATCCCGTGCTTAGGTATGTGGCCTCAGTAAGAAACAAGACACGTTTTTTATTCATCGTCAAGACACTTTCTTATTTGCTTTTTAATCTTGGAGACACTATTTTTAACTATGTTCATTGAACATCCAGTGCGTTCCGATATTTCCCTCATTGACAACCCCTGCATTTTTAACTTAGCTACCAGATTATCAAGTGATGATCCATCCATGAATTCAGTCACATCAATGTCACTAAAATATTCCTGTTCAGTATATTCAGTTTCAGAAGACGGATATGACTTTAACCTAAACTGCTTTTTTAGAAACTTAATCATTTCATTTCTAGCACATATTGTTATAAAGGTAGAAAGGGAGGCTCTTGATTCATCAAATTTATCTAAACCCTTGAACACCGCAAGAAGCCCGATCTGAACAAGGTCTTCAAAATCAAAAATGTGGTTGTTGATATACAGTCCGTGGGCAACTTTTCTTACTAGTCCGATATTGTCATTGATTAACTGTTCTTTGTTCATTTTAGTTCCTCAAATTTGAAATACGTTTGTTACAATGAATGATTTTCTTTTTTTGTCCGTAATTTCACCTGTAATAAGAACAGTTGCTCCTTCGTACATTATATCCTTACTCTGTTCATAAATTTCAGGAAAAACCACAACATTTTCTAATTCGCCGCTTTCATCCTCAACTGAAAGAAATGCCATCATATCTTTATTTTTAGTTTTATGCTCTCTGAACTTTTTAATAATCACAGCTAGAACTGATTTGCTAAATTTACCATTATTTACGTCATGACATGTTGAGTCTGCATAAGACGCATCGCTGCAAGAATCTAATTCATTGTGATTGACATTGTAGCCCAAAAGCTTTTCCTCTATTTTGGCATAGGATGCCGGGTTGTCATCTAAAGATCTTCCGGGATTAGCGAGCCTACTAACTATACTTTCAACTTTACTGATCCTATTTTTACTGGAAATAAAACCACCTTCTGACTTTGTTCCAAGACTTATTAATCTACGAAGATGTGATTCTAGATTTTCTGAAGGATCTAAATGCTCTTTGAAGAATTCCATTTCCTTCTTGGTTAATTCAAGAAAACATGAAAGTTCATGTAGCATTGACGTTCTACTTTTACCGCAACAGGCGAACGCACCAACAGAAATTAGATTTTCTATGGCACGCTTGTTAATTGATGGAAGTGCGGTTGTCAGGATTGAGATCCAGTTTTCTCTATCTATATCCTGAAGTGATTTTCTGAGTTGTAACAGATGGGCCGATCCAACGTTTTTCACATCACAAATACCGAATCTAATCGAATCGTTATCGCTATCCCAGAAGAACTTTTCTTCTAGTTTGAGAATACTTGGACCGGCAATGTTGATACCCTCCGCTTTTGCGGATAGAATCAACTGTTTCTTCTCAAGGTCTGGTTTAATTTTCTCGCTAGAATTCCTAAGCCAGATTTTATAGAAGTTGATCGGATGGTAGTATTTTAGCCACGCGGACCAATAAGCCATCGTAGCATACGCAACGGCATGGGATGCATTGAATGAGTATCTATTACTTTTTTCAATAATGTCGAAAACCTCAATAGCTTTTGCTTCATCAATACCGTTTTTAACACAACCGTCGATAAATCCAATCCTCACCTTATTCATGAGGTCTGCTTTTTTCTTGCCAATAGCTTTTCGGAGATTGTCGGCTTCTTTTAGGTCAAATCCAGCCATTCTCTGTGCTATTTTCATAGCCTGTTCCTGAAAAACCATGACGCCATAAGTTTTTTCAAGAATGTCGTTTATGCTATGGTAAAGTTCAACAACCTCTTCTTCACCATGCTTTCTATCAACATAGTGTTGTGTCATTGATTTGCCGTCAGCACCCTTTGCTTTTAGGCATCCCGGTCTGATTACGCTGATTAGTGCCGCAAGTTCTCCAAGGTTTTCAGGTCTAAGGGCTTTACACCAAGTTTTACCAAGATGGCTTTCTATCTGAAAGCAGCCCTTTACTTTTCCTTCGCCTATCATTCCCCAAACTTTTTCGTCATCAAACGATATGCTAGTTATATCAATCATGCAAAAGCCTTTTTAAAGTTCTTTCTGGAAGCAGTATATCTTATCATTTTTTGAATTTTACAGAAAAGTTCAGCAATCATAATAACGTCCGATAAAGCATCGTGTGCCTGACCAGTGTCTTTGTATCCCATATAGCCACGGATTAGATTGTCGGCACTTAGAGAGTTAACCTCTTTGTTGTTCTCGAATACAGAGAACATAAAGTCCAGCATGTCGATAATATGTATTGAGTTGAATATATCTGGCTTGCCCTTTTTGTTTACTGGACCAAGGTTGTACGGTTCTTGACAACACAATCTTTGTACTATGGGCAAGTCAAAGTTTCTAATGTTGTAACCAACAGCGATTGGTGCGGTGAAATTACTACCCTTGTAGTTATACTGATTGACGTATTCTGTGAAGTTCTTCCATACCGCATCAATAGGTGGAGCACTTTCTAGAATTGCTTTGGTTTTACCATGAACTGCTACAGCACCGTCTTCTAATGGATCTATACCAAGCTTGACACACTCTTCCTCGTCGAATACTGGCCTTATAAGCGATTCAAATTCAGATCCAGCCTTTACCTCAAGTTTACGCCCGTGTACCATCACGGCGGCAATTTGGACCGGCTGAGTCCTATCTGGATTAGCACTTGTTGTTTCAAAGTCAAAAACACAAAAATCTCTATAGTTCATATTGTCCTCAGTATTTAATAATGTTAAGTCGTTCAACTTTGTAATTTACGTTATTTTCTTCTATTTTGGAAATAAGGGTTCTTATCTCTTCTTCTATATCCTTCCTGACCTTATTGAAGTCTACAATTTCTGGAAACTCTAGATTAAAAGCTACTTTTATCCCCATTCTCAATATCTCCAATACATTCCATAATTTTTTGTAAAAGATTGACACCTAAAATATCAAACTTAACACAGCCGATTGATTCCAGATCATCCATTTCCATTCCCGCAATTTTTTCACCGCCACGAGCGGGCTTAATCATTGGGCATACGGTATTTAGGGTTTCAGACGAAATGACAACACCGGCAGCATGTTTACCGCGTGTTTTAAAAATTCCTTCCATTCTCAAAGCCTGTTCAAACTCCCTAGCATAATCCCCTTCTAAATCTCCCGCTTCATTTAGCCAGCAATAGTCTATTAGGGAATCTGGGTCGTGTTCTAGCGTCCAACGAATAACGGAAGGTTCATCCATTTCTTCAAGAAGGTCTGAAATGGCAGATTCATTCGGAAGTTTGGACGTAATGGTATTCATCTGGTCGAATGAGCACGACTCGTTCGCTCTGAGAACTTCTTTAATTATGGACTTTCCAGCAAGCTTACCAAACGTTACCATCTGGCAAACCTTATCATGACCGTATTTATCTTTGATGTACGAAATAACGTCATCACGTATAAACGGCGGAAAGTCAACATCAATATCTGGAAGGGCGTAGTTACCAGCATTGAATTTGACCGGATTATTTTTATTAATATCATTTACCTTATCGCAAACCCATAAAACAAAGCTATTGTTAGCGTTGTGGCTTATGTCAACATTATCAATAATATACTTGTAATAATCTATACCCTGCTCCATTTCATTAATAATCTCCCACTCTCTGGTTAGATGTGGGGAATCTTTTACTTCCTCAAACTTTTTCGTATTTGGATTAAAGCCATTTTCTTTTAAGGTTTGGAGTTCCATTCAGATAATTCCTTATTTCTTCAATATCTTTTTTTGATTGAAATCTTAACTCGTACAGTTCTTGTTTTTTCTTTTTTGTTATTCTGCCCTGTATTGGTAGCTCTCGATTTACTACCTCTAAATTTTCTGGCAAATAGGAGCAAATTCCCCAAACGTATTTCGAATAAAATTTCCCGTTTTTATGCTTGTATTTTTTATTAGAATACCAACCATCGGCATCAAAATACCCTCTTATAAAATCTGATTTGTATCTTTCTGGCAATGTCAGTACAGATTTTTTGGTTTTGTTTGGTATTATACCATATCTGCTTAAAGGTTTTCGGATTTCAGGACTGGAGTATTGTAGGTGACATCTGTCATTATATCTATTAACACAGTCTTTGCCAAACAAGAAAACAGAAAGCTGCGTTAGTATATCAATATCTTTTGAGGATAAGCAAATTTGGAGTTTGTTATTAACATCTATGCTTCCATCACCAAATAAAAAACCCATCCAATAACATAGTTCGGGTGTTTCTTTGTTTAAATCGACTGCTAGTTTTTTTCTTTTATGAAGAACAGAACATTCAAAAGAACAATACAACGCCCCTCTGGATGGGGGTCTAATAAATTCTCCATAACAGTAACAGCATTTTAATTTAGGCATTATAATCTCCGATTACGAGTAAGGTATACACTCTTTCGAAGATTTATACACCGTTAGATATAAAATCTTTATAAGAAAACTCAGAAAAGCTTATATTATCCGAAGAATATCTTCCAACATTGAAAAACCGCTCAAAGATCAAATCATGGGGAATTGGATCGATTAGAGTAATACCAATCAGATAGCAAACAAGAGAGCCACCACCGGAACCGCGTGCTGGACCTATAAGATATCCAAGGTCTCTGAAGTGATTCACGTAATCTTGCACAATTAAGAAATATCCGGCAAGATTGGCCTTTTCAATAACACCAAGCTCTTTTAGAACTCTGTCTTTATATGTGTTTATTTTTTCGGGCGGAAGGTCTTTTAGTAGTTTTTTCCATCCCTGTCTGCATAGGTGCTTTAAATAATCATTTTGCTCCATGCCATCAGGACACTGGAAATCTGGCAGCTTAGGATTTGACAGAATATTGAAATCTTCAATCATATCTAAGATTACGCCAACATTTCTGATTACGTGGCTTCTATAACTGGTTTCTATTTCTACCGGCGACTTGATATAGTAACTACTACTTCTTATGAATTTCAACATATTGAAATCATTTAGGTCATTAATTTTTGATTCAAGCTTCTTCATTGTGGTTTTTAGTTTAACGCACAACAGAAGGCGATGATCAAGCGAATCTTTTCTATCGGGATAGAATGATGAACTTTCCGGAATTGTAAACTCAAAGTCTGGATCAATCCGGTAAATAATCTCAGACATTACACTAGTTACCGGCAATTTATCTATATTGTCAATCTCTAAGAAATAATCACTAAAAACTTGCTTGATTTTTCCGATATAAGACAAAGATCTTTCAACAGTCTCTTCGTCAATACAGGACATACACTCTTCCAAATCAGCGGCTTGGATTATGCATTCATGATCAGTAAAAACAGAATTAAACAGGCCGCTGCCGATGTAGCCATCGATACAAACGAAATTAGAACCGTCGATTAAATCCACTAATTCATTCATGGAAATCGATGGTTCATCAATGTAGTTTTCTGGATTGTTGCAAACGGAAATAACGGAAAGAAGTTGAGTCCAAGCGGTTTTGTTCTTGCAAAGAACAGTGATTCTTCCGAATTCCTTTATGATTAGTTCGGCACCTAAGATTGGCTTTATTTCTTTTTTCTTGCATTCTTGGATAAATTTTACACATCCACTCACGCTTCCAATATCTGTCAATCCGGCATATAGATAACCGTACTCTTCACATTTTGTGGTTATTTGCTTGCATCTGGAAGTTGATAATGTTAGAGAATAGTGTGAGTGATTTCTCAGCGGTACGTACATTCATTAATCCTTTTTCTCGTCTTCGGCTATTCTTCCGCCACCAGAACCGTATTTTGTCAACTTATCTAAATTTGCATAATCTGCTGTAACTTTATCTATTCCCTTTGATTTTACCATGTCGTGGAAGTGATTGCAAACGCTTTTTCCAGACTCTTCGTGGATTTCGGAAAATTTACAGAGACGCTGACACTTCCAGTGAGTCTGATCATGACTTAATTGTTTTGGCTGTTTTACTGATCTTATGTACTCAAACTTTTGTTTCAGGATGTTTTCGGCTTTGATATAATCATCTTCGCTAAATACTACATCAAAAACACCCCCATCATTTATATAATAGATTGATACATAAAATTCCCAATCTGGATGTAAGTTTTTCAATGCATAATAATAAAGTAGCAATTGAACGTCTTTTTGAAGATCTTCCTGAGTTTTTTCCTTACCTGTCGCCCAGTTCAATCTTTTTCCAGTTTTATAGTCTAGTACCTGAAAATACGCGGTATCTTCTTTAATAATTAAGTCAACCGTTCCCTTGATTGATAGATATCCTTCTATTTTCTTACCATCAACATCGTATGAAAATTTAGCCCAAGGTTTTTTAATTTCTATATCAAAGAAATGTTCGGTAACATGAACTTCTTGATTTCTTGGATCATACATTCCGTCATTATATGCAATAGCCTTTTTTACCCATTTTTTACAGGTTTTTAGGTCAGATTCATCAAGACCAACCTCCGGTTCATGAGAGTCATAATACTGAAAGCACAATTCTGTAACAAAATCCGTATCATCACATTCATCAAATTCCAAGTTCTGTATATCATCATTTACTAACAGTTCTTCGTTATTGGATTGTGCTATTTTTTTATCGGCAAGAACCTGCATGACTCTATGCACTATGGTTCCCATTAATGCTTTTTTGTTCGTATTACCTCTGAACCCAAGAACGTATTGAAAAAAATATTGCATTTCACAAAACGACAGGGTTCCAAGACTTGACGAACGGTGGTAACAAACGATCATAATTTAAACAATCTATTTAATTGAGGCGGTTTTATTGCCTACAAATCTAATTTTTTGAGTAATTCCCATGTCGATCATGATTTTTAGAAACTCCTGTTGAGACTCTTCCGTTGTCATGTTTTGATTGTCAATAACTGCGTCGTAATCAGTGTAATTATCGGCATCAATTTCGCTTTGATGTGTTGATTCAAACGGTGATCTAGTTAGTCTTATAACTTTGCCGCCAATTTTCTTAATCTCTTCTATTTCATTTACATATCTGCAATCGCAAATAACGGCTATTGGTGACTGATCAGACTGGATTCTTGTTAGGCAGTTCTGAATCCAAATATTTGAATACATCCTACGCATTATATCAGTACCAAAAAACTGCATGACTTGACGGGCAGTCATGTACCCCATTTTATCTGTACTGCGAACAAGGATTCCATATTCTTTTAATGTTGAATTCCACCACCCATCACTATCTGGTCCAGCCGGATCAAGTAGTAATGGGTATCTTAGCTCGCTAGTATCTCCAAGTAACGGCGTTCTAACTGTTTTAATAAACTGATCAAAATCTGAAGCAGAAATAACTCCCGGCATATCCTCCCACTTCAATTTGGTAAGAGTTTCCTTATCCGCATCAGAACCATAGCACTGTTCGTAAGAAAGGCCGAATAGGTTAATACAGATTTCTTTAAGTGCATCTGCAAAACTATAACCCTTAATTAATGGCCAAATTCTATGGCCTGCAAAATTGGTGAATTCTGGTGTAAACTGAAATAGGTCAAGAACTCCCATTTCCTCAAATTCTTTTCCATTTTCATCATAGTATACAGAATTGACAACCAAGTGTCCTTCTGGTGAGATAAAGAATTTTTCAATGATGTCATGCCTCTTCATTTCGTGACCGTGCAGGTAATTACATAAGGTTGTTTTTCCGCTTTGTTTTTTACCGCACAGAGCAACTATTTTTGTCATTAATATAGTCCTTGTATTTGTGGCTTAATAACTTTGTTTATTTCTTGAATTGTCATGTCCCCAACGTCTTTTTTGTTTGGAACAATATTTATTATGTTAAATGAATATTTAAGTTTTTCATTCATATCTTTCCTGCACTTTTCACCAGCCTCATCATTATCTGTTAGGATAACCACATTTAAGGCACCGCTCTTTTGCAGCAGGAATTCTTGCGGATCATGAAACTCGGAACCAAATAGTCCAACAGCATTGATTATTCCGGCCTCATATAGTCTTATAACATCCCCCTGTCCTTCAACAACGATGACAGAGCTTGTACGGGAAATCCGCTTTATCGCCTTATTGTAATTATAGAGGTAATTTGACTTTGAGAACCCTTTTTTATTGGCCCATCTTCTCGGATTTTCGTCATTTATTGATCTACCAACGCATCCAACCATGTATGTGTCAGTTTCATCATACACGGGAAAGACAATTCGGTTATACATTTCTGACTTTGGATCATTGCACAGTCCAATGTCTAACTCGTTTAGAACCGTTTCAGAAAACCCTCGATTCAAATAATAGGTAGCCGGAAATACAAGTCTACTTCTAACAACGTCTCTAGTGTAGCCTTTGTTTGGGTTATCGACTTTTTTATTTTTTAAAAGAATGTCGTCTAAAGTTGTTTGGCGAACCGGAATGTCCCCATTAATAGAAATGACCCCTTTGGTAAACTCTTCGCAGAATTTGATAACTTCAACAAATGAGTGAGTCTTGTCATATTTCTTGTCAAGAAAACAATGAGTAAGAGCAATAACGTCCTGACCGTACTTGTGGTGGCACCCCTTGGTGTTACAAAACCAAGATCCGTAGTGATTGCTGTCTGGATCTATATTTATATTAAAGGCGGAAATGTTGTCGCCATCATGGATTGGGCAATTTGAGACCAATAGACTGCCGCACTGATAACTATTCGTCACTCCGAAGGTTGTCAAGAGTTCTGAAATCGTCGTCATCAATTTCATCTTCAGGATCGATATCTTCTCTGTCTGGGATTCCGGCTTCATCGTTTTTCTCATTTCTTTTTATCTCTCTTATCGTTCCTATTTCAATCAGTTTTGAATGCTCTCCAATCATATTGAGGCAGATATATCCTTCATCATCAATACCGGGTCCATGCCTTGATACAATTGGAATCAGCTTTCTATTTCCATTTGTTATTCCGTCCATAGCCATTTCTTCGGTGGTTTTAGCTTTAAAGATGGAAAAGCTTGTGCATAACCAAATAATTCTGTCAGAACCAGAAACAGCATCGGTTGATTCTTTTGTTATGCCGTCTCTATTTAACTGGACGAAGGAAAGGCACGCACAATCATGCTCAACACAGAAATTGTGAAGAGAAGTTATTTGAAAGCCAAGAACCTGAAACTCTGCTAAGTTGTTGCTAATACTCGTTGATGTCATTAGTTTGAGGTAGTCGTAGATTATCACGCAGTCATTAAGCTTTCCATTTTCGTCATATCCAACATTCTTAATAAGCCATCTTCTGGCTATTGATAGTGTTTCCTCAAATGGCTTACCGGCAATACTGATATAGTAATATGGGATTTGCTTTATCTTGTCAAGTGCTTTGTTTATTTTGACAATATTCTCTGGATCGTCTGAGAATTTACCAGTGGAGATATCATTGATTTCAATTTCACTAATATTGGCTAGAAGTCTATTCCAGTGATCCTGCTGGCTCATTTCGGTATCAAGCATTAATACCGGAATACCATTTGATGCAACGTGAAGTGCTGTATTATCGGCAAATACACTCTTGCCGGTTTTAGGGCGTGCCCCAATAACATCAACACACTTTCTTCTTAAGCCACCACCAATTGCCTTATCAAAAGCTGGGTTTCCGGTCGAAATACCTACCTGTTCACATTTATTGTTTTTGACGTGCTCTATGTAGTCATCAATGTTTTCGCTGATAAGTTTTGGATTGGATTCGTCCTCTTTGATATATTTAAGGCATATCCTCTGAATCGGTTCTTCCGCTAGAGACAAGATCGAATTTAAGCTTTCGTCGCCAGATATATCGTTGATACTACGATAAATATCTCGCAATGAATTCTGAACTTCTCTAGCAAATTCCAGTCTCTTAATTTTCTTAGCATGTGTATATACATTCTCTAAGTGGACCGGCGTATTCATCACGCCATTGATATGATTTAGAACTTCCTTTTTCTCGATATATTCATCTAAACCAAGTGATTTAGCAGCAGATAAAACCGCTGGAAAATCTATATGGTTATCATTTTCAATAGCTCTAGAGAGGCACTTCCATAGAATTTTATTATAGTCAACTGTAAATGTGTGGTCACTGATTAAGGACTGAACATCAACATAGGCGTCTTTACCATGCTGGCAAATACCGGCTAATACGGCCCTTTCAGACGCTATGTTCTTCAGTTTTTCTTCACTCATTTATCTCGCTCTCCTTGATACGCATTTATCACAAACATATGATTCTCTTTTTAGTGACGGATGCACTTCGTATGTCTTATTACAAAGACGACATTCTACGGAAACTTTTTTAAAAGCAGGTCTTGTTCTTGGTGTTGGCGGAACCTCGTCATTAATTGATTCCAGTTGCTTTCTTTCAGCCGGTGTTAGCTCACTCTCTAAACTCAACTGCATTTCTTCAAACTTGTTGTTACTGTTGGTTTTGGGTTCCTCTTTTTTCTTTACCGTGGTTTTTCGTTTACGTGTGGGCTTTTTTGGTTTTTCAAGGTTTTCTATTCTTTTGATAAGTGCCTGTACTACGCTACTATCAATTTCAGAAACCGGCTGCTTCTCTACTTCTGGAGCTTCCTCTCCAGTTACTTCCTCGTATACATAACGTATTCTTTCCCAGTCGGACTCTTCTATTCCGGCGGCTAATTCGTCAATAAGTTGATTTAACTTGCCGACAATTGTCATTGTTTCAGATATTACGCTCATTCAAAACTCCTCTTTCTTCCTAACGATTCAAAAATAGATGCTCTTTTTTTTAAGTCTACATAGTTTTCCTCAAGCGTATTGTTTGCGGTCATTAAACGGATACGACACTTCTCAATAGCTTCAGCGTATTTATTTTCAGAGATTATTGCTTTCTTTTTGATGTCTGCTGGCATATATTTATCGTAGCTCGTCCATTGTCTACTACAGATATAATCAATTGCTGAATTGCACCATAAAAGCTTTCCTTGAATAAGGGATTTTTGCTTTTGTATAAAGCTGGCGTAGTTCATCAGAACTATAGAAGTTTGAAGACATTCATCAGAAGACATCATCGTAATATCTTCCGCTCCTAAGTTTAGGGCATCTTTATATTCTTCTTGGTAGTTAATATTTGGCAGATGATTCATTTCACAGAAAGCATCAACCCATTCAGTGAACTCTATTAATCCCTTGATCTTATCTTCATTATCTTCAGTTTCCATTCTTCATCTTTCTCATAGTGTGGTAGTGCTAATAAATCAATATCGTTCATTTCACACCATTCTTTTTTGTCGGAGTCCCTTTGTTTTGCTTTGATGAAATTCATCTTAGTGTCGTGAAAGAATGGGATGTATTTGTAATGCTGCTTTCCATGAACCTCAATAACAAGCATTAGGTCTGGAATGAAGAAGTCGGCATACAGCAATGTTTTTCTGCCAATCCTTTTGGAGCCGGGCAGGGTTACTTCCTCATAGACGGATAGGTTTGGGAACAACTCTTTTATAACAGAGTACGCTCTTTTGTGGTGAGAGGATTTATTCCCCCTATTTTTTCTGTAGTTATACTTTGAGTAATTGAATTTATGTTCTTTGCCGTCAAATCCAATAACGGTCATAAAAGCATTTCCATTACTTTTTCAGTAACTACTTTTATCTGTTCTGGATTTTCTGATAAGAAGTCGTATACATTGCTCATGCCCTGAACTTTCACGGGTTCTTCAAGAAAAGAAAGAGTGTACCATGAGCCGCCCTTTTCGATAATTCCAAAAGAAACCGCTAATTCAATGATTTCTTGTACCTTATCTATACCCTTGCCGTACCTGATATAGCTAACGCACTCATTTCCAGAAGCACCCATAGCGGAGCAATCAACCTTCCAGTGTACGAGTTGACCGATTTTTTTACCACTATCTCCACCTTCTCGCCAATCTTCTATTCTGGCAATATCTAGTCTTGTATCAGCCTGATATTGAACCATCACGCCACAGTCTGGAATTTTAACTTTTCCATAACCGCTTGTGTTTGTGATGTAGTGAGTTATAATAATTACTACAATCTTGTTTTTCACAACGTTCTGTGCGTTTTTCTTAACCCAGTGTGATAATAGCTTCGGCAATGATGCTCTTAGTGAGGCTGAAGCGGGTGATTCTAATTCCGCCCTTGGGACTAGACTTGAACACGAATCTATAATGCAAATAGCACCTTTGTTTTCGGGTTTTAGTATCATGGACTCACATACATCTAGGAAGTCTTCTGCTGATAACTGTTCACCGTCTTCTGGCGAATGGATGATCTGAATTTTATCAAGATCTAAACCCTGCGTTCCCTCTAGGTTATACTTTTTTAAACGACTCTCGCCATCAACGTATATTACCGGCCTACCACAATCCTGTGCGTTTTTACATACCTGTAAACAGCTTGTCGTTTTTCCGGTTTTAGGATTGCCGCTAATTATCGTCCAAGTTCCCTCTAAAAGACCTCCATTCAAAGCCAAGTCAAGAGATGGGCTAAAGGGTACGCACTGTAAATCACCTTTTGTTTTAACGAGTTCATTTCCGGTTGAAATGATTTTGCCAAAAGCTTTTATTATATCTTTTTCGCTACTTAGATTTCTCTTTTTATCTTTACTCATAAATCCCTCAATATGTTTTTGTGTTTGCTGAATGACGGCATTGGCGTTCCGCTTTCTTGAGGCTTGCTATATTCTATCTCGGTCTCAACCCGCCTTGACTCGATTTTCTCAATAATCGGAATCAATTTTTTATCTTGAAGTTTAAAAATAAATTTAGCTTCTGGAGACTTGATGGCCTTAATGATACTATCAGGATGATACTTCTTTAGAAGTCTATTTGCCTGTATAACCTGACCTTTATATGGACCTTGGTGTTTTTTATCGGTCCAGAATTTTTCGGGAAACCTGCCGCAGTTAAAGTGATTGTGCCTCTTCTCGAAGATAACTTCCGTAATATAATTACCGGCTGTTACGTACCCCTCTTTGAAAATTGACTTGTACTGCCTTTTACTTGTCGGGGTTGATTTTGTGGATGTGTCGGTCGAGTCTTGTTTTTTTCTTGGCATTGTGCGTCTTTCTGGTTTCATCTGATAACATTGCGGATTCAGGAGTCATTGTAACGGTGCCCCTTTTATCTTTTCTTGCTAAGAGGTCGCCGGAAGTTATTGGTTTTGCCTTTTTAATATCTTCCTCTCTCTTTTTTTTCTGTTCAACCATCTTATTATATCTAGACCTGACAAGAGCGACCGGAAGTTTTAAATCCCTTGCAAGTTCCGAGCAGGTCATTGTTTCGAAATTGTTATCAATATAACAGGTTTCAATTTTGTTTAATCTTTTTCTTTCAGATTTGGGATTGCTCATTCATACATCTCCTAGCTACTGCGAAGTGTCTATACGCTCCGGTTTCCAAATATTTTACATAACTGGCAAAAACTGGCTCAGTTACACGCTTTAGTTTATTACCGTTTGATTCAATTACGGATTTTCTGTGATAGTCTGGATCTATCATTCCGCCACCCTTCATGAGTACGAAAAACTTACCAGAAGCTTTTTTTGCTAAAACAGTATCGTCTATTGAATATTGTAGTTTTTCATCTGTTTCGGTTTTTATTACGTTTTTAATCATTATTTGCCTTCTTCTATGTATCTCTTTTTCTGTTGTGGGGTCATC
>Ga0196901_1000129_pt1 | contig 39492 bp, 44 predicted proteins | sample CB_VirMetaG_FD_169099 | JGI IMG/M metagenome (GOLD analysis project Ga0196901, IMG submission 169099) | Freshwater to marine saline gradient viral communities from Chesapeake Bay - CB_1504_1 Viral MetaG (v3) (version 3) | ecosystem: Environmental > Aquatic > Marine > Coastal | place: USA... | reverse complement strand
ATAATATAGTACATACCAAATTATTCTTTGTAACGGTTGTGTTACAATACATAAAGTACTGATTATCAGCACAATAAAATGATAAATAAATTAAAATAATACTACCTATTTAATACTATATATTATAAATATGCTATTTAGTACTATTCAGTACATTATTAATAAAATACCTATATACTATATAATGCTATCAATTCATTAGGCATTAAATAAGGCCTTCAGGTGGTTAATTATATTTTATCAGTACATTTATACTATACATATATTAAAAGTCTTTTAGATAGCTTTATTCAAGGTCTATTTAATAAATTCTATCTTTTACTACTCTTTACCTTTACTCTGTTAACTGGGTTTCTTGTGGTTTGTCTGCTTTGGGGTTTTCTTTGGTTTTTTAGGCGTGATTATCTTCTACCTATTATCTCCCTATTTAACCTACAAAAAATACCTTTCAATCTTGCGCTTTGCATCCTGAAAAAGTGGTAAGCGTTAAGGCTTTCCGATTTCGTTTTGTCTGATTGTTGGCGGTTTTGGCTGGGTGTTGTGCTGGTCTGTCTGGATGTTTTAGGGTACGGCGGTCTGGTGAAAGCGTTTCTTTTCGGCGCGTGTTGAGGTTGGGCGAGCGGTGATAGTCCCCGTTACGAGGATATGTATAACCTCGTTAAAGCTATATGTGGTATCTATAAAGTACCCCGTTAAGCCTACCCCTGTTTGTGTATTGGGTGTACCCCGTTTTGTGAGTGGTGGTATGGTTATGTACTATTTGTGGGTGCGTATGCGTGCGATGTAGCTGTTTTTTGTGGAAGAGTTAAGTTTACTCCTTAAAAAATAAAGTATTGTTAAGGGAGATTTTTAGGTGTTGTTACTGATTATCAAGCAGTTAGCTAAAAGTTAGTATACTGTGGGTATACTGACCAGTATGCTGTGGGGATACTAACTATTGTCTAATATATTTTAAAAAATACTTTTGGTATTGTTAAATAAATACTGTAAGTTTGCTGTGTAGATACTAATAGTATATAGAAGTTATAAACTAATGGCGAAGAAAAGAAAGGAAATATTAAATTACATATCGGGTTGGCACTTTGATGAGAATGAATGTATTAAGGTTAATGATATTCATGGTGAGAAGGTTGAGTTAAGCCATACCAAAAGGTTTCATAACTGTTTGTATTTATTGGCAGGGTTGAGTCCTTGTGCGAGAAACTTAATGGATTGGTTAGGCGAGGAGATGAACGATAAGAATATTATATATCATACCGAGGATAGCAGGAGCGCGTTTAATGACTTTATAACTATGATAACAAATGATAGAGTTAGATATGCAGACCAAACGATTAAACAGGCGTGGGGTGAGCTAAGTGCATCAGGTTTGATTATTAAGCAAGGGAGCAGGTCAGCGTTCTTAGTCCACCCTAAATACTTTTTTAATGGGGAACAGAAGAAAAGGATTGAAAGGATTGTGGCTAAGCTGATATTTGATAATAGTGGAATAGATAACTTTAAGGTACTGACTAATAAAAAATTAGGAATATAATTAAAATAAAAAGGTATGGAACAATTGGATTTATTTTTAGGTAGGCAATTGAGGGATAATGGAATTGCTCAATCTATGGAAAATGCTGATAAGCATGGTAATAAATGGACTTATTATGCTTATCAGTTTTTGCTTAACTATATTAAATCAAATAAAGAATTTATGGCAGAAGATGTTAGGCTTGCATCTGATGGGATTGTTGAAAATCCACCAAGTCAAAGGGCATGGGGAGGAGTATTTGTAAGGGCAGTAAAATCTGGATTAATTAAAAGAAAGGGTTTTATGAATGTGAAAAATGCAAAAGCGCATTGCACCCCTGCGACTTTATGGGAAGTATGCTAAATATTTTAAACACTAAATAAATAATTATGGAAATTAAAAAAATGACAGCAGTAAGTTGGCTAAAAAAACAAATCGAGGAAGATTTTATTAGTAATGGAGGACTATCGTTAAACGCTATTTTTGAAAACCTTGAAAAAGCTAAAGAAATTGAAAAAACGCAACTCATAGGTGCTTATTTTGATGGACAAAACCTCTTGGGTGACCCTAATGAGTTTGTTGATGATGATACAGATGCTAAGGATTATTATAAAAACGTTTATGAAAACTGAAAACATAGGTTGGCAATGCCCTAATTGCTTAGTGGTGTATGCTCCAAAAGTGGATAGATGTGAATGTTCTGTTCTGACAAAGGTATCACTTAGTGGAGGAAATATTGGTGTTTTAAATACAGCAATTACGGTAACTAATGCAAATACTACTTCTTATGCTTATATCTGCTCAGGATATGTAAGTGAAACAGGGGATGGTATATGTACTAAGTGTGCAAAGCCTAAATGGAATCATTTTAACGTAAGCTATACATAATATGAAAACACCAACAGAAAAAGCTATGAGCAAAGAAGAAGAGTACTATGTAATTTCTTACGATGGACAGATGATTGCTCTTGTTGAGATACAAAATTTGGAGCTATTTGACAATGAGCAGTTTGTTTCTGACCTTAATGGTGATGGGTATAAAATCCAGAAGATAACAAAAACGCAAAAGGAAATACTATTACCTGAAAATGTAAACTTGAATTAATGAAAAAAGAAATAGATATAATGAAAGAGGCTATCCATGTTTATGGATATGAGAGCCAAGTAAATAAGTTTATAGAAGAAGCAGGAGAGTGTATTGCTGCGGTGATGCGTTTTAAGAACAGTCCATCTAATGAAACGCAGGCGCACATGGATGAAGAGCTTGCGGATTTGGGCATTATGCTTGAACAGATGAATATCATGTTTGATAAGGGAAATGCTATTAAATTTCGTGAATTAAAGATAGAACGATTAGAGTACAGGCTTCAAAGTATAAAGCATGAAGAAAAATAATTGTTTTTTGTTGGTTACATTTGTTTATAACTTATAATTATTAAAATGAAAAACGATAAAAAACAAACACCGAAAAAAGGAACTCTTGTTAAGGTAATGAAATCAGTATTGAAAGAAGTTCCAAAGTCAAAGCCAATGAAAAGGGTTATGATGCCCGAAGTAAAGGTTACTGCAACGAGAATTAGAAAGCCTGTTGACCAAAAAGTAGGTTTATATCCTAAGGGTGAAGCTTCAAAGAAATCTGTTGATAGCTTGAAAAGAGTTGGGTTTGGCAAAGCTATTGGTGAGCCAATAATGAAGAAGGGCGAACGACCTATGTACGGTACTTCAGCAAGTGATGTGATTAAAAAAGCCTTAAAGAAAAAGTAATGGCAAAGGTTATTTCTTCATCTGTAAAAAAGATTGAGCATGGGAAAGTTTCAAGGCCGAATATTCATTCTAAAACAAAATCAAGCAAAATGAAGTCATCTAAGAATTATTTAAAAAAATATAAAGGTCAAGGAAGATAATGGTAGAGAAAAATAGTCTTTGGAAAAATATAAGGGAGAAAGCCAAACAGAATAAGATTACTGGTGCTAAACCTAAGAAACCTACTGCGGCTATGCTGAAGCAGGAAGCTAAGATTAAAGCTAAAAATAAATGATTTACGAGCCTAAAAACAGGCTTGAAGTTACAACTCCTAATGGTGATGGTGTGGTATGGTTGGTTACGGAGCTGGGGCACGAAACAGACACTATTTATACCATCATCATTAACGACACTTGTGAGTTATGGCAATTCACACACAAAGATATTATAGTGAAACCAAATATAACATTTAGAAGATATGGCAAAGATACCTGCTTGGACAAGAAAAGAGGGTAAAGACCCAAAAGGAGGATTAAATGCCAAAGGCGTAGCGTCTTATCGTAAGGAAAACCCTAAAAGTAAGCTAAAGATGGCTGTTACTACTCCTCCTTCAAAACTTAAAGCAGGAAGTAAACCTGCTAAGCGAAGAAAATCATTTTGTTCAAGAATGAAAGGAATGAAGGCTAAATTAACGTCTGCTAAAAAAGCTAAAGACCCAAATGCAAGAATTAATAAAACTTTAAGAAATTGGAATTGTTAAACACACACTAAAAATGCAGAAGAGAAACCTTGCGATAATAAACCTAAGTGACCCTGAAAAACCAAAATTAGATTTCCTATCCAAAAAATCATTCTTAGATGACCTGAAAGATTTTACTCACAAGGATAGAGTATGGATAGTTGTCGAAAAATACTACACTAAAAGAAGTTTAAAGCAGAACAACTTGCTTCACCTGTACTTATCGGAGATAGCCAAAGAAACAGGTATGCAATTAGAGCAGATTAAAGAAGCTTTAAAGAAGAAATTTCTAACTGTTCCACTTACTACCAAAGATGGAGATATAATGGCAGACAAGGAAACTGGTGAAGTTATGGAAAGAGTTAGGGGAACATCAGAACTAACTGTTACAGAGTTTATGGATTTTACTGATAATGTTAGAGTATGGGCAATGGACTTTTTGGGTATTCATTTACCACTTCCTGAAGAGCAGGTTAAATTAAAATTTCAAAATAGAGAATAAGTTTTTATATTTGCTTGTCTATTATCTGGCATCTCTGCCGATTTAGTGTGTTTTCATCGAATGGTCTGGTAGTGCGGACTACTCAAAAATTAACCCCAGAGTTTTTCCAATTTCTCTGGGGTTTCTTGTTTGTGGTCAGGACAGGACTCGAACCTGCATGATGAATAATTTTCTCTTACATGATATACACGACATATTCATCTATCATATCATTAGCGTCTACCATTCCGCCACCTGACTGTTTATACCGTTCCTATCTACTTTAGGAGCATACGGTATCAGATGCTTCCTCATAACCTTCGGATAGGTAAGTGTTTTAATCAAGCCTTTGTTTCACTAAGGGTAGAATTATGAGAACCACCCTTGTTCTAAAATCTCTTCAGACACCATACGGAATGATTAAAATATTACTAATTGGTTATTAGTTAATCGAATTTCTTCTTTTATTTCAGTTATGATAATAATTGTTTCTGTTCTTACAAATGGAAGTCTTAAATCCAATGCAACAGGTGGTGGCATATCCCTTATTTCTTTTTTTATGTCACAACTATTTGCTCTTCTGTATTGTCCATAAACTCTTGAAGCATCTAAAGCTACTTTTTCCCATACATGAGCTTGAACTTCTATAAACAATCTTTCAAAGTCAGAAAAATCCCCTCTGTTTGCCTTTTCTAAGCAATTCTTAAAGAACGGATGTTCTATAATCAACTTTGATTGTTGTTTAATTGTTGCCATTAAGAAATATTTGCGCCTATTTTAGCATAAAAATATAAAAGTATTAATAAAAACAATAAATTATTTTTTAATTATCGTAAAATTATCTTCAATTTCTTTAAAAGAATAAACTTTGTAAAGTTCAGTATAATCTTTATTAAACATCATATTTCCATAAACATCAATGTATAATTTACAGCAATTTATAAATAGTTTAGGGTCTTTTTTAGCGTAATCAGACACTAAAATCTTATTTCCTACTTCAATTTTATCAAGTATTTTCCAGCAAAAAGCAAGTATGCTATCTTCAATTATTTTCATTTGCAAATTTATTTTGTTTATCAATAGAAATTAGTAAATCTTCTAATTTAGAACGCTCAATCATACCATCTCGTAATAAAAGCCTAAGTTGTGTATTTTCTGATAAAACAGATGAAATAGTATCAACAAACTCAAATAAAATATTCAGTCTATCCTGAACCTCATTAATCTTCTCGCTGTTGCCACTTTTAATGCGATATGCGAGCATTTCATCCTCCATCTTATAAAGTACACCTTTGGCTAATAATAATTGCTTGTGTGGCTTTAATTCAGCTTCCTTTTTGTAGGCATACATCTCTGCCAAGTCTTTGTAGTAGTTTTCCTTGCTCATGATTAAAATGGACTTTCCTCCTCCTTGACAATTCTTGGCACTAACGGTTCTCTAAAATCTGTGGTTTTTACAGCTTTTTCATGCTCAAAAGCATAAAGGTCTTTGTATTCGCCAAGTTCATAGTACCTGTTCCTTCTCCAATCGAAATACAAACTAATTGTTCCTCGTGCAGAAACTCCTTTTGGTTTTGCCTTCTCAATATTTATTAAAACTTCATTATCTCGGTATGGAATACCATTTTCATCTTTCATACCTGAAGGTGGTCGCCACATATTAATCCAAGTCATTGCTTTACGTAACAATGCCTGACCTCCTGCCGCTTCCCTTGCCATAGGCATAGGATAGTATCTGAATCCTGATTTTTCAACTACAATTTGCTGATGCGCTGGATGAAGTGTTTGCAAACAATGTTTTTTGTTTTTCTTACAGTATCTACGAATATCACTACAAAGTTTTTCTATGTATAAATCTTGTCTTGAACCAAATTCGGTCATGTCATGAATCAACTCATTGTATGGGTCGGACATAATAATTTTTTCATCGGTTACTAAATCCGTTAAATCCTTAAAACTATAACCTTTTTCATCACCATCAACGATTGAAAAGTATTCATCAATGTAATTTATTGCTGCATAATATTCCTTGTCATCTACATGTCCATTAATAGATTTGTAGAAAGATTTTCCTGTGAGTTTGTGAATTAATTCAGAATAAATATCCTCTACACTTCCTGTTTCTGGAGAATAAATCAATGATTTTTTTCCAAACTTAATTGCTTGGTTAATTACAATTTCAAAACAAAATTCTGATTTTCCATGATGCGGAGGAGCAAGTATAAATGTGAATGAACCTTGTTTTAGGCTGTAAAGACTATCCAATTTTTTAAAGCCAGTATTTTCTCCTCTGGGTATTCCAATTTCCCTTAACTCGTCTAAACTCTGCTGAATGTGTGTGTATTTCTTTATCATTTTAGTTTGCTGCTACCATTGAGTACGATTTAGTGCTTTGTTTAACTGGTGCATTTAAAAACTTTTCAATTTTGTCCTGCCTTAAAATAAATTCAGGAGTTAAATACTTAAAATTTGTTTCGATATGATAATCGTCTTTATGTGCGTTTTCAATTGCTGTAAGTATATCAGATTTGCTGTAATCTTTCAATCTTGATTTTAAAGCAGTTTTAACTTTTTGCGTGGCCTTAAAATTTCTTTTAGTAAAAAAATTAAACCAATCAATAAATTTCTGAAAATCAATAGCCAATGTGTCAACATTGGTATATATATCTTTATTTATTACATTACCATTTACATTTACATTTACAGTTGAATGTGTTGAAGTTTGTTGAACAGAATCAACACTTGTTGAATTTGTTAAGATTTGTTGGTTTTCTTTTGCTAATCTTTTTGATTCTGCGCTTGCTTTTCCTGCACTTGAACGCTTTACTTTTATGTTTTCCCAATGCCTTAAATCACGCTTTAATTGCTGTTTAATAGGTTCAAATGCTATATCAATTACTAAGCTATCTATGATTGGATTTTCATCGTTAACGTATGATAAAATAGTTTTGAATAATACACCTGCATCACTATCTGTTAACTTGTTTAGTGTGTGATTTAAATCAGAGTATAGTAAAAATGATTTTTTGTCTTCTGCCATTTTCTTAATTTATGAATTGTATAAAGCCTAAAAAACAATTAATCTTTTGGTCTATCAAACCTATTTAATAGTGTTACTCCAAACTTCTCGTAAGTGGTTAATTTTTTTTCGTTAATCCAATTATAGATTGTCCTTTTTGTTTTATCTACAAGGATAGCATATTCATCAATCGTTACAAGATTTTGAATTGGCGGTAGTTTTTCTTTTGTTGTTTCCATAAGTCAAAAGTAATTACTATTTCACAAATAATGAAATTTATTTGCAAATAAAAAAACCGCAACCATTAGATACGGTTTTTTTATTTAATCAACAATAACTAATTAAGCGTTAATGCTTGTTGTTAAAGTTGTTACTGTTTGACCTACCCAATAAGCACCAGTCAATACGTTGTTACCGTTGTAATAATTAACAGTAATAATTGATTGTGTGCCGGGTTGTGATGCTTGTTCTTCTGCTGTTGCAGATTGTACTTGTTGAATATAACCAGTTCCAACAAGAAGTACAGGACAAGGATTTGCTAAACCAGAGAAGGAAGTTCCGTCTGGAGTTTGAAGTACGTTAACGCTTACAGCTACTGCCATGATATTTTAAATTTAAAGGGTTTATAAACTAAGGTAAAGATATAGTAAAAAATAATATTTTTTTTATTTGGTAATATGGGTTTAAATAATGATTTTTGTTTAGCGCAAACATTCTAACAGTAATGAAACAAGAGAGAACCTTATTTAAAACCCACCCAACGGCAGATGCAACCCCCAAGTTGCTGTATGTTTGCGCATCATTTGTCGTTGGGTTATTTAAATTATGACAAAAATCGTAATGGCCTCCTACGTAACCGAAACAAACGGGCGGTTACAATATGCCAAAGATACCTTGTGTTCTTTATTAGACACCGTTGATTTTTATACTCATGAATTATTTATTTGCGACAATGGAAGTTGTTCGGAAATGCTTAAATTCTATCAAGTATTTCAATCATTATTTTATAAAATTTATCTTGAAAGTAATTTAAAAATACAATACAATAGTTATAATTTAGGCACAGCAGAAGCAGTTAATTTTGGTATTAAAGAACGAAAGCCTAATCAGTTTGTAATAAAAATTGATTCAGATGTAGAGATAGGTAGAAATGGTTGGGTTGAGGATATGGAAGAGTGTTTTTCTCGTTACCCAAACTTGGGCATACTTGGCCTTAAAAGAACAGAAGTTACTCAAAAGGCCGACCACGAAAATCCTGCATACAGAACTAAATTAGTATCTGCTCCTCATGTAAGAGGGCAGAAGTGGATTACTCTTGAACTTTGTGAAGATATTATAGGAACTTGCACCATGTTTTCCCCTGAACTACTTGATAAAATAGGTTATTTATTTCAGCCTGCAAATTATGGTTGGGATGATGTATTGGCTTGTATTCGTTCAGAAAAGGCAGGTTTCGTAAATGCTTTTTTACCACACATTCCAATTATTCACTTAGATGATGGAGAAGGAGATTATGTCAAGAAGAAATTAAAGGAAGCTGAAAAGACTATTGCAGAGTTTGGTGAGATAGCTGAAGATTATAAAAGTGGTGTAAGAGATATTTATTATAATCCATACGAATAATGAAGTTAATAACAGTAGCAACAAGTTTAGGTAACGATGGCCTTAATCAATTATATAATTCAGCTAAAAAAAATGGTTGGGATATTGAGGTTATAGAAGCAGAGTGGCGAGGATTTGGTACAAAGCTAATTGAAACATATAATTACCTTCTAAGAAATCCTGACGTTAAAGATTTTATGTTTGTTGATGCTTACGATGTTGTTGCTTTATCTACTCCGCAGGAGGTTATTGAAAAAATAAAAGACAGAAGTAAAATGCTTGTTAGCGTTGAAAAAAACTGTTGGCCTGATTCAAAATTATCTACTGAATACCCTGATACTGATAGCGAGTGGAAATACATTAATTCAGGAACTTATTATGCACCGAGAGATGTGTTTATGGAACTGATTGAGAAAAATCCTCCTTTATATTCAGATGATGACCAGTTGTGGATGACTAATGAGTTTCTTAATCACAAAAATAGTTTTGTTTTGGATTATTCTTGTCAGGTATTTCAATGTTATTCGTTTATATCTGAAGATGACTTTGGATATGAAAATAAAAGGCTTCAGAATTTAAAAACAAAAAGTGAACCTGTGTTTATTCATGGAAATGGGAAAACAGACCTAACCAAAATAATCGACCTATTATGAAATTAGATAGTTACGCAAATATTTGGGGTGATATTCCTGAATACCATAATGCAATACATGAATCATTTTCTGAATTGGTTAATGAGCATGAAGAATTAAGGGCTCATAGGGATTTTGTAGAAAGCAATGCTTTTGGCTTTGGTGAGAGAAGTTTTGGTTGGCTATTTAAATTAATAGTTGATGAAATGCCTAAAGAGTTTTCCTTCTTAGAAATTGGCGTGTTTAGGGGTTCTTCATTAAGCTTAATTAAACTTCTTGCCAATATATCAGATAGGAAAGTAAAAAGATACGGTGTAAGTCCTATGGATAATAGCGATGGCCATTGGGATAGCGATTATTTCCATGATGTTTCTCGTATTCATTATAGTTTTGATTTAGAGCCAGATTACACTATTTATCATGGTTCAAGTACCGAAGAAAGAATAATTAAAAAATCTTTGAATACTGCACCATACAATATTTTATACATTGATGGTGGTCATACGAGAGAGGTTGTAGATTCAGACTTACTTTATTATCCACAAATGATAAAGTCTGGTGGGTATCTAATGATTGATGATTGCTGCAATGATATGAAGATGCCATTTGGATTTTTTCAGGGCATTCAGCCAGTTACCGATGCTGTTTTGGAATGGGAAAAAACAGAGATAGGTAAAGATTTTGAGTTTGTATTTAATGTTGTTCACCTTAAAGTATATAAAAGAAAATGAACGGAAAGAAAGCCCGTAAGTTAAAGCAAATATCTAATAGAGAATTTGAAACTTCAGATGATAAGTCTAAGAGAATGGTTTATCAGGACTTGAAGGATATGTATAAAAAAGGTCATGTAAAATTTACAAAATGAAAAATGTTTTCTATTTAAGTATGGTTGAAGATGATGCTGCTTCGTTTTACAGAACGAATGGTGTCTTTCCGTTTTTAAATCATGAAGAAATTTCGGTAAAGAATATTTTTAATCCTCAAAAAGTCTATGGATGGGAGAGTTTGATAGGTGCAGACATTTTTGTCTTTCAAAGGCCATATCATGAGCATCATGTTAACCTGATAATGATGGCAAAGGATATGGGCATTAAAGTTATTTGTGAATATGATGATGATTTGCTTAATGTTCCATTTCATAACAATGCAGCAGTTACACTAACAGAGCAAAGGGCAAACATTAAAAAGGCATTAAGTCTTGCCGATGAAGTATGGGTAACAACAGAATCAATTAAAAAAGAATATCGTTTTTACAATAGGAATATATATGTTATTCCAAATGCTCATAATGATTATTTATATCCAATAGAAAATAAAAAGCCATTTGATAAAACAAAAAAGATTGCTGCATACAGGGGTGGGGCAAGTCATGAGGCAGATATGTATCAAAATATAAATGATGTTGTTTCTACAATAAACAATAATACAGATTGGGAATTTAGATTTCAGGGAAGCAGGTTTAAATTTTTAGAAGATAGGACAAGTGATAATCATACCTATACAGACCCATTTACAATTATGCAGTTTTATAAAAGCTATCATGATTTGAACCCTAACATAGCTTTCTTCCCATTGATTACAAACACATTCAATGATGGTAAAAGTAATATATCATTTTTGGAAGCCACGTATGCGGGTGCAGCATTTATGGGAAATAGGAATTTATCTGAATTTAATTTACCTTTTGTTATACCTATTCAAAATGGTTTTAAGGATGAATTTGAAAAAGTAAAAAATGATTTTTACCGATTAGAGATATTAAATAATGATTCTTGGAGTTGGATTTTAGAAAACAGATTATTGAGCAATATAAATAAACTAAGAGTAGAGAGAATATTATCATGAAGCCAAATTTAAATTACATTTTAATTTTACCTGAACCTGTTGTTGAAAGTAAATTTATTTTTACTCCTGATACTATTGCAAAATCTTATACAAAAGGAACAGTTGTTAGTACAGGAGATGGTTGCTATAATCAAAAGACAGGAGATTTCAGGCCAGTTCAAGTTAAAGTTGGCGATAAGGTTGCCTATACACCAAATGTTGGTTATTTGGTTGATAATGATGGTAAGGCTTGTGTTTTATTAAGGGAAGAAGAGATATTTACAGCAAATGGTTTTCCCATTAATGATTGGATTGGTATTAAATTCGATGAAAGTCACAATAGAACAGTTAATGTAGGCGGCATTCAGATTGCAAGACCTGAAACGTGGGTTTATCAGGAGTTTGATGATAAAACTATGTATGAAAACAATAAAGATTTAAAAGCCACAAATCCTCAAATAGCACATATTCTAAATTCCAATGTGAAATATGGTTTGCAAAAAGATGACTTAGTGTTTGTCCACTACTTGCAATATAATTCTGATTTAATTATTGATGGTATTAAATACATTCCATTTAATACAATATTTTTTAAGATAAACGGTAAAGATGATTTTGAAATGGCCGATGGTATTTTGCTTGCTAAAAGAATACTTGTTGAAGCACCAAAAACAAATTCGGGTATATTTTTAAGTTCTGTTGAAACTAAAAAAGAACCATTAAAGCTTGTTATAACACATATACCAAGAGATTCAAAATTAAAAACAGGAGATATTATTATAACTGAAGATGATTATCAATATGAGATTGATGTTTATAATGAAACCTATGTTAAAATAACACCAGATTGGATTGCTGCAACAATTAGTTGATATGGGAGTAAGTGGTAGAATTGGAAGCGTAGAAGTTATACATGAAATTGCAAAAATTTCTAATCAAACGCAAGCTGCTGTTCAAGGTACAATAGACGCTTATCATCAAATCATATTAAGGGAATTGAGAAATAACAATACGGTTTCCTTTAAAAATTTTGCAAGTTATGCTTCGGGTTACAGAAAATCAGGTCTGATAAATCCGCAAGGCGTAGCCATTATTGGCTCTAATTCGGCAAAGATTATTCCCTCAAAGAATATGCGCCATGTTATAAACTCTACCGAACCTATTGAGTTTGATTTGGGTTTATTTGAAACAGTCCAGAGCAATACTATTATTAAGCTTAAAAAAGAAGTCAAGAGGTTAATCACTTCAAGGTATCGTGCATCAAAAAGAGCCGACATTCTTAGGGATAAGTATAACAAAAGAGTAAGGGAAATTTATAATAGTACAAAAGAAATAAGAAAGGTTCATAGGTACAAACAAGCATCTGCTCTTTTAATAAAACGCAGGGCAAGGAACTTATTGAATGATAAGATATTGAGAAAACGCATCAACTCAACCTATTTTTTAGATGCCATCACAGCTTTCCCTGTATTAACAGAATTTTATAAAACTCAAAGCTTAACGATTAATGAAATAAATATGTTCATTATTGTCAATCACTTTGAGTATTTTACTGTAAAAGATTCTGAATTATTTGGATTTAAAAAGGCTACTGCCTTAACTGTTCTGAATACATTGCATGGCGCAGGATTGCTTGAAAAATTTACTGGTCATTCAAATAAGTATTCAGTTAGTCTTAGTGGTAAAAGAAAGTTTACCAATTTTTCAAGAGAAATAAATAGCGGTGTTCGTAGGTTATTGAATAAATATAGGGATAAAGTAAAGGATGAAGATGAAAGTTTACCTGTAAAATTTAAAGATTAATATCATGGTAGGAAAAGAATTGGCAAAACTTCGTAGCGGAATAGCAGATGTTGACAATTATATTGAGAAGCTTGAAGAAAAGGTAAATGCTATCAATGGTTCAAATACATTAAGGCTTATTACATCAATAGATTCTATGGCAGGTAAGATTGCTACCGATATTGATATGATGGCAAATGGTCAACAAGATGAAGATGGAAATGAAGTTGAAATATCTCATAAGATTGTTGATACCTTTATAAAACTTATTGATAAGTCAGATAAGATAAAATCATTCTCTGAAGTTGTTGAAGCATTGCGAAGTTTGGATGATGATTCAGATACAACAAAGGTTGGAGAAAGTATTTTTGAAAAAACCGAAAGAAAGATAAAGAGCAAGCTGAATGGCAAGACAAATTAAAATTATGCTTCAGGGTTTGGAATATGTGACACCCGATGTTCCAAAGCAGATTCGTGGCAGAGATTTAATGAAGCGTGACCAAGTTTGGAGTAGAGATACAACATATTTACAATGGGATTGGAATACTGACCCTGCACAGGGATTTGTATGGCACGAGAAGCCTGCAAAGGGTCAGATTGAATGGTATGAAGCAGAAATAGAAAGACTGCATACAGGTGCGTGGATAATGATTTACGGTGAACCTGTTTACTTTAATAAGTACGCTTATTTCTTTCATCAATGGTTTATGCTTCAGGAGGGCATATACCCTATTTTTAAAGACACCTCATTAGAATATTTTCGTTTTTATCAGATATGTGAAGATGATGACTTTACATTGGGAGATTGTGGAATAAAAGGAAGGCGTGTCGGTCTTTCATCAATGAAGGCATCCATAAATCTACTTATAGGTTTACTTGAAGAAAATACATTGCAGGGTATTGTATCTAAAACAGGTACGGATGCAAAGGAAATGTATTTAATGGTAAAGAATGGATTGGAAAACTTGCCAGAGTTTTTGATGCCCGATTTGGCTAAGGTTGCAGAAACTGAATTGCACATAGCAAAACCAAGAAGTAGAATATCGACAAATAATAAAACCGTTTCGGGGGATAAGGGTAAGAATAATCGTATTAATTGGCTTTCTACTGCTGAAAATGCTTACGATGGTCGTAGAGCAAGAAATATTACAATAGATGAGTGTATGTCACCTGATACTAAAATATTGTGTGATGGCTTTGTATTTAGGGAGATAAAGGATATTAATGTTGGTGATTACATTATTGTAGAGGGCGGAAAAAGAAAGCGTGTAGCAAAGGTTTTTAATGGGCAAGATGAAATGTTTTTGGTAAAGCAACCGTATTCTAAGGATTATGTTGTTTCATCAAAGCATAGGCTTTATTTGGAGCAAAGGTGCAGCGTTAAAACTATCAAAGATGATGGAATAAAAATTATTACTCCATTAGAAGCAATTAATTTAGGAAAGTATAAAAAAAGAACAACCTATGGCGTAAGAAGTTCTGGAATTGATATAAAATCAAAACAAAATTTAATTGACCCATATATTTTTGGGGCTTGGATTGGCGATGGATTTAGTCAAGCTATGGGGTTTATTGTAAATTATGAAGATGATTTAGAATTGTATGAATACATAAAGTATTATGGCAAAGGTTTAGGGTATAATGTTTCTGAACATAAAGTGTCTAATAGCAAAAAGGTAGTAAGACTTTATTATACAATGGCTGAAAGAGGCAAGGGAACTTATACAAACCCATTAATGGATGAATTAAAGAGGTTGAATGTATTAAACAACAAGCATATACCAAATGAATATTTATTTAACTCTCGCGAAAATAGATTAAAATTATTGGCAGGCATTATTGATACTGATGGTCATTGTTCAATTAAAAAGGGTTCAATACATATTACGATGTCCAATACTGAAATTATTGACCAAATAATATTTTTATGTAGGTCTTTAGGGTTATCAGTTTCTAAAAATAGAATAAGCAAAACAAATTTTAATACAAGCTCTTACAAAGTTTCTATAAGTGGAAACCTTTCAGAAATACCAACAATATTAAAAAGAAAACAATTTAATGGATATGTTCAGCAGTCTAAGTATAGAAGAAACGGAATTGAAGTTTCATCAATAGGTATAGGCGAATATGTCGGTATTCAAGTAGAAGCAACCAACGACGACGATAGAAGATTGATATTGGAAGATTTTACTTTGACAATGAATTGTGCAAAGTGGGAGGAAGCCAATGTAGAAATTTGCTTAGCTAAAATAAGCGAAACTCTTGTTATTGGTGCGTCTGTTATTGGTCATGTATCGGCTTTTAGTTCGGTAAATAGAGGTGATAAAGGTGGTAACAACTTTAAAAACATTTGGCTTGGTTCAAATCATTTAGGGAAACTTGACTCAATAGGTCAAACAGAAACAAGACTAAAAAGATTTTTCCTTGAAGGCTATCGTGGATATTTTGGTTATATTGATAAATACGGAAATTCTGTAATTGAAAATCCTACTCCAGAACAAACAGCATATTTAACAAAACTTGTTGACCCAACAACAGGAAAGAAGGCTTGTCCAAATCCTAAGATAGGAGCAAAGCAATATATTCAAGAAAGAAGGTCTTTACTTTCAAACAATCCTGAAAAATTATCAGAGTGGGTTCGTATGTACCCATTTGAATGGCAGGAAGTATTTAAGGATTCAAATAATATGTGCCACTTTAACTTAAATGAGTTAAATGAACAGATATTAAGTATTGAGTTAGAGCTTGAAGGTAAAAACAAATCAGAGAATGGTCGTGTTGGCTTATTTAAAAAACATGATAGCGGAGAGGTTTATTTTGTAGATAATCCAAAGGGTATGTGGTATATCTTAGAATTTCCTGATAATAACAATAGGTCTGTTTATAATGGAAGTATTAAATGCCCAAATAATACAAGTTATGGCGCTTCAGGATTAGATACATTTGCCAATGCAAAACAAACTGTTGAAAAGGGTTCTGATGCCTGTTGTATTATTCATAAAAGATATGATTCTTTAAACCCAGACGAATCTAATATGCCAATAGCTATGTTTATTGGAAGGCCTAAAACGAAAGAAGAATTTCATAGTCAGATTTTTTATGGTCTTGAATATTATGGCATAAAGATGCTTGCTGAAAGAAGTCCTACGGATTGGGAGGATTATGCTATTACAAAAAGATACGCTTCTCCTCTTGATAGTTCAAAGAAACATGGTTATTTGATTAGCACAAAGCGTTCAAACAATTCAGAGGTTTATGGTATTGCTCCACAAGATAAAGAAGCGAGAGAGCAGCATTTAACAGAAATGGTTGAATATGCTTTAAATAATATGCACAAAATAAAGTTTTTAAGACTATTAAAGGATATGGTTAATTTCAATATTAACTCTCGTACAGACTATGATGCTTGCATGGCATGGGGTTATGCTCTTATGGGATTAAAAGAACATCAGTTGGCAGTTAAAAAAGTAGACAATAGCAAGTTAAAAGTATTTCATATTTTCAACAAGCCTGCTGCACAAAAATATCACTAAAACTTATTTTATCTTTGATAAACGATTTTTATTAATTTGCTATGCCTATACACGAATCCTCACTACCAAATACATTAGATTCAGACAAAGAAAAAAACTCGGAAGCTTTCGGTTTTTCTGTTCTAAAAGCTTGTTATGAAAGATGGAAATCTGGCTATGGCTCTGAATCTTGGGTAGTAAAAAAACAAAGGTTTGATTATAACCGTTCATTTTCTGTTGGTAAGCAACCGATGTCGGAATACAAAGATATTATTGATACCGATGGTCAGTTATCTGTAATTAATCTTCAATATACTCCAAATCCTATTGCTATTCCTTTTCTTAATCGTTTGAAGGATAGATATATGCAGCGAGTTGAAAAAATAAGCTGTGTTTCTATTGACCCATTTACTCAATCAAAAAAAGAAAAAGCCAAGAATGAAGCCTTGTTCAAAATGAAGCACAAGGAAGAAATTATAGCCTTACAGCAGGATGCAGGTTTTGAGTTGGAGGAGTTTAAAGATACAGACCCTGAAGATGAACAAGAATTAGATATTGAGTTTGGATTTAACTACAAGGAACGTGAAGAAGTAGTTATGGAGAACCTGATTAATCTTGTTTTTTATGATAATAAATGGAGCAAGGTAATTAAGGATAGGGTTTTTGATGATTTAATTAATTGTGGTTACTCAGTAACTAAAACATATATTGACCCAAATGGGAGGATAAAACTAAAGTTTGTTAAGCCCGATAATTTCATTACTTCTTATTCTGAATGGAATGATATGAGGGATTGGGAATGGCAGGGTGAAGTTGATTATATGACTATTACCGATATTCGTTTAAAATATCCTGGAAAGTTTTCTGAAGAACAATTATTTGATTTAGCAAAAGAACATTCAGGGTTATTTAATAATGCTTTATGGACTTATAACTGGTCTTATGTTTGGTTAAATGCTGTTGCAAGACCCTACGATTCATATCGTGTTCAAGTATGCAATTTGACTTACAAAACTCTTTACAATCTTAATTACGAAAAGAAAACAGATAGATTTGGTAAAGAGATATTAGACCCAGCTAAAGAATTAAAAGAAGGCAAAGAGTATGAAAAATCTAAGCCGTATTATGTAAGTTATACAGGTGCTTACATAATAAATACAGATAAAGTTCTTGAATGGGGATTAAGTAAAAACATGATTAAGCCAGAGAAGAATCTTACAGAGATACTTTCTCCATATACGGTTTATATGTACAATAACAATCAAATGGTAAATACTCCATTGATTGAAACTATGATTCCAAGTATTAAGATGATGCAGTTGTTGAATCTTAAAACACAAAATATTATTGCTACGATTGCTCCAGATGGTTCAAATATTGATTTTGCAGGACTATCTGATATTGATTTAGGTTCAGGTATTGGCGTTGTTTCTCCTTTACAGCTTTATGGAATATACCTACAAACAGGTAATATGTATTATAAGGGTATTGGCGATAATGGAGAAGATAGAAGACAACCTCCTATTACACCAAACAATGTAAATTTCTCCAATAAATTACAACAATTAGAACAACAATGGCAGTCTGAATACCAAAAACTTGTGACTATTATTGGTTCTAATGCCTTAGATTCAGGCCAAATAAATAATCAAGCTGTTGGTAAGCAGGTATTCCAAGATGCTCGTAAGCAAGGCGAGAGTGCTTCAAATTACATATACAATGCTTATCTAAATATCATGGAACCGACTGCACAAAAAGTTCAGCAGCTGGGTTGGGATATTCTCGTTTATAAGAAAGGTGGATATGAAGGATATATGGCTGCTTTGGGTAATGACAAGGTTGAATATATTCGTTTGGAATCTACTGATGACTTTGAAAGAGCGCAATTTGATGTTAAGATTGAAGCTGTTTTAGATGATACTGCACAGGCTATATTGAAAGAGCGTATTAACATTGCATTAGGTAATAAAGAAATTACTTTACAAGATGCTTTGCAAGTAGAAGAGCTATCTCAAACGAATGTAAAGTATGCTTCTTATTTATTGGCTTCAAGACAAAAGAAGCGTGAAAAGCAACGCATTAAAGAAGCTCAATTAAATTCTCAATCAAATACTGAAGCTGCTATTGCTGCTGCTGAGGCCAAGTCAAATGGAGAAATGCAAGTCATTCAGTTAAAAAATGATTTAGAGAAGGAAAGGGAAAACGAAAGGCTTGAAGCAATGAAGACTGAAGAGATGACCAAGTATGCAAGTATCATGAAGATTGAGTTGATGAAAGCATTGTTTGCACAGGGCAAAACTATGGAGCAACTCCCTTCAATGATATTTGATGGTATAGGTCTTATTGATAAAACAAATAAGCAGTTGTTGATGGAAGAGTTAGCTGAAAATGAAAGAGAAGCGCAACAAATGGCACAGCAAATGGCTGCTGAAGAAGAAGAAGCAATGATGCAACAGCAACAACAAGGCATGGAGCAAGAGCAAATGATGCAAGGCGAAGAACAAATGAATATGGGTGAAGAAGAAATGATGCAGGGCGAAGAAGAACAAATGATGTAAGTCAAAAAACTATTAAAAAAGTAGTTTAGCTTTGTATTAGAGAATTAAAAGACAAATCAACATGAGTGAAAAAGTAAACGTAGCAAAATCTTGGGAGGATGCAGTACTTGATAATTTCGAGGAGCAAGAATCAACTACCGTACAGGATGAATTTGTAACCACCGCAACAAGCGAAGAAACTATTGCAGCACCTGTAAATGATGCTGTTGAAATTGTTTTACCTGAAGGAGCAGAAATTGTTAGCAACGAAGCCGAAGAAATTGTAATTCCTGAATCAGCAATAGAAGAAAAGATAGTTGAACGCTATCCTGAAATGAGTGCTGATGCTAAGAGTATATTAGAAGCTCTTCAAGCAGGTAAAGAAGATGAAGTATTTAATTACTTATCTGAAAAAAGAAAAGACTACACTTCTATGTCAGATTATGATGTAGTTAAAGAAAATCTTATTCGTTCTAATCCAAATTGGACTGATAAAGATGTAGCCATTGAGTTGAAATCAAAGTATGGTAATTTGGCAGGTAAAAAAGATTTATCAGAGATAGATGAAGATATTTATCCTGATGAATATCAAAGTGCTGTTGAGTTCAATGAAATGATTGAAGAGCGTGAAACAATCCTTGCAAGGGATGCAAGAGAAGCAAGACGCATCTTAGATGAACAAAAGAAAAACATAGAATTTCCCAAATTAACCCAAGAAGCACAAAACCAGCCTACCGATGAAGAAATTGCAGAAGCAAATAAGCAATGGGAAGCAATGGTTTCAAGTGAAGTTCCAAAACTTTCAGACTTCAAGTATAAATTAAATGGCGAGGATGTCATTTATAAAATTACTGAAGAAGAAAGAACGAATTTGACAGAAACCATGAAAGGTTTTAATGCTTCAGAATACCTATCTAAACGTGGATGGTTTGACCAAGAAGGTAACCCGAATATTCTAAAAATTAGCGAGGATGTCTATAAATTAGAAAATCAAGGTAAGATGATTGGCTCTGTGGCAACACAGATTAAAACTGCTACAAGAAAAGAAGTTATTTCAAGAGATATAAAGAACATTGATATGGATGATAAGTCATCATCTGATTTTAAAGTTTCTAAACCCTTTTGGCAAGTAGCTATGGAAGCTGGGGAATAGTTAACAAAAATTATAAAATTTAAAAGCCAAGAAAATGTCAGCTTTACCATCAAGTTTTACCACCCCCTCTGTAACCAGAGCCGGCACGCTCATTAGTGAGCTTAACATCATTGTACCTCGTGCATACAATCAGTTTATTGACAAATGGAAATTTGTTCCTATTGTTATGATGAACGAATTAGCAGGTAACGAAATGCCTACTGATAACAAATTGTTCTATTGGTATGAGCAAGCAGGTCGTGCTATGGGCTTCGTACAGTCTTCAGCAGCAGTTTCTGTATCAGCAGGTGCGCCAGCTACTATTACAGTTGCAGCAGGAGCTTATTCAGCTTCAGGTACTCGTTCTCTACCAAATGAAGGACAGATTTATTACAATGCTCGTACAGGAGTTGAATCTCGTGTAAGTGCAGTTCCGAATAAGTCAACTCCTTATGCTCACACATTTGTATTAACTCCAGTAATTGTTACTGATAATGCTTCAACTCTTGCAGGTGATGTATTACAGAACAGAGGTTACAAATACTTAGGTGAAGCATCTGATTACACAGGTACTGAAGTTCGTAACATCGACAAGTACACCAACTACTGTACTCAAATTCGTAAGGATAGTAAGTTCACCGATTTGTCAATGGCAGAAAGAATTGACTTTGAAATTGATGGACAGCGTTTTTACAAGTACAAGCAGTTGAAGGATGATAACTATGAGATGATGCTTCAAAAAGAAGTTGCTCTTATGGATTCAAACTTGACTAACAACTTGGGTTACAACGAATCAGGTACAGCAGGTGTTATCCAGCAAGTACAAGCAAACGGAACAACTCAATACTACTCCACTATGGGAGCGCAGACTACTTTTGCTCAAATTGAGCGTCAGATTGATAGTCAAGGCGGGCCCGGTGAGTACGATTGGTTGTCAGATACTAATCAAAGTATTGAAATCCAGAATGCTTTGGGCAATGACTTCAATAACGGTGCTATTTTGTACGCACAAACAGGTAACATGGATAATTTAGACCTTGCAAGAGGATTTAAGTCATTCACTCCGTACCATCGTAAGTACAACTTCACTCGTTACTTGCCTTTCTCACAAGCAGCTTTCTATGGCAATAATGTTGCAGGAACTACTCGTGATAACTTTGGTTTACTTATCCCTAAAGGTACAGGTACTGATGCAAGAACTAAGAACATTGTTCCTAACTTCTGTATTCGTTACCAAAACATTCCGGGATTCGGAAAGGTTGTTATCGGAGAAACTGGAGGTCTTTCACCTAACGGTAAGACTACCAAGTTGGAATTAGATGTATTCCAGCAAGCATACTACGGAGTGATGGTTTTCGCTGCGAATCAGTATGTTATTCTAAAGAAATCCTAATTTAAAAAAGGTAGAAGGGTGGGGAAATTCCTCACCCTTTTTTAAATAAAACAAAAGAGAGAAAAATGGAAGTATTAATTGAAAAGAAAAAGGGAAACCCAAATTTTGGTAAGAAAAATGTTCAGGTTGTAAGTGACTTGGATAAAATTTATGATTTTGAGCTTATTAAAACCTATGAAATTTACAAGCCAGAGGTTGTTATTATTACAGGAAGAAATAGCGAAAAAAGTGTAGGTAAAAGCGACACACTATATCCTCCTACTTATGCCATTCCAAATAGTGGACTTGCTTGGGATGAAGAAGAAGGCCGTCAAAGAGCATGGAGGTTTATTAATACTGAAGAATCAATTTGGATTGATGAACAACGTGATTTGACAAAAGAAGAAGAGGCATCATTGCTTTCAAATACTGATAACCAACTTGAATTTAAAAAAGGAAAGTTAATGGTTAGAGGTATTGAGAAGTCAAAGCTTGCTGCATTGATGATACAAGATATGTATGAAGGAAAGAAAAAGCAATTAAAGCAAATTCCTCCTGTATATCGTTTATTAAATCCTGAAGCAATACTAAAGAGTACACAAGATATTTTAGATTTAGCGTGGGAAGCAGAGAGTGCTGCAAGAGCTTGTTCTTCAAAAGAAATGCTTGAATTTGCAAGTGTTTTAGGAATTAGTTTAGAGCAAAGCGAAGCAGGCATCCGCAAGGATTTCATTGTATCAGCTAAGTCAAATCCTACATATTTTGTTAAGCACTTTGTTAATCCAAAGAATAAATATCAATATGCTTTTTCTGAAGCTGTAAAGAATGACCTTATAACCGTAAATAAAAATAGCGGAAAACTTATATGGTCAGAGAGTAAGGCTGAAATTACAAGTATTGCTCCAAATGCAGATGTTGCACAGCAACTTGCTGAAAGAGCAGTAAATAAAGAATCTGAAATTCTTGCTTTATTTGAGCAATTATCAAATATTTAATTTAGCAAGAGGAGGATTCTGTCCAAATTCTCTCTTTGTTTTCAACCCTGCGCTGAAAGGCGTGGGGTTTTTGATTTGAAAAACTATTATCTTTTTTGTATTACATTTGTTTAAGTAAGAAATTTCAATGGCAAATATCAACGACATATATCAGTTAGTACAATATCGTGCCAATAAAAGCGGATTTTTAGGGAATATCTCTCCAAATGATTTTAATTTAATTTTTCCTCGTGCAGAAATTAAATATTTCAATTCGCTTTATGCTCAATATTATAAAACTCAACGTATTTCTGATGCTTTAAGTAGATTTTTTAGTGGGTTGACTGCTATTAGTATGACTACTTCTGGAGGTAGTGCTGGTCAGTACATTTTCCCAGCTGATTTATTTCATGTAGACGCAATAACACATAACGTATCAGGAATACAATATCCTGTTGTTAGGGTTGAAAAAGATAGATTATCTAATCATCTATCATCTAAAATAGAAGCGCCAACTACTACTTTTCCTATTTATACTGAATATAAAACATATTTGCAGTTTTATCCATTGGATTTAGCTACTGCTAATATAGTTTATTTAAAAGCACCTACTACAAGTGTATGGGGATATACTTTAAATGGAATTACAGCTTTTAGTACATTGGTTGCAGGAAGTTTATATACCAATGGTACATATAGTAATATTCCTTTGACAGGAGGTACAGGAACTGGCGCAAGAGCAACTATAATTGTTTCAAGCAATCAAGTTACTTCAGTTTCAATAACAACAGCAGGTAACGGATATGTGGTTGGGAATGTGTTGTCGGCTAATGCTGCTAATATTGGCGGTACAGGTTCAGGATTTGCATTTACAGTTACCCAAGTATCAGGAAGTAGACCAATTTATAATCCATTAACTTCTGTTCAACCTGAATGGAATGAAACAGATTTAGATAATATTATTTACCTTGCATTACAGGATGTTTCTCAAAATATGAGAGATGGAATGTTGCAACAGTTTGCACAAGTAGAAACACAACAAGCGAAATGACCTATCAGCAAATAAGCGAACAAATTAGGACTATGCTATATGGTGGCATACCTTCTGATGATGCGTCTTTTAGTTTAAGATATATTGCTGAATTAGTGGCACAAGAAGTTGCTGTTCAAGCAAGGAAAAACGCATTTGAAAATAGTAATGCAGGAGAAACTACTTACGCAAATGATACATTTACTTCTACATTCACAAGTATTGCAGTAGTGTATAATAGCACGTTAAAACAAAACTATTCAGTATTGCCGCAAATACCTGCTGCCTTGCCAAATAATCAGGAGATAATAAGCATTACTCCTCTTGGTATTATAGGAAGGCGTAGACAGATAGTTTTAATGAAGAATAAGGATAAGTTCATGCAAGACATGCTACCTCCTGTAAAAGGCTTTATTTTAGCTTATATAGAGGATGGTAAATTGTATTATGACAACATACAAGAGTATATGTTTACTTCGGTAAATATAACAATGGTTGGAGCTATAAGTAGCACAGGTGATTTATTAAGTGCTAAATTAAATGTTCCAAAAAGTGTAGAAAGTGAAATTATAGGTAAAATATTTCAGTTATTAAGAATATCAAAAGGTTTACCACAGGATGTTTTGAATAATGCTAACGATTCACCAACAGTACAATAAGCATGGCAACGATAGGGTTAAGACAATTAGTAGCTGAATTTTTAGATAGTGCAGACCAAAGCTCTCACCAGTTTAGACGTATGTATAATATTGGTGTGCGTGGTTCTCGTGCTTTTAATTTAGATATTACAGGCCAGATGATTACTGTTTTACTTCCTGTAAATGTAAACAATACAGTTAATCTTCCTGTTGATTATCTTACCTATTCAAAGATGGGTATTATCAATGAAAGGGGAGAAATAATTACGTTTACTAAAAATGAGCAATTGTCGCAGTATCATGCTATATATCAGAATGAAACAGATAGAAATGCAGGAGTACCTGAACTTACAACAATAGGTAATTATGTAGCTCCGCTTCCTTATCCTTATTTATATAGCAATTATTGGTGGGGTGGTACTTCTTATACATTATTTGGATTAAATAGTGGTACAGCACAGATTTGTGATTTTGATATTGATGAAGGCGCTGGAGTTATACTATTAAACCCTAAAAATAAATATCCCGAAATACTTTTTGAATACTTATCAGATGGTTATGATGAAACAGCAGACGATTATCAAATCAATTCAATGGCTGAAGAAGCATTTATATGCTATCTTAGATGGAAAAACTCTACTGACATGGTTAAAAAGTTTAGTGCAGGTCAGGTAAGAGAATACAAAAACGAATATTACAGAGAAATGCGTTTAGCTAAGATGCGTATCAATAAGGCTTACGCTTCTGAATTTACAGCTAAAAAGCGCAGCTTGACAGGACTTACTGCAAGAGCATAAGATTATGGCAGAGAATATCAAGTTATTTCGTCAAGGTGGAATGGACACCGATGATGCTTACGAATTTATTGAGCAAACAGATTTTGTTGATGCTTATAACGTAAGGGTTATGGGTACTTCAGAAGGTGAAGAGGGTCTTGCAACAAATATTGAATCTAATGTATTAATTGCAGGAACAAGGCCAGCAGGTTTGAATAAAGCTATTGGTGCAGCAGGATTTGAAATAACTCGAAATGCGTATGCTTTCGTATATAATTCTCAAAACAAAAACTTAATTACAAAACTTGCGTATGACACAAATACGCAAACAAACATATTTGAAAATCTAACAAATAGTGCATCTGTTGATATACTTCCATTAAACCCTGAATATTATGTAAATGATATTAAGTTAATTAATGATAAGTTTTTGGCGTGGACTGATGGCAGGATGCAGCCAAGAATGATAAACATAGATAAGCTTGCAGCAGGAACATATACTTCATTATATGGTAGCTTAACGCAAGATGATATGCTTGTCATTAAAGCGCAAGGATTAATACCTGCAATTTGTGCTTATGGAAATGATGAGGGTCAGTCTGTAAATTTACTTCAGGGAAAGTTATTTCAATTTGGCTACCAGTATGTGTATTCAGAGGGTGAACATTCAGCTTGGAGTACAAGGTCAAAAAGGCCTGTTCCTACGCAAGAATCTACACCAGCTATTGGTACAAACGTAACTAATAATAATCATATTGTTGTACAATTAAATATTGGAACAAATAGAGTAAATCAAGTCAATGTATGTGCGAGGTATTCCAATTACGATTGGTTTACCATAAAGAGTGCAAGCAGAGCTTATATATTGTCTTTACCTGCTACGATAAATGTAGCTACTCAGGTTTATGAAGCATACAATCCTGCAACCAATATTTACAGCATTGCCTTTTATAACAATGGGTTATATACCAATATCGACCCATTAGAAACCGACTTAAACTATGACCACGTTCCATTAAAATGCGAAACATTAGAAAATGTCAATGGTAATATATTGGCTATGGGTGGCATTACAGAAGGTTACCCAAGACCAACTATTGAAGTAGATATAAAGGTAAGTGCATACGACCCATTGTTGAGTGTCACTCTTCCCCCTACTGGAATGACTGTTAATTGGTATACTCCTGAAGTTAATACATTTCAATACCTTTATTTTGCAGGAACTCCTGCTATTGGCGATAAAATAATTATTAGATATAAAAAAATAGATGATTATTCAAATATATTGACACTTCCTGCTCCAAGTGGATATACTGCGACTTCTGTAAACTTAGGTTCAGTAATGAACGGTTTGTATTCTGCATTATCTCCCACTTATGCTTGGGGGTTAGATTTTGACAATCCTGCATTTACTATTTTAACAATAAAAGCTCCATCAGGATATACTTTCTTGGATTGTGCTATTACTTTAGCAAGTGCAGGTGCAGCCACATTTAAATCAATTCATGCTTTAAAGAGTAATTCAAGTTATCAACTTGCATTATTACATTTTGATAGATGGGGTAGATATTTCCCTATGGTTAGTGGAAAGGAATATGTCATTAATACTCCTTCTTATGCAGTAATAAATAGTGCTAACACAACAGGCTCTTATGGTTTAACTCCACAAATAAATTGGGAGATAAAAAGTTTGCCTCCTGCGGAAGCCGTTTCTGCACAATGGGCAATTACTAAAAACAATACGCATCAAACTACATTAATGGTAAACGGTGTTCTTGACGCAATACCAACTGATGATTACGTTACATTTAACTTATCTCCATTAAAAAAATTCAATGAAGTAAACAGTTCTTCAGTATTAAATTATGATTATACTCCGGGAGATAGATGTACATTATTGTTCTACATTGATGGAACAACATATAATTATTTTGATAGTCCTGCTTTTGATGTAGAAGTTGTGAGTTTTGTTATAGACGCAAACAATGGTAAATATTTATTAAAAATAAGGAAGGCTGAACTTTTAAATACTGCTGCTATTTCTGGAAAGAACGTAATGCTTGAAATTTATACTCCAAGATTGCGTGATATAGTTGAAAATAATGCTACCGTTCCTGCTGAACAATTATTTTATGAGGTTGGTGACCAAATAAATATTGTAAATGGAGATTATGTAACGAAAGTAGGAACTATAACAGATGGCGATGTTTACTTTAAAACAAGAAGTCTTTATAGTGCTGTAAATCCAAACATTCCTCCTCCATATAGTTTCTTAGTAGAGGATTTTAACTTTAGTGATTTTTATGAAAGTGCTTACACTTCTTACGGAAGGCCAAGAAGTTATAATGACGAGCCGGGTTTAGTCGAAAGAAAGGCAAGCATACGTTACTCTGATTCTTTTTTAAGGGATTCACAAGTCAATGGACTTACAAGATTTTATACTGATAATATATACGGAGATATAGATGGTGAAAGTTCTTCAAATTATGGTTGGATTCGTAAAATACGTCAAAGAAATAATGTACTCGTTTGTTTTCAAGAATTAAAGGTAGGTTATATCCCTGTATCTCAAACAATAGTTGAAGACCAATCAGGTAGTTCGCAATACGCATTATCATTTAAGCTATTTAACTTTATACGTTACAATGGATTAAATATAGGAATGGGTAACGCTAAAGAATCCTATGCAGAATGGAACAACAATTTATATTTTGTAGACCCTTTTCGTTCAGAACCTATTAAAACAGGATTAGATGGCATAGCTCCTATTTCTGGTAAAATGAGCAAATATTTCAAAAGAGTTTTGCAACAAGCCTATGAGAGTGGAAAGAAAATTATTGGCTATTACGATATATTCAATAATGAATATTTGCTATCTACTGAAACCGAAGGCGATATATTAGCTGTTCCGGGATTTGATGGTCTTAATTGGCAATTAGAAGATAGCTATACTGTTTTACCAAGCGCAATAAGCATAACTGCGCAAGGAACAAAAGGTGTAACTACGTATAATAATACAACAGGTATTGCAACTTATACTCCAAATTCGGGACAGACAGGGGCTGATTCATTTAGTTTTGGCTTTACTGTTGGTGGAATACCAAAAACAAAGAATGTATGTATTACAATTACAGCAGGAAATCCTTGTCCTAATAACTTTGTATTTGGTGAAATAACAGGTGCTTCTTTAAGTACGGTATATACTTCAAATGCTGTAAATATATACGGAATAGATATTTCTGTTCCTGTTACTATTATAGGTGGAGAATATAGAATCAATGGCGGTTCTTGGACAAGTTTAGCAGGTGTTGTTGTTAATAATGATATTGTTGAAGTAAGGCAAACAAGTTCTGGTACACCAAGTACAAAAACTACTGCTACATTAACCGTTAATTGTAGAGTTGTTGATTTTGATGTTACTACCGCAGGAACAACTACAACTACTACTACGACTTCTACAACAACTACTACAACAACTTTAGAGCCGACAACAACAACGACTTCTACCACAACAACTTTAGAACCGACAACAACTACTACTTCAACTACGACTACTTTAGAGCCGACAACGACTACTACTTCAACTACTTTAGAGCCGCCTCCAACTACAACAACTACGACAAGTACGACTACGACAAGTACAACAACTTCAACCACAACGACTACGACAACTTATCCTTGTATATGTTATGAAATTGAAAATGAAACAGGAGGTGCTTTAGATATTACATACACTCCTTGTGCAAGTGGAGAAACTACTGTAAGTGTTCCTGCTGGTTACATAATAAATATATGTGTTGATAATGGAACACCTATATATGCCACAGGTTTAACTGTAACAAATTGTGGAACTCCTTGTTCAGCAGATTATGATTGTAATGCTTGCGGTTCAATAACAACAACTACGACAACAACAATAATTGGTTAATGAATAAACTAATAGAATTGTTTACTGCTTGGGGTGTAAGTTTTAATCCTAATAGTGAGCAAATTGAGTTAGCATCAAAAAGATTAGAGGTTTGTAATTCTTGTGAACACAAGGGTGAAAATGCTATTTTTAAAAAAATATGCAATATTTGTACATGCCCTTTAAACAAAAAGGTATATTCGCCTGTGAAAGGTGCTTGTCCTGAAAAAAAATGGGATGAAGTAGATAATCAATTTATAAAACACACTGATATTAAAACACTAAGATTTGTATCTGCACAGCCTGCTATTATTTATTACGCTTGGCAAGTTGAAGTAATGCTTCAAAACTTTTTAGAAATGGGTGTTAATCTTAATCAGGTTGATGTTGTTTGCTGGAAGATTAATGGAGTTATTCCTGTTGAATGGTCAAAGCTTGCCGGAGCATATCCTGCTCGTTTTTTCTTCTATGATGATACAAGAATTACAAAGCATTACATTTCTTCTATAAGACCCAATATTTTAAAACATCATTGGAAGCGTTATCCTGAATTAAGCGAAGAAGCTATATTTTATCATGATTGCGATATTGTATTTACAAAGCCTATTAAGGAATGGATTACAGAGGATATGCTGAAAGATAATCATTGGTATGGCTCTAACACAAATTCATATATTTCTCACTCTTACATATCATCTAAAGGTGATGATATATTAAATAAAATGTGTGAGATAACATCCATTAATAAAAGAGTTATTCTTGATAATGAAAAGAATTGTATTGGCGCACAATATTTAATGAAAAATGTGACTTACTCCTATTGGGAAAGAGTTGAATCTGATAGTGAGCAATTATTTAAGCAGATTACCGATATAAACAATATTAAGAAAGAAGAAAATCCTGAATACCATGAATTGCAAATATGGACTGCTGATATGTGGGCAGTATTATGGGGTGCTTGGAGATTAGGATTTGAAACAAAAGTTCATGAAAATTTTGATTTTTGTTGGGCAACTTCTCATATAGATAGATTTAGTCTTTGCAATATTTACCATAATGCAGGAGTTGTTTCAGGTAAAGATGGATTGTTTTTTAAGGGTGACTTTAGAGATAAGCTTCCATATAATTCTGATATTAAAATAAAAGAAAATACTTCTTCTGAAAAATATTGGAACATAATACAAAAAACAGCCAAAAACTCCGTATTGATATGATAAAATCAGCTACTTATGGTAATATTGATGTAACTGATATAGTTAAATCTAAAATAAAAAATAATAAGCTTTTGGTTAGAGCTTGTAATTCTATTTTTGGTGATACAAGTCCGGGAGTAGTTAAGTATCTATCCATTGAATTGGATAATGGTAATATTATTAAAGCTAAAGAAGGCGATATAATTAATTACCCTGAAGTTGTCAATGACAGACTTGGAATATTTTATTCAAACAATACCAATCCAGAAACAAACAAAACTATTGTAAGTTCTTTGAAGCAATTAGAAAAGGTTTCAGAAGGCAAAGCAGATATTTATACTTGTATGTGGTGTAGCGAGCCTGAAAATCCATTCAGGGAATATATAGCTTGGACACAAACCTATTCCCATTTGAATCAGCTACTGCAAATAATGCAACTGTTATATACTGCAAGAGAAGTTCATAGCTATAAGTATGTTAGTTTTTTAGAGCATGATGTAATGTACGGAGATGGTTATTTTGATTTTCCTGAATTTAAAAAGGGAGTTATTATAACAAATATGAATTATATGGGTGTTAATGAATTTGGTTTTCAGCCATTAGGTCAAAGAGATGAACCTTTTCATCAAATGACAATGAACTTTGAAGATGCTATTCATCATTGCGAAAGTATTTTATGCAACGCATTGATAAAAAATAGTGGTCTTATTGAACCACAGGATATGGAAAGAAAACAATGGGAAAGCGTTAACCCTTCAATCCATGTTAATCATGGCCATCACTTCACTTCTCATTACAATGTGTATAGTAAAAACTCTTATTTTCATGAACATCCATATTGGGGTAACCACGATAATTTCAAGACTTTGTTTAGTAAATAATTATGAAAAATATCGTTTATCTTTGTTTATTATAATTAAATAGGAATGGGATTTGTTACTTTAGAAAATACTCCGCTTAATGTAGATTTAGTAGCACAAGCTCCTACTACTGGATGGTCTTTCTCAAATCTTGTTGCTACCCATGAAAAATGTAATGCAGGTAGAATATTTTTAAATGGGTATACCATTGTTGCAGGACAAACGTATGAGTTCACTTATAAGATAACCAGTATATCAAATGGTTACGTTCAACCTTTTATGGGTTCAACAGCAGGTATTCAAAGAACAACAGCAGGTTTTTATGTTGAAACATTACTTTGTATAGGTTCAAGTCCAAGATTTTCATTTTATTCTAATGCCGATTGTGTAATTGAAGTATTTGATATTAGAAATACTGCAACTGTTACCACTAAAAAACAACAAAATAATATTGTTTATAGTGAAAGAACAAATAAATGGACAAGTTTCTATACTTACAATCCTGATTGTGGATTTGGTTTATTTATAGATTTATATACGTATAAGAAAGGTAATTTATATCTTCATCAGAATAATTCATCAAGCAGAAATAACTTCTATGGTGTTTCTTATGATACAATAGTCAATCTACCATTTAATCAACAAGCAGCGTTTATAAGTACATTTGAAAGCATGTCTGTTCAAAGTAATATGTTGATGGTTACAACGGAGGATGGAATAGAAACAAGCTTGGGTCAGATTAGCGATTTAATAGCTTCAGACTTCACTAAATCTACATTGGTTGATGGTGCAACAACTGTAACAATAAGCTCCGTAGAAGGCGTGTATAGTGCTTCATTTTTAAGAGATAAGAATAGTGTAGGTCAAATACTAAATGGAGATGTTCTGAAAGGCAACTATTTGTTATTGGAATTACAAACTACCACTTCTACTAAATTGAGATTATTTTCTGTTGCTGTTCATTCAGAGAAATCGTTTATCGGAGTTCGTTAATGGGTTTCCCATGCACAGGATGTGGAGCTTGTTGTAGGCATATTGACAATGCTAAAGATATAATAAACACAAGACCTGAATTTAATTTTCCGTATAAATGGGATAAATCAGGTAGATGTGAGATGCTTGGTGATGACAATATGTGCAAAGTATATAATGAAAGACCATTGATATGTAATGTAGATAAGCTAAAAGCTTTTTATGGTATTTCTAAAAAGAAGTTTTATGCGATAAATATTGAAGGTTGTCATAATTTAATGAAATTGGAAGGTATTTACGAAGAGTACCAAATTAAAAAGTAGAATATTTAAAGTTATATTTGTTAAAACGATAAAATTATGGCACCAGCAATAGCCGCAGCATTAATTTCAGCAGCCCCAGCAGCCTTGAAAGGTATTCAAGGAATATTTCAAGGAGCTAAAGGAGCTAAACTTGCTAAGAAAAATATAAGACCTACTTATGAGATTCCACCAGCATTTCAGCAAAATTTAGCTATTGCTGAAAACATGGGCAGGGTTGGCCTTCCTCAACAGCAATATACACAAGGTTTGCAAAATATCCAAAGAGGTCAAACTACTGGATTAAGACAAATTGGTAGAATGGGCAGAGGTGGAAATGTTGCAGGACTTGCAAGAGCAGGTATGGATGCTACATTAGGATTAGATGTTGCAGATGCAAATGCACGTATGTCTAATCAAAGAGCAGCTATGGGTTATAGGTCACAGATTGGTCAGCAACAATTAGCTAAACAGTCTTGGGATAAATTTGGTAAATATCAAGAGCAAGCAGCAGCAGCAGAAGCTTTAAAAGGTGCAGGAAGGCAAAATGTTATGGGTGCTTTTTCTGATTTGTCAAGAGTTGGATTGACCTATATGGGTGGTCAACAAGGCGATGGAACTGGTGGTTATAATAAGTATAATAAGTATAATAATTATAGTAACGGAATTTCATAATGTCTGACGGAGGAGCAAATATTTCTCGTGGTTTAGGTAGTGGTGCAGCACAGGTTTACGACACAAGTGCGCCTGTAAATGCCTATGCCAAATTGATGCAGCAGCAACAGTTAAGGCGTGAAGCTGAAACAAAAAAATTGGCAGATGAATTAGGTAAAATTACTCCTGAAGGATTAAGGCAACCAGATGTTCAAGGGTTCGTAGACCAATTTGGTAAATGGAGAAGTAAAGCTATTGAAGCAGATGCCGAGAGAAATCCAACTAAAAAAGCACTTTTAAAGCAAGAAGCGGAAAAGGAAAAGCTTGCCACTTTCATGTACAAGGATGATTCAAAGAATGAATTGAGAAATGAGCAGGATAGAAAGAAAATGCTTTTAGACCCTAACGTAAGGGATAGATATGATGAAGCAGTAATTGAACGAATAGTAAAATCAAGTTCATTAGCTAAAGATGACCCTAATTATATTAGGGATATGAATCAGTTTCAGATAAGACCTGATTTAAGCAAACTAACCAAAGATTTAGATGCTTTAGATAAGAATCTTCTTCAATCTTCTCAATGGTCTGCCCCTATTACGGAAAAAGCAATGCAGGGTAATCAGCAGGGAGTTTATGTTTACAATAAGAGAGCAATAGACCCTAAAAAACAAGCTACTGCTTATGCTTCATTATTTGATTTAGATAGAAAGTTTCAAGCAGGACTTCGTGAGATGTTCCCAGATTTAGCTGATTTACCAAAAGAGCAATTAAAGGCACAAGCTATTCCATTATTAGTTCAGCAAAGGATTAAAGAAGAATCTTCTAAACCTACTTTTCAGCCAGATAAAGATTTTACAATGCAGAATTTGGCTATACGTAGAGAAAATAGATTATCAAGCGAAGAGGGTGGTATTAACGAAAGCATAAACGTATCTCCAAAAACTTTTACAGGAACAAGATTGCCCCAAAAAAGTACCAAAACAGGAAAGCCTGTATTGGATGCAAAGGGGAATCAGGTAAGAAAGGGGAAGGGTGTTACTGCTGATTTTGTTGCATACTCAACAGTTAATCCTCCATCCTTCCAAATGCCACAATTAACACAGGCATTTAATATTGATAAAGGCAAGAATGAACCTTTAAATACGGAAGATGCTGTTAATTTAACAGGTATTGGATATGGCAAAACAGAAGGTGGCGGTGTTGAGTTAAAAGCTACCATTAAAGTAAAGGGTGAAGAGTATGTAATTAATCTTAGGGACTTGCCTGTTGATATAAGAACAGATAAAAAATATTATCTACCTGTATTAAGAGCAGTTGATAAGAGTTTTAATGAAGTATTAAATACAAAATCTGAAAAACCTGTTGAACCCATAAAGTCTACAATACCTTCAGCTACAAAATCTGAATGGAAATCGGCAGGATGGTCTGATGAACAAATTAATGAAGGAGTTAAACAAGGGGTTATAAAAGTGAAATAATGGCTGAATTACCAAAACCAAGTGATTTATTAAGTAAAGGATTGCCTAAGCCACAAGACTTATTGGAAAAAAAAAATCTTGTCGAAAGCGTTGCTCCAACTACTTCAAGGCGTTCATCAGCTGGCTTAGAGAATTTCCTTCCCCAAGTAGATACTGAAGTTCCAAGTGTATTAACCCCTTCAGCTCAAAAACTTTATAAAGAAAAAGAACGTATAGGTAAAAGGTTTGAAACTACTTTATTAAATATACCAACACAGTTTGGCAGAGTAGGTGGTGCTATGAAGGCAGCCAAACAAATTCAAAAAACTCTTCCTGAAGTTCCAAGTCTTAGAAAATACGGTGAGATTCCAAGAATGCAACCAACTGCAATGACAGAGGGGCAATTATTGGGCGAAAGCTTAACAAAAGGAACTGATTTCAGGGAATTAACAACTGATAAGTTTACTGAAAAGAAAACTGCATTACAGAAGCAAATAGAAAATGCAGAGAACGCATACAGAACCTATCAAGGTGATGAAATGGCAGACCAAGCAAGGGCGCAATCAGGCAAAGAGCCGATGGCATTTGAGGGAGGTTATGAGAATATTGCACCATTGCTTTCAGGAATACAAGGAACAGTTTCTTCTTTTTATAAAATTCCAAGATACATATACAATGTGTTTGCTATTCCACAAAATTTAGTAGCCGATTTAGGTGATATTCCCGGATTGCAAGCAAACTACGAAAATGTATCTAAGGGAACATTTAATCCTTTAGCGTACTTAGAATATGCAGGGGATTATACCAAAGGTCAAGAAGAAAAATGGCAATCTCGTCAAAGACAATACGATGAAGGCGTATTTGACCAATTAGCAAATGGTGATTTTCCAGGTGCAGGACTTCAAATATATGATAATGTTATAGGTTCTGCTCCTTCTATTGCGGCCATGTTTGTAAGTGGTGGGGCTGCCAATGCAGCTAAGTTAGGTTCTATTTCAAGTAAAATTGCTACTGCTTTACCATTTGCATCTGCGCAAAATCAAGCATTATTGGAAAATGAAAATATTCCAGAGTGGTTAAAGCCTGTAAATGCAGCATTTAATGGATTGTCAGAAATTCTTCTTGAAGGAAAATTTGGTACTACTGCTATTTTAAAAGGAGCAACAAAGGTAATTGCCGAGCAAGGAGCAGATGTAGCTGCTAAGTCAATAAAGGATTTGGCTTACAATTATATTAAAAAGGTGCTATCGAAGGTTCAGCCAGTAACAGATGTTGTTTCTAACGCTGCTGAAGAGATGGCTACAACCTTATCTCAAAACTTTATTGCAATAGCAACAGGAGAAGACCCGAATAGGGGTATAATGGATGGGGTTGCTGATGCAGGAATTGTCGGTGGCGCACAAGGATTAGGAGCAAGTGCAATCAGAAAAGGTATTGATATTTACAAAAATAGAAAATCTAAAGACAAAGTAGAAAAGCTAAGTAAGCAAAGAGATGATATTGTTAATGACTTAGATAATGAAGCTATTCCTGATACTGTCAAAGAACAATTAGAGGTAAAGCTTGAAGCAATTACCGAAGAAATAAATAATACTCTTGATGAAAACAGAAATGATATAAAAAATCTTCCTGAAGAAGTAAAATTAGAAGTCGCTGAATTGGCTGATAAGATTGAAAATATTAAGGAATATCTGCAAAATGAATTTATTTCTGAAACAACAAAAGCTATACTTGAACAGGATTTAAAGGATGCGCAAGCTGAATTGGATGCTAAGTTTAAGTTATCCAAGCCAACATTTGATACAGAAGCATCATTAATAGCAGAGGGTAAAGCTGCTGAAGAAGAGTATAAGAAAACAGGTGACCAAGTTACTTATGAGCAAAAGATAAAAGAAATTGAAGAAAGAGAAAAGAATTTAGTTCCAGAACCTGAAGGAGTAAAAGATTACTCTGTATCTGATGCTATAAATCAACCAAAGATTTTTACAATGGATGGTGAAAAGGGAAGCCTTTACACAGAAGAAAATGGAATGGTTGTTTTTGAATCTAATGATAGAGTTACAGAATTAGGTAATATAGATGAAATAAGCAATAAAAAAATAAGTGAGCTTGGTTTAAAAGAAGAATCAGAATTAAACATTCAAGTTGGTGATGATAATTCAGTAAATATTGATGGTAATAAATTGTTTAATAATTATAGCGACCCTATGGCTGCTATTAATTATGATAAAGAAGGTAATGTTATATCTATAAATTTAGAAACTGACAATCAGCAAAAAAGAACAATCAGGGGGCAAAGAGCGCAAGAAATAGCATATCAATACACACTTAAAAGCTTTGAAGAAAATGCAACAGACAGTCAAATCGAACAAGCAGTTCAGCAGGCAAGAGAGCTTGAATCAACTGAAGGAGATGTTAGCCAAATTGCCAGCACAGAAAAGGTTGCAGGTGTTGAACCAGAAATTGAAAAAGTAGAACAACTTAAACTTAAAGAAGATGCCATTCAAGTCGAAACAGCAGGCGAAGTTCCTGTTCAGCCAGAAGCCACAGTTGGCGAAGAAGTGGAGCAAGGAAAACCCGAAGCAAAACCTGAAGGCCTTACCCAAGAAGGTAAGCAAGAAGAAGTAAAGATAGGTAAGGTCAAGCAAATTCTTTCTTCAGTTAATGGGGATATTTCTAGACTAGCTGGAGATTCAAATGCTTCTAAAAGAGCGTTTATCATAGAAGCCATTACTGGCCAAAAGGTATCAAAGGCAAATGCTGGAGTAAATAAACTAAAGGAGGTCGTTAAGGCGTATGTCGGTATTACCCCAGACTCTGTTAGAGGCGAGTATGACCAAATTAATCAATGGGCTAAGGGTGAAAAAGAGGCAACTGCCGCTACCCAAGAAGCACAACAAACTCCTGCGCAAAAAGTAGAACAACTAAGAGCAAAAGAGCAAGCAGAGTATGCTGCTATGGATGACCCGACAGATAAAGCAAAAAGAGAAGAAATCTATGACAAGTATGATAAGCTCATTACTCCTCTATTGCCGGAAGTTGCCCCTGCAAAAACAAAACCTGCACCAAGATTAAAAGCCAAAGTAAATACTAAGGTTCTATTTGAAAAAGCAGTCAATTTATTCTACGATATTAGTGGTACGGAAGGAAGCGCAAAGAAACGTACCTTATCTGCTAAAAGGCGTACATTTATGGAGCAAAACCCATCAATAAAATATGTTGATGATAACTGGTCTAATATTAGTAAGCAATTAGAAGCAAAAGGATTGCTTAAAAAAGAAGGTAACTGCCCTTAATTAAAATACAATGAAAAAACCAATTAAACTACCACAGGAAATAGTAAAGTTGCTATTACCAAGACTAAAAGATGAATTTGATGCAGCTTATTTGTATCGTGCTATAAGTAATTGGTGTCAAGGTGTTGGCTACTTTACTGCTGCTGAATTTTTTGCTAAAGAAAGCGAAGATGAATTTGGTCATGCAAAAGGAATTGAAAAATATCTTGTTGATTGGAACGTAACACCTAATTTGCCTAAGATTGAAATGCCTGAACTTGAATTTAGTGACCTTGTGGCTGCATTAGATAAGGCATACGTGATTGAATACAAGCTGTATGAAGAATATGAAGATACGAGCATGAAAGTCTTTAAAACAGGTGATTTATGCACGTTTGACTTTTTACAGGAATACCGTACAATTCAGCGAAAATCAGTAGCCGAATATTCTGACAAATTAAATATGCTTGAAGGAGTAAATCCTAAAGATAAAATGAACTTATTACTTTTAGAGAAGAAGCTTTTCGCATAATATTCTATGGCAAGTCCTTGTATAATTACTTTTGGTGGTAAAAAATACTCTTTTGAAGAGTATGCAGCTATTTTGCATGATGGACTTCTTGACCAAATGGTTAAGGATAATATTATTGATGATAGTGATTTTGTTAAAAAAGCCGAAATGGTTGAAAAGACAGAATTTGATACTGAAGAGGAAGCTGAATTATACGATATTTCAAGGGAAACAGACCCAAAAGTTATTGCTGCAAAGTTTAATGACTTGCCAACAATAGAAGAAACAGACTTTTTGGAATCTCAAATAAGTGATTACTTAGGAAGCAAGGGCAAGATTAACGAAAGTGATTGGAGAGAATACAGTGACCCAAATTTGCTTACGCCTGAAATACGCCAAAGATATATTGATTCATCAAATAAAAGCGATGGATTAGATAGTCAATCAGAAGAATTACAGAATAATATAGGAATGAGGGTAGAGCCTAATGACTTTATTGATTTTGTTTTGGATTATGGAAGTAAGAAAGGTTTTAAGGAGAAGAAGAAGTCAAACATTCAACAAGCATTAGAAGAAAGGTACTTTGATTTAACTGGTAAAAATATAACTCCAAAAGCTGTTGAAAAAGGCGTTGAATCAGTTAAGGAAAAAAATAAAGCTATTGATAAGCTTTACCAACAAAAACAAAAATTAGAAGAAGTAGGTATTACTCCTGAAGATATTGCAAGAGAGAAAGAATTTGCTGAAGAAGGATTTGGTGAGCTTGAAACACCTTTAGAGAAGTTTAAGTTTAAAGAAAAGCAACTTAAAGCAGAAGGTAAAGGAAAATCAGAGATAGAATTACTTAAAGAAAAGGCAGCAAGAGCTAAGGAATTAGTTGTTAATATTCGTTCACTAAAGATAGATGGTAAAGGTAAGGCATTTGACGCTACTTTAGGACTTCCTGTTGCGGTTTGGAACGGAGCAGTTGAAACTGTTGCATCAGCAGTCGAAGCAGGCGCAGCAATCGCAGATGCAATCAAGAGAGGTATTAATTACATTCAGAAGAACCATAGAGG
>Ga0196901_1000128_pt1 | contig 39497 bp, 56 predicted proteins | sample CB_VirMetaG_FD_169099 | JGI IMG/M metagenome (GOLD analysis project Ga0196901, IMG submission 169099) | Freshwater to marine saline gradient viral communities from Chesapeake Bay - CB_1504_1 Viral MetaG (v3) (version 3) | ecosystem: Environmental > Aquatic > Marine > Coastal | place: USA... | reverse complement strand
GCACAAACCTAATGTTAGAAATAATATTATTTTTTTGGATTTTTTTAGGATTGATATTACCTAATCCTGAGGACAGCTAATGGAAACGCTACAGCGTACAGCAAACAGAGGAAGCATATCTACTGGATTTGATATTGATAACTCTTTGAAGTTTGAAGCTGATAATTCTGAGGAACTACAAAGAAATGTATCTACTGGAGGAAGTAGAACAACTGCCACAACAAGTATGTGGATAAAAAGAACTGAATTAGGGGCTGCTCAATATTTATTTACATATGGAAATACTGATAATGATAATGGCAGAACTTTTGCTAGATTTCAGTCTGATGATACTTTACGAGTTATGGGAGGAAACACTGTTTGGCTTAATACAAACAGAGTATTTCGTGATACTTCTGCTTGGTATCATATAGTTATAGTTTTTGATACAACATCAGGAACAGCCGATAATAGGACTCGTATGTATATAAATGGTGTTGAAGAAACATCTTTTAGCACAAGAAACAACCCAGACCAAAATTTTGTTCATGGTATTAATTTTCAAAAACAAGTTATAGGTTATAACAGTATAGATGGTGGTTCATATTTTAGTGGTTATATGGCAGAAATTTGTTATCAAGATGGGACAGCATCTGCACCTACAGAGTTTGGTGAATACGATGATGATACAGGAATTTGGATTCCCAAAGATGTAGATGGTGTAGCATCAGGCACTAATGGCTTCTATTTAGACTTTGAAGATGCTGCTAACTTAGGCAACGATGCAAGCGGTGGTACAGACTTCACCTTAAACAACATCACATCCGCAGACCAAGCAACTGACACACCTACTAATAATTTTGCTACACAGAATGTTATTTGGGGTACTGATAGGATGCCTTTAATGTCAGAAGGTGCAACAGAAATAGGTAATAATGTTAATGCTTATAGATATTCACCAGCTACTATGGGTGTTACATCGGGTAAATGGTATTGGGAAATAAAACCTACTGTAAATGGTAATACGCTTGTATCAGGAGCAGGAATAGCATCAAATCAAACTACACTTTTTTTCTATGACACAACAGGTAATTTTGTTTATCACTATGATGGTGATAGGTATGTAAATGGATCAGCTGTATCAAGTTATGGAGCGGCTTGGGCAACCAATGATATTATAGGTTTTGCTTATGATGCGGATAACTGGACACTTACTTGCTATGTAAACAATTCCTCACAAGGTAATTTATTAGCAGGTCAAACTGATCTTTCAGGAGAACTTTTTATACCTTATGTGTATTCTTTTGGAACTCATACATATCAAACTAACTTTGGTGGTTATACAACTATGAGTAACACTCATACAAATACAGACGCAAATGGATATGGTTCATTTGTTTATGCACCCCCCTCAGGCTACTACGCCTTATGCACTAAAAACTTAGCGGAGTACGGATAATGCCTTATACAAATATAGACGACCCATCTGCATATTTTCAGACTAAGACCTATACAGGTAATAGTGGAGTACAATTCGTAACCAACGATGGTAACTCTGACTTACAGCCTGATTGGGTTTGGATAAAAAATAGAACTGTAGCGTATTCACATCAATTATATGATAGTTCAAGAGGAACAACAAAAGCTCTTTTTTCTGACCTTACAAATGCAGAAACAACAGTCGCTAATGGACTAGTAACTTTTAATACGAATGGTTTTGGTGTAAATTCAGCAGCAGCAGTTAATGAAAATGAGCTTGTAGCTTGGCAATGGAAAGCCAATGGTGGTACGACCTCAAGCAATACGGATGGTTCTATAACTTCTACAGTTCAAGTTAATCAAGATGCAGGATTTAGCATTGTTACTTATACAACAGCAGGTTCAGCAGCAACAATTGGGCATGGTCTTGGTGCAAAACCTGATGTAATTTTGTTAAAGAAAAGGAACGGAGCAATAAGCTGGTATGTTAGACATGTTTCTACTGGAACTTCATACTTAAACTTGAACTTAACCAGTGCTGCTGTATCTAATCCTGCTGCAACTTGGACAACTACTGAGCCTACTACATCAGTATATTCAATAGGAACTTCAACTGATTTCAATATAAGTGGTGGAGAATATGTAGCCTACTGCTTTGCATCTAAACAAGGCTTCAGCAAGTTTGGCAAGTATGTCGGTAATGGAAATGCAAATGGTCCGTTCATCTATACAGGCTTTAAACCTGCTTTTGTATTAGTTAAGTCTAGTTCTGCTACTCATAACTGGCATATATTAGATAACAAAAGAGACCCTGAAAATGTTGTAGATAAATATGTAAATCCTGACAATGCTGCAGCAGAAGATACATTCACGTTTGGAGATTTTTTAAGCAATGGATTTAAATGGAGAAGTTCAAGTGGTACATCTTTTAATGAAAGCGGAACTTCATACATCTACATGGCATTTGCAGAAAATCCATTCGTAACATCAACAGGTATACCAACAACAGCTAGGTAAAATAATTAATTTGAGGTAAAATAAAAATTATGTGGGCATCAGTAGATACAGACAATAATGTAACAAAGGTTTATACAAGACCAACAGCTATTACTTATGGGGATGTCAATTATCCTGCAAATGTAATGTCTTCTTGGTCAAATGCTGAATTAGCAACAATAGGGGTTTACCCAGTTGTTGAAGATACAAGCAATTATGAAGACCCTGCTTACTATATTAATACTAACGAAACTTTTACTTATTACGACAGCGTAAGCGTAGGTGGTATAACTTATACTGATACGGTAGTAGGAGCTTACGGAACAGCTACACCTATGTCTTTAGACGATACAACTACTACAACAACCGATCCTGATACTGGTGAAACAATCACTACAGTTACTCCAGGCTTAAAATCAAACGCTATCTCAGTTCAAAATCAACAAGCCTACAGCATATTACAACCTAGCGATTGGTATGTGGTAAGACAGTCTGAAAACGGTACACCGATACCTACAGATTGGGACACTTGGAGAGAGTCTATTAGAACGACTTACCAAAGCCAAGTAACGATGATTAACGCTTGTACTACAGTACCTCAGCTACAGGCTTTGTTTACACCTGTTGGTGATCCGCCAGTAGCACCATTACCTCAGTTCCCACCATCCCCTGATCAAACTTCATAGGAGTAAATTATGGAAGTATTAATACCGTTAGTAGTAATAGCAGTAGTGATAGCTTGGTCTATTGAAAGATTTAAGCCTGAACTTTGGGAAAAAGTTACATCTAAATTTAAGCGTTGAATGAGATTCTTCAAGCTATTGAAACCATAGGAATACCAGCAGCAGGAGCAGTTGGTTTAGGTTATTTAGTTTGGACTCTTTTTAAATCTCTTATAGCAGATATCCACAAAAAACTTGATACGCAACATGCCATGATAGTGGCTTTGATAGATCGTATCCGCCAAATGGATAACGATATGATTCGTATTGACGCTATGGTTAGAGCAGCCATGAATTTACCACCTGATGTAAATCGAATGGCTAGATCTGACGGTAAAAAAGATACTCGCAAAGATTAACTTTTCTATTAGATTAATATATCATTAGCATATGGCTAGTAAGGAAAGAAAAACTACATCAGATGTGGCTCACGACCTAGCCAAACACGAGGTACAGTGTGCAGAAAGATGGAAAACAGCTTTTCATCGTTTTGACTCTATAGAAGAAAGTGTTCAAGAGATTAATAACACTCTTAAAATGAGTGTTTTTGCTTTTATTGGCTTTTTAGCCACGCTTTTAATATCTCTAGCTACAGGTGTATTTCCACTTTAATAGCTATGAACTACAACTCTAGCGAGAAACTTTCTCCTCATTTTAGATTAAGAGAATTTGAACGTTCGCAAATAGCGGAACGTTATGGTATAGATAACACAGTTAAGGAAGAGAGTGTTTATAAAAATTTACAATTACTTTGCTCAAATGTCCTTGAGCCAGTACGCAATCATTATGGCATACCTTTTTCACCTAACTCTGGTTATCGTTGTCTTGATCTTAATAGGCGACTTAAATCGTCCGACAACAGTCAACACGTCCGTGGGCAGGCAGCAGATATTGAACTCGCAACTATATCCAATTACGAGCTTGGGGTATGGATCAGGGACAATGTGGAGTACGATACTGTTCTCTTAGAGTTTTATAAAGAGGGTGTTCCATGGAGTGGGTGGGTGCATGTTTCTTACGTAGAAAATAATAATCGTAAACGAGCGTTGATCTTTGACGGTAAACAATATAAAAGTCTTGAATAATACTATAAAATATTAGTGTTATGGCACTAAATAAATTTATCTTTAAACCTGGGATCTTTAGAGAAGGTACTGACTATGATAATGAAGGTGGCTGGTTTAACGCTAACTTAGTTAGATTTAAAGCTGGCAGACCACAAAAAATTGGTGGTTGGCGTAAAGACACCCTCAATACATTTTTAGGAACCTGTCGTGCTCTACATGCATGGATTTTGTTAGCTGGTACTAAGCTCTTAGGTTTAGGTACTAATCTAAAATACTACATAGAAGAAGGAGACTCTTTTAATGATATTACTCCTATTCGCTCTACAACCAGTGCTGGTGATGTAACTTTTTCTGCTACTGACGGTGACGCAACTCTTACAGTAAGCGACACGGCACACGGTGCAGTACAGAACGACTTTGTTACTTTTAGTGGTGCAGTTAGTTTAGGTGGTAACATAACAGCTTTAGTTTTAAATAAAGAGTATCAAATAACTAATATTATTGACTCTGATACCTATACTGTAGAAGCTGAAGTAAATGCTAACTCTTCTGATACAGGTAACGGTGGAGGTTCTGTAGTAGGGCAGTATCAAATAAATACAGGTCTTGATGAATATGTTAGCTCTACTGGTTGGGGTGTAGGTGCATGGGGTGCAGGAACTTGGGGTAGTTCTACTTCTATCTCTGCTTCTAATCAACTTAGACTTTGGACTCATGACAACTTTGGTGAAGATTTAATTATTAATCCACGTGGTGGCGGTATTTATTATTGGGACGCTACTAATGGCGTAGGCACAAGAGCTGTAGAACTAAGCAGCATAAGTGGTGCAAATCAAGTTCCTACAGTAGGGTTACAAACTATTATTAGTGAAACTGATAGACACGTAGTAGTTTTAGGAGCAGATCCACTTTCTAGCGGTGTACGTACAGGTTCTGTTGACCCTATGCTTATAGCCTTTAGTGACCAAGAAAACGCTACTGAATTTGAACCGTTAAATACAAACACAGCAGGTAGTTTAAGAATTTCTGAAGGTAGCCAAATAGTGGGTGCTGTAAAAGCACGTCAGGAAATACTTATTTGGACAGACGTAGCTTTATATTCAATGCAGTTTATTGGACCTCCTTATACTTTTGGAGTTAATTTAATTAATGATAGCACAGGTTTAATTAGTCCTAAAGGTGCTGTCACTACTCCTGCTGGAGTATATTGGATGGGTTATGACAGCTTTTACGTATATAACGGAGCAGTGCAAAAAGTTCCTTGCGCGGTTTTAAGTTATGTTTTTGACAATTTGAATGCAGGTCAGGCTTTTAAAGTATTTGGTTTTAGTAATAGTGAGTTTAATGAAGTCGGTTGGTATTATCCTTCTGGCAGTAACTTAAATATAGACAAGTACGTAGTCTACAACTATGCTGAGCAGGTTTGGACTATCGGCGAACTTAGTAGAACAGCTTGGATAGATAAAGGTATAGTAGACTATCCTAGAGCTACAGAAGGTCAATATTTATATGAACATGAGTTTGGTTACGATGCTGACGGTAGCCCTATGACTAACGTCTTTATAGAAAGCAGTGACTTTGACATAGGCGACGGTGAAAGTTTTGGTTTTGTGCGTAGAATTATTCCTGATATCAAGTTTTTAAGTAACAGTGACACAGGTCAAGTAAACGCAGTATTAAAAACACGTAACTATCCTGGAGATACATTAACTACCGCAAGCACAAGCGTGATAGAAAGCAATACATCTAAAGCAGACGTAAGAGCCAGAGCCAGACAAATAGTATTTCGTTTGGAATCAGATGATGACGCTGATAATTCAGGCAACAGTGATGTAGGTTGGCGTTTAGGAGCTACTAGATTAGATATACAGACTGACGGAAGGAGATAATGGCTAAACTATTACCTACTCGATTGCCTATCAGTATGGAGCCTCAGGTAACGTCTGACACCTATAATAGGCTAGTACGTGTATTAGAAATTAACTTAGGTCAAGTAGACCCAGAAAACACTAGTCAAGTAAACACAACTGAACGTAATGAAGGATTTTATAATCCAGGTTCTATAATTTTTAATACTAACACAGACACTCTTCAATGTTGGGACGGTACAAGGTGGAGAGACTTATTTAGTTCTCAATTTTACGTTAATAATGACTTAGGTTTTGGCTTAACAGGAACACTCGGTACTGTCAGTGTCACAACTTCGTAAGTGTACTTGGTGTGGTACTAAAAAGCCTGCTAAGGAGTTTGATCAAACTAAAAAGAACAGCACTCAGTGTAACACCTGTAAACTAGAAAGACGTTACGAAAAAATTAATAGTAATCCTATTAATTACATGCAAAATTTATGTGTTCAACTAAAACATGTACGTAAAAAACAAGGAATAAATTGGGACGTTACACCTCAAGAATTATATATACTATACGCAAAACAAGAAGGTAAATGTGCCTTAACAGGACAAGAACTAACATTTAAAAGAGGAACAGATGAGGAATCCGATTTTAATATATCTATTGACCGTATCAACTCTACTGATAGTTATCACATTGAAAATATCCAACTTGTTGGTAAAATTATTAATTTCTTAAAAAATGATTTACCACAAGAAAAATTTATCAAATTAGTTAAATTAATATACAATAATACAAACAGCTAACAATTTCTTTTATGACTATAGACGAACAAATGAAAGAAGCTCAAAAAATTGAGATCAGTGTTAACGAAGGTAAAACATGGTACAATTTAGCAGAAGGTTTTGATAAATGGAGAGTCTTTCCTAGACTTTTGATTAGTTTATATGGTTTAGCTTTTTATAGAACCACAGAGTGGTTTATGACTTTACAAGACCCCACTAACGCACAAAGTGCATTTGTTTCAGTTGTAGTGGGTGCAGGTGCAGCATGGTTTGGTTTATATGTCGGTAGAAAATAAAGATCCAATGAGTGAACTATACGATTACAAAGGATGGTTTTGGGATGACGTGAATAAAAGATTTTATCGCTGGCATGAACTAAAAATATTAATGCAAGAAAGAGATATAAAGAAAAAACAAAATGATACAAAATAAATTAATAGACGCAGTAAGTGGCGTAGTAGATAAATTTATAGTAGATAAAGACTTAAAAGCCACGCTTAAACATGAGATGGAGATGTCTTTACATAATGCTAATTTAGCACAAATAGAGTTAAACAAAGCAGAAGCACAACACCCTAGCATATTTGTAGCTGGATGGCGACCCATGGTCGGTTGGATATGTGCTGTGGCTTTAGGTTATCACTTCATTTTAAGTCCTATTTTAGCTACTATCCTCACACTTTCAGGTTATACTATTACTTTACCTGAGTTTGAATTCGCTCAACTCAGCACCATCCTAATGGGCATGCTCGGTTTAGGTGGTTTACGTACATTTGAAAAAATGAAAAAAGTAACGAAGGGAAATTAATGGGTTTAGGTAAAAGCGTAAAAAGATTCTTTAAGAAAAACCTTAGAGATATCGCTACAGTAGTAGGATTCGCCGTTGGCGGTTGGGGTGGTGCAGCGATTGGTCAAGGAATTGGTTCACTGGGGGAAGGCAGAGGTTTAAAAAAATCAATTTCAAGTGCTGGTAAAGTATACACAGCTGGACAAGTAGCTAGTGGATATGGTATAAATGATACAGGTGGGCTTAGTTCTCTAAATCCTTTTGGTAAAGATTTTATACTAAAGTCAGGTAATTTAGCACCAGGAGCAACTGGATACGGTAGCACTGCTGGAAGTTATTTAGAAGGTATAGGTGGTGCTCTTAGAGGCACAAACACAGCAGCAATGGGCGAAGCACTAAAAGCATTACCTTTAGGTCAAAAAGCAATGTTGGCTGGGCAAGGTTTAAATTTATTAGGAGCTTTTGACCCTATAGCAGCACCCAATAACACAATGCCAGCAGCAATGGGTGGTCCATATTTAACACAAGGTTTAAGACCAGCTACCGTTAGCGATGTATACGGAACAGGCAACATGAGAGGTTTACCTAGTGTGCCAGGAGTTCAAGGTTCTAGCGTAGCTATGGATCCTATAAATATGGCTTATATGGAATTATTAAGAAAACAACAAGAAGAAGGTTATGGTACACTAGCATTTCCTGAATTTAATCAATCACCAATTATGACTGCCAAAACTGGCGGTATAGCAAGACTCGCCGACGGTGGGGAATTGCCTGAGGTAGATTTACGTTTTACAGGAGGTGGTACTAATGATCCTATGGGGTCAGGGGATAAAGATACTATACCAGCACTGCTCGCCGACGGTGAGTTTGTGATGACTAAACAAGCTGTAAAAGGTATAGGCAACGGTAACCATGATAAAGGTATCGCTATGTTATACGCTATGATGGACAATAACGAACAAAAAGCACAACAAATGGGGTTAGGTAGGGCATAATGGCAGAAACACAACAGTTTGCAAGAGTAGAAAGTTTACCACCAGCATTTTTACAACAATTTTTTGCTGGTGTACCAGGAGCAAATATTCCTGGAATCATGCCTCTACTCAATCAAGAATTAGTAAATAGACTTACTGGTATGGGCGTTGAAGGTGCCACACCTTACACTTACACTGGTGAGCGTATAGCTGGGTTTACTCCCGCAGAAGAACAAGCTTTTAGACTAGCAGGTGAAAGTGCTGGTAGTTATATGCCCTATATACAAAGAGGCGAACAACTAGCTGAACAAGGTTTAGCAAACGTTTTAGGCTCTACAGGTTTAGCTACCGACTATTTACAACAAGCTGGTAGAGAAGGTGCTGGGGCTGTTAGAGAAGCAGCAGGAATATTAAGAGGGCTTCCTGGTCAGTTTACTACTGCTCAAGGAATAGGTCTCGGTGGTCTAGGTCAGTTTGATCCTAGATCAACACAAGGCTACTATAATCCGTTTGAAGAGCAAGTAGTTGCACAAACACTAGAAGACATTAATAGGCAGTACGGTCAAGCTGATGTAGGTGAAAGAGCACGACAAGTGGCTAGTGGTGCATTTGGTGGTTCTCGTGGTAGGCTTAACCAAGAAGAAATAGCAAGACAATATGGGCGTGGTGCAACAGAGGCTGTAAGTGGAATAAGAAGAGCAGGGTTTAGCCAAGCTCAACAACAAGCACAACAAGCATTTGAAGAAGCACAACGTAGACAATTACAAACAGCACAACTTTACGGTAACTTAGCAGGTCAACAAGGTAACGTGGCTGGTGGTCTAGGTAGTTTAGGTACAGGGCTCAGTAATATATTGGGTGGCGTAGGTAGAGATATAGCAACCACAGGGCTACAAACTGGTCAGTTCGGCTCTAACGTAGGTCAGCAAATAGCAGGTCTAGGTCAAGGTGTAAGTGGTTTAATAGGCACTGATATTAACAGACTAATGGGTATAGGTGGTCAACAAAGAGGGCTACAACAAGCAGGTCTAGATTTAGATTATCAAAACTTTGTGGGTCAATATAATTTACCGATGCAAACTTTTGGTCAAATAGGTCAATTAGCAGCAGGATTTGCTCCTGCTCTAGGTGGTCAAACCTTGACACAATCTACCACTGATGCACCTAGCAACAGCTTAATGCAAGGACTAGGTACTGCGATTGCTGCATACGGAGCTTTGCGTAACCCAACTGGTAGTGTAACTTAATGGTAATGAATCCTAGACAGTTAGAATCTCAACAAATGAGTATGGATTTGGCTAATCAATTAGTAGCTCGTAACGTACCTATAGAAAACATAATTCAACAAACAGGTCTACCTAGAGCAACTGTTAATAATTTAGTAAACGCACAATTAAACATATCAAGACCAAGTATGCCTATGTCTAGCCCACAAGGTATAAACTCCCTTCAAGGTAATTTACAACCTGACGTAGCGGATGTAGTGCCAAACGTGGGTACGGATATAGCAGACTACTTAACAGAAGAACTAGGTTTTGACCCTGAAGCTATGGCTAATCCTAATATGGATATAACGACAGAAGATTTAACTACAAAACAAAATTTAAACATAGCTAACGCAGAAGTAATGCTTGAAGATCCTAGTCAAGTAGACATACTTTTAGCAAATCAAAAAGCATTATCTGGTCAAACAGATGAAGACGTAGTGGATGTCTATAAAAGAGCGTTAGCTGAATATTCAGGTGTTGACTATAAAAGTTTAATACCGTTACCTGATAAAGATTTTGCTATTATGATGGCTGGTTTAAAACTAGCAGAAGCAGGATCAAAAGGTGAAAAATGGGGTACAGCTTTAACTCAAGCTGTAACTACTGGGCTTACTCAATATGCTTCTGATAAACGTAATTACGAAAAACAAATTTTAGGTATAGACCTACAAACTGCACTTCAAACCGATAAAGCTATGAAAGACTTTATAGGTAAACAAATAGATTACGCTCAAAAATTAAAAAATGAAGAGCTTACAGGTGCACGTAAACAATATATGGTCACAGTGCCAGGAGCAGATGAAGGTACTGTTTTACAACTTAACTCTGTACAGGTAGGTAATCTACAAGCTGGTGGATATGATTTAATGGAGTATGATGTTTCTAAAATGGGGGCAATGAAAAATTATACTGTCACCTATAACGACGGTACAACTAACACAGGTGCATTAACAGAAGCACAAGCGTTAAAATATAATCAAGATCAAGCTAATGGTATTATAAAAAATATTGAAGTTGCTGGAGCTACAAGTTCCTCTGATGACTTTGGTGTTTTGACTAGGGCTAAAAATGCACCGCCAGGCACTAATTTTACTTTTGACTATACAAGTAAAACAGGACTTACTGACCTTATAAATAATCCTGATTTAGAAGTGATTCCATTAAAAGACGCTGGCGGTAGTTATGAAGTCATAGATAAACAAGACAACACTTTAAAAAGAATACCCGCTATTCAATACTTTGCTAACGCAGATCAATACAAACTTAAACGAGGTTTAACAGGTAGTATAGTTTCTCCTGATGGAACAACGATTAGTTTTGATAGTGATGGTTCTGGTTTTAGTAGTATGAACGCTAACTCAACAGGTAAGGCAGTAGAAAAAGTAGTTGAACAAGTAAGAAGTAGAAAATTTTTAACTAATGAAGTTAATCGTTTAGCAGGTAATACTATTGATACTATAATGGGTATGGAGAACCCTGACTTAGCATTTAATAATTTAGCTGGTAGAGGTATAGATACTGTAAGAAGTGCTTTAACTAACTTGAAAGCTATAAGTAGTATTTTTTCTAAACCTGTAGTTAGAAATCAAGAAGGTGATATAGTAAAAGGTTTTACGTTTTCTTATCAAAATTCAGAAGGTGAAATAGAAAAAGGTTTAAGTTTTAACCAATTTAGAAATAAAATTATACAATCAGAATTTTTTCAAAAGTTTGAAAAAACTCCTTTAGGTCAATTTATAATCAATACTAATGATGATCGTGGAGTTGCCCAGTCGCAATTATTTACGTTAGCTTTAGTTGGTGCAGCAGCAGCAGGTGGTTCAGCCGACCTTGATTTAAGGGCTATATCAGATAAAGATATGGAATTATTCATGACTAGAGTTGGAGCACAGGCAAGTAACGCTAGTCAATTTATGGCGATAGTAAATCAATTTAGAGAAGACATTATTGAAACCGAATTGAATTACTTAAACTCTATGTTAGATATGCCTATAACTCAAATGAGAGAAGTTAAAAATCCAGAAACAGGCAAGTTTGAAGTTAAAAAAGTAGACTTGTTTGAAGAAAGAGGTATTTACAAACAACGTAATGAAAGAATAAAAGAATTAAACGCAGAGTTAGAAAAAATTAGAGCTATTCCAAGATTGAATGTATTAGACGATGATTACGCTGTCAGCAATGTAGGTAGCCTTAAAGTAGCACTTGAACCTATGGGCGGAGTATCACCAACTGCACCTATAGCTATAACAGTTCCTGGAATAGAAAATCCGTCATACGAGCAGGTAGTAGGGTATTTATTTTCATTGCCTGCTCTAGAAGCAAAAAATTATTTACTTGGTATACAACGAAGTTACGGTAAACGTAACCCTAATGAGTTCAATTTATTATTGAATTTTTATAAACAAGCTAAAGGTAAGATGCAATAATGGCACAGAACGACATAGTAGATATTGATCCAGTCCTTGAGGAATTAGAACAAATACAACTTAGTGAACTATTTCCTGAGAGACAAGCAATAGTCGATAGAACGTACAGTGGCAAAAGAATTGGCGACACTTTTAAAAATTTTCTAGTTGAAGAACTAGGTGTACCTTCTACTGCTCTTGATCTAGCTGTTGGTCCGCAAGGTGGATTTAGAGAAAGATTTTATAGTCCTGGTCGAGGAATGGACCCACTAGGGCTACCCCCTATGTCCCCAATACAATTTAGAGGCTTTAGAGAATTACTTGAGCCTTCAGATGTCAGTTCAAGAGTAGCTAGAGAAAGTGGTATAAAAGAAAATCCACCGACGCAAATTAGTAGAATTGCTGCGTATTTACCTAAAGATAGTTATGATACAGGCGTTCAAAATTTAATACGTAATTATTACGGTGATAATTTTAACGTACCAGATAATTTTGATTATGAGTTTCAACGCGAACCTTTTAATAATCAAGTTATATACCGTGACCCAATAGATAGCGAACTTAAATTTATAAATCCACCTGGCATAGATTGGGGTAATTTTACAGCTAGCATGGCACCTATAGCAGCAGAAATAACAGGAGTTTTAGTAGGAGCAGGAGCAGGTACTGTTGGGGCAGCTATCCCAGGAGTCAATCCAGCATCTGGTGCGATAGTAGGTGAAGTATTAGCCAGTTATTTATGGCGTTACAATAATTTAAACGAACTAGCTAATCAAGGATTACTTGACCCCAGTTACGACGAAACAAAAATAAATTACCAAGCTATGAAAGATGCAGGTATGACTGCTCTGTTTAGTATTGGTGGGGCAGGCGCATATAGGTTATTGACCAAAGCATTTGGCACAGGTGCTATTATTCCTGGACTAAAAGAAGAAGAGTTTGTTAAGGCTTTTGATGAGTTAAAAGCTGGTGCGGATACCCCTGCTAAACAAAAAGTGGTAGAAACTGCCACTGTTCCTGAAGTTATGGCTACACAAGACGTACAACCGATTATTGCTGGTGGTCTACAAGCAGAAATAGCAAGAGCAGCAGGACGAGGAGATAAAAGGGCTGGTCAAGTAGTTGCTAAACTTGAAGCAGGAGAAACAGCTAAACTTGAAGCTATTGAAGAAACTCTTGAGGATGCAGCAGGAGTTATGCCCACTAAAACAGGACCGATACGTGAGCAGTTAGATGAACTTCAACCTGAAATAGTGCTTCGTAAAGAAGAATTAGGTAAAGGTATGAAGTCTGAGTTTGATGATACTATTGATCCTAAAGTAATGGAAGTTGAAAAAACTATACAAAATGCTAGAGGTACTTTTGATACTAATATTAATAACTTATTAGATGAAACTGTTGAACCTGAAGTAGCACTAAATGCTTTAAGAAAAACAGTTGCGGATATTTCAAAAGGTGAAAAAGCTCTTCCTGGAACTGGTAAAGGATTTAAAATTAAATTAAACAAATTACTGGCTAGTAATAAAACTGAGGAAGAAATTTTAGATAAAGTTTTACAACTAGCTAAAACTAGTGATAGAGATTTTTTCAAGTCTTTTTTAAATGATTCTGAATATGTTGAAAGTGCTGTTTTATTACGTAGAGCATTAAAAAATAAATATAAAAAATCAATGACTGCTGATGAGTCTGGTAATCTAATGCCTTTAACACCAGATCAACATCAAAGATTTATTACAGATAATAAAAATATTATAGAAGATTTATTTGACCCTGCTGACGCTAAAATTTTTGAAGACGCAAGTCTTTTAGGTAGACAATTAAATAGAGAAGTAAGAAGTAACGAAAAAGCTATTGATGAGTTAAGAAGGTTACCTTGGAACTCTGAAGCGAATGCTAATCCAGAGTTTATTTTTAAAAATACATGGACAACTCAAAAAGAAGGCATAACTAAAACTAGAAAAGTTAAAGATATTATTGGAGACAACCAAGAACTAGCTGATGAGTATCGTTTAATGATTTTAAATGATATGCGTAAACAAACAGATAATTTTAAAGGCACTAAAATAGTAGACTATATTGACAACTATGGTGCAATGCTTGAACAATGGTATCCTAAAGATGTAGTTAAAAATTTAAGAGAATATTCAAATTTAATTAAAAATATGAAAACTAAACAAGGTGCAGTGTTTGATGATCCTGCTTTAATTGAGCTCATGAATAAAGCAGCAAGAGTTTACGTAGGATTTTTTACTGCTCCTGGTAGGGCATTAAGTGCTGCTAAACAACTTTTAGGTATGCATAAAAATACTAAGTTTGTTGATTTAATGCTCAACCCTCAAAAATATAGAGACGCAATAAAAATGCGTGAAATACTATTAGATCCTAAAGTTATGGATATAGTTAAAGGTTTAAGTAGAACTTATGGTAGAGAAACAAGTTTAGTTTCAGGTTTTGATGAACCAGAAACAGGTCAAATAGAAACAGCTGATCCTGTCTTACTCAATCAACCAATAGAAGAACTAGAAATTACTGAACTTAATAGAGGCGGAGAACCGTTAATGGAGTTAAAATACTAACGTGAGCGTATACGACAGAATAAATTTTGATTTAAACAGAATCCCTGAAAGGGAAGATTTGTTTATGCCTAGCAGACCAACTGTTACAGATGCACCTTTATCAAACGTGGCTCAGCCTCCTGTTTTTAATCAAAATTTTGCACCAGCTCAAATAGATTTAGGTGGTGGTTTAGGTAGTATTAGTGTACCTCAAATACCTTTAGAAACTATATTAGCTAATATCCCACAATTTAATATACCCACAGGAGTGGACTTAACAAATCTTGATCCCACTATTTTCGGTTACAGACCACCAGCCGTGGAGCCAGAAGTAGAAACTGTTGAAACTGGTTTAGAAGACGCAGGTGTAAGTGACGAAGTAGTAGAAGATGTTGTAGACACTACATCTGATTATCCTTTTATTGACCCTGAAACAGGTGGACAATATGTTTTAATAGTAGGAGATCCTACTAATCCTGGACCAGGAGTCGTAGTTAGAGATCCTGAAACAGGTGAACTACCTCCAGGATTTAGCGATGAAGGAGTTAGCGGACCAGCAGGCACAGTTGTTGAAGGACCATATGTTCCTCCACCTCCACCCTCAGTTTTTTCCGAACCTAGCCCAACAATCGTGGACGGTGGTATAACTACTGCTACACCTGTAGTTGACGATAGAAACTTAATTACTCCTAATGTAGAAGTACCTGAAGGCAGTATGACTGGTTTAGGTAGCTACTTTACAGCTCCACAAATTAATCAAATAGTTGATCCTGGATATAGCAGACCAGCCACCACAGATATGGATAGACTATTACAAATGCAAAGGCAAACTTACGGTAATTTTTTATATGCACCGACACCTGCCCCTGCTCCAAGCCCAAGCACAGGCACAGCTCCATCAGAAGGTGACGTTGGTTCAGGGTACGTGGGAACTGATTACACTACATTCCCTACAGACACTACCCCAAGAGACTATATAGACCAACTATACAATGATCCTACAGGCATACAGTTTAATAATATTCAAAATCAAATGGGTATGAATCCTTATAGCTTTGATAACATAGGTAATTATTACACTGGTTATGACCCAGCACACAATATTCAAAACAATATACTAAAAAATATCTATAATAGAGGTTACGGTGTTATGGACTTTCCTGTATTTAGTGGTATTACTAGTTTAGTTCCTAGTGACGCTAGAGCTACTATCGGTTATTAAGTTATTTTAACCAATCACTAAAAGTTTCTTCACCTAATACTAAGTTAGCAATAGATTGTTTTCTACGTAACGCCTTTACTATCTTTTCGTCTACAGTTTTTTCACAAACTATATCTATATAAGTAACTTTATTGGTTTGACCAATACGGTGTGCACGGTCTTCAGACTGTAACCGTTTTTCTAAGTCATAGTTGTTACTATAATAAACAACCGTACTAGCAGCAGTTAGTGTTATTCCGTAGCCACCTGTTTGAGTATTACCCACAAAAAATCTTAGTGTACTATTTGGGTCTTGAAATTCATCAATTACCCTTTCACGTTCAGCTTGTTCAACACCACCGTAATAAGTTCCTACTGAATTTCTACCATAAATGTCAATTAAAGTCTTTTCTATTTTTTGTATGTCGTATCTATAATTAGCCCAAATAATGACTTTTCCGTCAGTTTCTTCTAAAATAGAGAGCAATTCTGGGAGTCTTTGAGAAGTTATTTCGGTAGTAACTCCGTCATCAGTCACTGTGAATCCGCATGAAATTTGGTGTAAACGTATAATTTGTGTTATAACGTTTTTAATAGTAACGGTCTTAGAATTTTTTAATAAAGTCACAGCGAAACGTTGTAATTCTTTATACGCTTTCTGTTGGTCTTTTGTCATTTCTATAGTTCGTTTAATATAGACTTTTTCTGGTAGGTCTAAACAATCTTTTTTCAAAACTCTGTGGCTAAACTTAGTGAGTAGCTCATTCAACTCATCCATGTTTTTATAACCTGTGACAAATTTAAAAGTTCTACCTTGACCACTCTTTTCTACCATGTCTGCGTAACGTGCACGGAAACTATAATAACTACTAAAGCCCAATAACGCAGGGTTTAAAAACATACACTGACTATATAAATCTAGAGGACTTTTAGTAACAGGTGAACCAGTGAGTATTCTTCTATAGTAAGCGTACTTACCTAATCGTACACAGTTCGCTGTCCGTTTAGCGTCTTGATTTTTTATAGTAGTGCTTTCATCAATAATAAAAATTGACTTACTTAGTTGTAAAAACTTATTAGCAAACTCAACACCCTTCTTAGTACTAAAAGCTTCTATGTTCATAACTAATATTTTTAAATTGAAGTCAGAAGAATAAATTACTTTTAATTCTTTTTGAAAAGATTTAGTGTGGTTACTTTGCCACTTCACTATGTCATAGGGTACGTGGTCAGGTAAGTGTGTTGGTATTTCTTTACTTACCCAATTATCGTATACACCTTTAGGTGCAACTATAAGTGCGTTATATATCTTGCCTTGGCTATATAAGTAAGCAATATTATCTATTATAACTTTTGATTTACCACAACCCATCTCCATAAATAAAGCATACTCATCTTTATCATGTGATACTTCTAATGCTTCTAACTGGTGGTCGTATGGTTTAGTTTTAAATTTAAAATCTTTCACTATCTTAGTCTCTTAAAGAAGTAAAGGTGTTAAGCCGTAACTTAACCGTTGTAGCCTAGTCTATTTGTCCAGGACTTACGACCTTTACTTATAGGTAATAATAAAGTACTTCAGTAAGAAATAAAAGGTTATTGCGTGTTTTATGCTAATAGCGACGTAATACGTTCAGCCAATACGCTACTAGCCCTTATATAATAAGCGTTAAGAAAATTCTATTACAGCTATTAGCTAAACACAAATGTTTTTGGATTTTTAAAACATAAATTATTTTTACCTATATAGCACATAGGGTTTTATTTTTTTATAGATTAGGTTTATAATTTTTTATAGGGTAGCTTAACTTAGTGTTAAGGTTATTCATATGTAATCTCCTTTCATGGCTATCTACTTACCCTTAATTTGTAGGTAGCCGTGATTTTAAGATAAAAAGAGACAAGATGGCAGTATACGTAGTACAAAAACCAGATAGTAAAAAGAACATACTTTCCGCTTCACAGTTTGGTGACTTTGAATTTATATTGGATAGAACTCCAGATATGATATTCAGCCCTGTTCCAACTGTAGCTAAAATACGTAAGAAACTAATTGACTTCAATGATGACGACTACCTTTTATTAATTGGCGATCCCGCAGTTATAGGTGTATGTGTACATTACGCTTTACAAAATAATAGAGGTAGGGCTAACTTACTTAAATGGGATAACCGTGAATATAAATACTTTAACATTGAGGTAAATACAAATGTTTGAACCAGAAGATAAACCAATGGGCGACGCTTCCCTTAAAGCGTTATCTGATAAATCTAAAGAACTTGAAAACCTAGACAACGCTATTAAAGATATAGAAGAAGAACTAGGCAAATATAAAGCCATGTATAGAGAAATAAGCGAGGTAGAAATACCAAGTATGCTTAGTGAGTTAGGGCTTAGTGAAATTACACTAGCTAATGGTAATAAAATAAGTACCACTAGCTACTATTCAGCACGTATAAGTGAAGATAAACGTGATGAGGCTTTTCAATGGCTTAATGATAATGGCTTTGCTGATATTATTAAAAATACAGTTTCTGTAAGTTTTGGTAGGGAAGAAGACGACTCTGCTAAAAAGCTCGTAGATAGCTTAGAGGATAATGGGTACGCTACCACTCAAAAAAAGTGGGTAGAACCTATGACACTCAAGGCTTTTGTACGGGAACAAGTGGAAAAGGGTTCCGACCTGCCCTTAGAAACTTTTAATGTTTATATAGGTCAAAAAACAAGGATAATTAAAAAATGACACAAGAAAATAGTAAAACTGAAATAAGTGAAAAGAAAACTACTGAACTAGCTGTGCCGTCAGCCTTTATGGAAGACGCTAACAGTGGTTTAGAAAATATAACCTCTGACGACCTTACCATACCTCGTTTAAAAATACTTCAAGCGTTAAGCCCAGAAGTAAATAAGCGTGATGGTAAGTATGTTGAAGGTGCCGATGCTGGTGACGTAATTAATACTGTTACTAGTAAGCTCTATAACGATGAAAACCCTCTGGTAGTTTTACCTGTGAGTTATAAACGTTTGTTTTTAGAGTGGCAACCTAGAGACTCTGGTGGTGGTTTAGTTACGTCGCATGATGACCAATCTATTCTTAGTAAAACTACTAGGAACGATAGGGGTCAAGATGTACTTGAAAACGGTAACTATATACAAACCTCAGCTAACCATTTTGTTATTGTATTAAATAGCGACGGTAGCTTTGACCAAGCAGTAGTTCCTATGGCTGGTACACAGCTTAAAAAGTCTCGTACTTGGAACTCTGTTATGGCTAGTTTAAAACTACGATCAGGTGATAAGGTGTTCACCCCACCCAGCTTTAGTCACAAGTATAGTATGAAAACTGTACAAGAGTCCAATGACCGTGGTACTTGGTTTGGTTGGAGTATATCTAACTTAGGACCATTGAGTGAGGATGAGATGTTTTACTACGAAGCAGCAAAAGACTTTGCTTCATCCGTAGGAGAAGTGAATTTGTCAAGTAACAATGGTGAAGCCTCAACTGAGGATGCACCGTTTTAACTCTTGGGGGCTTTATGCCCCCTTCTTTTACAGGAGATTGTATTGGAACTTGCCCAACAGTTTAGTCAAATTTTTGAAGGCTCTAAACGTGCACATGGCATATTTGATATCAATGATTATAATAATGGTCAAAAGCAACAAGGTGTTGCTCGCACTATAAAGACCGTAGGTGCCACCCTACAAAACTGGACAGATCATTTAGAAGGTAAAGTTGGTTTAGGTATCATACCTATTAATGAAGATAATTTAGTTAAATGGGGAGTTATTGATATTGATACATACTCTCTTGATTTACCTAAACTAGTACAAAAAATAGAAGATTTTAAATTACCACTTATAGTGTGTAGAAGTAAAAGTGGTGGAGCCCACGTATTCTGCTTTACCGATGATTGGGTACAAGCTGGGGATATGCAGGATAAACTTAGAGAGTTGGCTGCAGGTTTAGGTTACGGTGGTGTAGAAATATTTCCTAAACAGCGTGAGGTACTTGTAGACCGTGGAGATATAGGTAGTTGGTTAAATATGCCTTACTTTGAAGGTAGTACTTCAGTAAGATATGCGTTAAGTGTAAAAGGTGAAGCACTCACCCCAGAAGAGTTTATAGCTTTTGTACAAAAGCGTAGAGTAAGTCTTGACGAATTAAATGCTTTATCTGTACCAGAAATAGAAGAATTAAAAGGTGGTCCTCCGTGTTTAAAAACGTTACTTAAACAAGGATTTCCTGAAGGCACTCGCAATAATGGGCTATTTAATGTGGGTGTGTATTTAAAACAAGCTACACCTGATAAATGGGAAACTGAAATAGAAGACTACAATAGAAAATTTGTTACTCCTCCTCTCCCTGCTCAAGAAGTACTTACTTTAATAAGTACGTTAAAGAAAAAAGATTATAACTATAAGTGTAGTGATGAGCCTATACGTTCTTACTGTGATGTACAAAAGTGTCGTACTTGTAAGTTTGGCGTAGGAAAAGGTAATACTGCTCCTACATTTTCTAGTCTTGCTAAACTAGATACTAAACCACCTTTATGGTTTTTATCTATTGATGATAAGCGTTTAGAACTAACTACAGAACAACTACAAAATCAAACTAAGTTTCAACGTGCTTGTATGGATGTTATAAATCTTATGCCACCTAAAACTAATGAACGTGCTTGGCAGGCACAAATACAAAGTTTAATGGACAATGGTATGGAAATTATTGAAGTTAGTAACGACGTATCATTAGACGGTCAGTTTAAAGATTTATTAGAATCTTTCTGCACAGACTTAGCACAAGCGAGTACTCGTGAGGAAGTATTATTAGGTAAACCTTATACAGAAAACGGTAGAACTCATTTTAGAATTAAAGATTTACGTGAGTATCTAGTTAAACATAGATTCACTGAGTTAGACACTAATAAAATAGCTAGTAAATTACGAGACCTAAAGGCAAAACATACGTTTTGGAACTTAAAAGGTAGGGGAACTAATGTCTGGTACATACCAGAAATTGACTATAAAGATGAGACACTTGACGGTCATGACTTCACAGGGGATATGATGTGACTTGGAATGTTGTCCTTGGACCACCTGGAACTGGTAAGACTACCTTCTTACTAAAAACTGTAGAACAGTTATTCAAAAAAGGTATTAAACCTTATGAGTTAGCATATCTTGCTTTTACTAAAAAAGCTGCAACTGAGGCTCTTCAACGTGCTGTAGAAAAGTTTGAATACGAACCTGATCAATTAGTTTATTTTAGAACGATACATTCGCTTTGTTATTTCTGGCAAGGGTTAAGTAAATCTGATGTGTTAGATAGAAAAGATTTAAGAGCGTTTAGTCAAACTGTAGGGGAAAAAATAAATTCAGCATGGGATGGGGAAAATTTAATGGCGTTAAATTCTAAGGGTGATCAAATGTTATTCTTAGAAAATATGGCACGTAACAAAGGAGAACCTTATAAGGTAACTTGGAATAAAGCCAACACCGATATATCTTGGATACATTTTGATTGGTTTTGTAAAAACTATAACCAGTATAAGGCGTTGAATTATTTAATGGATTTTACAGATATGTTAACAGGCTTTTTAGAGTTTGAAACTAGACCACCTTTAAAAGCACTTATTGTTGATGAAGCTCAAGATTTATCGGCACTACAATGGAAGTGTGTACATAAATTAGCTCAAGATGTTGACCATGTTTATATAGCTGGGGACGATGACCAAGCTATCTATAAGTGGGCAGGGGCTGACCCTGATCATTTTATAAACTTAACTGGTAAAGAAATATATTTAGAGCAAAGTTATCGTGTGCCTAGAAAGGTTCACGACGTAGCATTAAACATAGTAAAAAGAATACGCAATCGTAGGCATAAAACTTGGATACCTAGAGAGGAAGAAGGAAGCGTTACCTATCATACTAACTTTGAACATATAAATATTTCTGACGGTGATTGGTTATTCTTAGCTAGAAATAATTACTTATTAAATAACGTAGAAAAACATTTACGTACTAATGGGTACTTTTTTACCAAAAATAATAGAGCCTCTGTAAATGAAAATTTATTGACGGCTATTAAAGATTGGGAACTTTTACGTAAAGGCGAAAGCATAGAAGCGAATAGAATCAAAAAAATATATAGTCACATGAAAGCAGGTAAAGGTGTACGTACTGGTTATAAAACTATGAAACAAGCCTCTCCTGATCTAACGCTCAACATTAATCAGCTTAAAAAAGATTATGGTTTAATGGTAGATGATATATGGCATAAGTCTTTTGATTTAATAGGTGATGCTCAACGTGAGTATATTATTTCTGGTTTACGTAAGGGTGAAAAAGTAAATTCTTCAAGAATTAAATTGAACACTATACATGCTACTAAAGGTGGCGAGTGTGAAAATGTAGTGCTTTTAACTGACGTAGCTAATAAAACTTATGAGGAATTATATAGAAGCCCAGATAATGAGTGTCGTGCTTTTTATGTAGGTGTTACTAGAACTAAAGAAAATCTACATATAGTACAAGGTAAAACTAGAAAAGAGTTTAAAGTTATGATATAACTTTACTTCTACTTTACAAGTAAAGTAAAATAAACTATTACGGAGATAAATACTATGAATATATTTTATACATACAACGACCCAGTACTTGCTGCTCAGTCTTTACCTGATAAGCTAGTAGTCAAAATGCCTTTAGAATCAGCTCAAATGCTTTGCACTACTCAACGCTACTATTTTCACAGTAGTTATTGTGACCAATTAGAAATTTATAAAACAGCCTACTTAAACCACCCTTGTACTATATGGGCTAGGGAAAGTTTAGAAAACTATCAATGGCTTTATAAACACTTTGTAGCTTTATGTGACGAGTACACGTATCGTTACGGTAAAGTACACGCTAGTGATACTAAACTAAGGCGTACCTTATCATACATACCTGCCTCTATGCCTAGTTTAGGACTTACTCCTATAGCTCAAGCTATGCCTGATCAGTATAAAAACGCTGACCCTGTCGTGGCGTATCGTAACTACTTAATTAATGAAAAGCACTATGCTGCTTGGAATAAAACTAGACCTAAACCTAACTGGTGGAACACTACTTGGCAAATTGAGGACTGTGCATGATAGAGGAAAATATACAAAAGTTTTTTAATTATCTAAACGAACGCCATATCATATACTTACGCCGAAAAAACGGTGTAGCTTATCCGTGGACTAACGACGTTATACTCACTGAGTATAGTTTTTGTAATGTCTACCGTGAGTTGGATAAAGTTACTGAGTGGATAAGGGTCAACTGGCGTGAACCTTACGCTGACCATAGAAACTTGCCTTTTGCTATGGCAGTAGCTAGACAAATAAATTGGCCAGATACTCTAGAGGAAATAGGGTTTCCTGAAACTTGGGAACCTGAGAAGGTAAAAGCTATTATGCAAGCTAGAAAAGATAGAGGCGATAAGGTCTATACTGGTGCGTATATGTTAACTGGTACTTTAGGTGGTACAAAAATAGAACAAACTATAGATAAAATATTAACACCGTTATACAAAAATCATCCCCCTATGATAACTTGGTCACTAGAAGAAACTTGGAAAGGTTATTTACAAAAAGCAGGGTTTAGTGGTTTTATGGCTTATGAGGTAGTTACTGATTTACGCCACACTAGATATTTAAGTGAAGCTCAAGATATTATGACTTGGGCTAATCCTGGTCCTGGAGCACAGCGTGGGCTTAATAGAATAAAAGATAGAGAGTTAAATAAAACTATTAAGAAAGATAGACTTAATTTTGAGATGCAGGAATTATTAGAACTTTCACCTAATTATCTACAAGGACATATGGAACCTTTAGAAATGAGAGACATAGAACATTGTCTTTGTGAGTTTGATAAATACGAGAGGGTACGTTTAGGTCAAGGTAGACCACGTGCTAAATATAAACCAAAACCTGAGGAGGCTAACCTATGAAAATATTTATTCCAACCAGAGGCAGGGCTGATGATCAAGTAACCTTGTCCCATTTTCCTGAGGACTTACGTAAACAAGTTACGCTAGTTGTCAATGAATATGAAAAAGATTTATATCTTAAATATGATTGCCAAATTATGGCTTGTCCTGAGTCCGTTGTCTACGATATAGCTAGTAAACGTAAGTATATTTGTGAAAACGCAGGTGGTGGTAAAATAGTTATGTTAGACGATGACTTACGTTTTTATATTCGTAAGGCTACTAACGACTGGCACCTTAGATACATAGAGCCTGATGAGTTTCACGCTTTGTTTGGTTTATTGGATAAATGGCTTGATGACTATGCCCACTGTGGTGTGAGTGCTAGGGAAGGTAACAATCGCGTTGAACATTTATCTGCTGAAACTACTAGGTATATGCGTGTACTAGCATACAATCTTGATATGTTTAAAGGTAAGGGTATTGAGTTATTCAGAACTAAAGTTATGAGCGACTTTGATATGAACTTACAATTATTAAGTAAAGGACTACCTAATAAGGTGAGCTATTACTATGCCCAAGGTCATGGTAGTAGTAATGCTCCTGGTGGTTGTAGTGAGTGGCGTAACGTTCAAATGCAGTCAGAGGGTGCAGAAATTTTAAAATCTCATCACCCTGATGTGGTTAAAGTGGTAGAAAGGGAAACTAAAACAGCTTGGGGTGCAGGAAAAGAAGGCACGGTTATACGTAAAGACGTCAACATACAATGGAAAAAAGCATTAAAATTAGGAGCACAAAATGGCGAATTATTCTGATATCTTAAATGGATATAAATCGGAACTTAAAGGTAAACGGGATTCTGTAACAGTTAATCTAAGTGTACTACTTGATAACCCCACCAGTATACCAGAACACGTAGATATTGTAGTAGAGGTAGATAAACTAATAGAGAAGTTAGCTACCATACAAGAAAAAATAGAAATGGTAGACTTTGTTTTAAAATTCAAGGATAGTCAATGAAAGTTATAAATTGTAGAAACGTTAACGATGGCTTTGTTAAAGCTATGGATCTTATTGCTCAAAATAAAGAGTACACTTTTCCTAGTAGGGCTGGCGAAGTTATAGAAGTACCTCAACCTGTAGCAACAGTGTATGGTAATTCAAAAGAAAGAGTTTTGTTTGAAGACGCACGTAATGCTAATCCCTTTTTCCACTTAATAGAAAGTTTATGGATGTTAGGTGGCTGTAATGACCTAGAGTATATAAAGTACTACAATAAACGCATGAGTCAGTTTAGTGATGACGGTGAAACACTACAAGGTTCTTATGGCTTTAGGTGGCGTGAACATTTTGGTGGTGATCAGTTAGGTGTAATTATAGAAAGGTTACGTAATGACCCTTCTGATAGAAGATGTGTGCTTCAAATGTGGGATCCGCATGTTGACTTTAACACTGAAAGTGTAGACGTTCCTTGTAACACAGCTATTTATTTTAAAGTGCGTGACGGTAAGTTAGACATGACCGTTAGTAATAGGTCTAATGATGTTATATGGGGAGCATTTGGTGCTAACGTTGTACATATGTCCATACTTCAAGAATATATGGCATACGGTATAGGTGTAGAGATAGGCACATACACCCAAGTTAGCGATAGCCTACACGCCTACACAGATTTATTTTATGATATGTATAATCAAATGGAGGCAGAAGATGCTTTTGACTTTTATAGTCAAATGAGTTTAAGAAACCCCTACGATAATAAAGCTATTAATTGGTTCCCACTTATTAGCACAGATATCATGACTTGGGAACAAGACTTAACACGGTTTCTATGCCGTGCACCTATGTCGTCTGTAGATTTTGCTGACCCTTTCTTTAATGAAGTGGCAGTTCCATTACAAGATGCTTGGTATTTATACAAGAGCGAAGAATATGATGAAGCGTTAATTGAAGTACAGTCTTGCCTAGCTAGTGACTGGGGTACTGCTGCTTATAATTGGCTAAATAAATCTATAAGTAACAAAGGAAAGTAAATGAGTAATATTACACAGTGGTCGTATAGCCGACTAAAAACGTTTGAAGATTGCCCTAAGAAAGCAGAATATGCGTTTATACAACGTATAAAAGAACCTGGCAATAAAGCTATGGATCGTGGTAAAGATATCCATAAAATGTGTGAGGAATATATACGTGGACGTTATGATGAGATACCTAAACAACTAAGTGAATTTGAAGAGGCTTTTGATTTATTAAAAGATTTACACCTTAAAGGTCATGTGCTTTGTGAAGGTGACTGGGCTTTTGATAAAGAGTGGCAGTCTACTGGGTGGTTTGATGAAGACACTTGGGGCAGGGCTAAAGTAGATGCATTTGTCCATATTGAAGGTGATAAAAATGCTAGAGTAATAGACTTTAAAACAGGTAGGTATGAGGGTAATCAAGAAGGTCACAGAGAACAATGTGAGCTTTATGCCAGCATAGTGTTTGAAAGGTTACCAGAGTTAGAAACTATAACTACTGAGTTGTGGTATCTTGACCATGGTAAGCTAGACCGTTACGAATATGATAAACCTACTGTAGACGGTAAGCGTGAACGTTTAAATGAAAGGGCTGTAGATATGACCACTGCTACTGAGTTCCCTGCTAAACCTTCACAATTTAAATGTAAGTGGTGTTATTATGGTAAACAAAATATTTGCCCTAATAGAATTTAATAGGAGATTATATGCCTGCAGATTTTGATAAGATAGAAAAGTTAGCTCAACGTGATATAGCACAGCTTAAACACGCTGAAAAAAGTTACGGTGATAGTTGGCGTAAACGTGGTGGCGTTGGTGCGTTTATGATGTTAGCACGTAAGTTTGACCGTATAGAAAACCAATCAATGAAAAACCATTGGGACGTATTTGGTGCTATACTAGATGACCCTAGTAATGCTGGCATACTAGATGATATACGTGATTTACGTTGTTACCTTTATTTGGTAGAGGCTTATGCTTCTAGCTTAGAAATACACCCACCTAGTGCAGAGTAGTTTATTTATGCCTGAGACGGACTGGGTCCCCCCTAGTAGTTTACCAGACCTATCTAATTATAGTGAGGTAGCTATTGACTTAGAGACTTATGATCCGTTACTCATGTCTCACGGACCGTCTTGGGCGTTTGAAAATAAAGGTCATGTAACTGGTGTAGCTGTGGCTACTAAAAACTTTCAAATTTATCTACCTATACAACACGTTGGTGGGGGTAATTTAGATAAGCGTGTGGTCATAAACTGGATGAATAAACAGTTTAGCTATAACAATGACAAAGTTTTTCATAACTCTTTATACGACTTAGGTTGGTTAAGGCGTTTAGGTGTCAAGGTAAACGGAACTGTACACGACACTATGTTTGCTGCACCGTTAATTAATGAAAATCAATATGGGTATTCTTTAAATAAGTTGGGTGAAAGATACGTGGGTGAACTTAAAGATGAAAGTCTGTTAGAAGATGCAGCAAAAGCCTATGGTCTTAATCCTAAAAGCGAAATGTATAAACTACCAGCTAAATATGTTGGACCATATGCCGAACAAGACGCAGGGCTAACTCTTAAACTTTGGGGAATATTAAAAGATCTCTTAGTTAAAGAAAACGTTATGAAAATATACGAGTTAGAAACTGCTTTAATTCCTTTATTGTTAGATATGCGTTGGAAAGGTGTACGTGTAGATTTAGAAAAAGCTGAAAAAATCAATAAGAAATTAACTAACGAAGAAAACAAAATACTAGAAGGTATTTATAAAGAATATGGTGTAGCTCCAGACTTATGGGCAGCAGCATCAGTGGCTACTGCATTTGATAGAGCTGGGCTTAGTTATCCTAGGACAGAAAAAACTAACGCTCCTAGTTTTACCTCAGCTTGGCTTGAAGGACATGAGCACAAACTAGCTAAAGATATAGCCAGAGCTAGACAATTAAATAAAGCTAGAACTACCTTTATAGATAACATGATATTAGACCATAATGTTAAAGGTAGAATACATGGGGAATTACATCCTTTACGTAGTGACCGTGGTGGTACTGTTACTGGTAGGTTCAGTAGTAGTAAACCAAACCTGCAACAAGTGCCAGCTAGGCATGATGAAATAGGTCCTCTTATCAGGAGTATATTTATTCCTGAGGAAGGTATGCATTGGGGTGCTTTTGACTACTCTCAACAAGAGCCTAGACTTACAGTACACTATGCCATGAAGACTCAACAAGAAGGTGCAGAAGAAGCAGTAGATGCCTACCGTAATAAAGACGCAGACTTTCATCAAGTAGTGGCAGATATGGCTAACATAAGTCGTAAAGAAGCTAAGATTATTAATCTAGGTTTAAGCTATGGCATGGGTAAAGATAAACTTATCCGTCAGTTAGATATCTCACCGCAGGAAGCTGAAATATTATTCGATACTTTTCATAGTCGTGTACCTTTTATTAAAGGGTTGCGTGATCAGTGTGCTAGGTTGGGTAGTAACCGTGGATTTATAACTACTGTGCTAGGGCGTAAGTGTAGGTTTAATTTATACGAACCTCGTAATGAGTATGGCTCTTTACCCCTGCCTTACAGCGAGGCTTTAGATAAGTACGGTCAAGATATTAAACGTTCCTACACGTACAAAGCTATGAATAGGCTTATACAAGGCTCTGCTGCTGACATGACTAAAAAGGCTATGGTAGAGTTATATAAGGAAGGCATACTAGCCCACACACAAGTACACGACGAGTTAGATATATCTGTCGACTCTAAAGAAACTTGTGAAAAAATTATTCAAATTATGGCTGATTGTGTACCCCTAGTTGTACCTAATAAAGTTGATGCTGAAATAGGTCCAAGCTGGGGTGAAGCAACTATTAACTTCAAGGAGTATTTTAATGGCACGTAGAGATAAACAAAGAGCTAAGTATTTTGAAATTTTTATGATAACGCTCAACACTAATATGACACTTGAGGAAATAGGTGTCAAGTTTAAAATCACCAAACAAAGAGTATGGCAAATCGTTAGGTTTAATCACATAGGAGCAGGAGATTATTATCGAGGATACGATGCATATACTGACTTTAGTAATGCTTTACTAAATAATACGAGCCTTAGTAAACTAGAACGTAAGAATATGATGAGAAACTGGCTAAGAGAACACGACGTTAGACTCATCAGGAGTAGAAATGACACAAAAATTACTGCATGAAACTAGCAGTCTTCATGACTCCCCTTGTATTGGCATGTGTACTGTTACTCAGTGGGGTACACGTACCTGTAAAGGATGTGGTAGGACTGCCGCAGAAATTAGGGACTGGAACACTTTTACGGAAGTTGAAAAGAAACTGATCGTTGTCCGTTGTTGGGAAGACTACCTACCTCGGCAAAAAAGAGAGTGTATAAAAAAGTATAAGAATATTTAGATGTTCCTTTTATCGGTAGCTAATCTAAGTTAAGTTATACGTACCTATTAAATAACTTAATAGGCATTTAAGATAGGAGAAACTTATGGCTCATAATATTGAGACTATGGCTTACGCTGGGGAAGTACCTTGGCATGGGCTTGGTGTACAAGTTGACGGCAACTTAACACCTGACGAGATGCTTAAACAAGCTGGACTTGATTGGACAGTGAGTAAGCGTAATATATTCACATATAATAACGCAGTTAGCGATAAAGCTGACGACCTTATTATGTCTGATGATTACTACATGCTTGTGCGTGATAGTGATAACAATATACTTGGACCGTGTGGACCAAGGTTTATACCAACGCAAAACCAGGAGGCTTTTACTTTCTTTAAAAAGTTTACAGACGCTGGTAATATGAATATGCATACTGCAGGTTCATTACGCAACGGTAAGCAAATATGGGGGTTAGCTGAAATTAATGACGGCTTCACCCTTCCAGGCGACGATAGAGTAGAGGGCTACTTATTAGTGTCCGTGTCCCATGAGTGGGGTAAGTCTAATGAAATTAGGTTTACACCAGTGCGTGTGGTTTGTAATAATACTTTATCAATGGCTTTAGCTGATAAGTCACAACCTGCGTTTAAAATGCCTCACACTAAAGTATTCGACAGTCAGTTAATAGCTACTGCAGAAGAAGCGTTAGGGTTAGCGAGTGTTAGACTTGACGAGTACAAGAAAAGTGCTGAGTTTTTAAGTAGTAAGCAGTATAACGAAAATAAAGTTGTTAGTTATATAGCTGACTTACTACAGCCTAAACTAGCTTTACAAGAAAAAATAATTGTAGAGAATAGTAAAAATATGGATACTGCTTTGGCTGAGTCTAAACTTAGAACGCTTGAAGAGTTTCAACGTACTCCTTATAAAGTTTATGAGGCTCTTGAGCAGCAACCTGGAGCTGACCTTAAAAGCTCTAAGGGTACGTGGTGGGGTGCTGTTAACGCAGTAACTTACGTGGTTGACCATAAGTGGGGTCACGACCGTGACGCATCAATGCATAACGCTTGGTTCGGTGCTCGTGCTTCACTTAAAAACCGTGCTATGACTAAAGCTATAGAGTATGCCGAAGCAGCATAAATCTATAGAGTTTTTATGTTTCACCGCCCCTGATTATTCAAGGGTGGTGAAAGTTGATATGGCAGAACTACATACTATTGTACAGGGTTACCAACGTATTGGTGACCCTGCTTTTATGTCACATCAAAATACAATTACACCAGAATCAAAAGCTCTTGAGATTTACAATAGATTTGCTAAACGTAAACTCAAGAATTTTAAAAATAAAAAAGATTGTCAAATTAAACTTTGGAATCTTTTTAGTAAAATGGCTGTTAAGCCAGAGGAGACTGACATGAGTAGAAGCAAAGTTTTTAAAATTGACCGTAGCAAACCTAAACCAGACCCACTGTGTAAAGTTATAAGTGCTCGTGACCCTTACGACACAAGTCAAAAACTTACTCGTACCAATAAGATGCCTATGGCTTCTAAAAATATAGAACGTATGAAACAATATGAAAACATCAAAACTATTCAAGATGTACTTGATAAAGGTGTTCTTGACATACGTGCTATCAAATATGATATTAAGTTAGGTTATGTCACTAAAGGCTAGTCGTTACGAATTGCTTTGGGAAATGGTTTACCATAACCCTAAGGAAGTTGAAGGTACACCTGCTAGAATCTTAGTAGAAGTTGATACTCGTAACACTTTTTCAAAATTCTCAGACTTTGATCAATGGGTAGAAGACAATCGAGATAAAATAGCTTCAGCTATCATCAAAACTATAAGGAATAAAAGAGTTTCACGTTATAAATGTTTGCGTATTAAACGCGTACCTTTTTATAAATCTTTTTAAGTTAAGGCTTACTGTGACGCGTTTTAAGGCGGTGCTTTTAAAAAAGGTAGGTAGGTATAGGGTAGGTAAATCAAACGCTCTAAAAGGCTCTAAATATATTGGGATTATACTATAACTTCTAAGTGAATACTTATATACTAAACTATAAATTTATTGGAGATATTTATGCAAGAAAATATTAACGAATTACCTGTTATAGAAACAGGTATTGAACTACCTAAACCAAACTATAAAGAAAAATGGAATTTTCATAGGTTAGAGGTTGGGCAAAGTTTTGCCATACCGTTTACTGATGAAAAAGAAGTAACAAGGTTGCGAACTTCGGCTTCGGCTCATGGTCAAAGGCACAGGGCTAAACTAACCACTCGCACAGTTTACGAAGAAGGCGTTAAGAAACTTAGAGTATGGAGAATTGAATGAGTACAAAAGTAAAAGAAGATTTAGGGGGATTTTTTTACAAAGACCCTCGTGTTATGAAGTACTCAGACTTAACAGAGGCTAACGAACACGCAACAAAAAACGACTACAATAGAGCATTAAACATAGACAAATTTTTTATGACCATTAAAAGATTTGGGTATGAACCTAAAAAATTACTATATCCCGTGCTTCCTTTATGTGTACACGAACACGCTCAAGGCAACAAAGTTGATCCTCACATGAGAGTAAAAATTGTAGGACCATTTGATGAAGAAACTGGTTTAGTGGTTCAAGGAATTTTAGATTGTTGTTTTGATGTTTTTGCTAGGCTACCTGTTTACGACCTAGAAAATCGTAAACTTATGAAAATGAATTAGGTTATAATAAACTATGTCTATAAAAATATTAGAAGAATACTGGAGAGATCAAGAGTACGCTACTCCCTTTGAAGTTTTAATGTTGGCTAAAGTCGATGAATCTTCAGAGAGCTACCTTAAACGTAGAGACGGACACATTATTTTAATGATAGCTTTTAAACATCTCAATGAAGAAAAAGAAATTAACACCTAAGCAAGAAAAGTTTGCACAGAACGTGGCTAAAGGTATGACTCAAAAAGATGCTGCCATTAAGGCAGGATACAGTGAGAAGAAAGCTGTTAAAACAGGTTATGAACTAGCCAGTAAAAATAACCCTCACATACAGCAAAAAATACAAGCACTTCAAGAAAAAGCCAGTAACAAAGTAGCTCTTGATTTAGCTACACACCTTACCGACCTAAAAGATATACGAGAGGGAGCTTTACGTAACGGAGCATGGTCAGCAGCAGTTACTGCAGAAGTGGCTAGAGGTAAAGCAGCAGGACTGTACGTAAACCGTAGTGAACTGACCGTCAACCGTGTAGACGTTATGTCAAAAGAAGAAGTTTTAGAACGTATGAAACAACTTTATTATGAAACTGGTGGCATTTTGCCTGCAGGAAAAGTGATACAACTAGAGAAAGAAGAAACAGTAGATGCAGAATATTCATTACCTAAAGGGAGCACTTAAACACTTCAACCCCATCTTTGACCGTTGGGATGAACCTGTAGTGCGTAAAACTAAAAATGGTATGGTTTATGGTAGACCTAGTCGTGGCTTTGGTGACGCACCATTTGATTACGCTGGTAAACACATGGATCCAGAACCGTGGACTAATCACCGTTGTATGGAAAGTATAAAAACTGCTGCTGAAGAATTAGCTTCTGCTGTTTACGATAAAGAAGTTAAGTTCACCTTTTGTCTTTGTGGTTTGTATCCTGGTGAAGAAGGCATCCCTCATCACAGCGATACAGTTCCTAGTTTAGAAGACGTGGTGGTTAGTATTAGTTTTGGTGCACCTAGAGTTTTTGTATGGCGAGAATATCAAAATAGTGTAAAAGACCACACCAACACCAGCGACATTTATTTTAAAGAAAACTTTTTAATTAATGAAACACATTACATTTTAGAACACGGAGACGTATTAATGTTTGACGGCTTGAGTCAAATGAAAAGTACTCACGCTGTGCCGAACTTACCTTTAGCTGAAGAAAGAATCAACTTAACTTTTAGGTCAGGCTTGTGAGTAAACCAAGGTTAAAAAAGCTGGACAAACTTATGAAGTCTGGTAAACTACAAAAAGTTATAAAACTAGCACTAGGCAAAAATAAGAATGTCAAAAAACAAAAAACAAGCTAAACACGTTCAGGTTATGAAGCTCTGCATTATGACTGATGAAGATGTATTTAACGATAAAACATCTATTGATGAAATGATGGAGATTGTAGCTGAACACATAGAAAACAAAAAATTTTATTTTGAACTCATAAACCCAGAGAGGAAAGAAGATGCCTGAATACAGTAAGTTAGCCCCCTATAGATTAAAGAATACCATGCTAGGTATAAACAGTAGTTGGTGCATAGACAAAACAACTATCGAATTAATCCAGGAAAGCGAACCTACCATACAAGAATATGAAGACAAATGGGCACAGGTCGATATCAAAAACATTGTACAAGAGTACGTAAAAGAAGAAGTAAAAGACGTTTACTCTATACCATTATTTACTGAAGAATTTTGTGCCATGATGCTTGATGAAATAAAAAACATGGAAGAAGTTTTTGGTTTTGATGTCAACCCCGAAGAAGATAAACTTAGACAAATACCAGAGATCACGCTTCATGATCGTTGTCCTGAGTTGTTTAATAATCTTTGGTCGGTAGTACTTAATTATATGAACCCTGTGTTCATGAGTATTTGGCAAAGATACGTGGACCGTCCTGGGTCAATACAGTTAGCGAACTACAACTTAGCTGATAAGAATCAAGGTGCGTGGCATCATGATACGTCTGCAGATATTAGCGTTGTAGTTCCTTTAAATACTGGTGAATATGAGGGTGGTGGTACAGAATTTCATGGCAGGGGAATAGTTGACCCTCTGCCTTCTGGACATGCTTTATTTTTCCCTAGCTTTTCGCACTTGCACCGTGGGCTACCAGTTAAAAAAGGCGATAGATATTTATTAGTGTTCTGGTTATTAGGGGCTTTTGAGTAATAATCACGCCTTTTATTTTTACATAGGGCTTTATTATCTTTGCGATCTAAGGCTAAATAACCCTATAGGTAATTTTTTAAAAACAAGGAATAATTATGAAACCACCACGTTTAAAACTAGTAAGCAATAACCCCAACCTGACTACATACTATGTGCCTTTCACGTCTATACAGGTTGACTATTATCCTGTAAAAGCTACTAGCCCTCAGCAAGCTATTATGAAAGCTAACTCAGGTGAATTTGAACGTTTAGAAAAACGTGTGTCGCTTATAGAAACTGCTAGTAATGTGGTTTACGACCACCTGAATATTGACCCCAGTGAGTCTTTTGCTAGAGATATAGATATATACGATATAAAAGAACAAAGCTATGACCAAGTACTTAACAGTTAATAATGAGTAACCTCTGTACTTGGTGCGGAGAGCCTATTAAACAACCTGAAGGTGCTGGTCGCCGTAGAAAATTTTGCTCAGATGAATGTTTAAAACAAAAGACTTATGCTGGCAATAAATCTGTTTTAGTAGAAAGTGGTATGGGAGCGTGTGGTCCTATAGGTCTTATAGAGGGGGAACATGTTAATACCTCTTGGGCAGGTTCTTACGAAGAACATTACGTTGACCCTGTTATACTTGCACAAGCCGAACTAAATGAAAGCAGTTTCGCTTATGCTAATGAAATTATGGTTTCTAAAAATAGGGGTATTCAGCTCCGTAGAGGTGGGAAAAGCTGGTCAAAACCTGTGTCGCCTAGAAACCTCAATCGTTTCGTGTAAAAAAATTTTCTGATCAAACTTTACTAAAACTCCGATCGTTTATACTATATATACTGGTATATTTATATACCCATTTATAGGAGAATGTATGGCTAATAAAACAGCTACTCAAAAGTCAATGCTAAGCAGTGCTAAGACTCAAACTGAAACTGCTACAACAACGCCGAAAATTAAATTCGGTAAGTATAGCCCAGACGCTAAATTAAAAGCGACTGGGAAACGAGTAACAGCCGAGCACAACAATGAGCGTGTAAAAGCTGTCAATGGTAAAACAATCAAAGAAGCTCTAGCTACTGGGTTGTATACTATGAGCGGTATCAGATATGACATTGAAAAAGTCAAAACTCTTGAGATCGCTTAGTTTTGCTCAATGTAGGGTGGGGTTAAGTTTTACCCCACTTTACTTTACTTTGTTTTTGATCAGTTTTAAATTTAATTACTTAAATAAATACCTTAGGAGGTAGTATGAAAGAAGAAAATAATGGCTTACGAGCTATACTGATTGACCCTTTTAAAGAAAAGGTTCGTGTTGCGTACCCTGTCAGAGACGATTATATGGCGGAGTTAAAAAAGTGGATGGAAATATCTTGTATTGATATAGTCACCCTTGATAAAAATAATATGCTAGTCGTTGATGATGACGGTTTGCTTAGAAACCCTAACCGATATTTTCATTGGGCTCCGACTAACTATAATTTTGCTGGTAAGGCAGTAATATTAGGTTATGACGAAGCAGGTGAAACAGTTGACTGTACTTATGTTGCTAGTGTAGTGGAAGACCAGCTAGTTAAGTGGATTCCAGAAGGCTATAGGGAAGAACCCTTCATGCAGTTTATACCTATATCATGACACAGTATAAGGATATAGTCCAAAAACGTAACGAAGAGTTAGTACAGGAACGTGATATGAGTTCCGTTACAGGTATAACTCGTGTAATTAATAAAGCGAAAAACATTGATTACACTACAACTTACTATAAGAGTGGCAAACAAGTGCGTTCTTATAAGGATAAACGAAAAAAAGATGAGGTTATACAGGAGGCTTTTATAAGTTGACGTGTCTTTTACCTCCTTTATACTGAGCGTCAACGTGGTGAGATTTTTTAGTTTGCAAGAGTTTTGTCACTCACCTAAATCAACAAAGACTCTTTTAATTGAGCAAGGGTTTTGTATTATTGTCCCTTCATAGCAAGTTTGGCTCACTTGTGCTCAGAAACGAGCCTTATATTTTAACAACATAGGAGTATATAATGGCTAGAGATTTAAATTCACTAGAAGAATTAATAGTAATATGGGCTAGGCAACGTGGACTTTTGACCGCTGACGTTCAGCCTGAAAAACAAATGCTTAAACTAGTTGAAGAAGTAGGTGAACTTGCTAAGGGTGTAGCGTACCGAGACAAGTGGTCTACCTCTGACGGTATAGGTGATGTATTTGTGTGTTTAGTGGTGTTAGCTGAGCAGTTAGATTTAAAAGTAACAGAGTGTATTGACCAAGCCTACGATGAAATCAAAAACCGTAAGGGAGTACTTGAAGATGGGCTGTTTAAAAAGAATAGTGATGTACCTGAACTACCTTAACCATCGTATTGATCACGTTTACTATATATGTAGTTAAATAAATATTTGGAGAATATTATGTACAATAAACTAAGCCCTAAACAAGAAGCAGAAAATGCGTATAAGTATGGTGTTAGAGATGCCACTGAAGGTAGGGAGCGTAAAAATGCTTCCGACTTTTATGGACCGTATGCCGATGACTACCTTAGTGGTTATCAGTCAGTTGTTAATAGTCAAAAGAAAACTAAAGGAAAAAACTTAGACCACCTTTCTGCGTGGTTTGACTTTGGAGGTAAAAAATGAGTAGACTTAAAGATTTAATGTTAGACGTTCAGTCTGATTTAGAAGCTATACTTTCTGATAAACCTCACTTAACTAAAAGTCAAGCTGTCGCTACTGTTTCTGTCATGCGTGAGTTAGCTAAACGTGAGTTTGTAGATACCGAGTTTATTACACAAGTGTATGACCTTACGATGTCGGGTGGTCATACGGATCTTTACTAAAATCTTTTTACTGAACTTACTTAACCATCATATACATCAAAGCTATATTAAAAGCTACTTAACTAACCAATTAATTATAGGAGGATGTTATGGTAAGTAGTGTAACTAAACAAATCGAGAATAATTTATTTATGACTCGTAAAGAAGACGGTATTTATTTTCATACTGCTCAGGCACTTAAATATAGTAGAAATGGTGCTCATTTTTACGACGGTGCTTATGTCACTAGGCTTAATTCTAAGCACGTAATAAACGAACGGGATTATACTCCAGAGTTACTGGAAGAATTTGAGAATGCCCCTACGTTATTTCAATATAAAATGGATCGCTAGTGGTTGAGTGTAAAAACTGTGGTGAACTTAATATTAGTCGGGAGCGTTATGCTCTCGGCTATTTTACTTGTTTAACCTGTGGTGAAAAAGAGGCTCAAACACTCGCTAATACTCGTAAACAGCAAGTGGCTCCTGTGTACAATAAAGGAGCTTATCAATACATTACGGAAAATGATCTTGAAACTATCGGTAGGTAATTTTACTAGGGCTAGGGCTATGATGCCTAAAATAGGACGTTATAGGACGCGTTTTAAGGCTATGATTTACTTAGGGCTACCTACCCCCTACCCCTATACATCAAACGGTCTAACGGCTTTAAAATAATTTATGATATTACTTAACTATCACATAGATCGTAGTTATTATAAACCTATAGTAAATAAGGAGTAAAACTATGAATAGAAAAAGTCTAAGAAAAGGTGTTACTTATATTTCCTATGATACGTGTGAAGACTTCGTTAAAGGTATGAGTATTGATACCGATATTGAAGTTACCGTTGATAACTGGCGTGAAGACCTAAAAGCTCATCAAGTCAATACTGACGCGGAAGTAGAGTTAAGCACAGGTGGGTTAGTTATATATAGCTGTTCCCATGGTGAGTTTAACTACGTCATCCACCACTACTTAACTTATGTAGACGGTAAACATGGCGACTTATTTGACGTATTTACGGAATATGATAACTCAAGTTTATGGGTGGATACCGTTGTTGACGGTATGTTTGAATTAGTAGTCAAATGACTAGTCTCTTTCCCCTCCATACTAACGAGGCTAGTTATGAAAGTAGATAACAAACCAATTTGATGGTAGCAACTACTTTCTTAAGAGCAAGGGGTTTATTAGTACCTCTATATTAGCAAGCGTGGTTCACTTGTGCTCGCAAACGAACCACTTAAATTTCAGGAGAAAAAATGTATAACGTCGGCATATTAGGTTTTGGTTTTGTGGGGCAGGCAGTGGCAAATGCTTTTCACCCCTATAAGAATAGAGTTTGGACCGTGGACCCCATACTAGGCAACGACATTAGCCTACTCTATGATCAAAACCGTACACCTGACAAACTTATTGATTTCGTATTCGTATGTGTGCCCACTCCTTCGCTTGACTCTGGTGAAATAGACGCACGTATCGTACAAAAATGTACAGACGATATACTGCGTAATACGGATGCCACGGTTATTATTAAATCCACCGTGACTCCTGGTCTAATACCTACTGCTTCTAGAGTGGTTTATAACCCTGAGTTCTTAACGGAAGCTAACGCTGAGGAAGATTTTATTAACGCTGAGTATCATATACTGGGCGGAGAACCTGCAGCGTGTAATCTAGTAATGAAGCTCTACCGTGAGCAGTCAAACTTACGACATAAAGACTTTGTCGTTATGACTAAACAAGAAGCGAGCCTAGTTAAATACGCAACAAATGCTTTTCTAGCGACCAAAGTTACCTTCTTTAATCAACTGTATGACTTAGCTAACCAGTGCGGAGCCGACTATCAAATCATAGTAGATACCGTCACTAACGATAAGCGTATCGGTGAGGGTCATACTAAGGTAGGTGACGGTGGGCGTAAAAGAGGGTACGGTGGTGCGTGTCTTCCTAAGGACGTGAATGCTTTGTTTCATTTTAGTAAGAAAAAGTTCAGTTTACTAAAGTTCGTGGACCGTATCAATAATAAGTACCGACGGTTGTACGCTCTTGACGAAAGAGAGCGTGGTAATAATATTAAGTATCATACCTGAACTAGCTTAACCATCATAAGCATCACGGTTACTATATATTTAATAGTTAAATATAAACAAGGAGGAACTAACTATGAAAGTAATTAATAATTTTGACGAATGGGTTGAGTATTACCCAGCTGTGGAATCTGAAATACCCGAAGGTGTTAATGTACAAATAATGTTTGACCACCCTAGTGAACTTAAAACTAGTGAAGGTCTTTATACTACTTTTATGTACGACGAAGAGAATACTTACTTTGAAA
>Ga0196901_1000126_pt1 | contig 39634 bp, 77 predicted proteins | sample CB_VirMetaG_FD_169099 | JGI IMG/M metagenome (GOLD analysis project Ga0196901, IMG submission 169099) | Freshwater to marine saline gradient viral communities from Chesapeake Bay - CB_1504_1 Viral MetaG (v3) (version 3) | ecosystem: Environmental > Aquatic > Marine > Coastal | place: USA... | reverse complement strand
TTTTCAGACAAGTTTTGATGTTTACAAATTAAATTCCATTTAACACGATCTTTATGTCGTTCAATAAACGGTTCGCTTAACTTTTGATTACTGGAAATCCATGACCAAAATACTCGATCTTTATACCGTTCTATAAATGGTTCGGATAAGGTTTGAAATAGTGAAGTTAATTCCCAATTAACACGATCTTTATATTGTTCAATAAATGATTCGGATAAAGTTTGAAATTGTGAAATCCAATACCAAGAAACTTGGTCTTTGTGTTGTTCGATAAATGGTTCAGATAAAGATTGATGTTCGGATATTAACTTCCACTCGACTTGATCTGTATGCTGTTCGATAAATGATTCTGAAAGAGTTTGATATATTGAAATCATAATCCAATCAACACGGTCTTTATGTCGTTCTATAAATGATTCACTTAATGTTTGCTTTCGTGAAATCCAACTCCAATCAACACGGTCTTGATGTTGTTCAATAAATGGTTCACTTAATGTTTGAAATATTGAAATTAATTCCCAATCAACACGATCATGATGGCGTTCGATTAATGATTCACTTAACTTTTGATTTTGTGAAATCAACCTCCAATTGACATAATCTTGGTATGCACTAATTTGATTTTCGGTTAATGGTTGACAGGAGTATTTGTTCCAATCGATTAACTTGTGTATCGACTCATACATTGCTTTTTTCCTGTTTGAAAAAAAATATATTATATGTGATTACTGTGCGGTTGTCAACTGATATTTTTGTTTGAAATTTTCAGACAAGTTTTGATTCTTTGAAATCCAGTACCAATCTACTAGATTAAAATGCCGTTCTATAAATGATTCGGATAAAGTTTGATATTTAGAAATTACATTCCATTTAACACGATCATGATAGTGTTCGATAAACACTTCACTTAAAGTTTGAGATATTGAAATCATAATCCAATCAACACGGTCTTTATGTCGTTCTATAAATGATTCACTTAATGTTTGCTTTCGTGAAATCCAACTCCAATCAACACGGTCTTGATGTTGTTCGATAAATGATTCGGATAAAGTTTGATATTGCGAAATTAATTCCCAATCAACATATTCACTATAACATTCAATTTGATGTTCGGTTAATGGTTGTTTGGAAAATTCTTGCCAATCGATTAATTTATGAATCGACTCATACATTTTTATTTTCCTGTTTGAAAAATTATAGTATATGTGATTACTGTGCGGTTGTCAAGTGATATTTTTGTTTAAAGTTTTCAGATAAGTTTTGATGTTTTAAAATCCATGGCCAGTCTACTTGATCTTTATACCGTTCTATAAATGATTCACTTAAAGTTTGATTTCTCGAAATCCGATCCCAATTAACTAAATTTTGATGTCGTACGATAAATGATTCACTTAACTTTTGATCACTTGAAATCCATAGCCAGACTACTCGATGTTTATACCGTTCTATAAATGGTTCGGATAAGGTTTGTTTTTGTGAAATCCAATACCAATCTACTCGATCTGTATGCTGTTCAATAAATGATTCAGAAAGTCGTTGCTTTATACAAATCCAATTCCAGTTAACACACGCTTTATACCGTTCAATAAATGGTTCGGATAAGGTTTGTTTTTGTGAAATCCAATACCAATCTACTCGATCGTTATACCGTTCTATAAATGATTCGGATAAGGTTTGATATCGTGAAATCAAATACCAATCTACTCGATCGTTATACCGTTCTATAAATGATTCGGATAAGGTTTGATATCGTGAAATCAATCTCCAATTAACATAATCTTGATAACATTCAATTTGATGTTCGGTTAATGGTTGTTTGGAAAATTCTTGCCAATCGATTAATTTATGAATCGACTCATACATTGCTTTTTTCCTATTTTGAAAAATTATAGTATATGTGATTACTGTGCGGTTGTCAACTGATATTTTTGTTTAAAGTTTTCAGATAAGTTTTGATGTTTTAAAATCCATGGCCAGTCTACTTGATCTCGATGTCGTTCGATAAATGGTTCACTTAAAGTTTGATTTCTCGAAATCCAATCCCAATTAACTAAATTTTGATGTCGTACGATAAATGATTCACTTAACTTTTGATATATTGATATCAAACACCAATTAACTTGATCTTGATGTCGTTCAATAAATGGTTCGGATAAGGTTTGATATTGAGAAATCCAAACCCAATTAATTTGAGAGTGATGTTGTTCAATAAATGATTCGGATAAGGTTTGATATATTGAAATCAATCTCCAATCAACATATTCACTATAACATTCGATTTGATGTTCAGACAATGGTTGTTTGGAAAATTCTTTCCAATCAATTAACTTATGAATCGAATCATTCATTTCTATTTTCCATTACCTGAAAAATCACATGGGTAACCAACGTACTGTGCATATCTACCGTACTGTGCAACTTCTGCCTGAAGTTTTTGTTTAAAGTTTTCACTTAACTTTTGATATCGAAAAATCTTAACCCAATAAACTTGATCTCGATGTCGTTCAATAAATAACTCACTTAACTTTTGATATTGACAAATCCAAAACCAGTCAAGTTTATCTTGAAATTGTTCAATAAATGATTCACTTAATGTTATTGTGTTCCTTCTGGAAATCCAATACCAAGCAACTCGATTACTGTGATTTAATATAAACGGTTCGCTTAACTCTTGATGTTGGGAAATAAGAATCCAATCTACTTGGTCTTTATGTTTTTCAATAAATGATTCAGATAATTTTTGATGTTTGGATATTAACTTCCAATCAACATATTCACTATAACATTCAATTTGATGTTCAGACAATGGTTGACGGGAAAATTCTTTCCAATCAACTAACTTATAAATCGAATTATACATTAATTTTTCCCTATATGAAAAATATATTGTACTAGCACACAATATAAAACCTGCGTTTAAACGCTTAAATTTCCGTTTTAAGCACTATTTAATTAATAGCTATGTGCTAGTATTGCTTAATGTTAACTAATGCTTAAAACGTAAATTTTTAGTTATGATCGTGTATAAAGGTTTGAAATCGTTCAATAAATGATTCAGAAAGTCGTTGCTTTATACAAATCCAATTCCAGTTAACACACGCTTTATACCGTTCAATAAATGGTTCGGATAAGGTTTGATATCGTGAAATCAATCTCCAATCAACTTGATGTTGATGTTGTTCAATAAATGGTTCACTTAAAGTTTGATATTGTGAAATCGCGTGCCAATCAACACTGTCTTTATGTCGTTTGATAAATGGTTCACTTAATGTTTGATATTGAGAAATAGATTCCCAATGTACACGATTTTTATGTCGTTCTATAAATGATTCACTTAATGTTTGATTTCTTGAAATTAAATACCAATTAAGATAATCTTTATAACATTCAATTTGATCTTCAGTTAATGGTTGACGGGAATATTCGTTCCAATCAATTAATTGGTGAATTGAATCATACATTGGAGTATTTCTAACTTTAGTAGTTCACTAAATTAAGATTAATTTCTGTACCGTGCCTATACAAATATCGTGCTATTTGATCATTATAAGTAACTGGATAGGTAGATGTTCCCCGATCATTAAAAACTTCGTCTTTTTTGTCTATGCGACCGGCTAATCGATAACCGTATCTAAATGTATGATGGTAGTTTTGAGCTAATGCAGGATCTTCATAAGTGAATCCTCCACTGTTTTTCATCCAGTTTAATAATGCTCGTTCGCTGGTAAACTTTTTAATCTGTGTGCGAGGATCTCTTAAATCCGTTGATTTTTCGACACCGTATAACATATGTACCTCATTGATAAGTGGTTAAAGTGGACGGGATAACTCCCGTCCATAATGTTAACTAAACCAACCAATTAAAAATGTAATAGTCGATATAATTATAAACCATAATAGCTGTTCTATAAAAAATCGTTGTTTTTCCACTTGTTCACCTTTTGTTGTACATGGACAACTATTTATTTAAAACTGAAGGTTGGAACATCCATGTTCCTGTGTAACAATTAGCCTGGAACTTTATCCCAATTATTTTTAGTATAAGTTCGTGCTAACTGTTTAGACATTTCCAACTCTTTAACCGCAAACTCTACAACATTTGCCATGTTCCCATGTTGCTCTTTTACTTGTTTAATTGCTTCGCGAACTGATTCTGCTTTAGTTTTATGTGCAGTAACATCAACTTCTACAATTACATCGGAAATTGCAGTCTCTTTAGCTTTAGAATGCTGTGTAACTTCTTCATTACCGTAGTCACCTTCGTGGCTAACAGTTGTAGTTGCTGGTTCCGCTGGCTCGTCTACTAAAGATTCTTCACCTTTTAATACTCTAATGAAAGCTGCTGCTTCCTCGCGATCAGCAAAGAAATTTAATTCTTCACCTGTTTCGTCGTTTACTACTGCAAACAATTCGGTTTCTTCGTTGTGTTTTACTGAATACATAATAATTGCCCTTAATTAAAATGAAAAAATAAATGTGTTTAATTGCAAACACAAACATATTATAAATGATACATTTGCGATTGTCAACTGGTTTTTTTAAAAATTATAATTTAATTTTATAGAGGTTTAAATGATCAATTAACGAAGTTAGCTCTTTCTCTGCGGCAAATTGATCTGCTAATATGTCTTTGCATTTGATCAACTCATTAACCATAATAGTTAACAAGCTGGTGTCGTTTTTGTGTTTAGCGTATTGAGCTATTCCAAGAGTATTGTCAACAAGTTCATTAAGCAACTCAATTGATATTAAAGTTTTGGTTTTCATAAACAGTCAATGTAAGGTTTAGCAACTGACAATTCAACAACATCATATGAAACCGTTTGCAATCGTTGCCATAATGCTGTTACTTGAGCAATGAACTCGTCAGCTTCGTGCGATTGAAGAAATATATCGGTTTCGTTTGTGTCTTTATTAATTATAGCTACTGAAGGAATAGAAAAGTTAGTATCTATTGTATGAGTTTGGCTTACATATTGTGCCTGCTCATTAATAATATCATGCTCTTTCATTTATTAAATACTCCTGCACTTTGGTATATGAACCGTATGAATTAATAGGCAGTTGATTTCGAACATACTTAACAATCGCAAACAACTGTTCGGCACATTCTGAATCTGCGTAATCGCAAGCTGTGAGAATATCATTTGCTAATACACAGGTTACAAATTGTCCAGGATTCAATCGATGATTAATATATCGATCAAGTATTCCTTTAATGTGATCTGGAACTTTTTCAGTGTCTAACATATTTTTTTCTCCATTTAAAAAAAATATATTGTAATTGAGTATTACAATTTTGTCAAGTTAAAAATTAACATATTAATTGTCCTGTTTAATGCGATTTAATTCAGATTTTAAATACTCTGTATATCGCTTAACTGCCCAGTCAACTGCTTTCTGCTCGTTAACAAATCCTTTTGAATGTGAGTTGTCAAATAATACACCAAAGTCAACATACCAATACTGTGGTTTAGTTTCATAATGTTTATTATTATGTTTGAACCAGTAGTTATCTTGACCTTTAGAAATAATGCACGGCAACTCAATAGTTACTTGTAGATGTTTTCTGTTACGCGGATAGTGAGGCAAATAATCAATTGAATAACTTAGTTTAGATTTTTTAATAGCGTGAAATCTTTCTTTAAACGATTGCGATTGCATATGTTGAGTACTAAGCCAATCCCATTCTATAGTTTGTATATACTTTTCAATAAAAGAAGTAGATATAGATTGGCAAAAGCATACTCTTGGCCAATATACCAAATACCGATGCTTTTCTATGAATGGTTCACTTAATGTTTGATATTCAGAAACCATCTCCCAATCTACAAGATCTTTATACTTTTCAATAAACTGTTCACTTAACTTTTGAAATATACAAATCGACGGCCAATGCACACGATTTTTATGTTGTTCGATAAATGATTCAGATAAAGATTGATATCGTGAAATTATATCCCATTTAACATAATCCTGATAACAGTTAATTTGATGTTCAGTTAATGGTTTTTTAGAAAATTCTTTCCAGTTAATTAATTTGTGAATAGACTCATACATATAGTTTTCCTTTAAACAGCGGGGCCTTAGTAGTTAATCGCATTCGTCGTAGCCGTTTACATAGTTTTCGATAAACGACTTAGAAATTTTTTGATTTTCGGAAAGCCAGTACCAATTAACTTGGTCTGTGTATTGTTTGATAAATGATTCACTTAATGCTTGGTATTGACAAATTGAAGTCCAATTAACACAGTCTTTATGTTGAGCGATAAATGATTCACTTAATGCTTGGTATTGACAAATTAATAACCAATCTACTTGATCCTGATGTCGTTCAATAAATGATTCACTTAATGTTTGATACATGGAAATCAACGACCAAATAACACGATCCTGATGGCGTTCGATAAATGATTCACTTAATGTTTGGTATCGAGAAATTATATCCCATTTAACATAATCTTGGTATGCACTAATTTGATCTTCAGTTAATGGTTGTTGGGAAAATTCTTGCCAGTCGATTAACTTATACATTGAATCATACATTACTTTTTTCCTGTTTGAAAAAAAAATATATTATATGTGATTACTGTGCGGTTGTCAACTATTTTTTTTGTTTGGAAAACTTTTTCACAGTCTTCGTTTGCGGGTAAAATGACTTTTGTACTTGTGTTTAAATGAGGTTGATAACTGTTGATATTTTATAATATGATACCAATATACATAACCTAAATGTTGTTCAATAAATGATTCGGATAAAGTTTGATGTTTTGAAATCCAAAACCAATCAACACAATCTCGATGTTGTTCTATAAATGGTTCGCTTAAAGTTTGATATTGAGAAATTGCACTCCATTGAACCTTATTTCGATGTTGTTCTATAAATGGTTCGCTTAAAGTTTGATATTCGCTAACTAAATCCCAGCAAACATACTCGCTATGTTCTGCAATAAACGATTGACTTAATTTTTGAAATATACAAATTATCTGCCAATCTACATAATCACGATACGCATGTATTTGCTGTTCAGTTAATGGTTGGCTGGAATAATTACCCCACTCAATTAATTGAGTTAATGAACTGTTCATAGAAAAATTCCGTTAACTTTAAAATTTCCGTTTTAAGCACTATTTAATTAATAGCTATGTGCTAGTATTGCTTAATGTTAACTAATGCTTAAAACGTAAATTTAAGCGTTTAACCGCAGGTTTTGTATTGTATGTTAGTACATTGTAAACTAAAAAAGGGAGGTTGTATTATATACAATCTCCCTTACTAGGTTTTCAAGGGCAAGAGTACCTAGCAGACTCTTTTATTTTGATAATAACTTACGAGTTTTAATTTCATGCAAAATACATTTTAATCTAAACCCGTCTGGAGTATGTGATAATTCTTCTACTAATTTATGATTATACAAATTGTATAATAATATCTCATCTTTTGTATTTTTAACTTGCTGACGAATTGTTTTTGGAGAAATTGACCTCGAAGACCACCCATCAATCCATCGTACTAAACATTTCATGTATTACTTCTCCTTATATCTGTATCTTATTTACACGGTGTCCCAATTGTTTCTAGTATATTCACGAGCTAAATGACGAGTCATTTTTAATTCAGTTATTGCAAACTCAATAACTGAGTTCATTGAACCATGTTGATCTTTAACTTGCTTTATAATAGCACGGACAGCATCTGCTTTTTTTTCATAGTCAGATGCTTTAACTGTAATTGTAACCGGTACACTTATAACTTTTTCTTTTTTATTAGATCGCGCTGATCGATATCCATATGTACCTTTAACATGAACCGTATTTGTTAAAGGTATTCCATTAGAATCTTCACGCTTTAACTCTCGTATGTAAGAAGCTGCTTCCTTGCGCTCTATAAAAAACTTTAATTCTTGATTTGAATCAGAATCAACTACTGAAAATAATTCTGTTTCTTGATTAAATTTAATCGAATACATTATAGCTCCTTCTTACTTAATGGATTTACTCGTTAACTTCAGTTATATCCCATTCGTCAGGGTCTAATGTATAAGCATACTTAGGTTCATCGATATACTCTCCAGACTCATAATAGCCTTCTTCAAGTAAGTAATTAGCTTTATCAATTGCTTCTTCAATCGAAGCAGCATCTACTTCAACTAATACAGAGTGAACTTCATATGCTTTTACTTTAAATTGTTTGGTTACTGTATCTGATTTCATAATATTGCCCTTTATTTAAATTGAACTCAAATGTTAGGTGTTTACTTATGCAATATAGATAAACACCTAGTTTACTTATTTGAAAAATTCTACAATCTTATCATATAACCACATGGATCCAAAAAACGCAACCGCATAATATATTTGCCCTAACGAAAATAAGGTTGAATAAATTAAATGTTGTGTAATTGTAACCTCAGATCTACAAGCATAGCAAACTGTAGCATGAATTGGTTTATCTACATTACAATACGGACATAACATAAAGCCTCCTTATAAGCTCGATGGATCAATTAATTTTAATTCGTAAAACAAACTGTTAGCTGTATCAATTTCAGAATCTGGAATTGTATATTCTTCACCTGACTCTTCACCTTCACCGTATAGTATGTTATCGTCAACATAATTAACTCGAATAGCTTCGCTATCCATTGGAACATATATACAACATCTCTCTAATATTTTTTTAAGTAGTTGTTGCTCAGTAAGATGTTCGTTGTCTGATACCGTTTCTAATTTTTGAAATATGGAATCAATTTCTGATACCGATTGTTCAGATGGTATTTTTTCTAAAAAGTACAAAATGGTACTAATTTCTTGATCTGTTAATGACACTGTATATTCTTTAGTCATACTGTTTGCCCTTTGTTGTTGTTAACTAAAAATATATTATATGTGATTTTAAACTGATTGTCAACTTTTTTAATAACTTTTAATTGTAATCGTTATATGCTACCCTACTAAATGCTTGTCTTTTTTCCACTCGAATACAATTTGTTTTAATAATTTAACTAATGATGATCCGGTATACATATACATCCCATGAAAGCAAACCCATACCGAATCTTTAGAAATTACATTAGGAGGCTCTTTAAATAGTTTCATAATTAGCAATAGTTAGGGTTAAATCCACAATTATAAGCTCGACGTTTTGCTTGCTCTAACTCATAGCGTTGTCGTTCGAGTCTTCCACGTTCGTACTCTAATGCAACACTATCAGATGTTGGATACTGTTGTACTACAGTAGTAGATGATCTATTCATTATAGCTAATGTCGTTCCTAGTACAACCCCACCGACAGCATACCAAATGTTATTATTATGTGTATGATGGTTATCATGCCGATGCCTACGATTATCCACGCGATGATAGTGGCTATTATGCGACTGGTAACTATTCCGATGGGAATAACTACTGCTATTAGCCCAAGAATTATGAGAATTGTTATAATGTCTATCAGCATATACAGGTACCGTTAACGATGTTAATAATATTAATGCAGTGGTTTTCATGTTAATCTCCTTTTTCAATTAACTGTATATATAATAACACACTGTTATTAGGTTGTCAAGCGGCCCATTTGGATAATTTTACAGTTACTGTTTTGTCGCTTGTTGGAATTGGTAATCTAATCCAACCATAATTATCAGTCCAATTAGATACTTGAACTCCATACATATACGCACCTGTGTCTCGTTGCTCTAATGCCGAACCGTAAAACATCTGGCAAAGTTCTACATACGCTAGTTCATCACGAACTTCAATTGTTTGGTCTTTTACTTCAAAGATATGTAACATATTTGTTTCCTCTAAAAAAGACATCCTTGTCTACTGATTATTATTTTAACAATGTAATTGTTGCCGTATCTTTCCAACTATCTGGAAATGCTTTAGCTAATTCGGCAGTTTTAACAACAGTTCGTAATGATAATTCTCGAACTCTATTTCTATTATCATCAATAAATTCGAGTATTTCATTATTAATTTCATCACCTAATCGAAATTCATCTAACATACCATCTTTCATTACTTGTTTGATACGCAACATTTTTTCACGTTCAGATGCAATATTTAAATCTATGTAATGGCATCTCGATTCTAATGCTTCAATATGATCTTTTAACTTTTTAGATTTAACATGATCGAACTTAATGTTTGTGATGAATATAACTGATCCTTTAAAATTAAAAGAATCAGGAATGCCTTCTTTTCGTAACAATCTAGAATCTGTATTCCAACATATACGTCTTGATTTTTTGGAATCTAATGCTGCTTTTAATATGTTTAATGATAACACATCGTCGAATACCGAGTCGCAGTCATCAAATACTATTACATTATCTAATCCTGAAAAATTATATAACTTACAATACAATCCCAACGAACTTAATGCTCCTTTAACAATGTCGTATTTCTTAAACTTATTAGAACCTGCAAGGTCTGCTAGTATATCATATTTACTTAACACACTTTCAACTCCATGTGATTTACCAACACCTGGAGGTCCACTAACAATTAATGCTTTAATATGGCCTTTTTTAGCCGCACTTGTTAAATTCTCTAATGTTTTAAATGTCGCACGATGCCGTTCGATAATTTCTTCATCAGTTTCTTGAGTATTACTGGAATTTTGATTAGGTACTATCATATAATCGCTCTCTGAATTAAGTTTAATTTTAATATTTCGATTGGGGAAGCCTGGTACATTACTAGCGTCTACTGTTACATAACCTCCACGTGTACCAATGTCAAACGGTTTAACTAATGGAAAAACTGCACCTGAAACATCTGTTTCAATTCCCTGAAGCCTATACGTTCCATTTAGTATTTGTATAGTGATCATAATTTAATGCCCTTATTTAATTAAATTAAGTTAATATTATAAAATACAAAATGTTGGTTGTCAACTATTTTTTTCCTTTAAAATTTCTATTTTAAGCACTGATCTTTAAAGTGTGCTAGTATGCTATTGCTACCATTTTTTTAATGCTTAAAATGGAAATAAACGCTATTTAAAACATGGTTCAAATAGCGTTTATAAGTTAATATATTAGCTAACAGTATATTTTACAGTTAATCCAAACGGTGCTTCGACATCGTTTTTACTATGATTAATGAAGATAGTATCGCAATAGTTAGGGTCGCCGAAATCGTTGTTCCATGTTTCCATATCAGTAAACATGATGAACTTTTTCGGCTCAATGTCGTTACGTTTCATATAATCCCAATTAACTCTAAAGTTTGTACCACCACCGCCTGCAATAGCATACGATAAAATGTCATCGTCCTCTTTAGTAAAAGTTTGTTCATTATATATAGACGTATCAAAACACCACAGCCTGACATTAAATGTACTATACTCGTCCATTAAGCCTTTGATTTCACTTAAAAAGTCGCGTAACTGTTCATCTATAATTGAACCGGAAGTATCAATTGCAATACATACATCAACTTTATCGTCAACAATCATACCGGGAAGTATAATACCCGATTGATACCCGCGTCTTGAAGGCCGTTGAAACGTATAATCTGACTTAATTATACTTTTAATTTGTTGTTTCAATAAATCTCTCCAGCTAATAGATGGAGAAACTAACTCTTTAACTAATCGTTGTATTTCTGCTGGAACATTACCAGCCGTTGATCCAGCTGATGCAATTAATGATTCTCTAAACTCATCTTTAATTTTAGCAAGATCCTCTGCTGAACGGACTGGACGTCCGGGATTGTTTGGATCGGGCTTATCCCATTCAATATGTTCATCTAATAACTCTCCTAGCTGATCTAAGTAAGCCTGATATTCTGGATCGTTTTGCATTTCTTCAAAAAGCAAATCATATACTTCTTCCGAACTCATATCCTTATATTTTTCATCATAGTATGCGTTAACAAATGATGGCATTTTGCCAATCTTGTCGCGAACAAGTATATAATTGTTAACATAGTCACCGGCAACATTATATAACTGATGCAAGCGATCGCCTCTACGGGAAAAGTGATCAAATGCACAATGCAATATTTCATGTGCAATTACAAATTGCATCTCAGGGATTGACATTTTATGAAAAAACTGAGTATTAAAATACAGCGTTCGACCATCAACTGCGGCTGTAGGACACCAATCGTCTGCTGGAGAAATTTGCAGTCGTGTTGCAAGTTCACCCCAAAATGAATGTTTAATTAGTAAACCTACGCGAGATGTAATAATATTTTCAATAACTTGCGTTCGAAGAGGTTTAAGTTGTTCTTCTGTAAGATCTTCTGGAGCCCAGGATTTCTTCGAAGCTACACTGGTATTTGTTTTAATATTAGCCATAGTTTTTCCTTTATTAAAAATAATATTATATACGATACATACGTGATTGTCAACTGATATTTTTACATACCAGTTGACAATTTTATGAGCTATTACGCTACTGTAGAGGATATAATATACTTACCAAAGCGTTCGTGAAACTCGTCGAATGACTCAATTTCGTCGGGCTCAATTGGTAATTGATATTGTGTAATTGCTAACTTAACACCCATGACTACAAGTTCTGTGTCAAAGTTATCCATTGCAAATCTTAAAAAGTTGTTGAACTTTTGAGAAAATTTTGAATCTCCTTTAGAATAAATTTCTTGCAATTCGTAACACAGTGAAGTAGTAAATGAATACATTGCAGAAATTTCGCATCGTTCATCTAATTCCTTAACTTTTCCAGATAAAATATCTTCCGGCTTTGGCAATTTACTTGCCATTTTACGATGTGATCCAAACTTTAATGCTAAACCTTCACCTATTGTACCTGAAACAATGTCTAACATTTGACTTTCAGGAAGCTCGTCATCTAACAATTCGCTAACAAATGCCCAGCTACGCGGAGTAGCAAATGCTTTGCTAGGTGACAGTGGATCAAAGTTATACAAGTCACGTTTGCTAAAGTGTAAAAATCCAACTACATCTTTATGAACTTTATGTTTAACTGCCCAACTGTACCAGTCTTCAAAATTAACTTCTAAATCCATGTGTACAAAACGATTAGCAAGTGGTGCTGGCATTTTATATGTTACACCTTTATCACTGTCTCGGTTACCTGCGGCAATAATGTAAACATTGTCCGGTAATACATAAGTTCCTACACGTCTATTTAATATTAATTGATATGCAGCCGCTTGTACTGCTGGGTTAGCGGAATTTAACTCATCCAAAAATAATATAATCTTTTCATGCTGGCTTGCAAGTGTTTCGTCTGGTAATTCTGCAGGCTGAGCCCATTCCATTTTACTTGTTATCGTATTGAAATATGGAATACCTTTAATGTCTGTTGGATCCCATAATGACAATCGAACGTCAATAACGTGTGCATTAAGCTCAACACCTATTTGATGAACAATGTCCGACTTACCAATGCCCGGAGGCCCCCACATAAATACAGGTCGTTTTTTACTAATAATGTGTTTAATTTCCGTTTTAGCAGTCTTTGGTCCAACTGCGCGTGTAACAATATTACTCATAATGTTTGCCCTTTATGTAGTGTGATTGGAAAATGTTTAATTAAGTATATAACTAAACAGGAAAACATATTATATTTGACGTTGTAACTGATTGTCAATTGTTTTTTTAACTATTTAATTAAGTATATAACTAAACAGGAAAACATATTGTATTTGATGCTATAACTGAGTGTCAACTATTTTTTCATGTAAATTGAAAAATTCAAGTTATTAATTAGCAGTTGACAAGTCTTTGTGTAATCGGTCGTTATGCTTTTTGATAAATGCGGCGCTTAATGGTTGATATAATTCAACACAGTTCCAATCAATAAAATCCTCAAATCGTTCTATAAATGATTCTGATAATTTTTGATGACTAGTAATCCAGTCCCAATGCACCCGATCAGAAAATCGATCGATAAATGGTTCTGTTAACTCTTGCTTCATTGAAACCCATTCCCAATCTAATTGGTCTTTATACTTTTCAATAAATGATTCAGATAGTGCTTGATAAACAGATACTAACTCCCAATCTATTTGGTTAAAGTGTTTTTCAATAAACGGTTCGGACAGTGTTTGATATTCTATAACTAAATCCCAATTAACTTGATGTTCAAACTTTTCTATAAATGATTCACTTAAAGTTTGGTATATCGATATGTTTTCCCAGTCTACTCGATCATTATATCGAGCTATTAAATCTTCGGATAACTTTTGATGTCTAGAAATTAATGTCCAATTAAGATAATCTTTATATGTTTCAATTTGATGTTCGGTTAATGGTTGTTCAGAAAATGTATTCCAATCAACTAATCGTTTTAATGATTCATTCATGTTATTTTCCCATAATTGAAAAAATATATTGTACGCAAGTATTATGTGGTTGTCAAACGATATTTTGTTTAAAGTGTTTAATATTTCGACATTAAAGATCGAGTAACTTGATCTTGATATTGTTCAATAAATAATTCACTTAATGTTTGATATTTTGAGATTAATCTCCAATCAACATAATCTTTATAATATTCATATTGTTAACCTACTAACTTTCATTTAGTGAGTGCGTAGTCTTTTCTGTTATTAACTGTTTAAGTGTTTTCGGTTGCGAACCACCTAATCCTTGCAGTTCTTGTCCAATAGACCAAGAATTTAAAACTTCCCAAATAGCAAGAATTTCATCAAATTCATCATCAGATAATGAGTGAAATAACGACTTGGCTTTTTTTAGAATTTTTCCTGTATATCTACCTGGAGTTCTAATGTCTTTTTTTGTTACTTTAGTAGTCAAATTAATTGATAGCATCAAGCAAACATTTAATGCCATTGTTTCGTTAAACTCTAACGCAACTTGTTGATAGACTTTGTGTATGTGATACATAGCAACACCTTAATTTACGCACTGTAGTTCAACAAGTTGGGTTGTATGATATTCGTTTTTATCCTGTTCGATCATTATGATTACAACAATCAATATCATTTCGATAATGATAAGTGTTGATATTATTAATTCATCAGTTTTCATAGTAAGGAGAAAGTGGAGGACCCATCCAGGATCGAACTGGAATCTTGCCAATTATGAGTTGGGTGCATTACCTTTATGCTATAGGTCCACTATTGATAAGTTAACTTAGATCTTCTTCTAAGTTAAATTCAGCTTCTAAAAATCTATCAGCGTATCGCATTAACGACCATAGTACAGCGGGGTCTGTGTATTCAAATGGTCGTTTACCTACAAATCTTATATTATAACCTTCAGATCCTTTGTCAAAAAACATAATTACAAAGGTTGATCCTGAATCTGAAACTTGAACAATTTCCCATTTTTGGTTTGTATCGCTATACAAAAATTTTAAATCGTTTACTTGTTTCATTAGTCTACTAACTCGTAATATTTACCACCGTAACCGTTTGCAGCTGAGTTGTTTACAGCGTTGTTTAAATTAATAATTAAAGATTTAGCAGTTTTAGGTGACGTGTTAATTTTTTTGTTACCTTTTTCATGTTGATAACTTTGACCACACTCTAATGTATATTTATAATGCTGAATTAGTTCAGCTAATGATCCTGAAGTACACCGAGATGAATTGTTTCTGTGTTGGGTTACTTTAATTGTATATTGTTTCATGCTACTTGCCTCTTGTTGCTATTAATTAAAAACAAAGTATATGCGATTTTAAACTGGTTGTCAACTGTTTTTTTCACTAAAATATTGTTTTCACTTTGACTCAAGTTGACAGGTTTTAACTGTACTATCTGCATTAAATGCTACCGCTAGTTTATTATGTTGCGAATAATAAACTACATGATCTATACAATGATGTTCAAATGGAAATGGCTCTGTATAAGTTGAATCATGTGAAAATGATATAGCTATCGATATTATAACTGTAAATATGATTAATATTGGCATTATTAAATTCTGATTTTTCATGTTGTTTTCCAATTAAGTTAAGTTTACATATTTATTAATTGGTTGTCAACTGTTTTTTTCACTAAGTTAAACATTAAACTTACGATACTTTAGACTGTAGTAGTTCACCAACTAAATGACCATCGATGTTTGTTTTTTGTTCTAAAATTATCTGAAAAAGTTTGATGCATATAAATTAACTGCCAATCTAACTTATCTGCGTGTTTTTCCATAAACGATTCTGATAATTTCTGAGCTGACGAAGCCCATTTTAAATTTAATCGATCTGCGTGTTTTTCCATAAACGAGTCTGATAATTTTTGACATTTAGAAAGTAAATTCCATTCCAGTCGATCTGCATGTTTTTCTATAAATGATTCAGATAATTCTTGAAATGCAGAACTTATAGTCCAATTTATCCGATCTGCATACTTTTCCATAAACGGTTCTGATAATTTTTGATATTGAGAAATTAAATCCCAATTAACATAATCTCGATAACATTCGATCTGATGTTCAGCTAGTGGTTGTTCAGAAAATTCTTCCCAGTCGATTAAATGAGTTAATATATTCATTGCTATCCTGTTGAATAATCATTGTATTGTTGTTTAAACTCATCGGACAACATTTGATGTTCCCTAATATAAGTCCAATGAACACGATCTTTATGTCGTTCAATAAATGGTTCACTTAATGTTTGATATCTCGATATCCAAAACCAATCAACTCGATCTTGAAATTCCTCTATAAATTTTTCAGATAATCGTTGGCTTCTTGAAATACATGACCATCCTATATTATTTTGAAATTTAATAATGAAACTTTCTGATAAAGTTTGATGTGCTGATATATATACCCAATGAACACGATCTTTATTTCTTTCAATACATGATTCTGATAATGTTTGATGTTCAGAAATTAAAATCCAATGAACACGATCTTTATGTCGTTCAATAAACGATTCACTTAACTTTTGATATTTAGAAATTAAACCCCAATCTACACGGGTTTGAAATTGTTCAATAAATGATTCAGAAAGTGTTTGATATATTGAAATCAACCCCCAGTCAACATAATCTTGGTATGCACTAATTTGATGTTCAGTTAATGGTTGTTTGGAAAACTCTCCCCAGTTGATTAACTTGTAGATTGAATCATACATTGCTTTTTTCCTGTTTTGAAAAATTATAGTATATGCGATTACTGTGCGGTTGTCAACTGATATTTTTGTTTAAAGTTTTCAGATAAGTTTTGATGTTTAGAAATCCATAACCAATTAACCAAATTTTGATGTCGTTCAATAAATGATTCACTTAACTTTTGATTTTTTGAAATCAAACTCCAATCAACACGGGTTTGAAATTGTTCAATAAATGGTTCACTTAATGTTTGATTTCTTGAAATCCAAATCCAAACTACTTGATCTTTGAATCGTTCGATGAATGATTCTGAAAGTGTTTGATATTCAGAAATCCTATGCCAGTTAACTAAATCTCTGTGTTGTTCGATAAATGATTCACTTAACTTTTGATATTGAGAAATCCTATCCCAATGTACACGGTATTGATGCTGTTTTATAAATGGTTCACTTAACTGTTGGTATTTTGAAATTATTGGCCAATTAACATAATCTTGGTATGCATTAATTTGATGTTCAGTTAATGGTTTTTTGGAAAATTCTCGCCAATCGATTAACTTATATATCGACTCATACATTGCTTTTTTCCTGTTTGAAGGTATTAGACAGTGTTTGATATTTTGGAACCCAATACCAATCTACTAGATTAAAATGCCGTTTGATAAACGAATTTGATAAAGGTTGGTGTATAGAAATTAAATCCCAATTTACTCGACCTCGATGTTGTTCTATAAATGATTCACTTAATGTTTGATATTTACAAATTAAATCCCAATCAACATAATTTCGGTATGCACTGATTTGTTCTTCGGTTAATGGTTGTTTGGAAAACTCTTGCCAATTGATTAACTCACATATTAACTTGTTCATTTTCGAACTTTGCTTTAAGGGCAAGATATGTTTGGTAGTCGCGAGCATCTTTTTGTTGTTGTTTTTTCATCATCTTAACTTCATGATCAATTCTAGCATTTAATTCATCATTAGTTTCATTGCGTTCTTCATAACCAATTAATTCAAAACCTCCATCAGATCCATAAAACTCTACTTTAAATTTAGTATCAGAAGTATAGTTTTTATGAAATTTGTGCTTGATATAGTTATCTAATTCTGATAAGGTGAAATAATCTTTTGGAAATATACTAGCTCCGCTAATTGAAGTAACCGGAGCTAACACTTTTTGACGAGTATAATTAATATTCATTTTGTGTAATTTGCCATTTTAACAATTGGTTTAACATCAAATGCAAATAGTTCATTCTCAGAACTTCTACTAAATGAACTATAATGCAAAATATACGCTACTGCTGGAAATTCCGAACATATCTCAGTTAGATATCGATTGATACAAGGTGTTGCAAGGTTAACATCAAACTCGTCATTATCGTCTAGCATTTCACTATCAATATCACTAAAACAATTCAATACGGCATTTTCTATTCTATTGCTCGAAGTGTCAAATGCTGTTGAGGAGAATCCATCATTGTTATTGTATTCTGCATTATATACAGACAACCACAACTTAAATAAATCTAAATGATCGTGTAAGTAAACTAATGATGGAATTTCACTCTCTTCAGGTTGAAAATCTAAACATCCATCGCAGTTTAACGAAACATCACTGTGTTTGATAGATTCTTTTAATTTTGCAGCTTTTAGAGTGCAATACAATCTACTTTGATCGATATACGGATTATTTTTAGAATTGTGTTCGCATATATCACAACTTTTAATTATCCCAAACATATCATGCTCCTGTAACAGCGGGGTCTGTAGTGTAAGACGTCATATGGTTGTTCACTTTTAACTCTATATGTGTTTGTTCAAAGTTAGGTTCATATACATTTGCTCGACATTTTGGACACGCTGGAAGATTATCACCTGAGAAACTTACCGGTTGATCTACATATTCACTAAAGGTTTTAACTGTTGTTTTGCACAAAAACATTAATGTCTCCTATATTAATAGATGAATAACTGTTTCTTAAATTCTTTTTTAAAGTCTTCTGAAAATTGTTCAGTAAATGGTAATGCTATCCAATCAACTCGATCTTTAAATTCTCTAATAAAATCTTCGCTTAACGTTTGATATGTTGTTATCTGTGACCAATTAACATAATCTTTAAATTCTCTAATAAAATCTTCACTTAAGATTCTAGTACTTGATATAGTATACCAACTAACATAATCTTTAAATTTTCGAATCATTTGATCGGTTAAGCATGGATTGTATGCTAATAACTCCCAATCAATATAATCTATATACTGTATAATTTGTCGTTCAGTTAACGGCTGTTTAAGAGAAATCCAATGCCAATTTAAGTATTCGTGATACACATTTAATTGATCAGCAGTTATCGGAGTTCTAGAATATTCTTCCCAATCAACAATATACTTTAAGATATCTGTCATTGTAACTCCATTAAATCAATAGTTAGTAATCGAATATGTTTTCTTGCTTTAGATGAAACTAATGTTAATGCCTCAACCGGGGATTTACTACTATCACTAACAAACTGTGGATTAGTATTTAAATAAGCATACCATTTGTTATCAGACCCTAATTCAATTTCAACTTTTCCTTTTTGTAAAGACCAATACCAGAATGTATTCCCATCACCGTCGATGTTTTCCCACACCCGTATTTTCCAAGAGTCATTAAAATACTGTGATTTGATGTGTGTTGCTTTATTAAATGCAATCTGTTTACTCATAGTTGTAAGTGTTCTCTATTGTTCATCTTCCTGTTTCAAAATTTTAATCGCTTTCTCTGCTGCTTTAAGCGATTTGAAGTAGACAGTATCGAGTGCGTTAGACGTGTAGTATTCTCTAGCGAATAGAGCGCCTGATTAAATGTGCTCGCGGTATATTACATATTTAACCTGGTTAGCATCGCTCCAATTTGGCTCCCATCCTTCATTTAATTCTTGCGCAAGTTTGTAGAGCCGATGGTACCGGCGATATGCGTCGGCGGCTTTTTCTGCTGCTTCTTGGGTTTCAAAGCGATTTCCGAACTCGGTTTCTAAGTCTGACTAGTTTCAACTAACTCAGAGCGCATTCTTTCTAAGTTTTCGATCATTTTGTCAATCACTTCTAATGTTATACTCATTGTTTTTCCTTTTGGTCAATTATTAAACTTGCAAGAGCTGCGGATATTTTAGCATCTCTTGCTATTTGAGTTATCGTACGAGTTTTAACTCTAAAGTACTCGTCACGTACAAATTCAACTAATTCTTTTCTAGTATCAAATCTACCAGTTTTTAAGCGTCTTGACATAGTGCTAGTCCTTCTTTACGTTGATATATTAAGTTAGATGAACTATTTTTCATTGGGAATCATTTTATGTAAAATACATCCAAATGACTCTTGTACATACAAATGTTTCATAGCCCATAGATGACTGTTGGTCATTGATAATACTTCATTCAACAGTGTACAGTAACCCCCAAGTTGATATGATTTATCTGGGTCAATTTCCTCATGCCAACTTCCTCTTTCAAAATGTACACAGGTTTTACATTTGTTTTCTGTCATTGTAACACCTTATTAATGGTTTAAATATGCAATATTCTTAATTGTTTTATCCCAACACATTCTACAGTCACCGCATTTACCGTTATTTGCATACGAGTTACATGTAGCATCTTCTTTTTTAGAAACTACTGTACTTGTATGAGCAAACTCTGGAGCAGCACCGTCTATCATTGCCCCTGATAATCTTAATACTACGTTATCTGGAATACCTATTTGTTTAGCATAATTAGCTAACTTTCTTTCTTTGGTTGGAATCCAATGAATAATGTCTGGTGTTTGTCTAGCTACTTCTAAAATGCGTTCTACATGTTCTTTTGATTGGAAATCTCCACTGTCATGCCACCTAAATAATCCACTTTGTACTATTCTCTTTTTATGAGTTAAAATGTACACCATAGCTTCTATCCATTGTTCATGATCCAATGCATCGTATCGACGTTGCATAGCGGCTTTTGCCTGTGGAAAAGTATAACAACCTTTATGGGCATAACAATTATAACAAACTGATCCAGGAATGTTACGCAGTTTACTTCCGGTGTTACACGCAGAAGCAGATAATGAAATACTAAATGTGGGCATTTTCGATGTTCTGCTTAATTTACCTACGATTTTTTCAGCATCTTTTAATTTCATTTTAATTTCCATGTAGTATTATAAGTAAACTATATTATAAGTTTAACAATACTTGGTTGTCAATTATTTTTTTAATGCTTAATTAAACTATATTATAAGTTTAATATTATTTAGGTGTCAACTGGTTTTTCTTAATTAACTCGTTAGCTTGGCTTACAAAATCATATTCATTATTGAACTGTTCTTCTGTATAAGTTGACTTTAATTCACACCATAACTCGTATTGAGCTTCTTTAATAATGTTTAGTAACTCGTTTATAATATCATCGCTCATTAGTATCATCCAATTGTAAGTCTTTATTCGCTACACATCCGTTATACATCGCTTGCAACAAATTTGATGATGGGATTAGTTCAGGTTTATCATCGATCCAAATATCAGCTTCAAAACAATGTTGTTTTTGTCTACCTCCGGTATATACTATATCAATACCTAATAGTTCGGCAGCTTTTTCAATATCTCTATTAAATGGACCGGGTGGTCTAAATGTAACAAAGGTTACATTATGTCCTCGTTTAATCGCATTAGAAATAAACTCTGCAAACAATCGTTTGTCTCGAGTAAACGTATCATCATAATCTACAGCTATTTTCACAGTATCACCTTAACGTATTTGTTTAGATGTGTATATTATAAATAATAATAATACAACAGTCAATGTATTTTTAAAGGACAACTAATGAGAATTTTTGAAATTGCAACGCCTAAAGACACAAAAGTCTTAAAAACTGAAAAAGGATCAGTAGTAAAGCGATATCCAAAATTAGGGGTAGGTAAACCTATGGGCGGAGCTGTATATATTCACAAATACTACGAAAATCTATTACCTGATGCGTTTAACCATTATAAAGAGATCTTATCAAATCAATTCCCAGATTACGAATATAATATTGTTAAGTTCGGTAAAGACGGTGCTTCGTTCTTGTATTCACCTGACTTTGATACTGCAGAAGAACCAGTGGTTGAGAGTTATGTAACTGTTAAATCTGATGGATTTGCTAAACCTGGTAAATCGAAAACTATATATCATCATAAATGGTTATTTGTAAAAGACGATTATCCTGGTTTTGATGTTGACAAATCGTTTGAACGTTCTAAAGCATGGCTGCAGATTCCTAGTATTCCATTTTCAAAAATCGGTCAAAATAAAGAGTACTGGAATGGGTTTTTGCAACAAAATAAAGATCATCTACCATCGACGTTTACTTTTGAAAGTAAATATTATACCGGAAAGGCTCTTGAAACTGGAAAAACTTCTACTAATTTTAAAGGTGCAGCCCCGGGTCTTCAGCTTTTAGTTAAAAAGGGTGCTATTAAAAAAGACATGACTGTTTTGGATTATGGAGCAGGTAAATATGGTAGAAACTCTGTTTATTTAAGAAACCTTGGATTTAAAACCTATGCGTATGATCCATTTAACGGCTTTTCAACTGATGGTTGGAATGAAGTTTCCACTTCGTTACCTAATGAAAAGTTTGACGTTGGATTTACGGCTTTTGTACTGAATGTCGTTCCTTACCCGGTTGAATTAAATATTATTCAAGATCTAAACAGTAGATGTAACCACACATACCATATTGTTAGAAATAATGATGTATTCACTTCGGTAAAACAGGCATTATTTAAACAGGATAAAATCGTATGGCCTTTCTTCAATGAACACTTTCTAAAAGACAACCCTGATATTAGCGAAGAAAACTTGTCTGACGAGATTATTCATCAATTCTGCGTCTACGGAGTTCAGACGTCTAAAGGATTTCAGAGAATCTGTAACTTAGAAGATCATGGATTCCAGTTAATTAAAGGTAGCTTTACTTCGCCATATAAAGTATATTCCAAATAATGCAACAGCGGGGCCTATTACTGCACAGACCGCACTAATAGGCCTTATATTAAGGTTTTTTTGAGACTTCGAAAGAATCTCCAGTAATTTCAATATCCCAATCGCTTGCGAGGTTATCTTTTAATAGTTTAGAATACACTGATAGTCTTCGATTAGATGTAACTATAACTCCATGCTCGGTATGACTTAATAATACCTGTCTAACCTTATGCATATCATTTAACAAATCATGGTAGTCTAACCATTTGTTAACAGTAATATCATGCTTACCTAAGTATGATTCTATTTGTGTTAAGCGGTTAATCGAGTCTGATGTAATTTTAGATAATACTAATTCTTTTAATTGAGTTAATCCAGATATCATTTCATCTTTATACAAAATAGTAATGTCGGTTAACAATGGTCTTTTAACTTTAGCAAGAAGCTGATTCCTTCTTGCTAATTCTGCGGAAACCATATCATCGGTAACTTTAAAAGATGCTATTTTTGATATGATACTATCAATATCTGATACAATCTTATTAACATTTTTCAACGGAAGATTGAACTTTCTTCTAGTATCTCGCTCTCCGCTGTATGCGTGAAACGTAAAATGAGAGATTTTATTGTTCTTTAGATAATCTAGTATCACATACATTACACCAGACAATATATCGTAGTCGTTCTTTATGTCCTTCTCTTTAGTCGATGAATCGTCATCTAAAGAATTGTTGACATAAAAATCAATATCTACAGATTTTTGACCAGTACTCGATTGTTGTGGTTTGAAGTGTACTTTTACATTATTACCGTTAGGTGTATCGAACTGTCTTTGATTAAACTTATTAACTGTTCCCTGCAACCCTGTCTTTTTAAATACAGATTTAATAATTTTATCCGGCTTCTTGGGTTTTAAAAATTCTTGCAATAATTCCTTAATTTTCATCCAGTTTTCCTTTATAATATTATATTTAACTAGATTCTTCATCATCGTAGTCAGAATACCAATAATTTTCATTACAATCTAATGCTAAGTAACGATTCTGAAAATCGTTACTTAGTGTTTGATAATTATGAATTTCAGAGTATCCAAGATACTCCCAGTATTTCACAATAAAAGATTCTGACAAAGTTTGATATCTTGCGATATTCTCCCAATCAACTTGATCTTTAAATTCTTCAATAAATGTTTCAGATAATCTTTGAAACATAGATATTTCAGACCAATCTAAATTATCAGCATACTTTCGGATAAACGCTGGCGTTAATGCTTTACGACTAGAAACCCAGTACCAATCAACATATGCAGAAAATTTTTCAATATCTTCAAGCGAACAAATTAGATACCTGGATCCAATTGTCCAATTAATTTTATCCCTATGTTCCCAAACAAATTCGTTTGATAATTCACTACGCTGCGATAATAATTCCCAACTAACATAATCCTTAAATTCATTAAAAAAATCTTCAGATTGATTGTAGTTTTGAGTGATATACTCCCAGTCAACGTACTCTTTAAACTCTCTAATAAACTCAATAGATAACTGTTGATACTTTGTAATATGCTTCCAACTAACATAATCTTTGTATACTCTAATTTGATGTTCTGATAATGGCTTTTTAGAATACTCTTTCCAATCAATAATATTAGCAAGCGACTCTATCATAAATTCTCCTGGTGATTAGATTTATAGTATATAGTCAATTCGCATATAATGCAACAGCGGGGCCTTTTTGTAATTTACTTGCATCAATGTACCAAACGGTTGCTTTACCTGTTTTTGCAAGTTCTTGCCAGCCTTGTTGTCCTAGTTTAGCAAGGAATGGATAACGATTGGCTTCTTCCCATTCCACATCAAACTACAGCTTTATATAAATCCACAAGTTTTTGTATTCTGGGTTTATACTTTTCATAATGTTCAACCTTCATGTGTGCTTTCATGTGAGGCTGAATATACTTAATCATATCGTGAATAAATCGTAGCTTCTCATTGTCTGATTTTAATACATCAAGTTCTTTAGCACTTTTAATTGCTCGCTGTACTACTGCTTTTAAATCCTGTTCTTTGCCTGGTTTAGCATAGTCAGCAAGTCTAGCAAGATTAAAAGTAGCAAAAATTTTGTAGTCATCGATTAACTGTTGTACAGGACTAACTGGAGCAAGTGTTCTAGCTTCGTTTATCTTTCTTACTAGTTCATACACAGTAACGTCACCGTGATCTTCTGTGTAAACACTGTAACCCCATTGTGATGCGTATCTGTTTACTAATCTGTTATATAGTTTAGTTCTGCTTTCTGGATTTTGTCCTGTTTCTACTTCTTTACTAGCATTAAATGTTAGCATATACGGTTTTACTTTACTAACAAACTTACCAAGTGCTTGCACTACAGTAGCAAAAATACGATGTGCATCACCTTCACCGGTTAAATCTTGACTACCGCTACGATGAAACTCAACGCTGTATTGCTCCATGTTGTCACTGTTATCTTCTAGATTAAAATTAATCTCTAGATTAGTGCCATCGGTAAGTTTAACTATACCGTCATAATCGCCAAATTCGCCTTTTGACATTTTTATTAAGTAAGGCTTATCAAAACTTTCTGCGATAATTTCGGTTAGTCTCATTGTATTCTCCTGTACTACGTATAACCTAAAGAAATGTATTTTATCGTTCATTCATTGTATGAATATATTTACCAGTTAAAACTCACATTCGATAAATATTTCATACTATTCGGAGTATGAAATGCGATTTAACGAATTACTATTAGAAGGGTTAAATCACCCTATTATTTGTGTCGACGTACAACCAGCATATTCAGGCATTCACGACGGCTACACAGACCCTGTGTTTGTTGACATTATCGAGTTTGTTGCTGGTCGAACAGGACCTGTTCTTATGTTTGTTAATGCAGAAGATACTGGATTAACTGACGATACTAAAGATGATATTGTACAGTATTGGGAAGATACATTATGTGATCCAGACGACCGTTATGAAGAAGATGAATACGGTGATTATATAGAATCTGGGTGTGATGCAATTGACTGGAATAGATTTGAATTTGTAGACAAAGGATTCGGCTATCTTCGAGAATGGATGGACTCTGGAATAGACGACTCTATTATTATTAAGATTATTCGGGAAATGTATAATCAACGAGTATCGGACAGTAGAGAATTATGGAACGGAGAAGGCTCTGAAGAATATGACCAAAATATGCAAGCATTAGGCGTACTTGAATTAGGATCTATTTCTGTAGAGTGGACTAGTATTGCACAATTAAAACGATATAACGGAGCATACATAGTAGGTGGTGGTAGACACGAATGTCTGCGTGAAGTTCAACTATTAATGTCTGCATTTAATATCAAATACAAAGAAGTTGCACATTTAATTTACGGTTAAAATACTATATGAAAATCAAAACACTTATTGAAAATTATGCTCATTATCTTAATGAAATAGCGTTATCAAATGCAGAGACCTTACCTTATACTTGGGTTAGCCATAATAGAGCAGAATTTACAGTTGACAACATGTTATACGCAGTTACTATGCCAGATAAGTCAATAGAAAGTAATCATCCATTGTCTGAATTACACTATACTAACGGTGTTTCGTTAGGGTTTGGTACTACACTTTATTCAAAAAGTGTAGTCAATTACTACAAATTAACAAACAAACCAGATTACTTAAAAACAGTGTTATCAACTGTTAGTAAGATCTTAATAGATTTCCTCGATAAATCAGACCCCGATTATATTGATTTTATTCACATGAACCCTGTTTCAAAAAAAAGAGCTAATGTGTACAAACATGTACTCGATGAATTAAAAAATAAATTGCAGCATCATGGGTTTGATTCAATGTACGTAGCTCCACAAGGAACTGAAATTGTTCTTTACAAGAGCAAGTAGGTTTCGTTAACAGCTTCTACTTTAATATAAATCTTGTTAGGTGGTGTTGAGAAATAATTGTACAATGCCGGACATAACCACCCTCGTATAACTTTAACTGTACTACCATTAGATAACGTCCATTTGTACCAATTTCCCATACTAATATAAGATCCAGAATTACTACCGTTAGATTCCCAGTCACCTACTATTTGATAGCTATCAATCGGTTCATTGCTAAATGTCAAAGAAAACTTCTTTGGTAGCTTAAACATAGCAACTGCATGATCAAGAACTTTATCGGTTCCGGACACTAATGCTTCTTTTTCTAACCCGTACATTTGATCGTCAAATACCCACTGCGATGAGAAAACTAAAGCATGGTTGTACACATTAACCAGTTGTTTACTTTGTATTTTGTAAGGGTAGATTGTATATTTCATTCAACACAACATTCTGTAAAATACGTTAATTCATCTTGATCAATATGGTCGAGTATTACTTGCTGAATAGTGCAATCATACTTTCCTCCTCGATATGAATCGTGAATTTTCACAAATTTGGAAGCAAGTTCCATTGTGGAAAATACTCCTGCAACATACGAGTGTAGTTCTCTATCGCCATAACGTAATGCTTCTACAATATATAACGTAGTCATTAAAAATTAACCTCTTTTTCATATTTTTGATTTGTTTAACCTAGGCAGTATACCTGCAGATTCTACAATATGATTTAAATACATTTTTTCTAAATCTTTATGATAGGTATGATCCAAAGTTACCGTTTGACCGTGTATGCTAACGGTGATAGTATTCACTTCACATTTCTTTGCCCATAGACTAACATAACCGTTTTGAACATCAGTGACTAATGTTTTTCGAATACGAACATCTGTATCTTCTTTCATAAATTTAGATGAAGAATTATAATTTCCATGTCGTGCTAATCTACCAAATCGAGTATGTGTTCCATGTGCTGGTTGCATTTTTGTTCTTATATTTAATATCCCCAACGGTAATCCAGTTTCGCCGATTTTAACTATCTCATCTTTTACTACAATAGCATATACCCAACTCCTGTGAGGAGAATATAAGTATGCCGTATTCTGATTGATTAGATCCCACTTACCTTTAATTGATTGAGTCACGTCGGCTACTTTCTTAAACCCATCTGATCGATATTGTTGAATGTTAAGACACTGATGCATATTATTCTGCAATATTGTTACACCGCGTTTTCCCCAATACCTGTAACGCATTACTATCATAAAACTGACTGTAGCTGTTTGAAGTTAGTTGCTTCTGATACGCTAGTTCGATTATCACTGTAACTACCGAAACTACTCCCACAGTGAACATAAATACTGCTGCACTTACCAAAACAATAAAAGATTGATCTTCCTCTGTTAACTTCATAGTTTTTACCTCAAGTAAAATGGTAATATATATCTGCCAAATATATAAGCAGGGATAGCACAAACAGCAGTTATAACTACTACAATTTTCAAAAAAATAAAAATATTTTTAAGAATCTTCAGTGAGTGTTTTATAACTTTCGTTTTTAAAAATAATAGTGTAACCATTTTTATGCTCGCTAATCCATAAATCAAATTGATCACAATGATCTTTTCCATAGTTTACTTCACAAAAACTCATCGGATCACATTCATTAAAAATATCATCAGTGTGATGAATTGCAACAATATCAGTTACTGATTGCGATAATACACACTGCTTGTATTCTTCCACAGGATTTTTAGAAGTTGCAATACGTTTTGCTGTAAATCGACATAACGGCCAAGTATTAAATTGAATGTCTTTGTTAGGTGATCTAGCAATTATACTTAAACTCATAACTCTAACTCAATTAATATTTTAGCGGTGTAATACGTTACACACGCAAAACTAATAAAATAAAACAGTCCTACAATAGATGAAAATACATCTGATACATTAATCATATCATATTGAATATAAAAATCCAATGTAGTAACAGCAAATGCTGTTAGAAACGATATTATTAGTTTAATAATTAAAATCTTCATATGGTTTAGAATACTTAGGTGAACTTACATATATATTATTAAGCAGCGGGGTCTTTGATACTGTATTTAATTGTTTTACAATAGTATCCCATTCTTCTTTGGAAGGGCTATTGTTAATTTCTAACTCCGCTAACCAATAGCAAAATTCTTGAGACGTCATATTATTTCCTTTAAATCTTGTACAAAAAATAGTTAAATGTAAATACAATATACATAAACACATAATATTGAATCACTTCTGGTACTACTGAAATTATTATAGTAAATATACTTATCATACTTATATCTCAATTATAATTAACCTTGGATCAGAATGATCTAACGAGTTAGTTGTTATAACTTTACTAATTCCTGCATTAAACAACACATCTAATCCTTTACTAAAAATTCCATGAGTAATGTAATATGAAATGGAACTAGGGTTATATTGCTTTATATTATTTACTAAATTTACAATAGTACTACCGCTATCACATATATCGTCTACTATAAGAATGTTCTTATTTTTTATTGTTTCAATGTTTGAATCAACAGTAATCGACTCAATACTTCTACTATCTAAATTTCGAACCTTCCCAGCTTGAAGACATGGTTTATCAAAACAATGGCTTAATGATCGAACTTTGTCTTTTGCACTTTTATCAGGAGCAATTAAAATATCTACATTATGTACTTCAGACTGATGTTTCCAAAAAATATCAGTCTGCGAAATATGCTTAAACTTTGGATACGGTTCTAACAATGATAATTCTGCATGAAAGTCTGCTATATAAATTTCATTAAATGATAAGCTATGAATTAACCCTAACATTACACTTAACGAATGTGCTTCCCCAGGTACACATCTCCTATCTTGCCTTGCATATGGGAAATAATAACATCTAAGAACTTTGTTACAATTTGGAAAATAATATTTTAACGCATCTGCTACTAGCATTAGTTCTATAATTTTATCAGAACTAGTTAACTTAGATTCTATAATTATATCAGAATCATAAAAACTTGGAAATTCTGGTAAACGAACTTGAACTTCTCCACCTGAGTATATAAACGATCGATCTAACTTGTGTACTTCATTATTGATTATAATCTTCATGCGTTAAATAGTATTCCTTTTTAAATCATATTATCTAATTTTATTTGCATACTAGGATCCAACACTTCATTTATTTCATTTGTAAGAACTCTTAAGATTTTATATGCTCCTTGTAATTCAAGAAAATTAATTACCTTTCCTGAAATTACAACTTCTAACTCATATTGTGAAATTGAATTTTTTGCTTGATCTATCATATCAAATTGCTGTTTAAGCTCACTAAGTTTATTAGCTACAATATTTAATATATCAGTAGTCTTTGTATTATGTCCCATGTGTACTGCTAGTTCAGCTGCTCTCTGATTGATATGATCCGATATATAATTTTCTAAATCCGTATTAGACATTTTCAACACTCCGTATAGTATCTATATTTATTGTCGTCGCATCTTTGCAATATCAATCGCATGCTGTTGATTTATAATAGGAACAGCATTTGATTTATGTGTTTGAGCAATACCTATTACTACAGTACCTGTGTACTGTTTTGATTCTTTTTTTACTGTATTACATTTATTAGTTTGTAAACTTGGGACTATATTTTCTCTGTATGCACTGGGAAGTGTAGGAACATACTCTTTCTTACGATAGCTATTTTTCAAAGAACGAGCAATTTCTCTTTGCTCTTTTAATAACTTAGCGCGAGCTTCTTTTTGTTTTTTTGACAATTTTTGTTTGTACATATTAATTAAATAATGTTAACAATTAAAATTATAGTGTAACATATTGTTAATAGAGTGTCAACGATTATGCGTATAAAATGTTTAAAATTACCACAATGGATGTTAAACAAAACATCACTATATCATTTTATAAATCAAAATATTTGTTATCGTGTTCCTGCTGTATTTAACCGAGCAGGGTTTTATATGTACAATGAAGTAGCTTGGTTTGAATTACCTGACAACACTAGTTGGTGTTGCCCTACTATTGTATTTTCCAAACGGCTTAACCGGTTATGTAACTTGGAAAATGGATAAAGTTATACCCACTCTACAGTATCTATATCCCAACAACTATCCCAAGATACAATAAACTCTTGTTTAGTTTCTACATCAATTAATTGTACTTTTTTATTTTCTACATCTCTAACTTTAATAATTCCAATAGATTCATAAATTCCAGGTTTTCCTTTATGCGGTTCTCCGACATTTGGTTTGGATTTAACTGGTTTGTTATTTTTATCAACCCAGCATGTTGCTTTAAATTTACATGCCCATGATTCGTTAATAGTAATATCATTTAATGTTGTCATTATCTATTTGTCCTATGTTTGTCTTTAAAAGTTAAAAGTTCTTGTTTGGTGATAAATGCACCTTCTGCAGTGTAGATATCCATTCCTGCACTTTTGCTAAATTGTGTTAACCCTAACGGTACTACTGTATATACTACAGGTTTTCCTCCCCACATTTTAACTGCCCGGCCTGCATATATTTTAGCATAATTTTTATCTGTAGTTAAAAAGATACAATCATTATTTTTTTTTCGACCAACTTCTGACGTATTTTTACAAATATCTGTAGGTAAAATCTTATCTCCTACATTTAAATTATGTGCAGTTGTTGTTCCATGATACATAGTTTGGCTGCTATCTTCATTATCTAAGTAATCAAATACCGATAATATTTCCATTAAATTCATGTATGCGTTCCCTTTATTATACTAAATATTTATTAAATTTCAAGTAGGCTATATAAAAGGTTCTTGCCTAATCCATATAGGTAAAGCATATTTAACACCATTAAGTACAGGCATACCTCCATGCATTGATTCTACAATCGGTTCTCCTGTAAGTGTTGCATTTGACCATACAACTAACTTCCCTTCTTCAGCATGAACTAATTGATGTAAATATGGAAAATATGTTTCTCCACCTAATGTTGGAGTATTGAGATAAATCATTGCTGTTTTTACTCGTTGCCCTCCTCTACTTAGTGCATTGCTGTATTCTTTAATAAAGTAATCAAAATGTGGTTTATATTCTTGATTAACATCATATTTAAGAAATTGAAAACTTTCCTGGTGGGATGACGGCATGTTTGTAACTGCTGAAATTTTAGTGCTTATATCTTCAAAAAAACTGTCTGTAGTTCTATGAATAAAAGTTCCATGACTACTTCTACTACTCATTTCAATGTATTCGCCGGGTTTATTTGACATTAATGTTGATCTTGTTAAATGCGGTGATGCGTATTTAATTATACGTTGACATTGCTCATGTGTTAAAAAGTTGTTTATAATAGTTAAATTAATATCAGTCATTACGTTTATCCATATTATATGATACACTATTTAACAAATAAATATACTATATTACTGAGGGACGTACACTGATTTTTCATAAATTGATAAGGGATATAATCATAACCTTAACTAAAATAAAGATCAGAAGGTTATTGCGGAATAGTATGCCCAAACTTATTGAGATCAAAAAGTAATAGGAAATTTGTTCAGTTGCTGTTAAACATCTTTCCTGAATAACTTTTCATCTCGGCAACTTTGATAAATATTAGTACAATACTGGAAAAAATATGTCAGCAACATTAAAAAGTATTTCAATAAATTTAGAGCTAGGCCAAAAGATTTTAACTGGTCATAATCACAAACTTGCAGAGATTACAAAAATTGAATTTAATGAAAAAAGTGGTGAAGTTGATATAAACACAACAGCGGGACCTATGAAAGCATTGACATTCAGATTGTGTGCTAATACTAGTGATCCTTTGGAAAAATATAGGAACTAAAATGAAAGTAAGTGAGATCGATATTGAAGAAGATTTAGAATTAGACGAATGGAAAGCTTCAAGAAGTCTATGTAAATCCGGTAAACCAAATCATGCTTTAGGGGCAAGTGCATTAGCATCGTGTAAAAGCCAAGGTTATCGTCGTCGTGCTGGTAAGAAAAGTCATAAAATTGGTAAAAAACGAATTACAGTTGGTGGTAAAAAGATTAAGGGTAAAAAGTACGGCGGGCCATTACCTGATTACAGTTAAGGTATAGTATATGATTTTAGCAGGCACATTACTAGCATCTACTCCAAAGAATAGAGTTTTTAAGAATAAATTAGTATTGCTGTTTAATGTTAATCCGTTCTATCACGGCTTAATAGTAAACCAACCTTCAGATACAGACATTAATTATATATTTGATAAAATAGGTAAACCGTTAGATCCACTTGTACCAGACTTGTTGTATAAAGGTGGAAATATTGATATGTCGTCAATATTTTTAGTTCATACAAGTGAATGGCGTTGTAATTCCACATTTGATTTAAATTCAAAACTTGCATTAACTTCTGATAAAGAAATGGTTGATGAATTTGAAAATAATAACTTTCCAAATAAATGGAAATTTATAGCCGGAAAATGTGTTTGGACTATTAACCAATTGCATGCTGAACTAAATGATAATTTGTGGTATGTTGTTCCACAAAAGTCGTCAGTACCGTTAATTTTTTTATCTGGGAAACGTTCATGGAAAAAAGCAATTGAAAAGTGCTCATCTGCTATTGTAAACGAATGGTTGTGATAAAGTTATTGATTGTAATATTGTGTTTATAACGTCCGTAATATTACATTGTTTCATTAACTCTATCACAAATATCATGCTGCATTAATTTCCATACATCAACAGTATGATGCAAATATTTATCCCAAAGGAATACTATGAAAATATCAGAATTGAAAGGTTATAAAAACGAACCTTTATATAAATCAGCTAAGAAAATTTTTGACCCCGAGACTCTTAGGAAAAATACAGAAAATAGATTAAAACCTGCTAGAGGTTTTTTTGGTAAAATCTTTGCACAGTTTTTACCTCAAAAAACTGCTAACTCAGTTGATGACAAAGTTCGTCAGTTATATGCACGAGCTAATACCCGTGAAGACGCATTAGAATTATTTTATCAGGAATTAAAGATCTATGGTTTTGAAGAACTCGGTAGAGGGCAAGGAGGACTAGCATTTATCCATCCATCATATCCATTAGCTTGTAAAATATTTTCACAAGATTCTGGTTATATGGATTTTCTAAGATATGCACAGTCACATCAATCTAATCCTCATGTTCCAAAATTTAGAGGAAAAATGATGAAAATCAACGAAGATACATTTGTTGTAAGAATGGAAAGACTTTTTCCAATTAAGGATAATTTAGCATTCGAGCTTGCTATAAGCGAATTATCGCCTGTTAAGTTTCGTCATGAGTTTGAGCAAAAACTTAAAAACTCTGAATTTCCAGTTCTTTCTAACAAATTACCACAAATGTTAACATTAATTTCAGACTTATTTAAAATGTTCCCAGGCTCTAGATTAGATTTTCACGATAAAAATGTTCTTCAGCGTAAAGATGGTACTATTGTTCTTATTGACCCGTTTTATAACTTAACTTAACAGTGCAACTTATGAAAATAGCAGAATTGAAGGGATATAAAAACGAACCATTATATAAGTCAGCTAGAAAACTATTTGATCCTGAAAAATTAAAAGCAGATCAAGAAGTTATCAAAAGGGCAACAGAATTAGCACATATAGAATCAGGCGTAGCACATCGTGATCCAGTTGCTCGTAGAATGCTATCACTAGGATCAGAAATTGATGCCCGTGCTAGAGCATTAACTGCATTTAATAGACAATTAAAAAAGTACGGGTTTGAAAAGTTAGGACAAGGAAAATCAGGATTGGCATTTGTTCATCCTAACTATCCATTAGCATGTAAAATATTTAATAAAGATTCAGGATATATGGACTTTTTAAAATATGCACAATCTCACCAATCGAATCCACATATTCCCAAGTTTAAAGGAAAAATGTTAAAAATCAACGAAGATACATTTGTTGTAAGAATGGAAAGATTAAACAAAATTAAAAAAACTAAACTGTTTAATTCGTTAATACATGAACTGATTTCATTTTCACAAAAGGACGAATTTGAATACGATTTAAATAAAAATAATTTACCTGTACTTGCTGAAAAATTCCCAAGTATACTTGAGTTAATTAAAGATTTATTTACACATTTTCCAGATTCTATTTCAGATTTGCACAGTAATAATTTTCTACAAAGAGATGATGGCACTATTGTGCTTATTGATCCGTTTTTTAACTATGCAGTATAGGAATATAATATGTATATAACAGAATTAACAGGTTATAAAGATAATCCATATTATAAAACAGCACAAGACATATTTAAAAATTCTGATAACTTAAAACAATTTGATTTTCGTGAACAAGCATTAAAAAAATTTATGAATCACCTTTCTGAAAATGGATTTAAACAATTAGGAGATTTTGGTCAAGGTGGCGTAGTATTTGAACATCCTTCGTACTCGTGGGTTTTTAAATTGTTTACGCATGACCCTGAATATTTAAGATATTTAAATTATTCATTAGCTCATCAAAATAATCCACATGTTCCTAAGATTAAAGGAAAAATGATAAAGATTAATAATGAAACATTTGTTGTAAGAATGGAAAAATTATACCGTAGTAGTCGTGAAGAAACTCATACCCTTGCAACAAAATTACGATCAATTAATGATATTGAATTTTTTAATAGTCCATTTATGCAAGAAGAAATTAAGTTATTAAAAACAGACTATCCCGGAATTTATAAAATCATAACAGATTTATTACACACTAATCCAGATTCTCAATTTGATTTTCACAGTGAGAATATTATGGAAAGAAAAGATGGGACTATAGTGATAATAGATCCATTAAGAGACTAAAGGACTTAAAATTATGTATATAAGCGAACTTACAGGATATAAAAATAATCCCATTTATCAGAAAGCAAGATCAACGTATGACTTAGATTATTCTCAATACGATGATTTAATGACTGGACCTCGGTTACTTAAACAAAGTAATTTACGAAAACTTGCTAATTTAGAATTTGCACATTACTTGCGAAAAGAAGGATTCAAACCATTAGCTAAACCAGGTCAAGGAGGATTAGCATTTGTTAAACCTGGATATGAATGGGTTTTCAAAATATTTACGCATGACCCCGCATATATGAATTACATTAAATATGCTCGCGCTAATCAAAGAAATCCACATGTACCTAAATTTAAAGGTAGTATAATGAAAATCAATGATCAAACATTTGCTATTAGAATGGAACATCTCGAGCCTGGCAAATCTAACGCACATAAAGCCGTAGTTAACGAACTTAAAAATATTTCATTTTTAAGAACATATGTGCAAAAGTCAAAAGAAGATGCTTTTCCATTTACCAAAAAGCACTTTAAAGGAATACACAAGATTGTAGACGATTTATTTCATATAATGCCTAATATGAAACTAGACATAACTCCTGAAAATATAATGGAACGGACTGACGGTACATTAGTTGTTACTGATCCTGTATTTCTATACCAATGAATTTGATAAATACACTACTTAACAGGAAATTTATATGAAAGCTACAGATCAAATACGTTTAATTTTAGACTTAGTTGATGCATTATCTGAACCATCTAGCACAGAACTACCCAGTGCCGCTATTACTGTACAAGATATGCCGCTCGATGACGATAATCGACGTTTTTCTCAAATTCAAGATTTAGTATCATCTACTTTGCAATCGATATATGCCAATGAACCACATGAAAAGGTTGCTAATATCGATGCTGTTACTACATTAGCTGGCGGTGGGATTAACAGTCCTAAGCATCCTGAAGACATTCGTATTAAAGATCCGTCACAATAAAATGGAGTTTATATGAAAATTACTGAGTTATTACTATCTGAAAAAGCACCTTGCTGGAAAAAATACAAGCAAGTTGGGTTTAAACACAAAAATGGTAAAAAAGTTCCAAACTGTGTTCCTGAAAACTATACCAGTGATGAAATTACATTAGAAGATGTTTATGAAGTATTTGGCCCTAATCAATTATTAGAAGCAGAATATCAAGGTCGAAAAGTAACTTTGAATAAACCAATGCAAGGTGATGTTAAAAAGTTTAAAGTGTATGTTAAAGATCCAAAAACCGGAAATGTTAAAAAAGTAAATTTTGGAGATCCTAACATGAGGATTAAAAAATCTAACCCTGAACGAAGGAAAAGTTTTCGCGCTAGGCATAAATGTCATCAGAAAAAAGATAAAACAACAGCAGGATATTGGAGCTGTAAAGCATGGTAATTTTATCACATTACCTTAAAAATAACTAATAACAGGATACTACCTAACATGGATATTATAAAATTAGACGTTCCATTATTCATACGATTACTCGAACTTGCTCGTGAAGAAGTTGATAACGATGCCGACTTACATGATATTGCTGAAATAGTAACGTATCTTAGCGAAGATCATATTGTAACTATGCACGATTATAATACCATAGTCGATTACATGGAACAAACTGGAGCTGTATCTAAAAAAGAAAATGATTCAGATGAGTTAGATACTATTAAACGGTTAGGAGGATTATAAGATGGCTGGAAACAGTATTTCTACTTTACCGTTTAAACGCGACAGGCAAGAAGCAAAATTAAAATTAGCACAGACTAAGCGAGCAGCAACTGGTAGAAGATCTATTTATGACTTATCTGAACTACCAACATTATATGCTGAAAATGATAACAATACAAATAATGTTGTTGACAATGCAAACACCGGTGGTTTGCAAGTTGGTCGACCTTGGAATTAATCATTAATGCCTAATAATATCCCAAATTCAACTAACTATGTTCATTCTAATGAACCAAATTTAGTTAACTTACACAAGGCATTAGAATACAATACGTTCGGTCAACCTGTATTGAGGACTGTAGCTGCTCCAACTTCTGTTGCTAATTCGTCAGTAAGTGCTTTCGGTGAGCCATATGCTGTTGAAATTTCTCCAGTGTTTCAAGTTGATGCAATTTATGGGATTAATCCAAACGATGTTACTGCGTTTACATTTAACAGCGGGGTCGTTTCTACAAGTGATAGTCGATTTGTAGTTACATCTACTCCGGATACTTTTCCTGCAATCGGTGTATGCAGATCTCGCCGGTTTATACGATATAGACCGGGTCAAGGTGCATTAGCAAGATTTGCATGTGCATTTTCGGAAGGAGTAGCAGGTACTGAACAAAGAGCTGGAATGTTTTCATACGAAGAAGCATTTCAAATTGGTTATAATGGAACTGAATTTGGAATACTGCATCAGCGTTATAAAAAAATGCATATTGAAAAATTCACTATTAATACTCCTCCTTCTGGTTCTGAAACTATATCATTAACATTAGATGGTGTTGTTCACACTGTTTCAATTAATGCAACTACTTCTGCAAGTGCAGCTTCGCAAATATCAGCTAACTTTAATAATGATCTATGGCTATCTGAAGCATATAATAACGAGATCACATTTGTTTACTTAAATAACGGTGCTCCTACTTCTACGTTTAACATCAGCAGCACAGGGTCATTAGCTGGAACTACTAGTACGCTGCAAGAATCAAATATTGGAATTGAGCAATGGATTCCTCAAAGTGAGTGGAACGGTGATAAATGTGACGGAACCGGGGCATCAGGTGTTGTAATAAACCCTAGTTTTTTTAATGTATTTCAAATAAACTTTAGATGGTTAGGAGCTGGTAGAATACACTTTTCTATGGAAAATCCAATAACAGGTGGATTTATTAACTTGCATACTATTTTATGGACAAATAAATACCAAACATTGCATACTCATAATCCTAGTTTCAGTGTTGGATTTCAGACGTATAACCTTTCAGGAGCATCACCTATTACTATTTACGGTGGTTCTATTATGGGAGCAATTGAAGGTAAAATTTCACAAACTAAAAATACAGCATCTGCAAGTACAACAAAAAAGAACTTATCATCTGGACAAATACACCATTTAGGAACTTTAAAGAATCCATTTGTACACAATAATCAATTAAACGCTGCTGAGATAACTATAAAAAACTTTTCCGTTGCATTTCAAGGAAACGACCCGCTAGAAGTGTTTATCTTTATAAACATTGATATATCTATACCTCAGCTATTTGAAAATTATCCTAGTGTAAGTGCTAAAGCAAGTTTAGTAGCTGGAACTATTGCTAATACTAATATGCCTGTTACTACATTTATTTTACCAATTAACGGTAATGGTATTATAGACCTTGAATTATATAATTTACTCCTAATACCCGGTTCTACATTATCAGTAGGAGTTCGATCTAATCAAAGTATTTCACAAATTGCCGCTTCAATTACTTGGATCGAGGAATAAGCAGATAAATACTTCATACAATGGAGTAATATAATGCGAGCAAAAGAATTTACAATTAATGTACCTATTAATATAAAAATCAACGGTGACGGGGATCCTGAAATCGATATGCCTGGTATCGACGACGAACCTGAAGCAGACGATGCTCCTGATGTAATGATGTTTCCACAACAACAAGAGTTAGAGTTAAAGAAAAAAGAACTAGGAAAAAATTCAATTGCAGTAGCTCAACTATTAGACGAGCCTGACGAGGATGAAATTGCTTAATGGGATGGTTTCGTAAAATAAGAGCAGGTTTAGTAAAACAACCTCGCGAGAGTTTTACAGGAGAAGATGGTAATATCTTCTTTGA
>Ga0196901_1000123_pt1 | contig 39906 bp, 50 predicted proteins | sample CB_VirMetaG_FD_169099 | JGI IMG/M metagenome (GOLD analysis project Ga0196901, IMG submission 169099) | Freshwater to marine saline gradient viral communities from Chesapeake Bay - CB_1504_1 Viral MetaG (v3) (version 3) | ecosystem: Environmental > Aquatic > Marine > Coastal | place: USA... | reverse complement strand
AAGGGCCACATACCAGGATCGGAAGGATCAGGTTGCTGCGGTCGTGAAGGCAGCGAGGGAAAAAGGTCAGGAGGCTATGGATCTGGGAACACGCATCCACTCATTGGCTGAAGACATCCTGGCAGACAAACCAGCGATTGAGGGAGATCCATATTCGGTCGGGATTGCTGATTACCACACCAGGAACATTGTCAGGGTGCGATGGACTGAGAACTCAGTGACATGCATAACCGATAAGATCGCATTTGCTGGAAGGGTTGATGCGCTTGTTGAGCACCAGGCATGCGGGTTGGCAGTGCTCGATTGGAAGTCATCGAAGGTGGCACGAAGTAGGACGGGTAAACCAACACCCAAATGGTATGACCCCTACATCATCCAGCTTGCTGCTTACAGCTACGCAATCGACGGTCAACCTCAACCCATCTCCATTGCAATCGATACTACTCCAGGCAGCGAGGGTGGAATCTATGAGAAAATATGGGAACAGATGGAGATAGAGCGAGGGTGGCGAATCTTCAACCTCCTATATCGCCTATGGTGTGAGGAGAAAAAATACGCACCGCACGAATGGTATGCGGCTAGACGCTAAAGACAAACTCAACCACCTCCACAGGCTCGAAATGGATCGGGCCTGCGGAGTGTGGGATGAGGATCGCCAGCAAAAGCTGGACGATCTGATTATGGAACTTTGCTACGGGTTTAAAAATGAGGATTTACGAGTCAGAGGAGGACAAGAGGAATCAGAGGCATGCGATGGAACGGGTGGAGAAATTATTCAACTGGAGCCTGGAGGAACTGAACATGCGATACACTGCCGATTGGGCAGCATTCAGGAAGGTGAACAATGTAGATCTGCTTGATGCGTTCATCGAATACAAAAGGAGATTCAACAATCATGATGCATACGACTCAGTTTTTCTGGACGCAAAAAAATATGTGGCCTGCAAGCAACTGAGCGATGCGTTCGCAGTTCCATTTTATTACATACAGGAATGGGAAGATAAGATCGGAATAGTTCAGCCTAACATCAGGGACTGCATCAGGAGCAAGGTCAGTGTCAGGCGATCTCTCAGGCGAGATGATACCGATGATACCTACCTGTTCATTCACATTCCCATTCAACGATTTGATTTCTACAAGCGATGACTTCTACCAGATACAAAGGAGCGAAACCCTCGCTCACACCAGAGGTCATTATGCGGCGCATCAATGAGATTCAGGATCATGAGTTGAAACAATGCATAGCATGCCTGGTCTGGTGGGATATCATCGGAATACACCCCAGGAGCATGTTTGCTGAAGAGGTGCATGATTTCTTCGAGCCTCTGCTGGACATGCGACCAGTGGCCAATCCCCCATACAATCAGATCGTCAAAGGCTTGATGTGGATGGGGTATCTCAGGCCCTACGCAATGAAACGTGCATTGGATGATATCAACCAGGATCGGAAGTCCAGAAAGGCAAAGAAGATCCTGAACGCAATATTGGATATCACTGCCAACGAGGATCTCAGCCTAGCAGAGATCGCCCAGGGCCTGATGGAGCGAAAGGTGAAGACCGTTAACAATCGTCCCAAATGGCGACCCTCAACGGTTCAGATATTTCTCAGGATCTATGGCAATGGAGTGATGGAATGACTAAAGGCAGTATCTACATTGATCTGATCAGGCTCTATTGGGATTGTCAGGCCCATTTCGGTCTCACCAATGGAGCCACTGCCCTCTATTTCTACATCCTGCACAAGTTCAACCAGGCAAGGTGGCCCAATAAGTTGGGGATCTCGTCTCTGGAGATTGGCGGAGTGCTGGGAATATCTAAACCCACCCTTTTGAAATTCAAGGACGAGTTGTCGAATACTGGGTTGATCGAGTGCCATTTTATGACTGGCAAGATCCGCCAGGAATACACCCTCAAGCACCCCACCCTCACCTTTGGCGGAGTCGATTTTGAGGCCCTAGATGACAAAGATGGTAAAGAAGATAGTAAAGAAGATAGTAAACAACATAGTCAAAATTCTTTACCAACATATATATATAATACAAAGACAGAATACATTCCCCCTATAGTCCCCCAGAAGGGGGACAACAAAGAGAGGGACAAGCAAGCTCTGGAGATCTATGAGGCTTACCCCAGGAAGGTGGGACGACCAAAGGCACTGTTAGCAATCAAGCGTTACATCGAGAAGGTAGGCTTTGAAACACTACTTGAGAGGACCAATGCCTATGCTAAATCGGTTATTGGTAAGGATCAGCAGTTTATCCCCCACCCTTCCACCTGGTATTCACAGGAACGATTCAATGATGACCCATCCACCTGGACACAGGGATCAGGGTCTAGCCCTGGTAATCGATCGGAACTGGTAGCATCTGGACCTCAGAGGGTGATGATGCTTCAGGAGAGGCAGAAAGCACTCAAGCAGGAGATGCACGACTACCGCAATCAGCACCTCTCAGTGGCAGCAATGACCAGCACCTGGGATGCAGGGACAAAGGAACGCTATCAGGAGATGGCTGCAAAGCTGAAGGAGATCCAAAGCAAGCTCGATGAAGCTCTATGATGGAAACCGTCATAATTGCCCCTCTAAGCGATTTTTCTGGCTGGAGGGTGTATACTAACCACTTAGGCATGAAAATGCCTGCTGGACCCCGTCTAGAGCGTTTAAAGCCATTACCTGACGATCACTACACATTCAAAACAGAGAAGGAAGCCCTTGAAGCCGCAGAACGACTCAAATCCTACATTGAAGAACACCATCGTCCCCCTGGCAAACGAGGTAGAAGGCGGAGATCATAGACCACAGTTCAAGAAACCTGAGAAGGGCATAGGAAGCAGGTTGACCGATGAGCAATACAACCAGGTATGCCAGGATCTAATCGATGGCAAGAGCATCATAACGGTGGCTCTGACGCATTCTGTGGCCAATTCTACAGTTCAAACCATCAAGGCTACCATCAAGGATCACATCCCAGACTGGAAACAACGGACTAGCAATAAACTGGGCGAGATCATCAGTGATATGGCTGACAGTCTGCACCAGGATCTGCTCTCAGGGAAACTCAGCCCAGATAAGAAATCCATTTCTATCGGTATCTTAACGGACAAAAAGAGAGACCTCGACGGGGAGAAAACAGTGATTGAGCACCGCAGGGTCGATTCTGAGGAGGATTTCCGCAGGCGAATGGATGATTACCTAGCCTCCCTGCCCTCTGCTCAGACAATTGATCTCGCAGATAAACCCAAAAACCCCAGCATTATTGATGTTTCTGCCCAGGACTGCACAGATTCTGCACAGGTCGATCCAGATTAACTAGGCAAATTTTACCTACCAGGGGCGGGGGGGATGTTGAGGTCGGATTTCTGCCGCAACCGAAAACGGATTCTCCCTCATGAAAAAATTTAACCAAACAGCCCAATAGCATATGAAGACCAATACCCTACAAACCTATCACTCACGCCTTCAGTCGGGCCTACATCCACTCAGGCTGGACACTGAGGCATATTTCCCTGACCACTACTGTGAGCCTGTGATGCGAGTCGCCTGCGACCCTCACTATGGAGATGCAGTGTGGCGGGACAAAAGGTTCACCAAAGCTTGCGTCAAAGAGCATATTCCCAAAATAGGCGAGGTCGCACCTGACCCCATATTCGGCGGCAAGATGGAGACCTGGGCTATGTATGATTGGCTGGACCAAATGCGTGAAGCGAAAAAAAGACCCTGAGGATCTCTCCCCAGGGTTGCACCAGTCAGCATATGAACAAGACATCTTTGGTGTATACCCACCTCCCTTAATTATCAATCCTTAATATGACGAGAATTGACTCAATGGTGTGTTTACACCAGATTACACTAATCTATGGGTCTATCGGTTATCGGTCTCAGCGGCAAGATGGGAAGTGGGAAGGATGAGGTCTACCGAATATGCACCGAATTGTTGCGAGGTGACCGTATAAAGCGTTTTGCCTTTGGGGATGAGGTGAAGGCAGAGGTGGCTTCTGTCCTTAATCTGAGCGTCAAATACGTTGACCAGCGGAAGCAGTTATTTAGGCCCATCCTCCAATGGTGGGGAACGGAATACAGAAGGCAGTTATTCGGGCAGACCTATTGGATTGACAAAATGAGGGACCAATTGACTGACCCATCGAAATCGGGTTGGGCAATTGTTACCGATGTCAGATTTGAGAATGAGGCTGAACTGATTCAGGACATCGGAGGCTATATGGTCAGGGTTGATCGGCCAGGTTTCTGTATGTGCCAGAAAACAGCAGACCACCCATCTGAGACTGATCTGGATTTTTATGATTTCGACTATGTGATTCGGAACAATGGGGAGTTAGACGACCTGAAACCAGCAGTAGGAGAGATGATTGATGCCTATAGACGAGCGAGAACTTTCAGCCAACCTGGGGTTGGATCGACGTACGGTTAAAGAACTCAGAGATGAGATTCTAGTTGAAGGTGAGGACTTCGTGAGAGGTCGTCACCGAAAGGTTCTGATCACTCTACCTGGCCAGGAAAAAATTAAGAGGCACTTTTTCCCAGAACGCTATCGCCCTGAAACCCTGGCGAGTGAGGAACTGACTGGAACTGTCACCCACTGGCAGTTTCGGAACAAAAAGATAGTCGAGGTCGATAACGAGATCATAGTCAGGGTCAGAGATTCCAGCCTGTATCGGCCCAATATCTGGGGCAATCGCTGCCCTATCACCTACAAGCAAATGGGGGGCAATTATATTGCCATCGCCATCCCACCTCCGCAGTGGCGCAAGAGCCAGCCCAGGGTGAAATGATCTACGTCCTCCATATGACTGGCACTCATTTTTACAAGGTGGGGATGACTGAGAGGGACCCGATGGCTCGTCTGCATGATTTACAGACTGGATGCCCTCATAAACTGGAATTGTATTCATCTTTCCCTGGGGACTGTGTCGATGAGGCGATCATTCACACTGTTCTCAACGAGTGCATGATGCAGATGGAATGGTTCCTAATCCCTCGATCCCCTATTCGGTTTATTTACTATCGATTATGGAAGGCAGGGGTTCCGAACAAGGCCCTGGAGGACCACCTGGAGCCATTGCCTGACAAACGCAAGTCGCATCGATTACCCGCAGAGATTAATTGGGAGATCGAGATGATGCGAAGTAAAGGAGCAACCTACTCAGATATCACAGAGGCACTCGATGTGTCGGATGTCTCTGTAAAAAACATTTGCTGCCCTGGATACCTCTACAGAACTCTGAGGCAGAAATCACAACGCAAAAAAACTCAGAAAAAAACAACATGAGCGAAGTTAACTACAAGGTAACCCGATTTGATCCACAGATGAACTGTGCATCTCACCCATCATCCAATCACGTTCATAGCGTGATATTCGGTTTGCAGGCCACCAACCCTGCAACAGGCTCAACTGCTTACATTGACGAGCGCATAAAACTTGATCCCTGTCTAACCCCAGAGGAGTTGAACAATCGTGCGGAGGAACTCTGCGAAATGTGGGCTGGGACAAAGGGCTGGTACATGCATTTGCAGAAGGCACTGTTTAAAAAGGATATGGCTCCCAGGCCAATGCCAGATGGTTATCAAAAACCTGACATTGACAACATGTCGATTGGCGATGGGTACAAGACCTTTGTCATCAACGAAAACAATATTAATGATGATGAGCTTGTTAAGGAGGTGTTTGCTGGCGCATTACCAGAAGAGCCTGCCGTAGAAGACTCCCCAGAAGAACCCACCGAAGAACCCACCGACGAGTCCACCGAAGAACCGCAGTGATGTGGGAGGAATGGGCATTCAGACCTCATCCTGTCTACCCTCTCCCCACCAGGGAGCAGGTTGAGGTCGCTTGTTCTACCCCAGAGGGAGAGGCCCAGTTCAGGGAGATCATGCAGGCCAGGGGCGAAAAGCTTCGCCTGGAGAATGAGGATCCCTACAGCAATGGATATGAGCCACCACATTGGGCGGAGGCTGATGCGTTATTAAAAGAACATAGCAATGTCCTGGTCAGCGGCGGGAATCGTAGCGGCAAGACTGAATATTGTGCAAAACACGTAGTCAAACACCTGATGAACAACCCTAAGTCAAGGGTTGTTTGCATGCATACTACGCACCAGTCCAGCCTCCAGACTCAGCAACCTGTGATCTACAAATACCTTCCGATCAACCTCAAGGGTAGGAAGATTCGCAAGGAAGTTGAGAACATCAGCTATAGCCAGAAGAACGGGTTCTCAGATAACACATTTATCCTGCCCAACGGATCTCAGTGCTGGTTTATGCATTATAGCCAGGATCCCAGGGCATTTGAGGGTTTGGAGATTGATCTATGTTGGGCCGATGAGTTGATACCTAAAAACCTGCTAGATACGCTCAAATTTCGATTAATTACACGTAGCGGAAAATTTCTTTTATCATTTACACCAGTGGAGGGAATGACTCCTGTCGTCAAAGAGTTTGTGAGTGGCGGTGAAGTGATTGAGTGGGCAGATTCAGAGCTACTGCCTGGGGTTAATGTGCCAGCAGGGCCTGCTGGGAAAATGCCATACAAGATGCGCTGTAGAAACGAGCAATCAGCTTGCATCTGGTTTCACACTCGCTGGAATCCATTCAACCCCTACGAGCAACTCAAGCAGAGACTACAGGGGCAACACACCAACGAGATTAAGATTCGGGCCTATGGGTGGACTGAAAGCGCAATCGGCAATGCATTCCCTCGCTTTGGGGACGGTCACATCATTGACAAGCAGAAGATCCCGAAGGGCGGGAAGACTTTTATGGTCGTCGATCCTGCGGGTTCAAGGAATTGGTTCATGCTTTGGGGCAAATCAATCGATGACGTTCTCTACATCTACAGAGAATGGCCCGATTCAACGATGGGTGAATGGGCGATACCCAGCGAAAAACCCGATGGATCACCAGGCCCAGCGCAGAGGGCTGGCGGTGGTGGTAACTCAATTAATTGGTATAAAAAGCTGATCATCGAGAAGGAGGATGGTGAAGAAATTTTCATTCGATTGATTGATCCCAGGGCCTGCAAGGCTAAGTCGCTGGACGGTCGTGAAATCCTCGATGAGTTAAAAACAGGCGAAGCTGGAATGTGGTTTGATCCAGCTAGTGGGGCGCAGATTCAGGCAGGCGTATCATTAATCAATGACCTTCTGTATTACGATAATCACGCACCTATAGACGATGAGAACAAACCCAGACTGTTTGTTAGCAGAGAATGCAGAAACACAATATTTGCACTAAAAGAATGGACGGGGGCAGGTGGCGAAAAAGGGGCAACCAAAGATGTGATCGATTGCATCCGATACCTTGTGCAGGAAGAAAACCTTTTTACTCCCACAGGCATGCTAGGGACAAGCGGGGGAGGCAGTTATTAAATGAAGAAAACATTATGAAATTCCCTAAATTGATTGGATTCAAGGAATGTCGTGCCTTAACAGGTTTAACTACCTATGAGATCACTTACTTAATCGAGCAAGGTATTTTCACTGCCGTAGTTCCTGTTAAGAGGAAGCGCAAGCTGATCCACCAGCAAGTGGTGGAATATATGGAAAATTTATATGAGCGAAATCAAAAAACAGCTAGTCACCCTGTCTGACGAGTTTAAACGAGCAGGTGGCACTAGCACGATTCATCATTACCAGACTCGCACTGATAATGTTCGACTCGCCAGGTGGCGAGGTCAGTCGCACTCTGGTCGCAAAGAGCAGAAATATTACGACAAAGAAAAGGTCTTCCCCTGGGATGGTTGTTCCGATACCAGGGTCCGTCTGGTTGACAACCTTGTGGGGGAAATGAAGGACCTTCTTGTCACTGCATTTAGGCGAGGCACTTTAAGAGCAGGAGCAACTGAAGCGAACGATGCCGAATCCGCTCAACTCCTGACCACACTCCTTCGATACTACAGGGAAAACCTACTACAACAGGAACTGCATGAGGCAGCAAGCCTCCTGGCTGATTACGGTCAACAGGATGGTATATCGTTTTTGCAAATAGGTTGGAAAACAGAGGATACAAAAAAGAAAATCCCTGTCAGCTTGCCTATGTTGCAGCAGATGGCCCTGGCAGCGGACCCAGAGTCTATTGCATCACGACTGCCTGAGTTGATTGCAGATGAGCTATCAGAGAATGAAGCTATCGAGGCAATCAAGATGATCCTCAATGTAACTACAAGGGATGCCAGGAAGGGAATCAAAAAGCTTCGCAAAGGCGAGGTGGTAATGATTCCCATCATAGAGACTACGGTCAACCAGCCTGATATCAGCGCATGCCGTCTCTATACCGATGTTTTCTTGCCACCTGAGACAATTCACCTGGATCACGCTCGATATATCTTCAGACGTTATTACATGAGCGAGGTCGAACTTCGATCCTATGATTTCGACGAAGCCTGGATCGAGAAGGTGCTGAACACCAAAGACAATGTTTCCCACCTCTACCAGAACTCATTTGCCAACTACATTCTAGAGCCTGGGTTTCAGGATGGGATGTATGAAGTGATATATTGCTATGAGCGATGCCTCGATGAGGACGGGATGCCAGAAATTGAATGCACTGTTTTCCATCCAGAGATTACCGATCTGGCAGGCAAGCAAGAGACGCTCGACTACCTGTCAGGTAAATACCCATTCGTTGCCTATCGACGAGAAAACAGTGTTCAAAAGCTTGTTGAGACCAGGGGTCTTAGTGAGATTTGTGCAACCTGGCAAGACGAGATAAAAACTCAGCGAGACATGCTGGCAGATCGGGCCTCTCTCTACGTTAATCCTCCTATCGTTCACGCTGCCAGAACTGGCGGGAACTATGAGTTCCGCCCAGGCAGCACGATTGCAGAGATGCGAGCTGGAGAGATCCGCACATTAGAGCCACCTCGTTCTAGCATCACTGAGTCTCTGGAGATCATCAACTACGTAGAGAGGCAATGTAATGAATACCTGGGCCGAATGGGGCCAGGTATGGACCCAACAGTGGTAGCAATCCGCAGGCAGTCTACGGTCGATAATTATATGGCTACCTGGAGCAAAGCTTTCACCAAAATGTTCCAGCTAATGCAAGTCTTCCTGACTGATGAGGATATGGCTCGCATTGCAGGCAAAAGCCTGAACATGCCTAGGTCTGCAAAAGAGATCCAGGGATCATTTGACTTCCGAATCGTATTCGACTCCAGAGAGCTAGATAGCGATTACCTAATGGAGAAAATGCAGGCCCTAACTACTTTGGCACTGCCTAATGACTCCGCAGGCGTTATCGACAGAGGAGCACTGGTGACTGAGATTGCGAAAGCTATCAGCCCATCCCTGGCAGATGTTGTGGTTATGCCTAAGATCGGTGTGTCACAAAAAATCTACCAGGAGGTTATGGGTGATATCATTGCAATGGCCCAGGGTAATGAAGTCCCACCAAAACAGAACGATCCTGCCGCAGGCACTAAACTGCAATTTGCTCAACAGATCATCCAGGGCAATCCGAAATACCAGGAAGCCTTGCAGAACAACGCTGATGAAAGGTTTGTTCAACTGATGCAGGGCTACCTTCAGAACTTACAGTTCCTGGTGCAACAGGAGCAGAACGCAATGATAGGTAAAACAGGAGTCAAACCACTCAATGGATAGTTTAAACGAGGAACAGATCAAAGATGCTTTTGCTCAGATCAAAGGCTCCCCTGCTGACAAGGCAATCACCCAGGTTCTTGAGAATGCAGTCGAGGCAGCATTGGCTACAGCTATAACGCCAGGGAAAACCGATTCTGAGCGAGCATACGACTGTGGATGGGCAGCGGCGATATATCAGTTCGCAGAGCAACTCAACCACTATCGCCAGTAACATTCGCCCCTTCAATCGAAGGGGCTTTTTTGTGCAAATTAACAAAATTGCACGAATAGCAAAAAACTCTAACCAGACAGGTTGGATCTCATCTCTACATTCCCCAAAGTCGAAGCACTTCGCATAAGCGATGCGCCGAACTTGCTAGGCATAAAAACGCATGAGTGAAACCGAAACGGTTACGAATACCGCCCAAAATTCGGAGGTCCAGTTAACAGATTTGATTGGATCAATAATAAGGCCCGACGACCAACCTCAAGAGGAGGTTGCTGAAACCGATGCTGAAGCGTTAAACGACGAGTCAGTGGATGAATCGGTGGAGGATAGTTATGAGGCTGATGATAACACTGAGTCCGATGAATCGGATGGTTCCGAAGAGCCAGGATGGTATCAGAAACGGATCAAACGATTTACGAAGCAACTGCGAACAGTAGAAGCGGAGAGGGACGAGGCTCTAGCAGAGATCGAGCAGATGAGGGAGCAGATGAAATCTGCCCCTGCTGCCGCACCTTCGCAGATCACCGCCCGATCAGAAAAGGATCTGATCGAAATGGAGAACCTGGAGAAGGAGAAGATTAAATTTGCTAGGGAGCAGAAGAGGTTGATTGCACAGGGGCATTTAGATGATGTCCTTGATAATATTAAAAATGCGGGGAAAGAGATGGACCCAGACAGTGATGAATCACTGGTGAGGTCATTCCTCGATGAAATCATAGACGATAGCAGAGATAACCTCTCGTTCGAGATCCCGAAACGCAGAACTGAACTGCAACACAAGGCCCAGTTTGACCAGGTGGCTAAACAGAAATACCCCTGGATGAACGACCCTGATAGTGAGCAGATGGAGTATTACAAAGCAGTGATGAAAGCGTCCCCTGCCCTGGCTAATGTGCCATCAGGATCGCTTGAGATCGCACGATACGTAACAGGGTTAATGGCGGAAACAAAGGCAAGTGAGCTTGTCCAGCAAACCCGCCAACGGAAAGCTCCAAAAGCCCCTGTCCGTAATAATGCGGCTCCCACTGCAAAGGCTTCTTCGGACGATGAAATATCAGCAGCAGCAAAACGAGTTATGAAAACGGGTAATGCGAAGGATTTAGATAGGCTACTCCTCGCTGGTTTGACTCGTCGCTAATTTAGAAAGAATAATATTATGGCTGGTTTATTTTCTACCGAAAACGAGTTTGGTCCTTTCGCCAGTGGCGGCAAGGGTGGTTCGCAACGTGATTTGGCTGATGCAGTATTTGCCATCGATGCCAAACAAACCCCACTGATGTCGATGATCCCGAAATCTGAAGGGGTCATCAACACAACCTACGAATATCCTGTCGATAAACAACTTGCTCCGAAGGATAACGCAACTGCTGATGCATACTCTGCTGAACTGGATGCTGAGAGCAAATTCGAGAAGACCCTCGATGACTACTCCATCATTCAGAACAATGTGCAGTGGTTCCGCAGGGCCGCATTGATTGGTCGTCTGGCTGAATCTGCCAGCAACCTGGCTGGTGTTCCTGATCTTCGGGCTACCTCGATCCGCAAGCAATTGGAAGCCATCAAGCGTGATATGGAAGTCCGTTTGTGCGCTGATGATGTGCCTGAAGCGACTTCTGGTAATTTTTACTCTGGTGAAAGTTCGACGAGTCCTCTCAAGACTCGAACCCTGGGTAAATACATCGATAGCAGCAGTGCCAATATTCCATCCGCATTCCGCACTCCTGCAAGCAGTATTGTGACTGCGGCAGAAGTTGAATCTGTAGCAAACCTGACTGAAGCCAATGTTCAGGATGTTCTCCAGTCTATCTACGAAGAGACTGGTGTTGCCAAAGAACTGGTTCTGCTTTGTGGTGTTAACTTGAAGAAGCAATTCCGCAACTTCACTGAAAGCACCACCACCGATTCGAGCAATATCGCTGCAACACGCATTCGCACACTCAACCAGGATGCATCTGATAAAAAGATCATCAGCACCGTTGATGTGTTTGAGGGTGACTTCGGGACGCTGACTTTGGTTCCGTCTCTGTTCCTGGCCAAAAATGATTGGACCAATGGAACTACTGGAACAAAAGACTCTGCCTACGACGCAAATACTTCTCGCGCAACTGGTTACGTCCTCGATATGGATATGTTGGAGCTTCGTTTCCATCAGCTACCATCGGTCCGATCCCTGCCTGACCTGGGATCTGGTGACCGTTATGAAATCAATGCAGTGGCTGGGTTGAGTGTTCTCAATCCTCTCGCATTTGGTGCGTTCAAGCACACCTCCTAAAACCCGACAAGGGGGGAGGGGCTGCGGTCCCTCCCCTACCCTAATCGTTATGAATGACGACATGATGACCTGCTGGGAAGCCCTCCCATCCAATCTCCGAAACGATATCATCAAAGAAATCCAAACGGGGCATAAAATGGAGATGTGGCGAGCGACCAAAAACCAGAAGCGTGTTGCCAAAGATAACCAACGGGAGCGTAGAGCTATCGATGGTATCGGGCAGCATGTCGCATCAATCGATTTGGGTGGCTATCTAGCCAATAAAATTTTCAAAAACGAGTCCGTTAAGGATAAGGACTATTTGAACTGGGTTATCAAGCGGCATCCTGAAGTCAGGGTGAACAGTAAAGGAACCAAATTGCAAGTGGGCTACGGAAACTGATGCGTTCTATTACTGCCAGCAAAGTGATCCAGGGTGCGGTCGAGCTAACAGGTCGATTGTATAACAAAATCAGTAACGATGAATTGCCCATTTTCATCGGCTCATTCAACCGCAACCTGCGAACGATCTGGGAGACTGAGTTTTGGCCCAGCTTGATGGTAGTTGAGGAACGATACTTCAGGGATACCTGGACTAACGGGGCCTATGCATCAAATACGGAGATTTATCACTCTGGCACTGATGCCTACTACAGAAACACATCTGGAGGCATTACCACAGGCGCACCAGGCACTAGTTCCGACTGGACTTTAGTTACAGATTTCACACCCAGCATCGCATTCGTCCAAACTGGCAAGACAAACATCGGCCAGGTTTATCGGGTCACTGACGGTGATCCCAGGGCTAAGGTCAACAGGCTGGATGTTGATTTCCGCCAGAAGGACGATGAGATCATCATCACTAACCGAATCAATAACTCTTACTGGGTAGAGTTTCGGCAACGTGCGCCAATTATAAAAGCTGAGAAGTGGTCGTCATCGGTTACCTATTCAGTAGGCGATCAGGTGTATTACACATCATCTGGTCAGACTGGTGGCGACTTCTACGATGCACTCAGCCCCAACACCAACAGTGCTCCATCATCAGTCAACGCCAATTGGGCGAAGGTGAATGTCCCTTACATTTTTGGTCCGTATCTGGAGCATTCCATAGCGGCGGACATCTTGCTCATCGATGAGAAGCTAGAGTTTGCTGGCATCCAGATGCGGGCTAAGGACAGGGCTTTAGAGGCCGAAATGATGCGAGCAAAAAACCAAAGCGGAGACGCCTTCACACCTAGATTTAAAACATACTAACATGAACGTCAGAGAGACTCCTTCAAATATTACAACCACAACTGCAAGTGCATCGCTTGCTGCTAATGTGGATCGCAAAAAGCTCAAAATCACCAACGTGAGCGGAGCTACTATTCAAGTCAATTTCAGTGGGACAACTCCTGGCGCATCAACCTACGACGAAGCCGTAGGTGCTGGGGCAACGATCACCATTGAAAACTACGTTGGCGCATGCACCGCATCGGCTAGTGTGCGTTATGTAGAATTCACATAAACACGATAATAACAATCAAACATCAACTATGGAACTAACATACGCACAAGCGTTCAATATCCTTGTCAATGTCAGCGGACAAGCTCCACTGACCCGTAAAGATCACGACACTGTAACAGCTTCTCTCCAGAAACTAAGGGAGTTGGTAGAGAAGGAAGTAGGGCCTGAAGGGATTCAGGATGCCGAAGTTGTTGAAAATGGATAGACTGGATGATTTTAAGGTTTTTCTTGCGAGCACTGCTGGGATTGGGAACTGGATGGTTAACATCGACCTGTTCCTCAAGATCCTAGTTTCCCTCGCCAGCCTTATTTACATCCTCAAACGCACTGCGAATTTATTTAAACGAAATGATGAACGGTAAAAAAACATACGTGACTGGTATCGGAGCGATCCTGGGAGCCGCAGCAGGCTTTATGCAAGGTTCGCTGGAGATGGCGGAAGCCATTCAACTAGCGATCACCGCACTGCTGGCAATGTTCGTCCGCAGTGGGATCAAAAACGATACTGGGAATTGATCCAGATTATCCTAGGTATTCTCAAAGCCTTTCCTGGGATCGCACGTATCCTAGGGAAGGCTGTTGATTTTTATAGGGAGTCTGAAGCTCGCAAAATCTATGAAGCTAAACTCACTGATATTGATTCTGCTATCAATCGCTTTGACCAGCGGGTGCAGAACAAAAACAGAAGGAACCAAAAGGCTGATGGCGAGACCAGACTTCCCAGTGGCAGCGGAGGCAGCACCCGATTGGGTGAGAGCAGCACTACAGGAGACCTCTAGACTGGAGTATGAGTTGGAGCGGCGATGAACGTAGCAGATCAGGAACAGTTTTTTGTTGGAGTCGATGCGAACTCAGACCCAGGCTTGATGAAGCCAGGGTTTGTTTCGGACGCACAGAACCGTCGATTCGTCTCTGGAGTTGCTACACCTCGCAAAGGCACAGTGCTGATGCCCTGGGCAAATAAGCAGGCTGAGTATTGGGACCACACCAAAACATATGAAGATGGGGATCTTGTTCGATTCTCTGGATTTCAGATTAGCGATGGATACAGGCAGTTAGCTTTAACCAGCGATACTGCGGTTGGAATTACTCCCACATCTACTGTTGGTCCAATGAGCAACAATTTGAAGACCAACACTTCAAATGCAGAACCTGCTGGGCCTTATTTCGAGGCGAATCAGCAAACTCTCAATGGATATCCGATAACGGCATATGATTCTCAAACCAATCTTGTCACCCTGAATTCTAGTTGGGATGAGAAAGGTGCGCTGTATCTCAAATATCCTGGCACAATTTACGGTGCATCAAATTTTGAAACACCCAACGGCATCGAGCATCTCATTGTTGCGACTTCCCAGGGAGTATTCCATACCTCGCCTGATTCCTTTAGTGAGGAGATAGGTTTTTACGGTGGGTTGGATTCCGAAGGGGCGGAGATTTACTATTACTATGGTGATGCTGGATACCCAACCATTACCGATCAGGCCAGGGTTCGATTCGTCCAATGTTTCAATAACCTGATCATGTTCAGGGGACCAAATTTTGCACCATTGGTCCTGACCGAAAACATCCTCAATGGCTGGAGGTCGATTGAGCAAACGGACACTCCAGAGGCAGATGAAAATGAGGACGATGGAACAGAGCGCATTCCCAATGCATCAACTGGTTTGTTTTTTGGAAACCGTTTAATCATCCCATTTGGCAGGGACGAAGTAGCTGTATCCGATTACCTCAACTACACCCGTTATCAGCCTGTCCGATCCGCATTTCGGGTCAACACAGGGTCGAGCGATAAACTGGTCTCTGTTTTCAAGTTTGACCCCAACACGCTCCTGGTATTCAAGGAAGCGTCAGTCTATGCAGTCCGAAACGTCTACGGTGATTTGGCAGATGCCCAGCTCGACCAATTGACAGATCAATATGGTTGTGCTGCTGAGAGATCAATTGTGGCAGCGGGAAGTGATGTCATTTTCCTGTCTGACCAGCGAGGTGTGGTTTCACTGCGGCAATCGGTAGCAGGCGAAACGCAATCGGTAGACCTTCCACTCTCTCAACCCATCCAACCAATCATCAATCGGATCGATTGGACTAAAGCGAAAGATGCGGTCGGGGCTTACAGCAATAACAGATACTACCTTGCTGTTCCACTTCGGGGAATCAATGCAACCGCACCTGGCAACAATGCGATCCTCGTCTATGACTTCCTGACTAAAGCCTGGAGCGGGACTGATTTTATCAGCGGCATAGGCATCAAGGACTTTTTCTTCGTCAACTACAAGGGCGCAAAACGCCTCTTTGTTCTCACCAATGATGGGCAGATCTTGCTCTACGATGACGAGCAATTCGGCGGCATCGATGACCAAACCATTGGAAGTAATAACAAGACCTCTCATAGCGTCATAGAGGGACGATTGCTAACCAGGGGATACACTTGCGGTCTGCCTGATAAAAAACGATTCAGAGCCTTGTCAGCGTTTGTGGAAACCTATGCAGGAGCATACACAATCACAGGTTGGGCGGATGGGGTGAACGAATCAGTTGATATCTCAGATGAGTCATTTTCAAAAACCACTTACGAAGCCGCAATTAAGTCAGATTACTCTACCGACAACTCTGCCGATAACTTTTTCGATCAAGGACGGGACGACTACTCGATCAGTGCAGGCGACAATATCGTGTGCGGAACCAATGGCTTTGCAGTGGATCGTAAACAAGCTCATTCGGACAGAGACCGATTCAAATGCGAAGGTCAATATCTACAATTAGAATTTAAAACTACATCAGGTGTGGTGGATATCAGGGGGCTGAACCTCACTGCTACTGTCCGATCACGTTTGGTAAATACAGAAACATAATCCTATGGGACTTAATGCAACAGTTACTCCAGGCATCACCGTCACCTCCTCGACGGTTCTTTCCGCAGCAAACCTCAACCTGATTGCCACACCCACTGTATCGATCACAGGGTCAATCGACTCCAGTGATATTGGTGCAAACACTGTGGGGACAAGCGAGCTGATCGACAATGCGGTAACTCAAGCAAAGATTGGTGCTATTGGTGGGGCTAACTACATCTTGCGAGGGGACTCCAGTGGAAACGCTGAAGGCATCGCAACATTGGCACAGGATGACAACAGTGACAATCAGATCAGCCTGCTGGTAAATGATACCACAGATCTGAAACCCAGGGTTATCACAGGGAATCTGGAGGTCACAACCTCTGGAGCCAATAAACTTAACTTTGCGATCAAAGACAATGTGATCACTGAGAGCATGCTTCAGACCAATGCGGTCCAGGCTCACATTGGTAATATTCAGCCTGGAGGGGGTTTGTCTGCTAACGGTGGAAAGGCTTCTACCAGCCAGGGAGGTTGTGGGCTAATTGTGTTTGACCCAAATACTACCGACACAATTGGTGATGACACGTATTACGGAAAAGCAAAAGTCCTTCAGCCTACTGCGGCTAACCAATACCTCAAGAGCACTGGTTCAGGTAATGCACCTTTAGCATTTGGATCTATCACTGGGATTCCTATTGCCTACACGCAAGCCTGGGCAAGTGAGAATATCAGTCATACTGCATTAGATGTTTTCAACAACAATCCATTTAATCTGACGTTCAATAAAAACATTCACTACATAAGAAGAATTCAAATTGGATCAAACAGATACGGTGGTCTTAGAGTGTTTTTTGCTGAGGGCATATTGTCCGATGGCGATAATCTGGGAGTCATTGGAACAGCTATTACGTCTCACAACGAGAATCAGCCAATGGCATTTGTGTATGATTCGGTTGGAGTGATGTCCATTGATTCAAATGGAGATGAGGACACGCAAAATGGAACAGAGCATCCGTATGTGGACCTTGTATTTGTCAACAACAATGGCACAGAAACAGGGAATCCCAAAAATATCTCAAACGTGTATCTGAGGAATCCGAACGTAGTTAATCTGACCTTCTACCAGATCTAATGCCTGTTGAGAATCGCCAGATTGCCAGTGGAGCGATTACCGATTCAAAGGTATCGAAGAACGCTGGGATAAAAGGGTCGAAGCTTGAAATAGCGGAACCTGGGCAGATTCTCGTCGCCAACGAACAAGGGCGATTCGTTCCGAAGCACGTAGATTTTGACAAGTGCTGCGACAACGAACTACCTGACGATGTTTTAAGAAGTAGAGATTTAGAACCTGGGAAAGTTTATGTAGGCTCACCAGACGGTGTTCCAGTCCAGGTTCCTGCAATCCCCGATCCAGAGCGGGTAGTAAAGACAGGCCCTGGTGGGTCCATTACAGAAGATGTAACCTTGCCTGCGGATCAGGTTGATCCCGTCATACATCCAGTGACTGATGGGGTTGTCACCGACAACTCCAACCAGAGTCAGATTTACACCGTCCAAATCTACTCCCAAACAACAGTAAAAGGTCACCTTGAGTTCGTCACACCCTCAACTCCTGGGACGATCAAATCATACACTTTCAACCACAACCTAGGATACAAGCCCGATGTGCTTGTTCTAGAGTACGAATCTCAAACTGAGATCGACACACAAGTTTCCGTTACAGAAACCACCGCAACTGTAGACCTATCGGATGCAGGTCAGAGGTTGCGAGTCATCGTCCAATAATTATATGAGCGAAAAGAAAATCTTTGTAGATCACGCCTATCAAACCAGCGCATATCTGGTTAACCCTAAAGTCCACACTGTATCGGACATATCCGCTCATGCAGGAGTTGAAGGGCAGTTGGCAGCGGCAGGGGGTAATCTCTACTTTCATGACGGCAGTAATTGGTTTGCGCTGATCGAGAGTAACTACTCAGGTGCGCTGACGGGTGTTCCTAATTTTAACCCCACCACAGGCACAGTCCCCTTTACCGTTGAAAGTGGCAAGGTTGGCAAGGTCGATAACCTTAACGCAGATCTGCTGGATGGGTATGATACCAGCACCACCGCAGTAGCCTCCAAAATCCCCGTTTACGGCACTTCAGGAGTCCTGAAGGTTGGCACACCATCCGCCGATGAAGATGCGGCAAACAAGCTCTATGTAGACAATGCGATCCAGGGTTTGGATATCAAGGCTTCCGTAAAAGCGGCGACCACACCTGCGATTGGAGCAATCACCCTAAGTGGCGAAAAAAACATCGATGGGATTAGCTTAGTTACAGGAGATCGCATCCTTGTTAAGGATCAGACCACTGCCTCCCAAAACGGCATTTACATCGTTGATACTAGTGCCTGGAGTTTAGCTGATGACTCAGATTCCGATAGCTTGTCAGAAGGGGCTTATGTTTTTGTAGAAGGTGGAACCGTAAATAACAACACAGGCTGGACCTACACCGATGCTAGTGCCTATACCTGGAGTCAGTTCTCAGGGGCAGGTCAGCTTACTGCTGGGGATGGATTGGTCAAAGTTGGTGATGCGATAAGCGTATCTGTCGCCGCTCCGATCTCGATTGTTTCCGATGCCGTTACGATTCAGGACGCAGCGATCACTGGAGCCAAACTTGCCAACAATACGGTGACATCTGCTCAACTGGCTGATGACATTCAGGTTAGTCATTTGGGGGTTGGTGTCGCTAGTAGCAGTAGCTACCTGATCATAGCCAAAGGTGATTCGGGCGACAGTAAACCTGCCACAATAAGGCTTGAGGCAAACCTTCCTCAGAGTGCTGATTCGTCAAATCCAGCAGTACTAGATCTGACTGCACGATCTAAGGACGATGCTTCGCCTAATGCCAATCAATATTACAACAACGCAGCCATCAAGGCGTTGGGACTCAATGGGGCTGGAGCCAAATTACAGTTTTGGACAGACCAAACAACAGGCGCAGACACTCTGGGGATGGTTCTGGATGAATCCCAGCAGTTGGGTATAGGTAATTTTACATCCACTGCCGTTGGGGCAAAGCTGCATGTCAAAGATGCATCGACGGTGTTGGCGCAGATCGAAAAAACCACAACAGGGTCAGCCTACATATCGATTGGCAACTCAACAACTGGAGTTTGGGATGGAAGTTCTGCAAATACTGGAATTTTATTTGGTATAGATTCCAATGATCATGCAATGGTCTGGAATCGGGGGGCAAAGAATGTACGCATTGGCACAAACAACACAGAACGCATCACAGTCGAATCTGACGGTGATGTGAAGGTGCATGAGCGATTGGGTATTGGATCGACTCCTGACAAGGCATTGACTGCTGTTAGCGGCACAGTCAACACATCTATAGCTCGCTTCACAGGTGCGAATCTGGATCGAGGTTTGGTAATCAGCACTTCGGCCAATGGAACTACCAACGATGCGTCCATCGAATACGATGCTGTTTCAGCCAATGCACTAGGGCGGCACATCTTCAAGTCTGACGGTAGCACCAGGATGCAGTTATCTGAGTCAGGCACATTGTACTTGCTTGATTCAAACGGTGGGGTTGGAACGAACTCCCTGGAACTGTCCTACAGTGGAACTAATGGTGTAGCGACATTCAAGCCGCACTCATCGAGCGGTAATACTGAGATCTCTCTGTCTACCACAAGCAGTGGAACTGCGGCAGAGGCACTCAGGATAAATTCAGCAGGAGATCTTGATGTCAAGGTTGGCAACCTACAGGTTGACAAGAGCAAAGGCATTGGGCGTACGTATCATGCATCCCTGGTGGGTGGGGGTTACCTGAATCATAACTATGCTGGGAATCATTCTTCTTCCGCTGGTTATTTGGCAATCACTCTGCCAGTTGATTTCAATTCAACAATGCTATCGTTCAAGATAGATACGTATGAATACAACTCAAACACTAGGGGTGTAACATTTGCGGCTGGCGGATATTTGGTTAACTCAGGGAATGGTGCAGGTTATTGGCAAAGCCATTACTTCAACATCGACTCATCGAACTCTGAGAACAACGAACAATATAAGGCTCACTTCAATGCTAACTCAGACGGCAAATGTGTTGTTTACATTGAAAAATATGGAACTAACTCATCTGGCGAGGAAGGTTGGCTAGGGGCTGAAAGCACCTGGGCTTACATTAAAGTAAGCATACGTGATGTTCTGTTCGCACATAGCGGAGGATCATATAATAGCTGGATTGACGGTTGGTCTGTTTCTCTAGAAAGCACACTTCCGAATAATGCAACGATTGCTCGAACTTATGCAGTCTACCCAAAACCTTATTCGACGGGGAGTGCAAACTACATTCCCAAATTCGGAGCAAACAATATCGCCCTTGAAGACTCTGTTATTTATGAGAGCAGTGGGAATATTGCCATAGGTCATACCACACCTACAGAGCTATTGCATGTAACTGGGGGGCAGATTTTAAGTAGTGATAACTCTAATTCAAATGGTCCAAACTTTAGGGTCAACACCACAAACAAGGATGCGGCTGAATATGCATATAAAGTTGAACGATCAGGTAGCGCAGTTGGTGGAATTTTAATCGGGGGATGGGTTGCTGCGAATGATGGAACTGTTGGTGGTCCTGGGTTTCGTTTCACGAACGATCCTGACACAGGTATATATCCTCCAGCAGATAATACATTGGGATTTTCAACAGGTGGCGCAGAATATATGCGCCTTGATAGTGCAGGCACTCTTTCTACTACCAACGTCTCAGGTATCTCTACTAAGCCTGGGAACATTGCTATCTTCGCAGACACACCAGAGGCGACTGCATCTATAGCAAGTGGTAGTGCCAATTCGTATTTAACCCTCAAATTTTTCCAGGCAAGCAGATCAGGTGGGCTTCGCTTTAAATTCTACACTTACATTGAAAGTGGCACATATCACTTTGCATACAGAATCTACAATGTAACCACCTCGACATCTTTGCTTACTGGATCGTCAAGCAGCAATTTAGATCCAACAAACACTGCTTCGGTTCACAATTACAGGAAATTCAACTTTGATGTGACATCTGGCTGGAAACCTGGAGATCTGATTGCGTTGCAAATGACATATGCAAATTCAGCGGGTACACCAACAACTGGAACATCTACTGGTCAGACATTTTACGTAAAAGAATTTCAGCTCTTTTCGACCACCAATGAATTCATGCCTGGTGCGGCGACTCAAATGGTCTTCGGCAAATACGTAGGTATTGGCACTGCAAGTCCTGGTTATGAATTAGATGTTGCTGGATCTGCTGCTTTCGGATCTGCCGCAACTAGATTGTTGACATACAGTGATGCATCATACTCAGGCATCTACAATGGTTCTAGCCTATACTCCGACGAGGCAATTTATTTTGGAACAGATAAAATTTACTTCATTGCTGGTGGCGCAGAAGGTATGCGTCTCACATCGACTGGATTGGGCGTAAACGTCACCAACCCGTATGGCAGATTTGAGGTTGCCTTAAACCCAACCACATCATCCACAACAGTAAATGAGACGGCAGATTTCACTGACAAATTTGTCATCTCGAATGCTTCATCCAGCCCAACTTTAGGAGACAGAATCCCGTTAGTGTTTAATGTCGGTGGAGACGGGCAAGATCACATCAGTGCGGCAATAGTGGGTGAACGTGCAACCACTGAAAATACCTGGAACACAGAACTAAGCTTCTGGGTAAACGGGGTTACTTCAGGCGCACAGGGAACAGATGCAATTCAGGAAGGCATGCGCCTGACATCGACTGGATTGGGTATAGGTAATACAAGTCCTGGCTCATTCTACAGTGAGGCAGACAATTTGGTTGTAGGTCCACTATCAGGCGATAACGGGATAACCATTTGCTCTGGCGCAGCAGGAAAGGGAAGTATTTTCTTTGCCGACGACACTGATGGAGCGGGATCCTATCAGGGCCAAATCAGATACAATCATAACGGTAACTTCATGCAGTTTTGTGCGAATGCATTTGAGCGCATGCGGCTTACCCCGACAGGTTTAAGCATTGGTTTTACTGGAGGAGAAGCACACCCTAAATTGGATCTAATACCAGGAACAACTTCTGGCGATCCGATGATTCGCTTTAGAAACAGTGCTGACAGTGGGACAGTCGCTAACATTAAAGCGATGCAGACCAATGGAACGATAGACAGGATATCGATTGGAACTGCGGAAAGTGAACATCTTTCGATAGCTTCGGATGGAGCAGTCACTGCCTCCAACGGAGGAACAAACCTCAAACAAGTTGCCAGGGTTCATTCAGGCACAATTACTGGTGATGCTACAACAACAAGTTTTACGGTAACCCACAACCTCGAAACCGAAAATATTGTTGTTTCAGTAAGGGATATTTCGGCTAGGACTCTAGTCGAGTGCGAAGTGGTCTTAAACGCATCAGCGACAGATACAGCAGTTGATATCAGGTTCAACTCAGCACCAGCCAATAACAAAACATATCAGGTCACTGTAGTTGGATAACTTATGGCAAATCGAGAACAGCACGTTGGGATTGATTTCAAGAATTCCACCATCGCCATTAATGGCACTACCACCGCCAGTAAATATTTAGGCACTGATGCCAATGGTGATCTGGAATGGAAAGATGGTGGTGGCGGGGGAAAGGCTATTTCTGGTGTGGCTATATGGCTTGCTATGGTGACCGACACTACTACTGGAGACACTAAGCAGATGAGCGCACAAGTCCGCATCACATTCGATGATAACACATACGTTGAAGACACTGACCAGGTGGATCTTAGTGTGATGACCTGCCCAGATGATTGCCCCCAGACAACATGATAACGCTAGAACAACTCAAGCAGAAGCTGACTGATAACGCAGACTATCAGACCCTGGTTAGATCTGGGGTAATACCGAACGATATAAGGTGGGATCCGCAAGTTGATGTGGATACTCAATTTGCAGTTGAAAATGGCAAAACGATAATGACCATCACTTTGGCTTTCCGCCAATACCCTGAAGCCAATGTCAGCAGCAGAAATTCTAGGAAGATCGCATTTGCTGAATTGCTATCGGAAGAAGAAGCAGTCAAGCAAATCCCAAACGATGATTGGCTGAACCAATCAAAGGCTAAATGGGAACATGCTCAACTATCCAATATAACTGCAAAGATATGATTCTAGAATACGAATGGGTGCAGAGGGAGCCTATGTGCGAGTACGATCAGCAGTCTGTTTGCCAATGGGTGATTACACTTCGATGCTTCGGCTGGAAAAGCAGTCAAGGTGGCGAACCTGAAGCAGTTGCATTTACCACAGAAACGGTTCCCTGCACTGTTTGCAAGCCCATCAGTGATTACACACCAGAAGATATCAAAGCCTTCTCTGAGGCACTGAGAAGCATACGCAAATGGGACAAAAAGCTGAAGGAAGATGTAAGAAAGCAACTCTACCCGAAGCAGGTTATTCCTGGTTGGTGCAACAACAACCTGTGTTGTGATTCCTAAGATCATACACCAGACAGTTGGTCCACTGATACCAGCAGGAGGACAAGAGTGTCTTGATAGTGTAAAGCGGCATCATACCGATTGGGATGTGCGCTTGTATTCCGACAAGGAGATGTATGGCACTTTGGGTTTCGATGGAAACAAGGTGGTGGGTGTAGAGGCAGCGGATTTATTTCGCCTGCATGTTCTTTATGAAAACGGAGGGTGGTATCTGGATTCCGATATGTATTGCATTGGAACCCTGCCCACAGAGTCAGAACACTATATCTCGTATGAGGAACCAGGCTGGATGCCTTTCAAGGTCATCTGCAATTGGGCAATAGGCTGCATGCCTAAAAACCCGTTTATTAAAGCCTGTCTGGATGAAGGCTGGAAGCGATTACCTGACACAGGGATTAATGTTCTAAACAGGACAGGCCCTGGGATGATGAGTCAACTTTATGAACGAGGTGACTGGGGCTTTAAGCCAGTGGATTGGCCCTTAATAGGAAGCAGGAAGTTTGATCGTATGGAACGCTCACGCATCGTTCCTCCGCAGGCAAAGGCACTCCATTTATTTATGGGATGCTGGTATCGTGAGAATTGGGCTGGAGGCTTCCTGCCAAAGGTCAGAATGATTCAAGATTATGAACGTGCCTTTAGGTGAAGCCCTGAAACAGTATCAGGGAAGTGACAGGTCATTCAACAGTGACCTCATGCACTATCTTGTTAAAGGCTACCTATACTCAGGACCAGATGCACTTATCGCTGCCAGGACAATCAACCTAGAGCATGCAGACAGGTGGGACGACTTTCATTTTGAACATAAAAACCCAGATTGCTGGTTTGTCTTTTTAGCCGCAGGAAGAGCTAAATTACATAGATTCCAGCAATTAGCACCTTTTCCGCTGCCCTACATTGGGTGGCACAGAAGAACCGACAATAATCTACGAACCTACCGATGGGAACGGTTCGCAACTTTAGTTAAAGACAATGGGATCAACGAAGATTAACAACCCACCACCCAGAGATCCTTCTGAGGAATATCGCCAGACTCTGGATACGCAGATTGAGTATGCGCCGAAACTGCTGGAACTGGAGAGACAGTATGCCCCGCAGTATGCCCAGCTAGAGGTAGATACCCTGGCGCAAACCCTACCACAACTCACCCAACTCTACGCTCAATATATGCCCGAACTCGCAGCCGCAGAGGCGCAGAATCGTAGGGCAATGATTGAGGGTGACCTACAGACTATCAAAGACTATTCCGAAGATGTGCGAATGGCAGTGGATCCGCAGAGGGAACGCTTGCTCAGTGCCTTATCGCAAAGGGCGGAAGATGACCTGGCCCTAGGTTATTCAATATCCCCAGGAATGGAGCGAGAGTTCCAGCAATCTGTCAGGGCTGGTCAGGCGGCAAGAGGGTTTGGTTATGGAACCAACGATATAGCCGCAGAAGCCGCATTCACCGCTGGGCAAAAGGATGCAATGCGAAACCAGAGATCACAGTTTGCAGCCAATGTGGTGAACCTCAAGGCTTCCGCAGGTGTTGATCCGTTTATGGCACTTTTAGGTCGCCAGAGTAGCGCAGGAGGCATGATCGGCGGGATTGGGCAGCAAGGGCAGGCAATGGGCTTGCAAGGCATGCAGAGCGCAGATTTCGGAATGAACCCTTATTTTCAGGATCTCTACAACACCAACTACAACGCACAGGTCAATGTGGCGATGGCTAACGCTAATGCGAGCAATGCGATGAAGGGTGCGCTCATTGGTGCTGCTGGAAGTATGGCTGGCAGCATTTTTGGTGGAGGCTTTGCGAAGGGTGGCGCATTTACCTAATAGGATAAAACTATGGCATTTCAATTATTTGTAGACCCCAATGTTGGTGCTCAAGCATACGCAAGAGGCATCGAGAAATTTGGCGAAGGTGTTGGCAAAGCGATCCAGGGTTATAGGAACCACAAGGATCGCAAGGAAAAGGCCCTGGGCCTGCTTGCTGCATACGATGTAGATAATTTTAAGCAGGAAAAAGAATACCTGGTTCAGCAAAACGACAAGGACAAGCAGGAAACCTTGTTGGGCCATTATGAGCGAAAGTATGAAACCCTATCCTCGATGGAAGGCGCACTCCAGGGAGTAGCGATTCAGAGGGAAAAGCAAGATAGGGCCTACCAGGAGAAAGTCAGAGATCAAGAATACCGCATCAATGAAGCTAAGATCCAGCAGATCAATGTTGCCAACAAGAGCAGAGCTGATGCAAGTAACTACCTGAAGAGTGTCATCACTGACCCTGACAAGCATTTCTCTTTTACCAATAATATTTTCGAGGATGACGCTGGTCCTGTTAAAAAGCTCAACGAGGTAACCAGACTTGCCAATGCCTACCCTGACCTGCCTGAGTCTAGGCAGGCTTTGTCTTTGGTGGATTCAGTTATGGCTTCAGCCCCATACATGTCTCACACCACTCAGAAGCAAGCCAGGGCGCAGGCATACCAAATTGCTCTTCAGGACGCAGATCTGTACACGCAGTATTTTGGCCCTGAGATCCAGGCTGGTGTAGCTGATAAGATCAATGTCGATGAGTTAACCAGGGAAACATTTAACGGCATCAGAGGTCCAGAGAGCTTAAAGATTAAGCAAGGTAGGTTTGCTCAAAACTATGTTAAGTATATGAGTCAAGCCGCAGCACCTGGATACATGCTGGATGCAATGGGTGTCCCTTCAATGGAGCAAATGCAGTCTGAAGGAAGATTGCCTACGTTAGCAGAGGCTCAACGTATGCAGGACTTTGATAAGCGTTACAGAGCAGGCGACTTGAGCTTGATGAATGGTGTTACTGATACCAGGACAATCATGCAGTTATCTGCAATGAATGTTGATCCTGAGACTGGCAAGCCGATAAAGGTCAGCGAAGACGACGAGAGTTCAATCGAAAGCATCATCCAGGCGAACAGGAACATTAAAGACCTGCTCGCTATGCTGGGTGATCCATCGCAAGAAGAATACACTATCGGTGGAAAAACAATTGGTAATGTAGAAACTGGAAGGCTCAAAAATTCCATCGAAGACTTCAGGAGACTCATAACCCTTTCTGGAGACAGAGACAAAAACCTTGCTCTCTTTAAGGCGCAGCTCAAAGCCTCTGTGTCAAATATTGCCAGGGGTATCTTTATGGAGGTTGGGGTTTTAACGGATGCAGATGTGGATCGTTATATGGCCATTATGGCCGATCCCAACAATACTGTTGAGTTAAACCAACTTCTTTCTGAGATGCTCCTTAAAACTGTCAGGAATAAAGCGGACACAATGTTCTCCACTTTAGCAAGGGGTGGTAAAAATGTTTCTGCATACATGCCAGTGTATGCTTCCTTGCAAACCAGCCTTTCCCTTCCATTGGATGACCTCATACCACTGGCACAACAAGGAAGGATGCTCCCTGGCCGACAATTACGAGTCTTCAATCCAAAGGATAACAATATCTATGGATACACAGTCACATCCAACAAGGACTTGTATAACTATCTAAGCGACCTCAAAGATGATGTTGCCTCTGCGCTTGAAACGGTTGAGAAGCCAGCAGCAAGCCCTGTGGTTTCTTCGACATTAGCAAGCCCAGAGGACGACCCAGTCCAACAAGCTTCTTCAAAAACCGAATACCTACAGTTCACCGACAAAGGTGTGATCCCAGTTTCTGGCAAAGACCCTGGACCGATACTTTCTAATTCTCCTTCTCAGCCTCAATCCCCATTGCCTACAGCAATGAGGGGTTTGGGTATGGAATTGCTATCAAGGATACCTGGTCCTTCGACGAATAGTGGGAGGGATATTGGACCAGCAATGAACAACCTGCTTTCCGATGGAATTGGTGCTCGAATGTATAACAGTCTACCTGGTTCCAGCCTTTCCGAAAAGTTTGGTATACTTAGGGATGCAGCTATAGGTGAGTATTACTACAACAATCCAGGCAAGCTAAATATTGGTGGTTACTACAAATTCCCTGACGCCCAACAGCAGCAAAAGCTGCAAGTGTTTTATCGCTCACAAGGTGGATCGATCTCAGAGTTCAATAAACTGATTGAGGCAGCAAAAGCAGGCGACCCTGAAGCGGATCGAATGCTTAGAGAGTTGAGCTACAAAGCCCAGCAAACATCGGCCAGGAAAAAATTATTTAATTAAGATGCCAGCCCAAACCGACAAGTCATCTATATGGCTTAATCCTAGAGGCGCAGTCTTCACTGGGATCTACAATGCAAAAGGAGATTCAGTTGATGACCCAGGCAACATAGACACTGGGCTATCCCCTATCGACAGGGATATCTTCTACGATCCAACCGACGAAGAGATTGACCAATACATCTCCCAGGATCTAGCTGATGGATTTAATCCGATGGAGATGCTCCAGGCTCTACCTGGGGCCTTTGGTGAGATCGTCAACCAGATTAAGGAGACGATCAACCAGGTTCCGAAGACTGATATGCACAAGCTACCAGGCACTGCCCTGGAGGCTTTGTTGCGTGCAGGATCGGACACAGGAGACCTTTTGATGCGTGTCGGGGGTGGTGTTGGTGCAATGGGCTTCAAGGCCCTACCAGGGGAAGCCAGCAGGCAATATCACGATCTGCCTGAACCGATGAAAGCCTTTGCCAGGGGATACTTCAGGCAACGTAGGACAATTGAGCAGCACAGGGCAAAGCAGATGATGGGCGATGAGTCCTACAGCTACCTGCCATCAGCCCTGGTTGATACCAAACTTGCTGAAGGCTTGAGCATGTTTGCTGATCCAACTGCGGTGGTAGGATTCGGAACTACCACTGCTTTCAAGACGGCAGCAAAAGCGGCGGCAAAAGGGCAAGCTACTTCACTCGTCAGCAGGGGCTTGATCAATACTGCAATCAAGACTGGTCAGATGCAGGAGGCTTTATTCGGGGCAGTTACAAAAGTGGCTACATCCCCTGTTAAGGGTGCAGCATACCTGGCCAGGGAGGCTTCATCATTTGCTGGCGAGGCAATCGATCAGGTTAAGGCGAAGATGCCCAAACGGGTATCAGGAGAACCCATCGATGTTGACCTTCCCCAGGAGGGCAAGATTGGATGGTTAAGACGGGGACTGACTGCCGCTGGTAATATTACCGATGATGCAATGGAATTAGCCTCTGAGATCAAGAGGCAGTCCAAAGATGTCAACCTACCTGGAGTGCTTGATCGCATCGCTAGAGATACAACTGTGCGCTCTGGGGCCAGGGATATGGCAAATGTCTTGTCCACCCTAGGGCGGAACCCTGTAAGCAGAGGATTGCTCATACCTGGATATAAAGTCGGCAAGAGTGTCGCAAAAGGGGCAACTGCTGGTGGGATGCTGGGCCTGCTCAGTTTTGATGAAGAGTTTGCTGCAAACAGTATAGCGGGTGGCGCAATATTTGGTCCCCTGGGACAACTCAGTTCCGAAATCATTTTCGCAAAAGAGAAGAAGGCTCAACAGGTCGATAACTTCATCGATGATTTCAGGCTCAAACTGGAACCAGAAGACCTTGTTAACTTTGAGGAATGGACAGGTGGAAGTCGGGAGGATGCTAAGTTCTTCGCTGGTCTGAGCTACCTATTCAAAAACGGTCATTTTAAAACTGGAGAAGGCAACCTGGACATTCGATTCCTCAATGACGAGCAATACAAAAAGTATGGTGAAGTCAGGGGCGAGAACTTCAGCGGAACCGTAGGTGTTAACTATGTCTCCTCTGGGGGCAGAAATACCATCCTGATTAACACAAGCGAGAACCGCACTAGCAGGGCTACCCTGGCTCATGAGTTGGGGCATGCTATCATGAAGATGCCTGAAGTTCAGGATGCCTTGATGACTCAGGACAAGCTTCTATTCGGTGATCGGGTTGTCAAGATGGTCAATGGAAAAGAAGTCCTAACGTTTAACAATGAAGGATTGCTGACCAAAAAGTGGATCGATGCTTTCTACGAAAACTACGTTAACAGTCTAGAGCCTGCTATGCAGGCCCAGTATCGAGCGATCAAGGATGAAGACAAATTCCTGATTGCTAGGGACGAAATCTACGCTGACTCGATGCGTGAGTTTTTTGGGAAGTTTGATCCAGAGTCCTTCATTAGGGCTGGCAAAATCAACAACCTCAAATTCCGCATTGGAGGATCGTATGAGCGCAACCTCTACAACGGTCTGGGAGGCTCTGCCGCTAGGGGCTTGATAGGCAACCTGCTTTTAGCCCGAAACAGTATGGGCCTCTACGCAATCCGAAATATGGGCAGAGCAATGGGCCTGATCAAAGAAGGTGAGCCACTATTGCTGAAGGATGGCAGAGTCTTTTCTAACATCGCAGACATGCTTCAAAAGCGCAGGGAGAACATTTCCCTGGTAGACGATCCCTCCAGGGATGTCATCGGAACTAAATGGAACGCTGCCCAAATTAACTCGAAAGATGGCAGAGAGATCTTGTCCCATTTCCAGTCAACCATTCCCCTGCTGAGAGGCGAAGATGGCAATCCGATTATTCGCAACGGCAGGTATCAATTTCAGAACAAGAGGCAAAGGCAGAAGGCAGATCAGGAACGAGCCGATATGGCAAAGCGAGCGGTGGATACCACTGCCACCAGCGGCGAGTCTGTCGATGGTCTATCAATGTTCCAGATACTGGAGAACGATGCATATCGGGGGGACTACTTCGGCAAGGCGACCATAGACGCAATGCTTGCCACCTCTAAGCGAGTTTTCACACCCCACCTGATGGATGTGATCATGAGGCTAAACAACCGCATGCGTAGCCGCATTCAGGACTCAGGGTTCCTGATTGAGTTCACGTACAACCAGGTGCAGGAGACTGGCAAGATCACGCCTGACATTATCACATCTTACCGTCAGTTAGTGCCTATGGTTTTTGAGATGTCGAAGAATGGTCGCAACTTCAGGGTCACTGGGTTGGACATGAACGACATCATGACTCGCCTTGATCAGTTTGAGCGAGCGGAGAAAGGCACTGAGAGGGCAAAGATATACGACCTGTGGCGAGAAGAGTATCGCAGCAAAGGGGGCAAGGATACTGACATATCATTAGCCAACAACCCTGTCAGAGGTTTGTTCCTTCAGGATCTGTGGCTCTACCTGTCTGGGATGAGCGAAGGCAAAACTGGCATCGATGCCCTGGGTGGCAAAGGCAACACTGATGCGGACCTTGTTGGTGTTACTCAGAAACGGGATGGCTTGATGCGCTTCCTGGGATTTGAGCGCAAGGATCAGATGCTCAGTAATGAAAACATGTTCCAGCAGTTGGTGGACAAGAACCGCATCATCAAATCATTCCGATTGGATCGGTTGCAGAATCTGACAATCAGCGATCAGCCAACCACAGTCACCTTCGGTGCATTCCTGGGAGCGCAGACCAATAGATCACCAGGGAGCCTGTATTCGTTCAAGGGGTCCAGAGGTAAAGACCAGGAGATCCCCATCGAGGTTGTATCTGGTGGCAAGTCTGAGGAAGCCAGAAGAATTCAGGCAGTAGTTGACAAGATCGGAGCAACGGCAATGACTGAAACTATTGCTGACGGTCTTCTTAAAGAGCTTAAATCTGCACTGGCTGCGGTCAAAGCAAACATTCAAATCATTGGCATCCGTACAGGTCAGGGAGGATACAAGGAAGCTGGATCTGTTAATGTAGCTCCCAACATTGTGTTGTCAATCAGGGGGGATGTAGCGCAGGGCAAACAGATTATGGATGCCCTGTCATTAGCCTGGGATCAAGACGGTGGAAACATTGTCCGCAAGGCTACGCAAGCTGAGATTAAAAGCAGCAAAGTCAAAAAGAATGGCGCAATCCTGTTCAAAACTTCTGGTCTTAACGCAGAACAGAAAAAAGCATTTTTCAACGATCTGGCAGAACTCAAAGATGATAGCGGAGAATCCTTCCTGACAGGGTTCACAGAGACTAGCGAAGGAATGTTTATTGGCGACCAATTTTATGGAGACCAAATGCTGACGCATATTAAGAAAAACATTTCCGAAATTAAAGACATCATCAAGAAGCATAAGGTCAATGGCTACAACTATGAACAGGTCATTATCGACACATTCAATCGACCTGAGAATGAAGCTGATCGTCCTGGCATTTTGAGCAAAATGACTCCGCTACAGAGGGCGGTTTATGACGTAGCAGTTAACAGGGTGAACAGTGCGGTCAAAGAGTTTCAGGAGCCTGTGCTAAAGCGATCTGCTATTGATATCTTCAAGGACTTTGACTCTACCCTCAAAGAGATTGAATCAGTTAAGCCAGGTAAGCCAACGATGTATGAAATGGCAAGCTATCTGGCTGAGAGATCCGCCAGGCAGGGCAAGCTTGAGGCTATGACTGATCGCAACGCTCGCAGCCTAGGTGATACCATATTTGAGGAGGCATCCGCTGCACTGGCAAAAGATGCTGATGCAGTGGGTTGGTATGATCGCAAGATCGATGAGGCGATGAGTTACCTCTATGAGATGCACCCTGAACTGAAGGACGATACTGGGCTGGATAGCCTGTTTAAATCGTTCATAGCAGTCACCTCTAACGGTCAGGATGTGCGGAGCAATTTCAAGCGAGCCAACTACCTCTATGAGCATTACAAAAAGACGGGCAAGATATTGTCAGATTCTGACTGGGGTGGGCAGAACAAGGATGCCATCAATGCTGGCCTAAGAAACCTGAACGACTTGATACAGGATGTTGGTGGTTTAAAAGAGGCCAGGGAATTTCTGCTAGGATCAATTAGCGTCAGAGATCTAAACAAATATCTAGTCAAGAAGGGCATTGGCAAACTCACAGGTGAATTGGCGGATCACACAGTCATAGGGTCTATGATGTTTGGGCCAAAGATAGGATCATTCTATGGCAACCTGAACAAGCTTTTTGATAGCGTCACAATGGACAGGTGGTTCATGCGAACAATCAACCGCATCAGGGGTACTCTGGTTGATGCACCTCAAGGGGTATTAAGTCAGGCAAAAGAGTTGGCAGAGGTTGGCAAATCTGAACTACGTCCCAAAGTGGCGAAGCAGTTAAACAAGCTGATTGAAGATTTTCAAAAGCCTGGATTCAAAGGCGCAAAGGCTTACCCAATTCTTAACAACTGGCTCAAGGCGACCTATCGGGCTATCGAGAAACGGAAATTTAAGGGACGCACTGAACTTGAGAAAAGGGCGCAGAGGCTCCACATTTACCTCAAGGATATCAACCAGGCCCCATCCAATGGCAGCGAACGTGCCTGGATCAGGAAGGCAATGGCTCATGCCCAGGCAAGACTGAAGAAAGAAAAGAATATCGACATTAGCAATGCAGACCTACAAGCTGTACTTTGGTACTGGGAGAAAGACCTGTACAAAGGCTTGAATGTAGGCAATAAACGAGCAGAAAGAGCGGATTATGCAGACGCAGCCAGAGAGCTTCGACAATCGAGAGGATGAGATCGCAGAGATCGACAATCAGATTGGACTGGACATACAGAAACTGTCCAGGGAGGATCGCAGGTCGCTCTTTCAGGAGATCTTTGCCCATATGAAGGCTAATAAAAAGAAGGAAGACAATGAAGACTGAAACAAATCAAAGCACTGAATCGTTTAAAGAAACATTTGATTGGCTTGTAAACGAAGCCAAATCAAGTGGCATGTATTACGATGGCAGTATCTTTGACAAGGGCGAGTCTGCCAAAGTCGTCCTCAATGCAGTCAAGAAGGGGAAACCCTCCAATGATCAACAGGTTTAATTTTGGACCTGCCCCTGACTCTGCGCCTGGGGACGACAACCATTTCGATCAGTTCGCTGATCGGCTGGACGATTTGCTCTCTGAGTACTCTCACCATCTCACGATTGGTGAGCTGATCTCTACACTCACAGTCACCCAACATTCCCTCATCACTCAGTCCATTCAGGCACTGCGAGATGAGGATGATGATGACTCCTGAAGCTTCAGACCTAATCCAGGTTGCTGCACAGATTGCACAGGTGGGCGGAATTTTACTTGCCATTGCCTTGCTTCATAGATATCAGTGATTCCGTTCGACATGCCGCACTCATCTTCCATAAACCTAATGATTACAACAGTTGACGTTGTCTACTCAGGTGGAGTGCAGCAAAAAAAATTCTTTATCGGTGTGGCGAAATTGGCAGACGCACAAGACTTAAAAGATTACCTCCCTTCCCGAAACCCCAGTAATAACTGGGGTTTTTTGCTTTTCCTGCACAGAAATTTCTGTGCAATTGCACAGATTTGCCCCCCAAAAAAAGATAGGTATACACCCTTGACATCGTGTACACAGTGTACTACTTTGTCTTCATCGACGGTGGTTACACACCCCCGCAAAAACCAAACGAACAAGACAATGAATCACAATCAAGGAACGCTAGAGGATCGCTACGATATTTATGTCGAATGCCTGAAATCACTGGGAGCAAGCGATGATGAAATCAAATCATTCGATGAATGGCTCAACTCCTAAACGCAACCCACCCCTAACCTAAACGAACAAGACAATGAAGATATTCAAAAACCGATACGAAGCATGCCTGGAAGATGGTCAGTTATACATCTACGACAGGATCACAAAATGGGGCGGAAGCTTTGAGGCAGCGGAATCTGATGAAGATTTTAAAGGAGGAGAACTCCTTCTGGAACAAATAGCAAACGCTTTCAACTACTAATCAACGGGGAGCCTAGCTCCCCTACCCTTAATCAACTCAACGAAGATTCATTTAATTACCGCAACCCCATATTAAAGCGAAGCAAGGCTATGAAAACACACACTGAATACCTCGACTACATCGAATCAACTAGAGACTACATCATCTGTCAGACGCTGAAACGGGAGGATGCCGATGAACTGGTTTGGCAGCACGCTGACTGTTCTGAACACGTTATCTACTACGGCAAAGCTCACGACCTGGTTCACCTTGTCCGCAACTGGGACTCCAGTCTCTACAATGAGGCCCAGGAAGAAGTTGAAGAGCTTAACGGTGGCGAGTTTCTGGATTACGACACTTACGCCACTAGGCTGGCTTTTTCGATCATCCGCATTCATCTGTCACAACTTGTCAACGAGTTCATTGATCAGTCCGACAAACTTCTGGCGGAGGCAGCAGCATGAAGGTTGGAGACACTGTCAGAGTCGGCGGCAGCGAATACTCCATCATCAAAATTTGCCCAGGCAATGCGCTTGTCGTCGAGGATAAGCAGCAGAATCAGTTTCTGGTCGCTAACTACCTGGTCAAAGGCACTTACTGCGGCGGAGCAAGGAGGTGGAAGCATGAAAACTAAAACTCTAAAAAAAAATCTGATGGTGTGTATCCACCTATTGACCTGGAGCAGTGCTATCGCAGGCGACCATACAGTCGCCCTGACGATCCTGGCAGAGGCAGGGAACCAATCGGAGGCAGGTCAGACTGCGGTGATGGCAGTGATCATCCAGAGGAGTCTGGAGCGAAACATTAGCCTGGAGCATGTATGCAGGCAACCCAGGCAGTTCTCATGCTGGAACGGAAAACGATATTCTGATCTGGAACATCTGCTCAGAACTCCCCAGGCCAAATTCGCACTGTGGCTTGAGGCTAACCCAGACAGGATCGATCTCAATGTGACTAAACGTGCGAACCATTATCACGCTACCTGGATGAAGGCGAAGCCCTATTGGGCAGCAAATCGCAAACCACTTTACACAATCGGTGACCACTCATTCTACAGGCTATGAAACAGACCATCAGAGACGAGCATGCCAGGATGATCAGGTTTGCCAGACGACAGGGGTGGAGACTTTACAAACTAAGGGTCGGGGATGAAGTCCCCAGGGGTTGGAGATACCTATGCCTGAACTACGTTTACTTTCAATGAAGACAAGACAACTAGCGAATAACAAATACCAGATCCAGCAGGGGTCATTGTCAGCGATCATTTTGCTGACTGCCAGGAATGGCAACTACTACTTCCGCCCTCAGGGTGGAACAAAGAAAATCGCAACCAGGACCAGTAACAAGGAAGAAGCGATTGCCATCGCTGCCAACCATTTCTTTGATGTGCCTGAATCAAAATCGGAAGATCGAGATGATATCACCATAGGCGAACTATGCGAGCGGCATTGGCTGGCAACTCAGCGAGGTGAGATCGAGAATGCAAAAGGCAAACCGATTGAATTCCAGCATAGCAAGCAGATCAGGTGGGCAGCGGAAAAGATTTGTGGAACGAAAGATCTTCATAAGATCTACCTGTCAGATTTCGCAATCAAGGATAAGGGCGTCAGCAAACCGATTGCTGATTTCAGAGCAAAGCTGTTCACTGACAGTCGAGGCAGAGTGATTCAGCAGGGAGAGGAGTATCAGCAGGCAGCAGGTAGCTACAATCGTTTCCTCCGCAATTTCAAGGCCCTGTTTAAACCTGAACTGAGGGAGACTATCTATTCAGATATCAACCTTGATGACGCTGCCATTGCATGCATTCGAGCGGTGAAGCTGAAGAAGATTGAGCACAAGCGATTCAAGGCAGCGGAACCAGAGGTTCTAGCCAAACTCGATCAGCATTATTCTGATCCAGCCAATTTTACCCAGGCATCCAATCCCAGGGTGAGTTGGAATCTCTACGTGCGCTATTGGCTGGCTCGATGCTGCGGCTTGCGAAAGGCTGAGATCATCAACGCCAGGCATGAATGGCTGGTCAATGACAATGGTCAATGGTTTGTCAATGTGACCCATACTGCTAGATACAGAGAGGAAGAGATTTGGCAGGATGGTTGGAGTAGCAAAAGTAGCAACTCTAGGTGGGTTCCAATCCCTCAATGGCTGGTTGAGAAGATCCAGGCAAACAAACTGACCCAGCGCAAGGATGAGCCTATTATCCACTTGATCGGCTACACAGTGCATCACAGGGCTGATGACGAGCACTATCGCAAGGAGTGGCGCAAGGCAGTGACCCTGGCTGGCGGCGACTATCGCAACTACAAAAAGCCCACCCATCAGTTGAGAGGCGAATTTATCACCGCAGTAGCGCATGCGAGCGGATCGGTGACAACTGCTCAGGCTTATGCTGGACACTCAGATCCGTTGACCACCTCCAGGCACTACTACGATGCCAGTCGGGTAAAAAACCGAATTGAAATCAACCCCCTGGGACAGTTTTTGTCTCACGCTAACCCTTAAAACGTGATGACCAAATTCATATTGACAATGTATTTGGGTGTATACTTACTGGGGGGATCGTATGCCTAGTAAACGTGCTAAGAATAAGAAGTTGATTAATTGGTGGATTCGAGAAGAAAACGCAGATGCCTTGCGTGAGTATGCCAAATCAAAAGATGTCCCAATTGTTGACCTCATTGAGGAAGCGATTCGGGAGAAGTGTAAGGAATGGGGGGTTGATTACAGGGATTTCGCCCATAACAAGTTTAGCAATAGAGACGAAAAAAAATGAAGGAAGCCATACGGGAAGCAGCAAATCGGTTTGCTGCAATTGAGAACGCTGGTAAAGCCGAAGCAGCAAAAAATGTCGGCCTCTGCAAATCAAGACTGTCCCTCTTGACCTATTTACAGTTTCCCATTTTCCTCGCAATGTTTGCTGGGGCTATTTGGGAAATTCATGACCTACGAATTAATTTAAAGGAACAAATTAAATCCAATGCTGCCTTAATTGAAATGAACGCAACCGATCATAACGATTTGTCCGATAGATTTGAACTGGTCGAATCCAAAATGGAATTGATTGGTGAGATGTTTTTTGTGACCACTATCGAATGAATACCAGGGGCGCAGTCGCCCCACTTTTTTTAAACTACGGTGTATAGCTATCCCAGTATACACCCCTATCAAATGAAACAGGAAATTATATCAATCAGGGTTGAAAGCCCACTAAGGGACGAGGTTGAGAGGGTCGCAGACTACATTCAACAGACCTCGTCGAACACCAGTCGAATGCTCATCCAGTTTGCCCTGGATCATGTAAAGGCGAAGCCATTCACCCTGCTTGAGCATGTCCAAAAGAATAAATTCAAGGGCTAAGGGAGCCAGAAGGGAGCGGCAATGGAGGGACAAATGCAGAGAGGCTGGCTTCGATGCATTCAGGGGATCTCAGTTTAGCGGCAAAAACCCGACAACTGGTGAGGCAGCACCTGACGTAGTAACACCAGGTTTGCGAGTCCATTGGGAGGTTAAGGGTGTTGAGGCACTCAACATTTACAAGGCGATGGAGCAGTGCCAACGGGATCGGAATGACGATGAGGTTGGCGCAGTTGCTCACACTAGAAACGGGATGCCCTGGCTTGTGACCTTCCTTGCCGAAGATGCTTTCGACCTGCTCAGAGAGTCTGAGTTGGTCAGAAAAAACAAAAACCAAAAACAAGATAAACAAGATGCAACATATGAACACAGTGCTGAAGGGGATGGACCTTCGGTTGAAGCAGTATGACTCCCTAGTCGAGGTCAAACATCGGTTTGATGAGTCAGAAGTCTACATGATTGCTGACGTAGCAAAACTGATGAACGTGAGCGCAAACAAACTCTACACGTTTTGCCTGGAAGAAGGGTGGCCGATGTTAACGGTCGCAAACCCAAACGGGTTGAGCAGGGTCAAGCGGAAGCTGATTGCTGGTCGGTTCCTTAAAGCACTGAAGAAACAAGTAACCATCATAAAACAACACGCTAAAAAAATCGTATGAGTGAAATAGCAATACCAACAACAACCGAAGAAAACCTGCCTGCTGAAGGCTGGCACAATTCGGTGATTACTGAGGTCTTCGGGTTCTCTCAGTATGAAGACAAAAACGGCAAGCGGATTAAGGATGAAGATCTCGATTCGCACATCGGGCCTAGGAAGCTTCAGAACAAACTGAAGGTGGTGTTTGAGGTTGAGGAGAAAGACGCACAGGGAATTCCCATTTCTGTGAAATCTAAACCGATGAATCAGACCCTGGCGCAGAAAGCCGCATTACGTGAGTTCCTTAACATGATCGATCCGAAGATTCTGAGGGACAACAAAGTGTTCAAGCCAGAGCATATCATTGGTCGCAATTGTCGTATTAAACTGGAGTATTACACCTCCCCTACAAACGGCAAAACCTATGCGAACATCAAGATGATTGATGCTTCCGATGACGACAACGGAGACATTCCCCCATTCAGACGATGACAACCGTTAAGCAGGGCAACAGTGACGGTGATCACTATTACACCGCACAGGGCGCACCTGCATACGGTTGTGGAATAAAGGTAGCGAGGGAAGAGGGGTTACTCCCCTCTCCCTCCACCATCCTGGGAGTGATGAACAAACCAGGGATCGCAATTTGGATGCAGAATGTAGCGGCGGAAACAGCACTGGATATGGCTGATGAGGTCAGGGCCACATACCAGGATCGGAAAGACCAGGTTGCTGCGGTTGTGAAGGCAGCGAGGGAAAAAAGTCAGGAGGCTATGGATCTGGGAACACGCATTCACTCATTGGCTGAAGACATCCTGGCAGGCAAACCATCAATAGAGGGAGATCCGTATTCGGTCGGCATTGCTGATTACCACACCAGGAATATTGTCAGGGTCCGATGGACTGAGAACTCAGTGACATGCATCACCGATAGGATCGCATTTGCTGGTCGAGTTGATGCGCTTGTTGAGCACCAGGCATGCGGGTTGGCAGTGCTCGATTGGAAGTCATCGAAGGTGGCACGTAGCAGGTCAGGTAAACCAACACCGAAGTGGTATGACCCCTACATCATCCAGCTTGCTGCTTACAGCTACGCAATCGACGGTCAACCTCACCCCATTTCCATTGCAGTTGATACCACTCCAGGCAGTGAGGGTGGGATCTACGAGAAGGTGTGGGAGGAGATGGAGATAGAGCGAGGGTGGCGAATCTTCAACCTCCTGTATCGCCTATGGTGTGAGGAGAAAAAATACGCACCGCACGAATGGTATGCGGCTAGACGCTAAAGACAAACTCAACCACCTCCACAGGCTCGAAATGGATCGGGCCTGCGGAGT
>Ga0196901_1000122_pt1 | contig 39942 bp, 74 predicted proteins | sample CB_VirMetaG_FD_169099 | JGI IMG/M metagenome (GOLD analysis project Ga0196901, IMG submission 169099) | Freshwater to marine saline gradient viral communities from Chesapeake Bay - CB_1504_1 Viral MetaG (v3) (version 3) | ecosystem: Environmental > Aquatic > Marine > Coastal | place: USA... | reverse complement strand
ACCCCTTGAAACACTGAGTAAATTATGGTGAGCGGGGAGGGGATCGAACCCTCGACCATCTGATTAAAAGTTGGCTGTTTGTGAGTTGATGACTTCTGATAAATAAGTGCATTCTCAGTGTCTTATGGAGTGTATTTGGTGTCTATTGATAGACTGGTTTGCTCATTGGATGCACATTGGTGTGGGGTTGCCGAGAATTCAAAAAAAAACAAGACACGCACGTGGGCACCAAATCACGCCAACACCCTCAAAGCTCAAGACTCCAAACTCGGCTAATCCGCCTCGATGAGGGCCGCATCTACATCGCAGTCCAAGGCGGCAGCGAGATCGCTATCGAGAATGGGGTCGAGAGCATCCCACTTTGTAACATCCATGCCGGCCGACACTATGACCTGGCGGCCATCGGTGGTCACCCCGAGTAGCACGGCACCGCGTATGCGGTGACGATTAAGAAGACGCCGGAGATCGCGGACGATAGGGTGGTTGCTTGCCTTATCTGCCATTGGGTCATCCATCATTACCGCACCTATCGTGCAGTCAAATTGCAAACATCTTTCGGCTAACGACGACTGCGGCATCCTTACTCTCCCCCTAGTGTTGCCAGTCTGCAAATAATCGGTAGCCGGCACTCGCCCACTGCATGACCCTATCTAGGTCCCGCTCATCTCCAGGGAGCAGGCCAACAAGGCTCCTGCACTGATTTACGATGTCTATAGCTGTTTCCGGTCCAAATTCTGTTGGATAGCCGATAGAGCCGTCAGTGTCGCACAGCACACCCCCGAACACCGACTTAACAGGCCCAACGAACGTGACTTCACCACGATGGCCAAGCGGCATCACATGCAAGCGTGACGACATCCCTTTCAACCTCTCCCTTAATCCAGCCAGAACCACAGTGGACAAACCGACCTCAATGCGGACAGGCGAACGGAATCGCCGTACACGTACAGCCGAACATCCATGCTGGCGCCGGTTGTGTCCGCCGGCACATTGTCAAACCAATAGCTAATCCCTGGCACCATCCGCATACCCTCCTACGTTGCTCTGTTGTCTGATATTCGTGAAGCACGCAACTGCCGCACTCGTTCACGCAGCCGCCACATACCCGGAGCGGGGCGCTGGAGTCTCGCCGCCCTAAATGATTCGTGCCAGCGTGCAACGCTGCGTGGCGGCAGCATTGATCGCGCGGAAGTCGGAAACCACTCCGACTGGTAGATCTGCCAATCGAGCGCGCACCGTCGCCACGGCGCATGCGGTATGCGGGCGTAGTATGATAGGCGCGGGCGCCATCGCATTTGCCTACCATCCGTTCGTGTTATTAGTCGTAGCCCCAAGAGCGGGCGATGCGTTTGAAATTTTCGTACTTGGCTTTTTGTTCGGGTGTCGTCCCTGGCTGCGACGCCAGTTCTGAAAACGGAGTGCCTAGCGGTTCGCCTGGATCACGCGCGAAGCTAATCGGCACGTCATCCGGTAGCGGCTCACGCTCAATTTCGCAATCACCCACCGGATGGTCGCAAGCGTCGCAGTAGTACCCGCCGCACATAATCCCGACCGATGGATCGGCACCCTCATACGTGTCGCTGATGTCTACGCCGCACTTTGGACAATCAACCATCTGCCTACCCTCCTTTAATAGTCGCGGTTCTGATCTGTCACTACCCGCGCCTTGTGCTGCCTGCACCACTTCCGCCACACCGCAGGCAAGCAGTGGCGTTCAACTGTTTTTCTACCTGTGCCGGTCAAATAGACGACGTTGGTCTGGGTTACGTCAGTCACAAGCCGGCGACCGATCTGCCGCTCCCCTGTGAAATAGGCAGACTGGACGACGTCTCCAATGCGTGGGTCTGTAAGTGGATTGCGCAGCATCTCTCGATGTCTCATATTGTGTTGACCTACTTCGGAAAACTTTCCAGCACGCCGCGCAGACAGTCTGCAGCGTCATCATAGGCGTCCGCCTCACCCAACTTTGTTGCGGCATTTGACGGGTAATGTTCGGCAGCAGCCTTGGCGCCGTCGCGCTGGTGCTCAAAATGATCGACCAAGTCGGATATCCGCGCTTTCAGGTCTGCGTATTCGTTGCCAGATAGGCCGGCCATCCGCGTATCCTCCTACGTTGCTATGTTGTCTGAATTAACCCAGGCCGTGAGACACCTCACCCCGCAGAAATGATGGTCTCTGCCTATCGGCGGGGGGATGTGCATAGCCGTGACGACATCCGACTGTGCGGGCAGTCTCTCTGTCGTCAGTGCCAGCCTATAATCGACGCAATTTGTTGTCGTGGAGATGTCGCGGCCGCAAGCATCGCAGGTTACGGTTGTTTCCCTCATCGCCACCTCTCCCTAAGTGTTCTCGCGTTCCATTGCTTCATCGTACTCGGCTTGAAGGCGTTCAGCCTCCTTCATCTGCTCTGCAGACAAGTAGCGCCGCGATCCGCATCGGCCACACGTCGCGCACACAGTAAGCGGATCGATGTGTTCGTACTCCCAGCAGTCGCATTCCGTTGTTTCGTCGTCATAGGCTTCGTCGTCCACCTGGCACTGAGCACACCCGCAGTTGCTATCATCGACGTGATTGAACCCGCCCATCGTCATTGCTCCCTAGATATTGAACCTGTGACGCATCATCGTCGCCTCTTGCGATTCATGGAGCCCAGGTCGCCGCTCGCGTTCCGAGCCGATTTTGTCGAGGTCTGTCCCGGCATCGACCAACACTTGGTCATAGTACGCCTCCACCCATGCATGATCGAAGATCAGCCGACCTGCCCCATCCCATGCGCGGATTTTCTCGGCAGCGTGACCGTGTGCAACCTCGCCAATCAGAGGATCGGCAACGACCCAGCGGCACCGCTTGCCAGCGTCTAGCGCCTTCCGTTCCAGATGCCTGCCGTGGTCCGCATTCAGGACAATTACAATGTCGTTTTCTCGCAGATCATCCACAAGCCGCGTCGTGCGCCCTGTAGCGCGCATTGCAAGCACGACGGCGCGGCATGCGCCTCGCATCGCTGCACCAATACCAAAGTAATCCACGACCTACCCTCCTATCGTGCTGATACGCCAGCAGGATCCACGCCCATGCTGATGTCCATAGCGATTGCCCGAGCTACCAGCCATACTGCCATCTTATCGGCAGCACTATACGACGGATAGTCTTTGAGCGTCTTGATCGCGGCAAGAAATGCAGGGCCGTCGCCGCTCCATGTTCCATCTGCGCTCATCGTGATGGACGCTCCGTCGATAGATATTGTGTGCGGAAATGCTCGCGATATAGTGATCTCGGCATAGCCTAAAGAGCCTGCAGTCGTCACACTCTGTTCGTCTGTAATCTGCGGCATGCCACCCTACCTTTCTGCTCTGTTCACTAACAATCGCTGCGCCAACTTCAGCACGGCGGCACACTCCCGCTCAGTCAAGCCGATGCGGCGCTTGATGTCATCGAGCGCCGCTATAATCTCACGGGCCTCGTCTAGGATTGTTTCGTCTGGGACGGGTCGGGGCGTCGTGCCCTCGCTGATGTACGGGTAGTTCGGGTCATCCATTTTTCTGTCCTCCTTTATCGGTCTCTCAGTTCATGGTTCAGAGCGCGCATTGCCAACCGCACAAGATACAAAAATTCCTCATGGCTCAGCCGCACCCCATCCATGACCTCTTGCGCCGTCAGGGATGGACCGTTTTCAAGGCGACTGCGAACCATATTCTCCATAACCTGCAGTTTTGTCGCCATGTGACGAGCGCGGTGTACCTCATAATCAAGCATCGACCAACTGCCCCCCCCCTATTGCTCTTTATACGCATAGCGCCCAGCACGGGGCAGGATAATTCCGCCGTACACGCGGCCGCGCGGGTCTAACCGATGGCATGGACAGCGCATCAGGATTTGATAGCATAGCCAGTCAAGCACGTGGGCCTCCCCTCGTGTTCAGAATGCGTCATATATTCCAGCCAGCAGACGTTCGTCGATTTCGCGACCCAGCGCCAACGCGCGGCGGTTAATGAGGTAAGCGCGATCTCGATATTCGACCTTGATCCGCTGCGGTATGCCGCGTGCGTGCCGCCGCTTGGCCCGAGACGGCGACCGACAGCCGGACCAATCGATGACCTCCTCGGGCGGGATGTCGGCGGGCACAATGCTGATGCCGGCATAGCTCTGAGTGTAGCCTTCGATCAGCGGATTGCTCCGTCCGGTTCCGATGATTGCTGGTGCCTCTTTCGCAAGCGCCTCGCGAAATCCTGCCGACATCAGCAATGATTGGCGTGGTTGGTAGTCCTCCAGCGCCTCTGCCATCTCCTTGAGCATGTCTGCCGTAAATGCGGTTGGCGTTGCCATCTGTAATGCTCCTATCGTGTTGCCCACTCATCAAGCGCCGCCTCGATCATCTCCGCAATGACCTGGGCTAGTCTGTATGAGGCGTCGTCGGACAGCAGATTGCGAGCGACAAATGATCCGTCCTCGTTTTCCGTATCCGGAATCCGCTTGCTTGTGGCGCTCATTATGCGCGCGCTGAAGTGCTGGATTAGATCCTCTCTCATGACCGCTCCTTACGTCATCAATGTTTGGTGCACGATGAAATCGAATCGATCCTTTGCCGCCCTATCTGCCGCCAAAAGAAGGTCATCAATCATCCGATCCTGCCAGCCGTCAATATTCGCAGGATCGAACCCAAGGTGTAGAGCAGCAATCTTTCGAAGCTCCTGATGAGTTTTACCAAGTAGTGTCATCCACATCTCCCCTTATGTTGACCCGAGCAATGCACGTGCTCGGGTCAGAAACGCCTGCCCAGATACGCTTGGCCGGTCTGCGTTGCCCGCCTTGATCCGAGCACGTTCGTCTTCGTAAGCATCGCACACGTCAGTTAGCGCCGCCTCCAATGCCTCGAATTGCGCCTTGATTGCCTCCCACTTCGAGTGTGTCATATGGACCGTCACGCCGTCCGTTGTGATAATGTCTGCCGGGCTCATCCGCATACCCTCCTTTGTTAGTCCGATCTCACGTCAATTTCTGCCGCTCGACTGACTAGCTCGGCCGCCTCGTCCGAAGCGCCGTATTTCGCCAGAGCTACGGCCTCCGTCAATAGCGCGGCAACACAACGCTTGTCAGCCGCATGCCGCCGCTCCCGATCAGCCGCACGCATCGAAAACCACAGGTTTACGCAGCTTCCGACGTACAGCCCTAACGGCAACAGCCAATCCATCCGCAGTGCCTCCCCTATTGCTCTTCACCCGCACGAGCGCGGGCGATGTCCTTAGCTTTCCAATGCTTGCGAATCGTGCTTTCGGCCAACTTGGTCCCGTCCACCTTTAGCCGCTTCACGATCTGCGACACGCTACAGCCTTCGCGGAACCACGCATTGACCTTCGTGCGCACTTCTGGCGTGATCTTCGTTGGCTGGCCGAACTGCACGCCGCGTTCTTTGGCCAGCGCGATGCCGGCGATTGTGCGCTGCCGGGCAGTATCGCGCTCGAATTGAGCGAAGGCCCCCAGGACCGCCAGCATCACCTTGCCCATCGGCGTGCTCGTGTCGATACTCTCCTGCAGGCTCTTAAAGCCGATTCCATTGCGGTCGAGATCCTGCAGCAACGTCAGCAAGTCCAGCAAGTCACGGGACACACGGTCGAGCTTCCAAACGACCAAAGTCATGCCCGGCCGCAGTTGCCGCAATGCCATTTCGCGGGCCGGCTTTCGAGCCGCCGCACCGCTCACGCCAACATCGCTGTGGATATTCTCAGAGTGCACACCAGCACGCCGTAGCGCATACGCTTGCATGTCTTCATTCTGTTCATCGGTCGAAACACGAACATAGCCGACAAACAAGGGGTTAGCCTCGTCGTCATCCGGCTCGACTGGTCGCTTTAGTTGGCGTTTCAAGAGCGCTCCAAGCATCATGTGCAAAGGACTACGAGCAAATAAATACAGGAATACATATTGACCTGTCAAACTGAAATTGCTACATTCCACTCATCAGAGACGAGATCAACGGCCGGCACCGCCCGGCTCCAGCGACAGAGGCCCTTCCGATGCGCCTGAAACTCAAAGGACGCGAGTTGCGCACCGAAGCGGGCGAGCTTTACGCCAGCATATCCGGGTGGCGTTCGCGCACTGACCATCGCAACACGTGGTTTGAAGTCGAGTATGCGGACGGGCGCAAGGAACGCGGCAGCTGGTGCTACTTCAACGATGTGGTGCGAGACGTGCGAGCCGCATACGCACGAAATCCTATTTGAAAGGCCAGAACGATGAAAGCAGCTACATCAAAGACCGTCACGACAATCGGCATGCAATACGCCGGTGACAACGCCGATGGTTCGTTCGCGCTCAATTGGCGCTTCCAGCACGGCGACGATACGTACACAGTCACGATAGATCCGTGCTACAAGGCGCGCGGCACTGAGGCGACGGCGCACCGCGCGTGTGTCGGTCACATCAACGGCAAGTCACCAACGTGGCCCGTGCGAGCCAACTGAACTCAGCGAGAAAGGCCAGCTGAAGATGCAAGTTGATGTAAATCTTGACGCTGACACAGTAAACAAGATGGTCACCGACGCGATACTCGGAAGCGTCATAGGAGACAGACTGCGGGAAGTCGTGACAAAGCAGGTGGAGACCATCGGCACGGGCTACAATGATCCAGTGAAGCTGGCCGTTGAGCGTGAGGTGCAGTTGCTCGTTAACAATATCGTGAACGAACAATTTAAGCCGATGATAGAGGCCAAAGTCCGCGAGCTGGTCACAGATCAGTTGATGTCTGATATTGCGTTGGCATCGTGGCGATCTCTCATGGCGAATATCGAAAAGATCAAGCACTACTGAGAAAGGCCAGGACGATGTACGAGAACTACGGACAAAACCACATCCGCGCTCAAGCTCGGGCCAACATTCTAGGTGGATTGTCAGCGGGCTGGATCGTTGATCGCGTCGATGGCTGCTACGTGGTGCGCCACGATGGCAAGGCGCGACAGATAGAACCAGATCGCCGCGCGGCCGTGTGCGTCGAGCCGGTCAGTCGCTATCGCAACCGCCTTGTCGTTAAGGCTATCTGAAAGGCCCACTTGACGATGCTTGTGCATGTGCCGCTTCGACGCGACGAATGCCGCTGCTGCATAGGCCTGGGAGAGCTTGGCGACGAAACTCGCTGCCCCGTATGCGGCGGCAGCGGCAAGAGACAGCCCGCGAGAGCGGCGACCGTGGTGAATCCAGCCCGTGACGGACGGGAAGTGCCGAGACCACGGCGGGGCGGTAGGCGGCCCGCTGAAGGATAAGCGAGAAAGGCCAGTTTCGGAATCCGCCCATGCAGGACACCTGCGATTGCCTGAGAGGTGCGGAGTGGCTGTCTTAGACTTCGGTCGCCTGACAGCGCGCCTACGCAGGAGGCAACCAGTCGGTGGACACCGACCGTGAACGCCGCGACCCGAAAGGTGGGCGTGACAGGCCGGAGAGACGGCCACCTACTTCAGCGAGAAAGACCACTCAGATGCTCATTGCCTACCACGGCCGACAGGCCGACAAAGATGCGATATTGGCTCAATTGGCAGGCCATCGCGCGGCTGACGAACTGGTCCAGGGATACGGGTATTGGAAAGACGGCAAGGGATGCGCTGTCGGATGCACGATCCACTCCGGCGACCACATGAAATATGAGAGCCAATTCGGAATCCCTGTCGCCATCGCACGGCTTGAAGACCGTATTTTCGAGGAGCTACCAGTAGAGCTCGCGCGGCAGTGGCCTGAACGGCTGATGTCCACGATCCAGCCAGGACAGGATCTTAGTCGGGTCCATTGGGCGCTACTTCGCTGGCTGCTCACGACGCCAGACGTGAACCCAGGAATTGAGAACCCTATAGCTCGTGACGAAGTCCGGCAGTGTGCCGAGCTGATGGCCGACATCGCCGTGGGTAGGGCGGTAACGGCGAGCGCGGCGTGGAACGCGGCGGCGAGCGCGGCGTGGAGCGCGGCGGAGAGCGCGGCGGAGAGCGAGGCGTGGAGCGCGGCGGAGAGCGCGGCGGAGAGCGTGGCGGCGAGCGCGGCGTGGAGCGCGGCGGAGAGCGTGGCGGAGAACGTGGCGAGCGTGGCGAGAATCGCGGCGAGAATCGCGGCGAGCGCGGCGAAGAGCGCGGAGAGCGCGTCGAGCGCGGCTGAGAGTGCGTTGAGCCCGTCGAGCGCGTTGAGCGCGGCGAGAATCGCCGCGAGCGCGGCGAACGCGGCGTCGAGCGCGGCGTCGAGCGCGGCGTGGTGGAGCGCGGCGTCGAGCGCGTCGAGCTCGTCGAGCGCGTCGAGCGCGTCGAGAATCGCGGCGAGAATCGCGGCGAGAACCGCGTCGAGCGCGGCGTGGATAAAAATTAGCGACAAGCTGATCGACATGATCGCAGAGGCACCAATGCACAAAGAGGACTAAAAACTACGAAAGGCCCCTCGGCCGTGGAGAGGTGAAATGCCACGGGTAGCTATAGGCGTGGCCGGGTAGCGACCGGCTTTGTCGAGGTGAGCGGGGTAGCTCGATGAGGAAAATAAAAGCCCCGCACAAAACATCTAATGCAACGCATCCACCACTTCCAGCGTTAATGTCGCTGTCAACACCGAGACCGTCAGCAGAGCCGTGAGCCAGAAAACCGCATCTCTCATCTCAATAGCACCGCCATAATTTTTGCGGCGGGTTCTGTTAGCAGCCACCCGATCACCGCTGACAGACCGAGCAGGCACCAGCGGGCGATCTCGCGAACCGTCTGGATTTCCGACTTGAACGCCTCCAACTGCTTGATCCTGACTTCGTGATCTTTGCTGGTTCCCGTCAGCCCGTTCTGTCCGTTTGCACCCCAGATCGCCATTGAGACCATGGTTTGCCAGTCGTAGCCGGGAGACGGCCTCCGTGATTGATTGCTCATCTATCGCCATAGCCTCACCGCCCGAGCCATGTAGATAACGCGCCGACGATCAGCAAACAGCAAACCGCTCCACCAACCACATGCCCGCTCCGCTTGCCAAAAAACGGCCTGCTTGCAATCCCCAGCACAACGGCGCCCGCAAACAAACCGATCAGATTGGCCGCTATCGGTATCAGCAGACCATATTCCTGAATCGAATCCGCGATGCCTTCCGAGCCCATGGCGAGCAAGTGCCATCGGATCGACCACCACTGCTGTTTGACCGCGAGGCACACGAAATAAACGCCCAGCAAGTATTGGCTCATTCGGCTCATGCGTTCGACAGGAAAGGCACGCGCCCGTGCGACCCACATAGCGGCCATCATCCACAGCATGACGGTCAGCGGTGTTTGTATCGTCGCATGCAGATCAACGAGCATTGGCCGCGATCCTCCTGGGCGGCGGCGGGCGTTTGCCGCAGATGGATTCATTGGCAGCGTTGTTGCCGGCGATCTGTTCGGCGGTGCCGTCAGTGAGCACGTCCCGACGGCTGGGATAGATAGGCTTCCAGCTGTCGCAAATCAGGCGCGGATCAATCGCGGTAGTATTTGTTGAGCACCCGCTTAGGATTAGTCCGAGCACGATCAGAAGCGCGCTTCGCCTTCGCATTGAGATCCTTCGCTTTCTTCTCAACGCGTGCACGTTCTTTCACTACGCCCTGGCGCTGCTGGCTGTAACCCCAGCCCCATAGGGCCAGCAGCGCGGCGGTAATCACGCCGATGATGGATAAACCACGGCCGGCCAGTAGCGAGATCATGACCGCCTCCGCATCAGCAGCGCCACGGCGATGGCAGCGCCGGCCAGAACCAGCGCGGGCCAGGCATAGCTATCCCAAGACGGCATCACCTTCTTGGCCTCTTGCAGGACAGCAACGCCCTCTTTGGTCTGTGCAATCACAGCACTGGTTCCGACCACGCCCCCGGCTCCGACCCCGACTTTGGTTGCCGTGCTCACCGGCGGCGTGACCGGCTCTGCTGGCGGTCTGTCGTCATCCTCATCGTCATCGTCCTGCTTGTGCTCCAGCACAGCAGCGCGAACCGCGTCCCATGGGAACAGCGGCGTTGGGTCAATCTTGCGGCCGGGACTGATCTGCCAATGCCCGACGATTTCGTTGCATGCGGGGTATTCGTCGACAATAGCCCGGCACACCTTCACCAGCGCGTCAATCTGAGCTTGCGGGTATGGCATCCAATGGCCAGCCCCGTGCTCCGGCGTTGCGCATGCTTCTATGTCATTGGCACCGCATGCCCCGAACCACGCCTTGCCGCGCGCATCAAGCTTGCCGGGGTTTACCAACTCGATGCCGATGCTGAACGAATTGCAGCCGACACGGCCGTTCCATCGGCTTTTGCCGGCATGCCAGGCCTTGCGCGCGAACGGCACCATTTGCGTGATCGTGCCGTCCAGCTCAATCACGACATGCGCGCTTACCCTGCATTTAGATGAGCGGAACCAATTGACCGCGTTGCCCTTCTCGATCCGGCCAGCCGTATCGTGCACAACAATCAACTCGGGCGACATCGCGCCGCCCGATGAATACGCTGCTTTGAAGCTGACACCGGACAATCTGCCGGCTGCTGAGATGTGCATTTAGCGGCTCGTGTTGCAACGCCAGCACAACGCGAACTGATAATACGTTGCAATATTAACCAAATCACTCTATAAACGACACATCGGCCCAGCGCTGGAACGCTGAACCGATGCTAGATCACCCCTGATTCACCCAGGAGCAAATCATGTCTATACATACCACACGGCCCCAATGGGTCGCAAGGATCTCGACCATCGCCCTTTGGGCAGTTGGCAGTGCTTACCTCATCAAAGCCGAGCTCGTCAGCCCAACGCCAGATTGGGTGTTGTTGTGCTCCACGCCCGTTGTCTGGGCCGTCATCATCAGCCTGCCCATCCTCGCCACCTACGCCCGCCGTGACGGTCAATGGGTGGCCATGGCCCTGATCTGGTGCGCGGCCATCGCCGGTAGCGCCTACACGCTCCAGGCAACACTTGGACGACAAGCCGAGACCCGTGATGTACGCATCGAGCAGGTTGAGCGGACCAAAGCCCAGCGCCAGCGCATCCTTGCCGATCTCACAGCGTCAAAAGCGATGTTGGCCGAAGCTATCCGGAAGTGCGGCACCGGCAAGCAATGTCGCGCGTCTACTCAGGCCACAATCACCGTCTACAAAGGTGCCGTGGCGGGGCATGAACACCGCCTGGCTCAGCTCCCAGTGGCCACCCCGGCCGCTGGCGAGCGTCGGATTGCAGCGCTGATTGCCGCCATCAACGGCCGCCCCGTCGAGGATGTGGCCTATGCTGTCGGTTTAGCGCTGCCGGCGCTGTTCGGTATCGTTGTCGAGTTGGCTGCGTTCTCGCTTGCAATGTATGGCTGGCACCCAGGTAAACCCGTTCACGGTTCGGTAACGGTTCGCACGGTTTACACCGAACCCACCCCGGAGCCGACTAAACCCCGCAGGGTTTACCGCAAGGACGAGGCCCGCGCCGATGTCGTGCGGTTCACCCGCCCCGTTGCCCAGCACGATTTAGCCGCTCGTTGGAATGTCACCAAAGGGATGGTTTCAGTCTGGCTGCAAGAGTGGGCCGATGAGGGTTTAATCCAGCGGGACCGCGACGGCAGAACCAAAACCGTCCGTGCTAAACTACGCCTCGCCAGCTAAACTAAACGGGGCGGCTATACTCTAGCCGCCCCGCCTTGGCAGTGCCGGCATGCCCTGCATATAGTCCGGTACAGGCGGCATCTGGTGTTCAAGCGGCGGTTGGGCGCCATACTGAGGCATCGGCGGCATATTGGCTTTCATGCGTTCTTGCGCTTCAGCAGATAACATCACCTTTGTCCCAAGAGCAGCCCCTGCTCCCAGGCCCAACAAACCCCCAACTCCAGCACCTAACGCGGCACCTGGAGCACCTGCACCCAATGCCCCGCCTGCTGCTCCTACACTTCCTCCATAAAGAGCCCCCGGTAACCCGCCCGCCGTTATTCCGACTCCGTATTTCAACCATGCCGGAATTTGCTCATACTCTTGCGCGCTGAGCGTATCCGGTGATGCCGGCTGCCCCGGCAGATACTGCAGGGGCATAAGCTCCATAAGTCGATTTTGATCAGCCATTTCCTGTTGCTCCTATTGAGATTGCCCCGCTGCGTTCAACGCCGCAGCCGCACGAATAAAACGCTGTGTTAGTTGTTCACGATAAGCTGGTTCACGCGCGGCCTTGGCAAGTGCCCGCTGTAGCTGTTGCTGTGTGCCAATCGCGCCGTTTGACATCAACGTTTCGATGACGTCGTTTGCTACCGCCGGCGTCATCCCGTGGAACGCCTGCACACTGCGGCCAATAAAGTCCATAACCGGCGCTACGCGTCCCATCATGGCGTTGCCGACCGCAGATACCATACGAACGGGTTGACCAGCCTCCTGTCCTTGAGCCAGTTGCCGCGCAGAAGTGGAATTGCCCTGCACCGCCTTGCGCGTGTCTGCCATCTTGGCCTCAAGCACGAGGCGTCTGCGAAGCTCATTAAACCGTCGCGAATCCGGGAACAATGCTCTTAACTTCTTCTGTATCTCGGGCGATGAAAACAGGCTTTCCGTTCGATCCCGCATGACGTTGCCCTTTTCGATCTGGTCGAACAATGAGCGTGCCGCCCCCATGCGGAACATCGACTTTTCTGGTTGCGTCATGCCGCGTAGTGTCGATACCAGCTCACCAGGAGACATTGCCTTGAAGTCGTCAGCGCCACTCTCTAACGCTGTCCGCAATGATGCTTCGTCGCCATAAACAGTTAACGCCTTGCGAAACTGCGGATTGTGAGAAGACAGCAAGCCAACAAACTGCCTCTTCAACTCAACCAGATCCCGCAGCGTCCAATTCGCCTTGGCGTCCTGCTGGCCTCGCTTCAGCCGGCCTATCTCACGATCAAGCTCCATCTTCATCCGGTGCATGATCTCATAGGGCCGCATCTGCTGCAGCGGCGTGCCCGTCATGCCTTGCACACTCTCAGCCGTCTTCTCCGCAATTCGTCCCATGTAGCCACGCGCGCCGAGGAATTGCTCAACGTCGGAAAATGCGCGCGTGCTCATCGGCACGTTGTAGGCAGCATCGAACTCCCGCGCGCCGGTCCGTTTCAGCTGCCCCGTGATTTGATCCATAACCCGGCCAAACTCATTGCCATCGGCCAGCGTTTGGCTTACATCTCTTTCAATTCTTGACCACTGAAACGACTGGCGCCGATCCAATGTCTTTTGCAAACGACTTGCAGCCGTACTCGGGAGATTCGTTGCAGACCGAAGCAGATCGCGCGTGTTCTGCCCGCCAAGATCAGCGAGCATCGCATCAGGCTTCGTTGCTCGTGCAGCTTGGAGTTTTCGATCCAACGTCGGCAGCACTTGGCCAAGATTCTCTCTATCGCCAAAGTCCCGCAGCAACGCCTCTCCGACCTTCTGCTGCGCCGTGGCTTGCGGCCGAAGTGCCGCCCGTAGTGGGTTGGTCACTCCCTTTACGATATTGGACGCGGCATCTATGGCAAATGGTGCAACAGCTCCTACAGCGGCGCCCGTTATCGCATTCGGGAGTGCCTGTGTCACACGTTGTGCCGCCTGTTCCGGCAGCGAGCCATCGCCGCCGCTTGCCGTCCCCAGACCATATAGACCACCATAAGCTGCGCCAGCTTTCGCCCCCTGCGCCGCGCGACTTGCTAAACTGACAGCGCGTCCTGCTTGTGCGGCGCCCCTAGCAGCGGTTCCGGCAGCACCGAACGGCAGCGCAATGCCACCAACGACCTCGCCGCCGATGTAGGCTATTGGGTTTGCCTGCCTAGCCGCCCGGTTGGCCTGGCGAACATCCTCCACCTCGCGGTTGTAAGTGTCGCGAAACGACCCGCCAGAAACCGACGCACCGAGCCCCTTGGCCCCTGCGTAAAGCTCATCACCAAATCCGAACGTGACGCCTTGCACTGCGCCGCGGCCGAACGATTCCAGCGACGACACCGGAGCCGCGCTGGCCTGTTGCCCTGCGGCTTGCGTCATAACTTTATTGATGGTGTCGGAATCCGTGCCGTCCGGGAAATTGATGGTAATGCCGTTCGGGCCTTTGACCGTAATGCCCATTAACGCGCCCTCTGCAAGCCGCCATCAGGCGTCCAATTGTAGGTGCCCGCCAGGGGGGCCGGCTGCTGGACTTGTGGCGATTGCCGTTGCTGGCCTCTGTTGCCGTAGGTTTGCCGAAACGCATCTCCAGTTATTTTGCGAACCTCGCGCAAATTGGCGTCAATTTCGTTAAGGTTCTGCAACAACGTCGGGCCGTCCAAGCCCTGCTGCAGCGACCCTTGTACGGCCTGCAACAGCCTGTTCTCGAACTCCGACACCTGCCCAAGAGCGCCGCCCGTCGGGCTCGCCTCTCGCATTGCCTGCAACTCAGAAAACCCGATGTTTGATTTAATCGTCTCCAGATACTGACCAAGGCGATACGCCGCCGTGCCCGGCACACGTGCAGCAGCCGAGCCGAGCAACCCGACAACTGTTGGATTCGACCGGATCAACTGTCGCGCTCGTTCAATTGATGGCTGGACGCGCGCCCATTTCTGTTCCGCCATGTTAAATTGTGCTTGCGCCTTCGGGTAATTGGCCTCGACCTTTCCCGCTTCACGCCCCATCACTTTCTGCTGTTCTGCGCCAGCAATGTTCTGGCCAACGTTCTCGATTACGCGCCCCGTCGCCTTGTCTCTGAGCGTGTCCCCGACAACCTCCGTACCCCTTGACGGCTGCAGCGGCGTCTGCCCCATCTGCAACGGCTCAACCTTGCGCGTGCCATTCGCTGCAAATTGCACGCTATAGAAATTGCCGTTTCTGTCCTGAATGATCGTGCCCGCCTTGCCATAGGCCGCGCTGTCTGTCCGGGACCGCGCCATATTTGCCGCTGCCGACGCATTCAAATTGTTGATCTGCGCTTCCTTCATACGATCCCCAAGCGGATCGTATTGACCGGCCTCCGCAATAATCATGCGCGGCCCGGCAACGTGGTCATTTGGGTCTACACCGTTCTCTTGCAATGCCGTTGCCAGCTGGGGCGATGCTTGCACCATGCGCTGCCACGCCGCTTGCCGTTGGCCTTCAGGCAGCCCGCTAATCACGCTTGCCCGGTTGGCCAGCGTCTTGACCTGCTGCGCCTTTTGCTGTGCCTCAAACTGCTGCTTTCGCATGCCTTGCTGTTCGCGCTGCATACCAAGCTGCTCGTCGGCGCGCTCGTTCTGAATGTCCGCTTGCTGCCGCTGCTGTATCGAGGCAAGGCCCTGATTGATCGGGCTCAGATCGATCAGCTGGTTGCCGGCGTTGTATTGCGGCAGGCGCATCAGTGCGACCATGGTCTAGGCCCTCGGATAAGAGGTGGTTGCAGGCCATGACGGCAACGCAGCAACGTTCTGCTGTCTGGTCTGTGTTGGGGCAAACGTGCTGTAGCCCTTCATCGCCGTGCCGGCCAGCTGCATCAGGTTGTTAAGGCCGGTGTTGCGCGTCCCCGCCATCGCGTTGCCGAAGCTGATCCTATTGGACGCTAGCTGCTGGCCCTGTCCAGCGGCAAGGTTGGCAAGGTTGTTCGCCGTGCCAAGCCCAAAGTTCGCAAGCGTCGTGCCGCGTCCCTGTGCGTTGCTGGCAAGCGCCTGATTGCCCTGCGTTTGGATGTTGCCGAGCGCCGTTCCTCTGCCCACGTCAAGCCCACTCAGCCCTTGTCCTAAGCCCTGCTGGATGTTGGCGAGGCTCTGCCCCGTCTGCATGCCGTAGCCGGACAGCTGACTGGCAAGGCTGGCCCCGCGTCCCGCCTGCCCAGACAGCCGGTCAAGATATGAGTTCAAGTCTTGCGTGCCGCGCTCCAATGACGCCCGCGACAGCGCCAGCGATTCACGGCCTGACCCGCCGAGACCACGCGCGTTGTAAAGTGACATCAACTGCTGATTGGCCAGACTGTCGCGGAACTGCCGGAATGGATCGTTGTTCGCATACGTTGAATAGAAGTCCTGCGCCGCCGGCTGGCCGTCGAGCCCCAACGCCGTGTCATACAGACCTTGTGCGCGCGTGCCAGACTGAATAAACGGATCAAGCGTTGCCGCCGCCCGATCATAGCCGGACTGAACGGATTGCTCGGCGCGGCCGTACTGATCACGCAAGTTACCGCCGGCCGCATCATAGCCCTGATTGATAGCGCCTGTGGCGCCCGTCATGCCGGCGTTGATGTAGTTTCCTGCCGCATCAAAGCCACTGGCAATGTCCTGCCGGCCGGTGCCTGTTGCCCCCTCTAGTGCGGCCCTGGCCTGTCCGAAGCCGTCATTAAGCAGTCGTGTTGCATCGGCGTTTGCTGCCGAGATATCACGTCGCTGCGACTTCCCAAAAAAGCTGTCGAACAGCCCCATTTTCAGACCTCACACGAATTTGCCAACAAACAGCTTATACTGAAACGTTGGCGCTGTGATTGTGATGGAACGCACAAGCGACGGATCATCACCGAAGATGAACGGCGGGCCGATCATCGCAACACGTTCCTGAAGGTAGACCCCACCGCCAGACACATAGAACGTATATCCAGCGTAAAGCGAAATCGCCGGCTGTGTATTGGCGAACAGGTGGACGTATGTCCCGCCCGCGTTAAACCACCCGATGTTATGAACACCCCGGCCATCCGACGTTGTGACCAGAAACGCGCCGCGAACCTGTGTAGCATCAGACGAGCACGAGCCAAGCAAGTGGTTCACCGTGTAGTCAACGCTATTGTAGACGCCGTTCTGCTGCGTTGCTGTGTGTGCGGATAATGTCTTGGACCCTGATAACGTGTTGCCAGCAACGAAGTACCCGAAATCAGTGTCAAGCTTTGTCGTTCCTGAGCCATCCGTCAGAATCATGCGGCCGGCTGATGCAAAGAACCCCATCAGGTTGTCACGCGAACATAGCTTGGCGTCCCAGACGCACCCGACCCCGATGCCGTGTACGCTTTTGCGTCCAGCCCCGTTGACCAGCGCCAATTGACCGACGTGCTGCCATTTAGCACAACGTACCACGTGGGGCCTTCTGCCATCGCAACACCGCTGGCACTTGTCCGCACGTAGTTCTTGTTCGTGTCGAACTTGCCAGCCGAGAAAATAACCCTGGTCGGGGAAATCGAAACTGTCGTTGTCATAGCGTTTGATCCGTAATCCACAGCTCATAGCTAACAGACACAGCAGGCCAGGAACCGCGCGCTCGCGAAATCTCGTTGATGATGACGTAGCTCGAGTTGGCCCCCAGATGCAAAATGCGTTGAAAACCAGGATGCAACGTATCGCCCCCGGTGGCTGGCGTGCCGTCAACTACCGGAACGCTGCCCAGAAACGCCAGATTGACACCTGCCCCACCGATATTCGTTATCCGGCCCTCTACATACGGGATAACGCCAAGCCCGTGAGCGTAGACGTTCGTCGCTGCTGACCGAAACGCACCCGCAGACATCGCCGGCAGAACAATTGCTCCCGTGACGATTGTATTGACGCCAACAACGTCAAGATCACTATGAAACTTCAGCCGCGTGATGTTGTTGGTCGGGTCTGTGAACGGATTATCATTGCCGGCTGTGTAGTCATAGATCGCCACTTTGCCGGTTGCGCCGTCTGCCTTGAGCCTGAATGTCATGTCGTGATCGTGATCGTTTTGTTGTTCAGGTCGATTACGAAATTGCCATCAGACGATTGCAGCACTCCAGCCGTGACCGTCCCCACGTCGGCTGTCAGCGCAGACAAGCTGTCAACGTCAATGTGCCTGGCAAGGATCGAACCATCAACCACAAGGTTGCCGTTGATGCCAACTGTGTTGACGCCATCCACCTGCCCGACCACAAACGCTTGCACCGTGTCGGCATCGTCAGTCGGATGAACGATGATAAACTTGGTTGCAAGAACAGCGAAGCTCGATTCCGTCGCGCTGCCATCCAGCTTGATCGCTGCTGTGACGCGGTTATTGATGTTGACATCAACGCCCCACTTGCCGCCAACCTCATCCACTGTAGTTGTGATGGTCGAAATCGCATCCTCAGAGGCGCGTACTGTCTCAAGCAGCGGTTTGATAAACCGATACCATAGCGGGTTCCACCGTCTGTTACGGTCAACCACCGGCTCGATAACACTAGGAAGTGCATTTGTCGTGTCAGCCACGCAGCACCTCCATGTCCGTTGCTAGTCCGATTGCCCCCTTGCTTTCGTCCGTCAGGCTCGCCCCGGCCGTCACATCCACATACAGCGCATGAAACCTCACATCATTCGGGTACGCATGAACGGCCGGTGTGACGATGGTCATGGAATTAGCCGTGCCAGCCTCAAGAACAGCGTTGGAGATCGTCAACTCCATTACCTTGCCATCCTCTTTGGACTGGCCTAGTCGGTTGTACTTGACGCGCGTGCTGCGCTCTCCAGCCCCACCGATTGCCTTGGTGCGAGCACTGGTCCAGCTGTAGCCACGGTCATTAGAATGGCGCAAGCTGATTGTCGATGCACTGCCGGGCGTTACGCTGGTTGATACTTGGTAGAGTGATGCCGCCACATTCGAGCCAAGGATTGTCTTGCCGCCAAACTCTGCCGCTGCCGCGATCTGCCAGCGATCCAATCCCGAGCTCGTCCTCTCATGCCAAAACCCACGTGTCGCGTTATATTCCCACGTCCAGGCTGTTCCCGACACGGTATAGAACACGTGCCCGTTGCTGGTGTAGGTGGTGCCCCGAATTGACGCTGGCGAGGCTTCGGCGCGTATCAGCCGATCAAGGGCAGGCGGGCTGATCTTTCTGGCCTGGTAGCCGTCAAGCAGCATCACGCCAACCGGGGCACCATCCGAATTTGAGCCAACGAAGCACACCGTTTCGACAAGCACGTTGTCGACGGCAGCAACCATGTTCACCATACTGCCGCCGGCATAGCAGCCGAATGGCGCGCTGGTGACGCGCTCAAAAGGAAAGTCCGCCGCTCCGGTATTTTGCCAGAACTGCATGCCCGTCGTCCCGGCCAGCACCACATCCCGGCCGCGCACGATGCCGCGCACCAGCTCAAGATAGGTCTGGGCAAAATCAACCGGATCAAACGCCGTCCAGTCGTCAATCGACGACACGTAGAACTCACCGTTGCTGGCCGTGATGATCGCGTAGCCATCCAACGTGCACAGCGAGTTGAACAGACTGGATGAGATCGCAGCATCAAGCGATGGTGTCACGTCGGAGTTGTTACGGTAGACGGCAAACAGCGCATCCGATGTCACATAGGCGACATCAGCATCAGGCTCGCGCCGGTTCCTCGCAAAATACGCCACCCCGCTCGTGGCAACCGCGCCCATGTCCGTTGCTGTGCCGGATGTATTGACACGGTTAAGCCTGCCGCCGGTCATGACGTACAGTGTCGTATCATCGACGTTCAGCATGCCGCGCACAAGTCCGGCGCCAGAACCCGTGAGCGTAGAGAACGCCGTAAAGCTATCGCAAGCGTAGACCTGCCACCGGCTCTGGGCTTCCTCGCCGGCATCTTCGGCATAGCAATTGATTAGCCGTGCAGACAGATCGCTGCGGCCTGAATTGGATCTGACGCCTAGGCTGATCGGTGTGACGGGCATCAGAAGTAAAGCGCCTCTGCCGCTAGCCGGGATGTCGGCTTCTGCACATGCCTGCGAAGCCGCGTGAGAATAATACGCTCCTCCGCTTCCTTCTGCGATGGCGCAATAGACTGACCAAACGCGCCAACCACTTCCATCTTGACCAGATCCCGCACGATCAAGAACACCTGATCTGGTATCTCAGCAATCGGCCAGTACGTATATTCAAGCCCGTGTGCAGACAGTTCCGCCCATTTCAGTTCGTAGGCTTCGATCACATAGTTTCGATCCACCGTGTCTGGCGTTTCCTCGGCATCGACAACGCCAATATCCCGCAACACGGCGTCGGCAAGCTCCGTTGTCGTTTTCATGCGTAGCTTGTCCTTATACGGTCAAAGAACACCGAATCTTGCACGACAAAATCCCCTTCGACTGCAACCGCAGAGCCAGACCCAGTCGATTCCCATCTGTATGACCACCGGCCAGCCCGGTTCGGCACGTAGTCAACGTGGTAGTCACCAATGCTCGTTTTTTCCATTTCGTCATCTGTGCCATAAACATACGTTGTCAGCCCGCCAATAGGCGACATGATCTTGAGCGTTACCGTTGTCGGGTCAATGTCCGTATAGTCATCGTCCGTAAACGTGACCGACAGACGGATTGTCGTGTTAACGGCGTGGCGTCCTGGCGAAAGCATGTTATCCCCAATTCACCTTGGCTTGTGTTGTTGGCCGTCCCGCCGATACCCTGGCTTGTGCCGATCCTCGTCCAGCACGCGGGAACGCAAGCACCTTGCGCCGCCTCACAGCTAGATCCGTCACGACACCGGACACAGAGAACGCGCCAGCATCCGGTTGAATAACACGCTGGGCGATAAGCGCCGCAGCTATGCCGCTAAGCGTAAACGCCCCGGCTTCCACCGTGACAACCCGATCAGCCGTAATCTCAACTGATTGACCGGTAAGAACAAACGACCCGGATTCAGCCGTAATAGACAGGCCAATGCGAAGCGCCACATCACGACCAGCAACAGAAAACGTGATATTGCTAATGGATACATCAGAATTAACTTCGCCGAACGCAGCACCACCCAACGGGGCAAACAGGAAATGGCTATAACGAGTAATGACATATTGATGTGACGCAACCAGAACACGAGACGCGACAACCGAAACTGCTTGGCCGGTGAGAGTGAACGCCCCGGCTTCCATGCTGATTGTGCGCGCAACAGTAAGGCCAGCAGCTACGCCTGTTAACGAGAATGAGCCCGCACCAGCATTGACAACATGGCCATACTGCAGACCAACATCGACACCAGAAAGGATAAACGTCCCGGTGTCTGCCGCAATATCATACGCGGCCACACCAACCGCAGCAACTTGGCCAAGTGCAAACTCGCCTAGCGCTGCATGACCAAGCATCAGCTTTTATCCGTCAAATGCTTGATCTGTATATCAGCAACCGCGTGATCTTCTAAGAACTTCACCCGCTGCTGTAGCTCGTGCACTGCGCTGGCAAACAAAACCAGGTTGTCCACAACATCATCCGGCAACTTTTCTTCCCGAACGGTTGTTTCGTGCCTGACCTCGTGCCGATTGCGTCTGCGCCAGTCTCTTAGGGGCTCGGCCACGTGATTGCCTCGTAGGCGGTCTGTGCAGCTGCCGCGTCAGACGCATTACTGATTGCCAACTTGCCGCTGATTCGTGCCGTCTCGATAACAGCTGACAGTGCGGCGAACGCCTCATAGCGAGCAATGACCATCTGGGCGCAATCCCATAGGGTATTCGCCTCCAGCCCGACGCTGGCTGAGAGCGTGGGATACTGCGCCGCGCGCTCTTCTGGCGTCAAAGCGTTGGCAGCAGCTTGCCCCAACGCATCCACCGCCTGCGCCTGGCTAAACTTTTCCTGATACGTCATGGCCATACCTGCGCCCGGCGTGATGTACTGCAGGCGACAGGTTTCAGCGTCGCTGTCAACCCTGGCCTTTAGCCCAGTTTTGACAGCATCCAGGGGTGGACCTTGGTAGGCGGCAATCGCATTGCCCGCCGCTATCCACGCCGCAACCTTGCGCGGCAGATCCCCGTCATTGGCCGCAATGCGATCCGCTGGGATGGTCCAAGACGCGCCGTCAATGACCGCAGCGACCAGCGTATTGTCTGGAGTCGTGTATTGTGCCGATGTAATCATTGGTTACATCCTTGAGTTTGCTATCCACGATGTTACATATACCGTCGACGTAGTGTCACCGATATTGATGTAACCGTAAAAATTTTCTTTATTGGAAGACGTAGTAACCCAAGACCCGCCTGAAACCGTTACAGATAAACTTGCCGTATCTCTTTTTTCAGATTTGTACGTAAACCCAATACCACGGACAGTGTTATTAATATCAATCGTAGCGGCATAAGCCGCGAGTGAAGTTGTTTTTTCGTAATAATCCATACACTCTCGCACATCGTGATCATTATGAGGTAATTCAAACTCTGGCGCTATTCCTGTTGAGTCAGGGTCCGCGTACATGCCGACATCGAACAGCTCGAACACATTAGAAATCGTACCAATGCCATTCGACGTTGATGACGTGCCGTAATATTCACTTGCCTGCCATGCGTTAGCCGTCGTCTGAAACGTTGAGCCCGTGGCCAGTGTCCACCGCAGTTGCATCGATAGCGTATTGTCGCTGTCCCATGTTCCGCTTGTGTCGCCAGGGAATGTTACTGTCTGCACCGTGTCCGCGTTAGCATCACCGCCGGAAATCGTGAACTCCCGCACATAGGTTCTGTTGTCGTCCTGATTTGACAGGCAAACCGCATATGTTCCGGCCGGAGACTTCCACCCGAACCGAACAACAACATCCTTTGCACTTGAACCGCCAAACCGAAGATCAGCAACACGTCGACCCTCTATCGGATGATATATAAGCGCGTATTGGCTTGCGGATAGACTGGCATCTGCTGTCGTTACAGTAACGCGGGTTCTGTGTGTTGAGCCTCCTGGTGTAGCGGATGCGACTTGTGCAGATGTTAGCGTCCCGTCCTGCGAATGCACTACGCTAAATTGATCAACAGGATAATATCCGCTTGCCGTCCCGCTTGAGGCACCGTTTTCTTGGCTTACGCGCATCCCAGGATTGACGATGTAGTTCTTCCTGCCGTCACGCTCGTAGAAGTCGTTTGCCGAGCCTGTGATAATAACCTGCGCAGTTCCCGACAGCGAAATAGCAGATCCAGAGTTGGTCGATGCTAGTATCGTATCGCGGCTCAGTGTTGTTCCGCTTGATGTGTACGTCCCGCGCCCGATCTCACTAGAAGACCCGTCCGAAATAGCATACGTCACAACATCAGCATTCGACACGCCAGCATCAGCGAACGACAGGAACCCGCTGATAGCACTGCCGAGCGTTATTGCACCCGTCCCCGTTGTCGCCGTAGACATGCGCGCCAGGTTGAACAGCTTTGCCATTAGCTAGCAGTCCCCGTCTTGCCGTTCAGAGCCCGCGCCAACGCCCCGCGCTCCATGTCAATATCATACAAGCCTGCACTCTCTGCCTTTATCTTGGCGTGCATGGTCCGCAGCTGAGCGTCGAACGCATCACGCTGCGCCCGCACCTTGTCGCGTTCGTCCTGAAACGGCTTGACCTTGACCATGATCGCTTCACGCTGCTTCCCAAGATCATGAAACCGATTGCGCATCTCATCAGGCGTCATTGGTATCACCCTATGCTAGCGTTAAAACGCCATTTGTGCCGTCGAAATCAACAGTAAACGTCTCCGTGTCCTGCAGCGTGATCGACGACCCATAATCCCAATAGCCGATCAAAGGATCAGCCGGACTGGATGGCGTGTCGCTGTAAAGCGTTGCGTACCGAAAAGGTCCAATCGTGCCACCTGACGCGGTAAACACGCTATCGGCCAGAACCAACTTATAGGTGCCCGACGTTTGCGCGCTGGTCGATGTCGTGATGGTGTTGCCGCCGGCAGTGTACCCATTGCCGGCGGATATTTCTGTGAGATCGGCAAAAACGGTATTCGTTGCCGTTGGCGCCGTGTCGGTAAGGCAAACCTTCAGCGTGTCCGCGCCAAGATCAAACACCCCTTCAGCGAGGTATTCGACGAACTGTTGAAATTTATTGAAGGTTGCCATCCCGAACCTCAGGTCAAGTAGTAGTCGATGTAGACAGAGAACCGGCCAGCCGTGAACGTCCCGGCCGCAGCGTTCGCCTCCAGCTGCACTTTCGTCTTGTGCGAGAAGTACAGCGGTGTGACGAACACGAATTGCCGGTAGTTGACACCAGCCTGATAGATCTCCGCGCTACCGTCACCAGTCAGTACGCCAGTATTGCAGAAGCCGTCCGGGTCGGCAGTAGCGCCGCTGTTAGCAAGCGTCACCTGCGTTTGCGGATCAATCCACGTATCAGTTGATGCCCCGGAGTTAGCAGCCCAGCCGACGTCAATGTCGATGGCCTCCGTTCCAGTGTCGATGTCTGCCGCTGCGACGTGACCACCGGTCACGACACAGTTTGCCGGCAGATAGCCAAGCTCGAAGATATCGCCATCTTCAACATCGGCAGCGATGTCGTAGTAGAACCACTGCCGTTTCACGTTGCCCGCGTAGCCGTGCGTATGCGCCACGGGCAACGGGCTTTGGGTGAGAGTTTCTGCAGCCATTGTTTCAAGACCTTTCTAAGCGCGTTTGATCAGGCGTCGGCGGCGGCGGCGAAATAGCCGGTCACAACGCCGTGGTCTTTGGTGTCGTCGGTATCGTCCTCGCCGGAACCGAACCGCATTTTGTCGACCTCGTACCACTGCTTGACGCCGATGCCGACGCGCCGTCCGTAGTCAAACGATTCCTCTACCGTCTTTGGACGCATCGCCCAAGCCATGCCGATAGCCTGCGCTCCGCACAGATAGCAGGGGCGAACCACAGCCGACGAGGCACCTACAGCGCCGAGCGAAGGAATATCCTCGATCTCGTAGATGTAGACATTCTCATAGATGTAGTCCGCACCCGTGAAGAGCGGGTTATTCATGCCGCGCTGGCGGGCCTCACGATTGGCCTGCTGGAATGCAGAGTCCGCCGCGAGATCGCGAACCATCTCAGTCGGAGCGAACAGCACATAGCCGTCCGAACCGCCGATCCTGTTCTTCGGCTTGATTGGCCGAATCCTAGGGTTGGCCTGTTTGGCCATGCGCTTCATAAGGCTGACCGCCGACGACGTCAGCTTGTCGTTAGTCGTGTCAACATTGGCCAGCGATGCTGAATGATCGTTGGCGGAGTTGTTCGACTTCGCCGCGCCGAACAACACACGATCAGCATTGTCAACGAGCCACGCGTCCTTCTGCGCTTCCGTTGCCGATGCATACGCCACGCCGTTGATGGAACCCAGAGCGCGGATGATGTTGTCGCGGTCAAGCTCCATATTCCAATCCATCAGGATGTCTTTATGAGCCTGACGAAGATCGATGGCGGTTTTCTGCGCTTCGAACTTCTTGAACGTGACGGGCTTGAAGTATTCCCGCACACGAACAGTAAACGAACGCAGGTCCGCCTCTTCCTCGTTGCCTTCGCCCACGTCGTTCTCGCTAAGCGCTTCGCCGGTCAGGCGATTGATCAGCGTAAACGTCACGGTGTCGCCGGGCTTCGTCGTGAGGCTTTCCTTGACCTGAATCATCTTGCTGGCGCCGGTCCCCATGAAGGGCTTGAACCAGTTGGAGTTCAAGTATTCACGATAATAGTTCGAGTCCCACTGCTGGACAGTCAAGCCAGCAGGAACAGTCGTTTCGGCCATTGCCGTTGCTCCTAGTCGTCGAGGATATCTTCAAGCGAAACCTCGGAAAACCGCCCGGCATGATCGCGAGGCTGTTTTGATCCGTGGCCCGCCAACGAACGAGGAACAGGCGCTTTCAACTTCGCAGGTTGTGCCGCTCCGTTCGGCTGGATGCCGTACTTCGCCAGCACTTCGGCCTCAACCTTGGCCCTGTAGGATGTCGGATCACCGATTTCCTGCATGGCCTTGAGCTTCTGGCCTGCTTGATATGCTGCAACCCCAGGCAGCGGATGCGACGTGATCAGGTGCGCAAGCTGAGGGTCCTGCTTCGCAACCTCAACCGCCACATTGACCAGCTCGTCATAGTCATCATGCTGGGCACGCATTTGCATGTCCGACATAATGACACCGCGCTGATATTCCCTGGCCTGCGTTTCCCGCTGCATGCGTTCGACGTAGGTTTCTACCTGCTGATGCTGCCAATGCCTGAAGGCGTCCGGCTCGAGAATCGGATCCGGTATGGCTTCAGGCTGTTGCGGCATCTGCTGGTAGGGCTGCATTGCCGGCTGCTGCATCGGTTGCGGCGTAAACCGTTCCTGATACTCAGCCAGCTTGCGTTCAAGCTCCTGTCGCTTTCTGCGCTCGTCCTCAAGGGCGCGCCGTGGCACTGCCGGGCCTGGCTCTGGCTCGCTCTCAACGTCGGCGGCAGCGGTCGGCGGCACCGTGCCCTCGTTGTTATCGCCCGTTAGCTCTGGCTCTACATGGATCGGCTCGTGAGCCTCGCCAGTGGCCGTCGCATCATCGTCAAGCAGCGTGTCCAGTGTATCCAGATCTTCGTCAGCCATGCGTACCCCTCCTAAACGCCCGAAAACCCGGCGGCGGTGTTGTCAATAACGCCCGTCTCACCCGGCGGCGGTGACGCATCACTCGTTAAGACGCGGGGCTCTTGTATGAGCCCTATCGCGTTAGCTTGTGCCATATCCGCATCGACGCTGGTTTTCAGCGCATCAGCTGTCAACTTGCGGATTTCGGCATTGATCTTGGCGACTTGTGCGCGGCGCTCTTCCAGCGCCAGCGCTTCAAGCTCTGCCTGCATTTGCTGCTGCTCGGGCGACATCTGTTGCCCTTCAAGCTCCTGGATCAGCTCTTCCTTGTTCCGCAGGCTGCTGGCTTTCAGGTAGACCTTTGGCGGGAACGTCACGGCCGGCGCAAGCTGGACAAGCGCCTGGAATTGCTCCTCAGCAACGTTGGCCATATCCGGCACGTGTTCAACTGTGATATCCATGCCCATTTCAGTGGGCTGGTTCTCAACGCGCACCACCATTTGCAGCTGTTGCGCCATCATCGGGTCAGACGCGGCCTGCTGTAGCTGCTGCTGCACAATCTGCGGATCATTGCCCTCTTCCGTGAGCCGCTTTTCAAGCTCTTCCGCAAACGTCACTTGCCGGTTGAACCCGACAAACTGGGCCTTCTTTTCATCGTCAGTAACGCGAATCCACCATTCTTCGGTCTTGTACTGCCGAATGAGCGACCAGACGCCGTTATAGACCCGCTTCTTAAAGCTGGCGTAGCGGTCATAGATGACACCAATCTCGGTCTGCCCGCCCTGCTGGTTGGCGAGAATCGCCTTGCCGCTCGGGGCATCGCTGTCCTTGCCCTGCAACGCTGCATTCGGGCCGAAAAGCTCTATTTCGTTCTTGGCTTCCTGCAACATCGCAAGCTCTGCATTCAGCTGGTCCCCGTTGGGCAGGATTTCAAACGCAAAACCCGGATTCGTTTCTACCCAGCCATCAGGCTTCGCGACTTCCTTGCGCGCCAGATCAACATCGTCAACCGCGCCTTTTTCCGAACGAACCTGCCGCATGGTGACGCGGTGCAACGCCTTGGCCCGGCGCTTGTTGATCTCATCCTGTACCGAGATCATCTGCCTAACGATGCCATAGCGCTCGTTCTTGCGGTTCACGAATGCGCTTTGCAGGTACAGCGGGCAATAGGATTGACCGTCCTGGTCAACGAACGGCACAGGCAGGCTTTCCAGCTTGCCGCCCTTAGTAAATACGCAGTACCACCACTGATTGCCTTCTAAGTGGTACATTTGGACGATGCGAACACGCTTGCGAGACCCGCCGCTACTCCATTTCTTCCACGTCGGGCGATCATCATACGTTCGGCTAAGCTCAGCCTCGTTACCGATTGTCTGGTCAATCAGTTCTGCTTGGTCCGGCCATTTCGCTTTTGCCTCTTCCGCATCCATCCAGATAACGCCGCCAAGATAGCGCGCGTCCGAAAAATCAAGCTTACGTGAATGCGGATCATAAAACAGACGATCCCAATCCCAGCCCACGGCTTTGATCTGATCGCCATTCTGGCCTGGCTCGATCACAAGCTCAAGACCGCCGAACCCCTCAATCAGCATGTTCTCCCACGTCGCGGAAAACAGCTCCTTTAGCTCGGCATCGTCCTCGACGTATCGAATGGCGTCTGTAGCTGCTTCGGATGCTTGCTCATCTTGCGGCGTGCGTGGGAATGCCCTCGGATCAGTCCGGTTCGTCGCCTCATAGCCGATCAGGTAGTTAATCTTAGGCTGTATGCGGTTGATGATGATGTCAGGCTGTCCGCGTTCACGAAGGACCTGCAGCTCCTTATCCGTGAACTGAATATGATCATAGTAGTCACGGTCACGCTCCGAACGCTTGCGCGCGTCCTCTGTTGTCTCTTCCGCATCTTCGAACCATTCGACAAGCGTGCTAACAGCCGTCTGGCTGCTGTAGCCCTGCTCATCGTCTGCCTTGTCTAAGCCGTTTTCCACGAGCTCTGATCGCCTTCGCGTCGTTGATATGCCTGTGCCCACTTATCATTGGGCCGTGGTGCAGGTGGCGGGATGCGTCCCGCAACCATCGTATCCAGCATGCGGCCAATCAGGCTCAGCATGTCCACCTGATCATCGTGCTTGCCAGCCGGGAAGGACAGCAGCTCAGCCGTCAGATCCGCCACCCACGGCGCGTTATGCGGCAGGTGCACCATGCCCATTGCGGCGCGTGCCTGGAATGCGCGTCCCCTGGTCGGCTTGTCTGCCACCGATGTCATCTGGTCACGATGACAGTAGATACGCCGTTCCCTCATCCGTTTGTCGATGAACGGGCCGAGCGACTTGATAATCTGCCCTTGCTCTTCTGCCCATTTCAGTGGCTTGTACTTGCCAACCATGTCGATGAACGTCTCGACCCAGACACTCGACGCCGCTTGAGCCCGCCAGATATCGACGACATAAAGGTTGTCTTTCGGATCCACGCCGACGATGCCGTGCACGGTGTAGTCACCGCCCTTCGCCGTGACGGCGTAATCCGATGCGCCGTAGTACCGCAGGTTCGGCGGTAGGCGGTCATAGTACCGGAACCATTCCCGCTTGAAATAGTCACCCTCATCTGGCGTTGGCGTCTGCTGATACAACGCCGACCAGTCCCGCGCCGGAAGTACGCTACGGTATCGCTCGAGCACAGGCAGCGGGTAGAACTCCGGCCACAGCGGTTCGCCATGCTGATTGATGGCGGCAAGCTGCAGCACGTCCCACTTATCGCCGCCCCGCTCCTGCTCAGTCAGCAACCGGCCTGATAAATCATCCTCATGCCAACGCGTCTGAATGACGATGATGCGACCGCCCGGCGCTAGTCGTGTGTAAGCTGTCGACGTGTACCAGTCCCACACTTTGCCTCGCTGCAACTCGCTATCGGCTTCCTCACGATCTTTCAGCGGATCATCTATAAGCAAGATGTCTGCGCCGCGTCCGGTGATGGCCGTGCCGACACCTGCTGCCACGTAATGACCGCCAGCCGTTGTGCTCCACCTATTTGCGGCCCGGTTGTCATCTGCAAGCTGGGCACCGAACAGCGCCGCATGCTCCTGGCTATCGAGGATGTTTCTGACCTGCCTGCCGAAATCGGTTGCCAAGTCGCTGTTATAGCTGGCCGCGATGATCGACTTGCCGGGCTGCTGCCCTAGATACCAAGCCGGGAACCGCCGTGACGCCAACTCACTCTTGCCGTGGCGAGGCGGCATGTTGATCATGAGGCGGTCTATTTCGCCCCTGGCTACAGCCTCCAGCTTATGTGCAATCAGCTCATGATGTGTGGCAGCGACGTACTGCGGAAACGTATATTCAGTGTAGCCTATCAGGCTCGCTTTCGCTGTCCTGCGTCTCAGAAGCTCCGTCGCGGCTTGCTGAGGCGATACGTTCGAGCTCGGCTGTGGTGAGTTCGGGAGCGCTTCGTTTGTCATCTAGGGTTGTGTTTGTGTTGGCTAGCCGTGGGTGCACATAGGGCGCGGCGGCGATGGCGCATTTGACGGCATCGTCCGTTTCGCCTGCGCTCCAAGCTTTGCGCATGTGCGTGATGAGTACGTCTAGCGGGGATACACCATCGAGCCCCAAGCACTGCTTTTGCCGGATCATTCGACGGCGCGGCGTGTTGTCCTTAGAGCCTTTTTTTCGTCCGGCCCCTGGCCTAGCGCCTCCACTTGGCATGCTTCTTGCTCCACGATTACTGTTTCAGAAATCAAACGGAAATCAATCCTGTTTGATTGTTATGCTGCTTTCATGACCATCGAACGGAAAAGCCGGCTCAATCACGCTGTCCCACCAATCAGTTAGCTGCAGTTTGATTGCTGTGAGTTGTTCACTGCTCGGGTTGTCCTGGCATGAGACTGTATGTGAGTACCATTGCCCGCCATTGTGGCGCCCCAGAGTAATGAGGTAGTAGGCATCATTGGCGCTCTTGGTGACCACAACATCAGGAATGCCGATTGCTGCTGCTATCTCATCGGGGGTTAACATGAAGGTCCTGGCTTTGATTGCTGCGCTGTCTGCGACGGCACCTACACCACAGGCATCATATCCGGTTATGAAGGTCAACATGCTGTGCGGGATACCGCCCATTCCACCTATTGGCTGTCGAGTTGGCGCCTGTGTGTGTGACCCGTCGGGCCGGTTTTGCCAGTGGCAGATGATCTGCAACTAGGCTGCTCTTGCTGTCTGCATATTGTCCCGAATGAGATCGGCAATCGTTGTGATGCTGACGGTTGCCTGATTAGGCACGGGGCGCGGGGGGGTTGTTTCACGTGCAACCGCTGGTGCCGTGATAGCGTGCGTGGTGGTCCCGCCGATGATCTCATCAAGGCCACGGCCGGACAGGAAGCCGATGGTCGTAAACAGCATGCCGAAGCCCGTGATGAGCAGGCCCACGAAGATCGAGACAATGTTGTCAACGACGAACATCACGATAGCACTGGGCTTCTCTTGAGCCGTAAAGATCGAGGCAAGGCGCCGGTTCTGCTCGTTTGCGCTCGATACCTTGGGCGGGGTTGCCTTGCGCTCGGCAAGCAGGTTGGCGAGCTTACGTTCAGCTGCAGCGATGCGAGTCGTATAGTCTTTTTTGCTCTCAAGCGCCGGCAGCTTGGCGCGTTCCGCAGCGGCTTGGGCCTCATACTGCCGGCACAATCGGCCACACCCACCACGGCCTTTCGAGCCTTCAGCTTGTGCGAGTTGTTCAAGGCGCTCCACTTCAACCCGCTTGGCGTCGTAAGTGGCAGACGCTGCCCAACTGTGTTTCGTTTTCAGATCGGCAACGTTTGCCTTCCAGGTCTCAATGTCCTTCCGCGTGGCCACAATCTGCTTCTCGACGTTGCTGAACGACGCCGTTTGGAAGGTGGCCTGCGATAGGTCACGGGTCCGGTCAACAGCGGAGGTGGATGCGTTGGTGATAACATCGAACGGCACGCCGATAGACAGAAGTGCGATGCCTGCGTTACGGGTCCATTTGATCAGGTTTGACTGCTGGGCGTATGGATTGATCGACAGCAGGATGGCCGGGCTGATGCCGACCAGAAACGACACGATGCCGACAGCCAAGGCCGTGTTGGTGGAGATCGACGCGCCGAACGTCGCCGTCAGGCTGACGCTGATTGCCGTGAGTGCCAGGCCACAGAGGCCACAGGCCCAGCGCAAGAATCGGGATTCGATGATCGGGGGCATGGTCTAGCTCCTACTGCTAGGACGCTGTGCACTGACATGACAGGGTGGCGTCTGGCTGGCGTCATCCAGACTGCATCGGGGCGGGCTCGAGCTACACGATGTGAGCGACAGCGCTGCAATGAGAGTGAGGCAGAGCGTGCGAGGCACCGTGGCTTAGCGGCCAAGGTAATAGGCGAGCGCCGCGATGGCGATACCATGACCTTGATCCAGCGGAAGGCGTGGCAAGTAGGGGATGGCATGGCCGGCAGCCGCAGCGAGTGAGCCGAGCACAATAAGAGCGAGCGCTAGCCCGCCGATCAGCTTGGCCCATGTGATGATGAGGCCGATCAGCTGTTTGATGGCCTGCTCGATTTGATTGGCGGTCATAGCTGCCCCATCCTGCTGTCCGCTGCGAGATTGCCAAGCAGCACGCCGATGACAATGCCGAGGACCACGGCGCCGGAGATCATGGCTAGAACCTATGCCGGAGCAGGCCACGGACGGCGATGTCGTCGTTTGTCATGCCAGTGCCAGCTTTGCTGACGGCTGTGCTGACCTCGACACCGAAGCTGGTCTTGCTGTCCAGGAGCGATGTCTCCGCCCCCAGGCCAACGTACAGCTGGCCCACGTCGAAGGCCTTCCAGTCCGTCCAGCGCCATTCGCCGAATGGATAGATTTTGAGGCCGGAGTTGACGTCGAAGCCGAGCCGAAGCTGAGCAGATCCGCTTTTGATCTCGCCGGAGTCCGCTCGGAACCCCATGCCCCAGCTGAGTGCCTTGGCTAGCCGCATGTCGCAGCCAGCGCCGATGCCGGCCGTCGCCTTGCGATCACCGACGATGAGAAAATTACCGGCCGCGTTGATCTCGACAAAACAGCCCGTGAGCCCATCAGCCGGCGGCAATCCAGCAATCAGCTGGTCAAGCGTAGCGTCTGGAGCAGGCCCGCCCTTGTCGGCAGCAATGGCGCCGATGGTGACCGCGCCGACAAATGCAAACGCCGCAGCAGCAGTGGCGGCAGCAACCATGAACTTGCGCATTGCGTTGGTCCTCAGATGGCGAGCGCTATTTGCTCGGGCTGTGGAGTTGGCGGAGACGCAATGAACAGATCCGGTACGCTTGGCTTTGGATATGGCAAATTCAACAAGCCCATTGCTTGGGCTTGCGCTTTTCCTGCCCTGTTTAGCCACTTCCAATACAGGTATTTTCCAGCGTCCATGTGGGGCACAACACGTTCGGCGCCCAATCGTTCACCAAGCTTCGTTGGGGAACTCGTTCCCCAACGAGAATTGCACGACCGCCCTGGTATAAACACACCATCCACCAATAACCCATCTTGTCGCGGTTCCCGATAATTTGAGAACGCCCAAGATGCTGCTTGATAGATCCCGCCATGGTGGTCTTGTGTGGCGTCAGCAAACGACACGACCAACGATTGATTGTTTTTCTTCAACATGCGACACGCTAACGACAAAAATGATGTCAGTGGCGCGGTTACGTGCGGCGCCCGAACCAATCGAGACAATTCTAAAACCGGGTAAGCCCATCGCGTTCCTGGAATCGAAAATGTGCACGCCGCAACCGCTTCCCCGCGATCCCCGAACAACCCGCCGGATTCATGCCATGTGCAGACGAATTGCACGTTTCCGGCCATCCGCCTTGAATAGTGGTAAGTTTTAATTAGGCGCTCCGCGTCATCCATGTGGCCGACACGAAAATGCAACTTATTGTCGCCAATCTGATCAACGCGCTGATGCAAGATTCCGGTTCCTTCCGGTGCTTGCCGCGACGCGAACACGATTTGCGGTTATGTTGATGTTGCTCAGGTATGGCGTAGCGCGTGAGTGATTCGGCGTCTCTTAACGAGACCGGGCCAGCAAGTTCCCCCTGCTGGCCCGATATTCCTTGCGCAATTTCGCACGGTGCCAAATCGCTAGCCTATTCGCGTTACGCGCGCTAGTGCATATCTGCCACACCCGTTATGGATCGCCGCGAGGACGGCAGACATGTCCGTAATGTATGGCCAACTGCCGGCACCCCATCGCAATCCGCTCCTGTGCCGCTGCTCGAGCTTGTGGAGAGTTTGATCGCCCGAGCACCGTCCTGCCGATGGCTTCCACGTCCAGGCCCGCCACAAGCGCCAGCAGCACGTCCGCCGTCGTGGGGTCGCCAATATCAGCCAACGCCCGCTTGACCGCCCTGTCCGCCTCAATACGAGCGTCCGCAATGCGAGCTGCTTTGCCGTGCACGTCGTCGCCGGACGGCATCCGCTCGCCATAGCCGCCGATACTGGCCGGCTCGCGTTGTGATACCAGCCAATCGCGCTCGAAGTCGTCCCAGCCATTTTGCAACTCTTTATCGAGCCCCATACGTTCGGGAACGGACACATCCCGCCATGCCCGCACATCGCGATTGCGACTGACGTCTGGCTTTGCGAATGACCCTTTTCGCTGACGTTCAATGGTCGGAGCAATGATGTCTGTCAGGCTCATAGTGCACCTCGTTGGAGGTACGCATGCACAACGCATTCACTTCGATTTGCAGTAGTCTGACCAGCTCCCAGTGCCAGGCAACGGTACCCAGTGCGTTGGCCTTATCGGTCGCGGTGGGCGATAGCCGACATATGACGTAAACCCGTCTTTTATCCTGATCCTGCACGGCCACCAGCCATGTTGCGGTTCCCACGCCGCTGGGAAATACGTCCCATCCTCACCCTCTGAGATCAGGACAACAGCGCAATCGTCCGGCTTCGACGCTATCGGCAGCGGCTTCATTTAGATTTGGTCCGCCATGCCTTTTCCTCCCTGGTTGCCTTGGCGTGCTTGCCCTTGCGCAACGGCGCCGGCGTCTTGTCAGACTTGGACAGCGCGCCGTCCTTCAGCTTGTAGCCGTCAATCCGTATGCCCTTGAGTTTCATTGCGTCGACGCCTTCTTGGCTTGAGCCTCTGCAATCTTCCGGTCAACCGCCTTTGCGATGGCTAGCAATGTCGAGGTCATCCCTTCGGTTCCCACTTTTTGCAGGCCGGGCTTCGTGCGTAAACGTCTGTTTTGCTGCCACCCGTCCAGTTCGCCCGCATCAGCCCGCACTTTAGATATACTTTCGCCAATTGATTCCGCACCAGATGTCGGCACGTCCGGCACGTTTCACCATCCGGCCCAGTTCCTGGCGTCCAAGCGTATCCCTGCCGATTCTTTGACTGCGCGCGGCGCTGCAACCGCTTGCGATCTGCGTCGGAAAGCGCGCTTGCATTGGGGTCAAGTATCTGGCCGAAAAGACCCGTTTCTGTCATCCTGCGGCCTCCTTCATCCACCGGGGACACTCGTCGCCTTCCAATCTGACTGACTGGTCAGAGCGTGGGCTTTTTGGATTACGGCACTTCAGCTCTGTACCGTGCGATCTTGCCCACGCGCAATTCCCGCATGCCTTCCCTGTAACCACTTTGCGCCGATAACAGATTATGTCAGCCTTGATGCGTGCAAGAGCGCTCATTCCGGCACCCCCTCTTTGGGCCACACGAGCACAACCGTCCGACCCTCTTGCGTTTGCACCCGCCAGCCTTTGGCCGTGTACTCACTGACCATCGAGGCGGGAACACGCTTTGTCCATCGCCAATTCATCGTGCCAGATCCCTGATTGCGTTCGAGCCCATGTCACACCACACCGTTACCGTGCGCGGTTCGCCGTTCCTGTTCTTCGCTATGACCAGTTCAAGCATGTTCTGGTACGCCTGCAACTTTGCTTCGCGGTCGCACTCTGCCTGTGATCCAGGCTCATGCCTCAACCGCTCCAGATAATATGCTTCGCGGTAGCAGAACAACACAACATCAGCATCTTGCTCCAGAGATCCACTGTCGCGAAGGTCCGATAGCGTGGGCCTCTTGTTCTCGCGTCCTTCCGTACCGCGATTAAGCTGGCACAGCAGCATGACGGCCAGATCCTGTTCCTTCGCGACCTGCTTGATTGCGGCACTGATCTCCGTCACCTCGTTGACACGGCTGCCGCGATAACGATCCGGCGGCTTCACGAAGCCCAGGTGGTCGATCACAACCAACCCGAGCTTCACGCCGTCCCGTGCCATCTGTTCCTTGACCGCTCGCACCCGCGCTCCGATCTCGGCAACCGACAGCCCTTGCCTGTCCTCGATCAACAGCGGCAATTGTCTGTATGCCTGCGAAGCGTCATGCAGATAGCTGACGTGACGTGCGTCCACCTTGCGGCCGATGATCTCGTTGTAGGCAATCCGCCTGTCACCAGCATACGCGATATCAGCAAGCGCCCTGGCAACGACATGCTTGGCCGGCATCTCCAGCGACAGGAACAGCACGCCATGCCCCGCCTTGGCCGTGCGCAGCATCATCGATAGCGCGGCAGTGGTTTTGCCCATCGAGGGGCGACCAGCGAGGATGATGTACTGCTGCCGCTGCCAACCGCCGACTAGCGCAGCATCCATTGACTTCAACCCGGTCGGGATTGAGTCGTCGCAATGCTCCGATGACAAATCGCTCAGCACGTCGACAAGTCCCTGGCCGATAGACACCGACACGCCCGGGTCTATTCTGGCAACGGACAAAATTTCATCCAACGCCGCCACGGCCTCGTCAGCCATGCCCGCTACGGTTGCTTCCGGCAACCCAGCCCACCGGACGAGATCCGTCCCGAGCCCGAACAACTTTCGACGAATCGCCATTTCCCGCACAGTCAACGCATACGCTGGCGCATCGCGAAGGCTCGGCACCGCCTCAACCAACCGGGCCACATAATCCGCAAACGTCAGCTTAGGGTTGATCGGCTCCCAATCGGACACATAACGGCGCAGCGTGAGCGGTGAGGCTATCTGCCCTTCGCCGTACATCGTCCGCATAATGCCAAACAACCGGGCATGCGCATCGTCGCTGAAGTCTGCCGGCTCGATTGGCGGGATGCGGTCAAGCGTGCTGTTGTCGAGCAGGATTGCTCCGAGCAACGCCTGCTCAACGTCAACGCAATCGGGGATCTGAGGGTATCCGTCCAGCATGGATCACCTCCACTCGTCGAGAACGGGGACGAGCGGCTTGTCGGGTAGCGGGGCGGTGTAGTGGCCTTCGAGGGTATCCGGCGGCGGCTTGTTGCGCGGGTTGGATTTCACGGCTGCCGAATACCTGGCATCCTGGTCACGGCGTTGACTGGCTTGGCGAGCGAGTTGACTTTCGACCTGGGCCCGGATCGGGCGGCGGCTGTTCGGCTGGACGGAGACCTGCAACAAGGCAAGGCTCAGGCGTTCAACGTCCCCTCCGAATTGTTCAAGCCAGAATTGCCGAACGCCGTTGACGAGGGTAACACGGCCGTTCGCGTCGAGCTCGACACCTTCCGAGTTGTGCGGATCGTCAAAGCCCCCTTGGGGGGTTAGGGGGGAATCTTTCTTAGTAATAACTATCTCCGAAGGAGATTCCTTATACGCGCGCGCGAGGGGCGCATTCAGTTGCGCGCATTCAGTTGCGTTTGGCGCAACCTGCTGCGCTTTAGGCGCATTGTATTGCGCATGCGCATTCAGTTGCGCGCATTCAGTTGCGCGTCTGGCGCATTGTATTGCGCGAACCTTGACCCCGATGATGTCCGCTAGTGTTTTGTTGTCGGTGATACCAGAGGCAATGAGAACCGCAATAAGCTTCGCCGTAGGCGTGCCTTGTGTATTTCTCGCGAGTTCAACAAGATTTGCCTTGCAGTTGTCACAGTTGTTTGGCATATTCTACCTCGTTTATCTATTGAAGCCCCGCTAATGACTTCCCGGTCAGCGGGGCTTTTCTTTTGCCTACTCGCTCATTAGTTGACGCATCTTGTCGACCTCACCCCACGCCAGCTCGGCTCGGACCTCATCAATCGTGGGATAGTCCATAGACCTGTTTGCCCCCATACTGACCTGAGTCGGACCTAACTTGTCCCGGCACGTCGTGCATATTTTGCGGAGCGGGCCAGCAGCCCAGAACTGCGCCGAGCAGATCTTGCAGCTGACGTGGTAGGGGCCTTGCGGGATTTTCTTCCTGCGTTTCATGCCGAGCCCTCCCAGACATCAGCGTAGTGAGCCTGGACGCCGGCTGCCGTGCGGATCAGAAACCATCCCTGCAAGGCCAGCGTGTGCAGCGTCGAAACGTCTGCTTTCATTCGATGCGGACCACGGATAATCCACACCGTTTCGGCTTGACCGTTGTTGCCAGAGACACACTGATTTGCTATACTGTCCATCGTAAGCGGCCTCCTACGCCGCGCGTCGGTGGCAGCATGCTGCACCATACAGCACCCACCAAACGGCCTGGCTCTCTCCCGAGCTGGGCCGTTATTTTGTCTGCCCTCGAAAGGATTGGCGGGACGCCAACAGCCCGCCAAGGTGCTACAGGAGGAAATGCTGCAGGAGGGCACCAGCAGCGGAGCGGGGACGGCCTAGGATCGAGGCCACGACCTTGCGCAATGCGGCGCGCATGCCATCCCCACGCCGATGCCGGCGCGCTACTCAACGCTACTGACTTGATTTTACGCGGCGACGGCCGCGCGCACGTTTCCCCGTGCTGACCTCGGCGGCGGTCCGAAAATATCCGGCCGCATGTCGTGACGCGACACACCAGTCAATTCCTCGACGCGCAAGACATGATTGGCCGGCACGCGTCTCCATTTGCTGACCGCCGGCACAGACAAGCCGAGCTCATCAGCGAGCCAGGTCACGCTCGGGACCGCCTCAATAATACGTCTCATGGTGTCGTCGCGTTGGCTCATGCAAATCACCTTATAGCGTCTTTAACGCGCCGTCAACGGCCATGTTGAGCGGGTCGGCTTATCCACAGTATGAGCGCCGCGAACTATTTTTTGACGACCAGTTAAAATAGTTCTTGACGGCAGCTTAACACCGGGTTAAGGTTCAACCATCAGCAGAGAGGAACACGAGATGACCCGCATTGATGAAAACACATTTGCCGCCGCCTGCTACGACCAGAACAGCATCATAGACCTTGAAAAGGCGCTGGCCGATGGCCCGGACCAGACCGACATGCTGACGTGGGCTCTCACCGCCGATGAATGGCGCCAAGAGATCGAGTTGGCCATTGCCACGCTTCGCGAGGATGGGGCCAACGATGCCTGAATGGTTCATCAATTTGATGATAGCAGACGCAATCATTGGGCTGCTGTACCTGCTATGGCGCGACCGCTAAATCAACGCCACGCAGATACCTGATAGGAGGCCAACCAATGTCCATCATGCGATGCGAGCGCCATGCCCGCTCATACGATTCCGACTGGGACACAACATGCCCTGAATGTGCATCCGAGCCGCGCTACTACTGTGGCGATTGCGACCGCTATGAAGATGATCCGATGTGGGTTGATCTAGAACAGTGCAGCTGTTGCGGCGAGTATATCACAGCAGAGGACGAGCCGAGCGACGGGCTGTCACCGCGCGAACGCGCATGGCACAACTACGGTCTATCGCAGAAGGATTTTATCTAATGCAGATCACCGTTACGATTGACCGAGATGCCCACGTCACAGCCCACGACACGAGGCATGCTGCATACGTGACAGTCGAATGGGACGGCGTCGAGCTCCAGCTACTTGTCCGTGACCTTGATGCAGCACGTCAGCTTGCCGCATCGCTTGAATTGTGCAAACCGCGCGGCTGCTTCGTAGCCGATGTCGAAGCGGCCGAAGCGCGGTTCTGAAATTCCCGCCGACGTGATTTCTCCAGCGTCGGCGGCGGATACCGGGCCAGCTTTGGAGTGCTTAGCGTAACCGCTAGCACGCAATTGGCGGGGCAAGGCTGGCCCGGTTGTATCAATCAGTAAGCGGGGTAACACAATGGCAAAGGCGGATCACAAACATCCACTCCCACGGTACGGTAACTTCAAAAAGCGGCACGATGATTACAACTGGGGCTACAGCGTTAAAAGGTGGGGCGGGAAAGAGCCCAAAACCAAGACATCATCATACATAGCCGGCTGGCTAGCTGCTGATGCTGAAGCGCGACGGCTCAAGAAAAGAGGCCGCGATCATGACTGAAACCGAGATAGCCGGCTTGATCATGGCGACGATACTAGCGGCAATCTTTCTCGTCGGAATCGCGATAGACGCATGGGAGCGATGGCAGAGCCAGCAGAGATGGAGGCGCATACAGCGCTATCTCGACAATCGACGCGACCAACGCAGGTGGTGGGAAACTGGAGGCTAAATGAGCGCTCAACGATGGTGGCAGGCAGTGCCGCTAACAGGCAAGCCCGAACAGGAAGCCGAAGTTGTAAGCATCCCCAATAGGGCAGTTAATGACGTATATCGGCGCATTCTCGACAAGCGTGGCAAAGCTGCCGCCATCGATGGCCAGATTGGACACGCAATCGAAGCGTTCGAGGACCATCGCAAGCAGGTTGAAGAGCTCGTAGAGCGCCTGCACCGTGACAAGCAAAAGCTGCTCAAAGACATGCGAGACGATCAGGACATATGGCGCAGAATGTCTGTTGATTTAGGTGTGGATGTTGTTTGGCCAGTTGAGGAAACAGATGCACAGATTGAGCAGGAGGAATAGTATGCTAGCCATCATCGGCCTAGCGCTGATCGCTATAGGTGTTGCTTTATTCGTGCTGGCGATTGCAAGCGCTGCAACCGAATTGCCTTCATCCGTTGAGCATGGACGGCTCCGGTGATGGCAAC
>Ga0196901_1000121_pt1 | contig 40029 bp, 55 predicted proteins | sample CB_VirMetaG_FD_169099 | JGI IMG/M metagenome (GOLD analysis project Ga0196901, IMG submission 169099) | Freshwater to marine saline gradient viral communities from Chesapeake Bay - CB_1504_1 Viral MetaG (v3) (version 3) | ecosystem: Environmental > Aquatic > Marine > Coastal | place: USA... | reverse complement strand
GAATGTCTATAGCTACGGGCGCGCAAGTATTGGCCTTTAAGATGGCATATGATGGCTTCATTCGCGGATCGGTCATAAAAGATCCGGGACAACGGGCTACTCTAGACAATGCTGGTATGTTTGAAAACTCGATGCGCATTGGTAATACGGTTATCGGCCTAAACGATTTTAGCCCATTGAGCGCGCCATTTATCAGAGCGGCTAATGTGGTGGAGTTGTTTCACTACATGGACGGCGATACTATTGAAGACAGTGTTGCCGAAGATATGACTAACTATATAGCTGCGGGTATACTTGGGATTGCCGATCAGATGGCGAGTTCAAACTTCACGGGGCAATTTGGAGACTTGTTTAATATTGTAACTGAACAAGACGAGTATGGGTTGAAACGAGCCGGTAAGAGTTTAGTCACCGGTTTGACTGTCCCGGGCGCAGTAGCTTGGACGTCTCGGTTTTTTGAAGACAATAAAAAACAAACCGATACGTTGTGGGAAAGTGTACTGGCTCGATTAAATTTAGGCGAGGACAAACTTGATAAATTTGGCAGACCGATTCCAAGGCGTTCAACAGCGGTGGGTAATATACTTCCGTTATCGTTGACGCAATATGGCGCGAACGACAAACTTGCAATTGAGGAGTTAAACAACGGTACTATTATTAGTAAGCCCAGTCGTCGGTTACCCACCCCGGTAGGACAAGCGCGTTTAAATGCCGATGAATACAACCGATTACTAGAGTTGATGGGCGAGTTAGGGACGTATGACAAAATGTTAAAATTGACTGAGTCGCCCTTCTACCAGTCGTTGCCAGCTATACCGGCTAAAGAGATGGAAAAGATTGGGAAACCAACGGCGACCCGTGGTGGAGCCTTGCGAAAACTGTATCAGACATATTTGAAACTGGCACAGGATCAGCTATTACTTGAATACCCAGAGATTACGGCTCGGGCGGTGGCCGATAAAAAAGAATACTTTGTTGAGGGAAAAACTGCCCCCGTAACTCGGTTTGCACCGAATGAGAAATGATATTATACTATAGGAGATAGACCATGGCAAATGTACCAGTAAACGATATAAATCCAATTCATCAGTATGTGGCTACAGCAGGCCAGACCGACTTTATATTTACGTATGTGATTTATGAAACGTCCGACATAAAAGTGTATCTTAATGATGTACTTAAAACGGAGACTACCGATTATACAGTTAAAAACTCCGACGGGTCAAGTATCACTGCGGATGATCTGGCGGATGGTTTAGCTGGCGGTAAAGTTGTTTTTAGCACCGGCTTAGCATTAAACGACAACGTCACGCTTTTTCGCGATATACCGGCGGAGCGAACAACTGGGTTCCCAACGTCGGGGGCATTCCGCGCGGCCGCTATGAATTTGGAATTAAATAAAATTATTGCTCTTATACAGCAAGTTCAGAGAGATGGCGAGCGGACAATTCGCCAGTCGCCGTCAGATACTGGGGCTTCGCCCATTGAGCTCCCACCCCTTGACACGCGCAAGGGCAAGTACGCGTTTTTTGATAACATTACGGGGGTTTTGAGAGCGGGGCCCGGAGTTTCTGTTGGCGATTACGCAGTATCGGAATTTGGGCAAGCGCTTATTGACGATCCCGATGCTGCTACTGCGTTGGCAACGTTGGGTATTAGCGCGTTTGCTCAAACGCTTTTAGACGATCCGGACGCTGCAACGGCTCGAGCTACTTTAGAGATACCAGCACAACGCATATTACCAAAACAGATTACCATAGTTAACGGTACGGATGCCGACCACGATATTGATTTTACGACTGGCAATTTTGATTTCGACGATCAATCTGGGCAGGCTACTTTATCGGCCATAACCAAGCAGATCGATGCAGCATGGGCAGAAGGGACAAACGCTGGTGGACTTGATACTGGAACGGTAGCTGCGGATACTTTCTATTATCTGTTTGCAATTTATAATCCGACAACACAAACCAGCGATGCGTTGTTTTCAGCAAGTAAAACTAACCCAACGCTCCCAAGTGGGTATACTAAAAAAAAGCATATAGCTGCGTTGTATACTGATGGGTCGGCCAATATCCGCTCAGGCGATTATACGTTTAGCGAATCGAATTATCGGTTTCGTTATTCGACTCGGATTTTAGATTTAAACAAAACGTCAGGGCTATCTACATCAAGTCGAAGCGCAGAAACAATCTCAAGCCCACCTCACGCCGTGGCAAGTGCATCGCTGTATTTGCAAGCACCTAACATATCTTCTGTCGTAAGCATTGTTGTTACCGAAGAAGATGAAGCAGATGTGTCGCCTTCGACATTTCCGACTATAAATGCGTATTATAATGGGGCCGCATATTTTTGGAACAACACTGTAGAAATAACTGCTAAAGTTAATTCTACCAGTCAAATTTATTTACGTAGCACATACGGGACAGTGACTTTTTTTAAGTGGATTACTTTAGGCTGGGAGGAAATGTTATGAATTACTTAATCAACACACAATCAAACGATATTGTCGAATACGATCAAGATTACTATACTTTATCTAAAAACTTACGAACAGAGCATTGGAGGCAAGCAACGGCGCAAGAAGTCAAACCGTATTTGGTTGAGAAACACATACCGTGTATTAAACAAGAAGCGCACACTCGCATTACGGCTATTTACCCGATTACAAAGCAGCTTAACTTAATTTATTCTCAATCGTTTGAGCAAGACGCTTATCGAGCCATGGTGACGTTTATTGAAAACATACGGATGAAGTCAAACGCGCTAGAGTTAAAAATTGCAAAATATACAGTGAAGCAATTAGAGACGTTTGATTGCTCCGATGACAAACACTGGGCGGATTGATGGCGCATTATTCACGGGACATTATACAGACTTACACCACCGAGACGGGGCAGCAACCGCTGATTTACTTGCAAGGTAACGCGCGCGCGACCGTGCGTATCGAGGGCGGGTCTTCCTCCGATAACATTAACTTGGAGGCGGTATTGGTTTCAACGAACCCACAAATTCGAGACACGATTGCGACCAACGTGTTAGCTGGCGTTACTGGCAATGTGTGGATCAAAGCGACATCAGCTCCAATGGTAGCGTTGGGGATTAACATAGTCACTAATGCGTCAACAAGTATAACGTTTAGCGTACGCGTTTCGGAGGTAGTATAGTGCTAGAAGATTTATTTGTCGGGGCGGACTCCCCGATCAAGGGACAAGTTAACGCGTTTGCAGATTTACCCGCCACTGGTGAGTTAGGCGATTTATTTGTTGTAAAGACAACCACAGGCGTTATCGGCATTAACCGAAAAATCAAAGGGCTTTACCGGTGGGATGGAGCGGCGTGGGTGTTTGCGGACGGTATTGAAGCCAACAAGGTGATTTACAATAACGCCGACTCGTCGCTAACATCCGGTACGGTGAAAGCCGCACTAGACGAACTGGACGCTAAAACCGGGTCGGGAGTAGATCCCAGAAATTCTTTTACACAAAATTCAGGACAGCACATAGCGACAGAAGGTATCCGGGCTAGAGATATTGGTGGGGTAGCATTGCTTAATGCTGCTGGGACCGCTGGCGTTACCGTTTCGGACGCTGGAGTAGTCGATATTATTATACAGCTTTTGGCTAGTGAAATTCGTGCGAGAAACGTAAATGGCTTGAAATTATACAACGATGGCGGTAGTGGAATTTTTATTGCCGATAATGGCAAAGTGGGTATTGGGAATAACAACCCTGTTCAAAATGTGTCCATTGGGGCAAGTTTAGGTTCGAGTATTCAAGCGTTTGGTCTTGGTGTCGAAGGCGCAATAGTTACGGGAGCCGAAGATAATAATAGTATTATTGGGCTACAAAATTCCGGATCATGGTCGAAACTTTTTTCTTATAATTACGGCAATAGTATTGGGGTGCCCATTTACATACAACCAGATAATGCTAATGTGTATCTAGCCCACAATGGTGGTAATGTTGGTGTTGGCAACGATAACCCAAGCGAAAAGTTAGACGTAAGCGGAAACGCAACTATTAGTGGCAAACTTGGCATTGGGAAAGTGGCAACAGATACTACTATTTTGGATATGGAGCGATCTGAAAAGGGTGGGGGGGGCTTATCCATTCGGCTAAAAAACACCAACACCGACACATCAAACAACGGTAGAAGCCATGCAACCCTTGTCTTAGAGGGCAACAATGGAGCGGTTCAGGCTCAATATTACGCGGATGGATTTAATGGAACAGCTTATCTGAGAACCTTTACTAACCATCCATTATCATTGGGAACAAACGCAACCGAGCGCATGAGAATCGAAAATGACGGAAAAGTTAAAATTAACGACAGCCTGGGTATAGGAATGAGTCCGACACAGTACGCTGCTTTGGATATGGAGAAGTCAGTGAGTGCGGGGTCAGGGGCACAAATCAATTTAAAAAACACAGCAAGTGGAAACAGCTATGCGGTTTTAAATCTTTTTGGAAATAATGGAGGGGTTTTAGGCCAATTCTATGCTGGGGGTAGCCAAGCAGTTTTGAGAACATTTAGTAATCACGGCTTAATCCTTGGAACAAATCAAACTGAGCGAATGCGAATAACCAATAGTGGCAATGTTGGGATAGGCACAACTAGCCCGTCACAAAAATTGCATGTAAACGGAAACGCCGTTGTTTCTGGTTCATTATCAAAGGGTTCAGGTTCATTTGATATTGCTCACCCAGATCCGGCCAAGAAAGATACCCACCGATTGCGTCATTACTTTGTAGAAACACCAAGCGCCGGAGGTAACATATACAAGTACCAAATTGATTGCAATGATGGCGATAACTATATTGACTTACCCGATTATTTTGAGCATTTGAATCAAGATAGTTTAGTGTGGGTAAACCCATTCAAACATTTTGGAAGAGCATGGGGCGAAGTGATTGACGGTGGGAAACGAGCAAAAATTGTTGTAGAGCAAAGTGGGGTATATAATATTCTGATTTTTGGCGACCGAAAAGACAAGTTGGCAGTGGACGAATTTACGAAATACGGTGTAGAATATAAGGTGAACAGCACCAAGGAGAAAACAACAAATGACAATTAAAGATATAAAAGACAATCAAGAATTATTAAACGCTTATAATAATATGTTAACCGCTCAAGACGCCATCGAAAGCGCAAAAATCCAAAGTGAAGCTACGCTTTTATCGCTTAAGGCTAATTTAAAAACGGCCATTGAAACTCTTATCGCCAATCCACACTATGACGACATTGCTGATGATGCGGAAAAACAAGAGATCCAAGCGTTGCTCGATCAGTACATTAATGTAGCATAAAAAGCCTGTTTTTAACTAGACAAAACTATTGAGACCGTGGCATAATACTTGTGTGTGGACGCCTACGACAAACGCAAACTGGATGATGTATCAGAACGAGCGCATAGACTTGAAGTTCGCGTTGCGGAGATAAGTAGAGAGCTGGCACACATGACTCAGTTACTGGACGAACATAGGAAGAACGTTAAAACAATTATGTTGCGGCTTAACGCAACTTTTATCACTGGATTACTGAGCGTTATTGGCGCGCTTATCAGCGCATTATATTATAAATAAGGAGATGATTATGATTAGATTTTTAAAAACAGCGTATAAGGTTTTACTGGCAGCTTCGGGCGCAAGTGCAGTGGGCGTTAGTGTTAAGTACCTAGACGACCCTCAAGGTTTAGCACTGGCCATTACTGGCGGAGCAGCCATTGCTTCCACAGTGTCATCAGCCGTTAAAGATAAAAAGCTACAAGGGCTAATGGCTTTAGTAAACTTGATTGCTTGTAACTTCGACAAAGCGCAAAATGACCCATTTGCTAACTCTTAAGCGAGAGATAGAAAGTAATCGGGGTATACTCGGAACGATATGCACTTCGGATGGGGAGCAGGTGTGTAAGACTTTAGAGCTACCGTGGGAACGGAACCAGCAAAACATTTCGTGCATACCGTGCGGAAACTACGTTGTGACTGACTACACAAGCGTCAAGTATCCATCGGCCTTTGTTGTGTTGAGTGTACCGGGGCGATCCGGTATACTTATCCACGCAGGTAATTATGTAACAGATACCAACGGCTGTATACTCGTTGGAGAGGAATGGGAGTTTATGGGGCACCCCCGCCAATTGGCGGTGTCGTATTCCAACAACACGCTGAATCGGCTACTGGCAACCTATCCGACTGGCTTTAGATTGGAGGTTGTCTAATGAAAACAGACTTGGCCTATTTAATCTTTGCTATGGTCATTGCGGTATTCGGGTTTAGTCCGTTCGCTCTGTCAGAACCAGCACCCTTGCAAGTAGTTAACGTGACCAGTGTGTACGACGGCGATACGTTTAAAGGCGACCTAAATTGCGACATTGTTTTATTTTGTAAAAACATTTCTATTCGTCCAGCGGGGTACGATGCTATGGAGCTTCGGGGGGCTACAAATAAGGCGGATGCTATTGCGGCTCGCGATCAATTAAGAGATCTATTAGAGAACGCGCAACGCATTGAATTGAGAAACGTTAAGCGAGGCAAATACTTTCGGTTAATCGCTGACGTGTATATCGACAATGTCAAGCTCAGCGACATTATGCTTGAGACTGGGCTAGTTAAACGCTACGATAAATAATCGAGGCCATAGTAGAGAATAGCTAGGGCATCGGCTTCGTTGTCGTCGTCCGGGTAATGACCTAGCTTCCGTACACTATCCATAACTTTCTCTTTACCAGCGGAGCCGGTGCCCGTGATAAACTTCTTGATCGTCTTGACGCCAACGCCTTTATACGATATGGCGTTATCAATACAGAAACTAGTCAGTACCGTCTTATAGCCGCCATACATATGGGCTGCATCGGGAGCTTGGGACTGCCTCACTTCTTCATAGAACACTTGTACCGTACTGAGATCTGCGTCCTTAAATCGTTTGGCTATTAGCTCTTGTAGGCTTTTACGAAACGTAATAAACCGTTGGTCGTAAGAGTCAAACCGACTGGGAGCCAGTTTAAACACACCAGAATGCGTACGGTTATTGTGTTTAATTGCCCACCCGCAAGTGGTTCCTAGATCAAGTGCAATAATAGATTGTTTGTTTGTCATAGTAAATTGTAAGGCCCAATCAAATGCTCAAGTAATTATTTTTTTTGTTAACTGATATTGGGCCTGCGGTACACATTCGATAGTATATTTTATCAAGGCACAGACAGCATAGCTATCAAATGCGTACTTATAGTATACCTCAAATCCTCATAAAAATCTATCTCGCATAACACGTCGTCTTCTTTTTAACGAATCAGCTTGAACTTCTAAGTCGCACAGCGTATTTATTTCGTCGCGTATTCTATCTAAGTTGTCCGTTTCCCAAACGGCGAGACCAGTCCTCTCGAACCATGTCGTTCCTTTGCGGTCACCTAAGGTACCATCGGGTTGGCGGCCGTAAATAAAGCAACGAATGACATCCTCATAATTATCGTAGAACCACTCAATTACAAAATACTTATCTGTAACAGCGACTAAGTCTTTTTGTAGCTCTGTTGGCACGTTGTACTTTTTTATCAACTTTTCTATCAACTTCTTTTTTCTAAACCAATTTATCATGGCAACTCCCATTTTTTAAATCTTTTAGGACGGTATGTACGTTTTTGCGTGTGTGATCAGCACGTGAACCATAATAACATCAAATACAACCATAAAAAAGGCATAACAAAAAACGCCAGAATAACCGATTACCCTACCGCCAAAGTCATGAATATCTCTAGCCATTAGAAAAAACAAAATTACCGCCAGGTTAAAAGGCAATGAAAATGCAAACATAAAAGCCACTATCATGAAATACTCAAAATCCATATCTTTACTCTCCTATTTTTTAAATCTCTTACCGACCCAACCTTCAACGTCAATCGGCATACCCTCCGCCCATGTAGGCACCTGAGCCATGATAGCTTCATACTCTGCCAACGATTTAGTAGAGTTGTCGGGAACCTCACACACTACCTCGTCGTGTACGTGCATGACTATGTCATACCCCGCATCCTCTAATCTAAACATAGCTTCGGCTAATAGGTCTCGGGCAATGGCTTGCGTGATGTTCTCCACCAGCTTCCCACCGTACGTGTCTATCTCAACCCACTTGGCCCCCTTCTCTCGGGAACCATAGTATAGTATCTCATAGCTCTCGCCGCCCCATGGGGTTTCTTTGGCTTTGAGTCGAGCCTTACGATACGTCAAGCTGCGACCGCTCGGTAACTTACAGTGTAGATTGCCGTCGTGCATAAACCATGTGACCTTCCCCACAGTCACAGGCTTACCATACCGAATGGCGTTGGTAGCAGCCAGCTCGGTGTGTCTCCACAAATCCCGAATCTCACTGTACACAGAACGGTACGTGGCAATGGCGGACTGCGCTAACTCCTCCGAGACTTCCATCCCCCACGACGCGCAAGTCCGATGAAAGGTTTTATGGCCCATGCCATAACCAGCACCGAGAATAGCAGCCTTGCCCAATTGCCTCTGGGCTTTGGTAACCTCGGTTTCAGTAACGTTATATATTTTGGCGGCCATGGTAACATACAAATCATCTCCTTTTTTAAATTGATCTAACGCTAAATTACAATTCGCAAGCCACGAAACAACCCGGGCTTCAATAGCGGCGAAATCCGCCACATATAGGGACTTCCCTTCGGGCGAGGCTATCATACCCCTAAGGCAACTCGATAATTGCAACATAGGGGCAACCTCGTGTGCGTTTATTTTGGCAATATCCTTTTTAACCACAGAATCCACCACGTCGTCGATCTGATCGGACGCGACGGAACCTTTTGGTAAATTTTGGAACTGAACCAAGCGGCCAGCCCATCGTCCGGTTAGTGCTCCATAGTAAACAAACGCATCTCGGATCCGGTCGCCTTCTGACATACTGGATAAAAGCCGTTGATACTTGGCGGTGGACGTTTTATATTGTGAGCGAATCTCCAAGACTCGCTTTACTTCTTTATCCTTTACCCAGTCGAGACAATCGGCCACGGCTTCTTTAGTCAAGGATTGTAAACCGACACTGCGCGCGTTGGCCCACTCGATTAATTTATCTCGTTGGCTTACGGCAATACCGCCGGTTATGGCTTTGGCTTCTGCGTCAAGCTGTTCGGCGTATAGGGCAAGTAGCTCTAGTGCGTTCTCAACGCCTTGCCGATCAACAGGTACGCCACGGTAATTGATCCGCTGGTCTAGCGCCCACACTTTCTTCTCAAAACCAAAGTCTTGGGTGAATTGATGGCTGATTGCTCGTTCAGTACGAACGTCTTGGAGACAGTAGTCGTACAGCTTCTTGAGTTTAGTATCGTCCTCGAGATAGGCAAGCCCGTCTTTAGTCTTCCGGGGCTTACTTAGTTGAAGCATGATAGTCCGGCCTTCGGTGTCTTTATGTTCTTGTAGATCCAAGGCGATTGGAGCAGTCTTCAAATCTCGGGGCACGCCCCATCGGGCGCACAATGCTGCGGAGCATCGCCATTGCTCTGGCTTGATCTCTGGCCATCCATATTTTTTTACGCATATAGACTCCCATAGTGCTCGCTCAAACATGGCATTGTGCGCCTCAACGATCCCACCCATATCAATGTGCAAGGCTACTATATCTGGCAGCTCTGAGCCTATTACTAGTTTAGGCTCAGTATCTGAGAAAGCGTAGGCCATGCACAAGATCTCGGTTGTTGGGTCTTGTGCGTATCGCCACGAACCACTGGCTGTTAGGTCACAGTATGACCTTGTTTCGAAGTCGATGTATAACATGAGCCTAGCTCAATAAATCAGAGTTATCTGTTGTGGTCTCTTGCTTGCCAAATGCGGCCATAAGTCTATCGACTTGCTCGGACGTTGTGTTGCCTTCGCCCAACGGTTCTCCGTCGCGGGTTTTTTGTAAAGCGGATAAATAAAACTTAACGCCCTTGTTGCCCATGTGGTCATAGGTTCCGCCGTTAACTAACGCGCGACCGTAACAACCACCGTAAATTTCCTCGCGTCCTTGGTCGGCAGTCATTGGCTCGCCATTAGCGGCTCTTAAAACGGGGGCCGCTCGTTTAGTATCAATAGTAATATAGATCGTGTCGTGGTACCCGGGTTTAACATTACCCTCTTTATCCAGTTTGTCGTTCCCGTCTTTAAAGGGGGTTCGGATTTTCTTAACTAGCTGTGGTGTCGCATCCGGCCATTGCTCTTTTATTAACTCTTTAACGATGTTGTCTAATGCGGACAAGTCTGTGTCTTTAGAAAACAACAAGTCTACGCACCACTTCTTAACAACACGCCCATCAATTTGAGTGACTAACTGATCGACCACATACGGGTACGACAGTCTAGCCTCTGGGGTGATAACATTATTTCTGTAACTGTGTTTTGCCATATAAATCTCCTTAATCTACTACGCTTGTTAACTCGTTGCCTAAAGTGTAAGGCTCTCTTTTATCGGTGTCCGAAACCAACACTGGTTTCTTTTCTGGCACCATTACATATTGTTGCACAACCTCCTTGTCATCGACTAACTTTTCCATCTGGGCTGGAGACTTGAGTTTAATATCGAAAATATCGAGGCCATATTTGCTCTGTAATTCTTCTGCAACTTTACTCTCATTAATCCATTTTCGGGTGGCTCGGCCACCTAATACTAATTTATGTCTCGGAATCTCACAACCTTCTAACGCTAGATTATAACCATAGGCTTCAACCGCTGTCAACCACTTCTTTATAGCACTGGCGTTTTCTAGTACCTTGCTAATTGTTTCCATGCTCAACTGCTCGACCTCCGGCAATGACGTAACGTCGCCTTCAATATCAGTTTTAGTCGTGACGTTGCTGATGCGTTTAAGCTCCGGGCACACACCTTTCACTTTACAAAACTGGCACCATGGGCCTTGGTTGTATTCTGGGTCTTCTTTTACTTTCTCGTATCTTCCTTCAAGAAACGCTTGAAACGCAACCAACGATCGAGCGGGCACCTCCACTCTACGAATTGGGTCTTTCTCCATCCGTGGTTGCACAATCGCTACATAAAACTTTTTCCCGCACATAATGTCCAGCCCTTCAAGCTCAATAGCCCCCAACAAATAGTAAAGCAGTTGAGGATTGTTCTCTGGTTGCACACTAATGCCTTGGCCGTATTTAAAATCAATGACGGTCAATGTGGTTTTGGAAGAAACAATAGCATCCGCCGTGCCAAAAAAGCGGCCACCGTCAATAGAGTCTAATCGGATGCGTTGCTCGACATATAGCTTACTGGTTTTCTTAACGTGTCGCCGAACGTACTTGACGTACGTGATAATAGCGTCGACCATCTCGTTGGGCAAAGTGCCGATCGATCCGTTGCGATACGCCCCCTTCCCACTTTGTAAGAACTCGCCTCTTAAAATATCAGCGGCTATATCGTGCGCCGTGGTTCCTTCGTTAGCATAATCGCTTGACTCCTCAAACGTTTTAGCTTGTGAAGCCAAGCATGGCTGGGCCGTACAGTTAGTCCAAATGTGTGCGGCTGATGCGCCGAATAGTGAATGCGCGCTCATAGTACTTGCGTCCCGGCTCTGAACGAGTTTGCCATGCGCTTAACCAGATCATCTAATGCTCGGTTCTTTGGGTCTAGTATTTCGTCAATGTATGATAGCCCCCAGTTTTCCACAACCGATAAGTCCAATAGGTTGTGGTGTATATGCACCCGTGCGCCCGGGAGCTTGCTGCCGTCCTTGGCTACGAAATACCCATACGTTGCATCGAAACTATAACAGCTTGGGAACGCGTGTTTACTACCCACCCCCAAGCGTTTAACGAGTCGAGGCGCGTATTGAGCAGTCATCTCTAGGTTCTTCTCTAGCCCAACAATCTTACTAAGTTTCTCTTTTCTGTGATCAATTACTTCCATTATTTTAAAACCTCCTTAATCCTTCTCTTTTTAAAAAACATTGATCTCATTATAACATGGTCGATGCTATCCTTAACAACCAATACTTGCGCTGTTACTTTATTGTTCTGACCAATGCGGTGGCAGCGGTCAACTGCTTGGTCCATCTCTCCGGGCACCCAACTGTTCTCTACAAACACTACATGACTGGCTGCGGTTAGGGTAAGCCCAGTGCCGGCTGCTTGTATCTGGCCGATAAAGACTTTGGTGTCTGCGTCTTTTTGAAACCGATCGACGTAGCGTTGGCGATCAGTTGAAGCCGTACCGCCATAGACTAGCACCGCACCGTCGTCTTTAAACGCTTCGTACAGCCCCTCACATACTGCCTTGTGGTACGCAAACACCACAACCTTTTCAACGCCACTCGCCATTACATCTTTAATGTAGCTGATGCTCTGGGGTAGCTTAGCTTCTCCAAGCTCTCGACGGATAGTAGCCATCTCGCCAATAAGGTTGGCGTCCGGCTTCTCTAAAATCCTATTCACGTCGAACAATCCTTCCTGCTTGACTATCTTTTTAGTGTCCTTGGTTTGCTCCATGGGAATAATCTGCATCGTCTTGCTTGGTAGATCGGTAAGCACATCGGCCTTTAGTCGCCGCAACATCACTGTGCGTTTGAGGCGGTAGTTTAACTCGTCGGTACAACTGGCTCCCTTAACATCAAAACCAAATGGGCCTTCTTTACCGTTACAAAACTTATACCCGTACTTTTTATAATTGTCATACGGTTCCACAGCTTCTCGTTTTAAAAACCGAAGTATGCTATAAAGCTCGATAGGCCGGTTAAGCATTGGGGTACCAGTAAGCATCAGTCGCCGATCAGCGTTAGCCCCCAGTAGAAACGAAGCCTTGGCCCGCTTGGACGTGGGGTTCTTGAGATAATGCGCTTCATCATAGATCACCATATCGGGGGCCCATGCGCGTAACTGCTCATAGATATACCGTTTAGACACCAGATCGTAGTTAGCAATGACGACGTTGCATGGCTGTATGATTCTGGACTCACCGTTAATCTGAACCGGAGTTAATGGGTGTTCGTCCTCTGGGTTAAATTGTACCGGGTCATAAGGCGGGATCTCCCAATTGCTGGGTGGGGCAATTGTCGATTTACCGTTTTTTACTACTTGGGTGAGTAGGTTATCCGACCATTGGTCAAATTGTTCCTGCCACATATACTTTAGCGATGCCGGACACAATACTAAAATGCGTCGAGCGTCTATGTACCGCAAGGCCTCAATGGTTTGTACCGTTTTTCCTAGCCCTTGCTCGTCGGCTAACAATAGATTTTTATTAGCCACAATCGTTCGGATGCCTTCCTTCTGGTAGTCGTACAGAAAATCCGGGAGGGTGAGTCGAGCTGGTGGCTTAATTAGTTTATCTTTGAACATGGCAGTCCCTATACCTGAAAGCTCTGCGGCTCTCATGGCTAATGCCCAGTCTTTAGTTTTCCAAGCTGTGTTTCCAGCCGACCACTTCATCCGGCATTGTTTCGGTATGTCTTTCTCCTCGCGACTGCAAGCATAAAAATACTCTTGCGTTAACGGATCATAAGTTAAAGTTGGCTTAATCATCGTCGAACTCACCTTTTAATTCCTTACTTGCCCACCGCAACGCCCGAACATCCTGCTTAACCGCCGCCATGACGAGGTTGCGATCAGCCTGCAACCTCTTACTTGTGTACGCCAAGGCGAGCCCGTTCGTTTTCACGGCTTCAAGCATAAAATCACGATCAACCCTCAGCTCAGTACTCGCATACTCCAACGCACTTACTTGCCGCTTCATCGCGTCAAGCATAAACTCACGATCAGCCAGCAGGTCTCCACTCGCATACGCCAACGCACTTACTTGCCGCTCCATCGCTTCAAGGATAAACTCACGATCAGCCAGCAAGTCATCACCCGCATAAACCAACCCAATTGTGTTAAACTTTAGGCTCGACAGTATTTTCTCTTTCGTACTCTTTTTATTAATCATTTTTTACCTCCTGCGCAATCTTTACACTTAGCCCAACATTCCGCTATTTCAATTCGCGCTCTCTCACTAACAAACCGCCACGCGTGGATACTCTGCGTCACCGCTGCCCTAACCACATCTATATCATTCCTCAATTCCTCACTCGCATATTTCAACGCACTCCCCCGCTGCTCCACCGCTGCCAGTACAACATCCCGATCGCCTTGCAATTCCTCACTCGCATAACAGAACGCACTCCCCCACTGCTCCACCGCTGCCAGCACCACCTCACGATCTCCACGTAATTCCTCACTCGCATACCGCAACGCACGCCCATACTGCTTCACCGCTGCCATGACTATATCACGATCATTCTGCAATGCCTCACTTGCATAATCCAACGCAAGACCATTCTGCTTCACCGCTGCCATCACTTCTGCTTTTGTGCTATTTTTATTAATCATTATCGAACTCACCCCTCAATTCCTCACTCGCATACTCCAACGCACCCCGAAACTTCATCACCGCTGCCCTGACTATTTCACGATCAGCACGTAATTCCTCACTCGCATACCGCAACGCACTCCCCCACTGCTCCACCGCTGCCATGACTATATCACGATCATTCTGCAATTCTTCACTTGCATAATCCAACGCAAGACCATTCTGCTTCACCGCTGCCATCACGACATCCCGATCACCCTTCAATTCCTCACTCGCATGCAGCAAATTAAGCCCATACTGCTTCACAGCTTCTAACATTTCTTCCTTTTTTGTCTCCGCACTATTTTCAGCATCTAAATTCACCTGAGTCAAATCCCCACGCCCCAAAGTTTGAATCGAATTGGCCGGCACGCCCAGCCCAGAATAATAAACTTCATCTATTTGCCTGATACGTTCCTGACACACATGAATAATCTTTTCATAATCCAGTCGTCGCTCACCCGGTTTGTTGCGTAATACACGTTTAACAATATCAGCGTCCCATGGGTTTAAATTGTACTCAAGCCAAATGTCCCATGGCTGTATTTTATATTTTGAATAGTCCGAGGCTCCGACGTTATGTGATCGGATATCGTCACTCATCACAACGCTCCCACTGTTTCAAAGAATAAAAAGAATATAAATGTGAACGCATAGTACCATACAACTAACGCAACCGCCGCCAGTATTGTTCGTATTAGAACGTTGTAGCATACTCCGCCTAAGGTCTTATCGTTGTCGTCTAAGTTTGGGCCGCGACAAACAAACCACATGGCCCCTATCAGCGAGCCCCAATACGCTATTGTAAATATAACTCTTTGAAAATATGTTAATATGTCAATCATTTTTTACCTCCAATTTTCACAAACCCATTATCACTGCGTTTATACTGCAACTTCAACAACGCACGCTCAAGACGCTTTTGTTCCTTAATGCTTAAGTGGATTATATCTCGACCTAAACCATCCCATACATCACTCAACTGGAAACCGTCTCTCACGCCTTTATTTAACCACTCTTGAATAACCCTTTCAAGCTCGTCCACTTCAATTCGGCTAGTTTGAGCTTTCTTGGCTTGCTCAATAGCTTCTGCCGATTGCAACACCAACCCATTCTTTAACCCAGCGTACCGCTTTTTGTAAACAACCAAGGCCTCCGCATACAACTGTGGTAAATCGTTGGTAAGCGTTGGCACGTCAATGTCGTACACCTCAACCGGCCATATCCGGCGGTTACCTGTGACGCTATTCAAAAATTGGTTCTCGTTTGTTGTGCCCATAAACACACACTGGCGCGGAACGTCCTCGGTCAACTTCGCATACGCCAATCGCGCTCGGTCAACCTCCCGAGATATAAACGCCTTAACACTCGCAACCGTATTCGACCGGCTCATAAAAGCATTAAGCTCCGAGTCCTCCACGATCAGCTTCCCTTTGATCTGCTGGATAGCATCGCCAGTCTTGTTAATATCGCCCAGCGAATCCGTGAACCAACTATTAAACACCGACAAGGCCTTAATCGCTGTTGACTTCCCTTGCTCCTCCGGGCCAACCAACACAACCATGTGATCGTACTTGCAGCCCGGCTCATAAATGCGTTTAACAATCGCACACATCAACACCTCGCCAACCTCCCGATTAAACGCAGTATCATCAGCGTTGCAGTAGTTTGGGAACAACCCACGTACCCGCTCGACACCGTCCCACTCCGGCAACTCACTAAACCACTTCTTGACCGGGTGAAAACTTTTCTCAAACCCAACAGTCCGAGCCGCTTGGTAGATCTGGTTAACCAACGGGTCAAACTCCATGTCGTTAAACAACGTCTTGATAGACAACAGATCGTCATCAGTAACCGCAATGCCATTGGGCATACAGTCCTCTTTATAAAATGCGTGCCAACTACATGGCTCTAACCACACAGTCTCACGACTCCACTCGTTGTAGCCCAACTTGCCTTTAAACTCTTTCATGTTCTTTAAGAATATAGCGCAGTTTCTTACACAAAAATTCTGAGAACTCACGGTGCCATGTTTGGTTTTATGTAGCTTGTCGTGCCATGGGCACACTTCATCAAACTGAGCGGCCGCCTTCTCTTGGGGAAGCACGTCATTAAGCCCTTGGCCCGGAGAACAGCCAGAATCTATGGGGCCTAAGGCTTTCAGTGCTTCCTCAACAGAATGCGAACCAATCTCGTTTTGTCTTGCGCTCAATGCGCTTACAAGCGTGGTAGCCAGCTCTTTAGTGCACAACGGAGGCGCGAAACAATCCGCCTCCGATACAATACCCAATACCACTTCGGGCGACAACCCTAAATCGTATCCCCGACAAGCCATCTTATACAAGGCATTGTTACGCTCGCCCTCACCAACAACACCAAACTGTTTAACGTAGCCTGTCAAGAGTAACTTATCTGTTTTAGTGTCCGTAAAATAACCAGTGCCCCCACACGACTCGGTTTCTTTTTGCCCCAATAACAAGTGTAATCCTTCTGGTATCTCGACAATGTTTGAGAATTTGTTTTCGCCGCCATCCAGTTGGTATATACCCGCCTCCGTCTCGCTATGTGGTATCAATACTTGGTGGCCGTCTCTCAAAAAGTCCAAACCTTCGTAAGCTGCCAAGTTTTTCTTGTAACTCACGCCGCTCTGGAAGATCTTGTAGTACAAATGCAAGCCCCCAGTCGGTGTGCGCACCATAACGCCCGCGTTGTTTAAAAAATCAAACCCAAGGTCATCAGATAGCCGTTGTAGGCCAACCATTCCATTAATTTCTGAGCGCACGTCCACATCGATAACCAGATAAGGCTCACGAATCACCCAGCCCGCTGAGCTGGTTGTGTAGTAGTTTGGGTCAAAGGCTTCTGGTAGCTCTAACTGCGTCCAGTTTTTTACCATCGGCACCTTGCCCCTAAGTGGCATGGTTATCAGTCCGTTGTTATAAAAAGTTTTAACTGTTTTTAATAGTGCCTCACTGGGCTGTAATCGGGTCATTGGCTGTTCTCCTGATTTGATATTGATATTGATAAAGTAATATAACTATAAACTACTTAGTCGCGCTTGTAAAGCGTTTACAATATGGCACAAATACGACTGCTCCGACTCGATGCGCTGTTAAGCATCCACATTGGCACAATCGGAGCCGTATTGTTCTGAGCCACTGTTTCTTCAACGAGAGATTTGTACCCCCTGATAATATCCCGCACCAAGTGACTTTCTTCCGCACAAAGATGCAGGTTGTTAATAAACAAGTTTTCTATCCGCTCCGATGCGCTAACCTCAGCGTCTGGCGAAAAGTAAGCAAGCCTGTCGTGCCAATGATACTTGGCGTGGTTTAAAAGTTCGATCAACATGTCGGGGTCTAATATTAATTTTTTATCTACTTTCAACGCCAGTGTATAGTCCATCCAAATGTCGTTAACTGCGTCAGAAAAAGCCCCTCTCGCATACTCCGGCACATAAACAACTCGATTGTTTACAAAAACCGGAACAAACGGTCTTTCCGCACGATCTGAACCGCCGGAACTGCTTGATACCGTGCACCCTCGGATACCGTCCATTAGCGGATCATCCATAAAATCCTTAACAACTGTATCTCGCTTAACAATTTATAAGGCATCGGGACTTTCCTTGGCGTTGGCGGCTCGATCTCTTTATACGGAATTGCTTGGATTTGATCTAAAAAACTTACTCGTTTGTTTTTACTATATTCGTAACGGGACTTGCGCTGCTTTGCTTGTGGATACTGACGCTCTATAGCTCGGAGTTCATCTACCAAACTTACTCGTTCGTTTTTATTGTACGACGGAAGTGGCTGGCCGTATTGTGGGTTTTGCGCTTTCGGCACTTCTCGCTGATACTTTAGAGCTTGGAGCTGGTCTAAAAAACTAACGCGTGCGTTTTTATTATACGAATATGGAAAAGTCGGTTGGCCATACCGTGGTTTTGGCTCGGATTTATCTCGCTGATACTCATATTTTAAATGCGTGTATTTTGCAATGCCCGGTTTAATGTTGTTTGGTCTCATCAATAATCCTCCTATAGTTTTGATTGTCGGTACGTTTCATGGAAATACGAAATGATAAAGTTTATCGGAAACAAATGCCCGAAGCGTGTAAGAAAGTCTTGATTGAACGCTTTAGCTTTTTGCGTTATCGCTTGCGAATCTAAGTCTTCGCAGGAATCCACAATCAAATACTTGTCAAAATGATTTTCCGGCAAATAATAATGTGGGGTGCGGGTAAAACTTGTAAACTCTGTTTGAACCTCGACGGATGTTTCTGACTTCACCGGCGGTTTTAAATGTTCAAACTCTGTTTGTGTGGCTTTTGTTTGTTTACCACTTCTGTCACTACTACCGCTTACGTCATCACTACCGCTTTTTTTAAGGTTAATAAGGTCTAACGGACTCACTATTATCGGACCATGAATGCAATCAATGTGCCGGCTCTCAATTGCAACCATCGGCATTTTCTTTGTTTGTGCGCCAACGTGCCTGTTTAACGTTGGCTGGCTCATTTTAACGGTCTCAATCCGTGGCGTCACTTGTTGCCTCCAATTTTGTTATCATATCGCCCATTAAGTCTCTAATTAATAGCAGAAATTCTTGCTGATAACAAGTCGAACCCGCTATCTTTTTCGCTAAAATCGTGTCAATCTCTGTGTCGGCTTCATAAACTTTGGATACTACCATAGCCATGAACGCTGACAACGCCCATGTGACCGTCACGCCCTTGTCTTTGCAATACGCTTTAAATAGTCGTGCCACTACTTCTTCTGTTCTAAATGTTACCATGTGTTGTTTATTCATTATTTTGTCTCCGTGAGTGAAAATGGCGCAAAGAGGTCTGCAAAATAAAAGTTTGCGCCCCAAAAGTCTGCACGTCTAAGATATGCGCCTCTAAAGTATGCGCCTCTAAAGTCCGCCCCATAACAGTGTACGGGCCAAAAATCTGCGTCCCTAAAATTTGCCCCCCGGAGGTCTGCTTTATAAAAGTCCGCCCTAGAAAGGTCTGCACGTATAAAGTTTGCACATCTAAGGTTTGCATACCTAAAGTCAGTTTCCGATAAGTCAATAACCGCATAGGGGTTGTCCTCCCGCCATTGGTTCCATGCCGGTACGTCCGTTTTTAACAGCTCAATCATTTCTTGTTTATTCATTATTTTTGCTCCTTGTTTATTAAAGATCAATAAAGTCTTGTAGTTTTTTAGCGTGTTTCGCTAGGTCTGTATCGTCCATAATTGCTGAAAACTCTTCGGTAAATTGGTTTAGTGCATCAATGAAATTACTATCTACTTCTGGTACTTCACAAAAAGCCACCTCAGCATGTGACAGTTTTATAAGACAACCTGACAATCTCTGATAAAACTTAAGCGCAACTATACTGCCACTGATAAATTCTATACACCAACAGGCATCGCCTTGGCCCCCTAGTTTTTCAAAGAGAGTTCTCATAACCGTGGCTTTTTCCCTCTCTTTTTGGCTATATTCCTCACCTGTGGGCTTTGAATTGTCAAACATAAACGGATTTTTCCACCAGCTATATGTTTCTAACCCACTAAAATTATACTTTTCATATGTTTTTACATAGTTTTTTAACTCTATAAACGATCCTAACTGCTCTAGTCTTTCTATCATTTTAGTTGTATCGGACTTTTCAATACGCCTAAAATTAAAAACACTACTGCTATCTTTACTACCGCTATTTTCACTACTGCTATCTTTTGCTAAAAAAATCATTATTTTTGCTCCTTTGTTTGTAAACGCATGGTAAAGGACGTATCCCAGCACCCAAAACGGCAACCAAAACCCCCTCTGCGACCAGTTCTAATCCGGCACCGAAAAACACCGTCGTTCATGTATTCGTCCTCTGAACCGTCAAACTGAAAGGTAACACATTCGGGCCCGTCAAACTTAATTTTAAGCTCAAACACGTAAAAGGCCACAGTAGCAAGAATCTGAACAAACTCTTTATCTCTCGGTGCAAATAGGCTCGGTAAACCTATAATGCAAACCTGAGCGGGCCCGTTCGCTATATCATTTCTAATCACTGCAATACGTCCGCTTGGAACTTTATGTCGGAAAGAGTCTAAGTCCGGGAGAATATCTTTATCAACATAAAAATGGCCAAGGGGTTTCCAATTCATTCCTATTTTTTCTTTTACCCTATACGATATCATTATTTTTGCTCCTTGTTATTCATAAAAAGACTTTAACCAATACGCTAACGCAAACCATTGAAGCCCAAAACTAGCGATAATAAACATACAGCCAAAAAATATAATCTCACCGTCCAAGTCATTTAGCGATTGTTTTACCATAAAAATACCTATATGCGAAAGCCACAGTAAAAAGACGTTCATAATAAATGCCCCCGCAATCAATAGAAAATGCTGTTTAAAAATCATTGTTTTACCTCCGTGTTATTACTTTTTGCCATGTTGCCCTCATCCTGCTGCAACGCTTCCAGAAGAAAACCCCGATCATCCAGCAATCCGTCAGCCGCCCACCGCAACGCACGCCCGGATTGCTGCACCGCCGCCATGACAACATCCCGATCGGCCAGCAATTTAGCAGATACTGGACTCAACGCTAAAAACCGCAACGCAGTCCCATCCTGCTTCACCGCCTCCATGACGACCTCTTTATCATTGCGAAATTTCTCGTGAATGCTCAACAACGCTTGTCCGTTTTCTCTCACTGCTGCCAGAACGACCTCGCGGTCATGTAGCAATTCCCAACTTGCATAGATCACAGCATGCCCGTTGTCCCTCACCGCTGCCATGACGACGTCCCGATCATTCTGCAAATCCTCACTGGCATACTGCAACGCACGCCCGTGGTGCTTAACCAATTGCAAAACCTTTTCTTTTGTACTCCATGTAGCTGTATCCATTATTTTTGCTCCTTGTTTTTACTTTTTGCCATGTCGCCCTTGATCTCAACCGTTAAACGTCCACCCGGCCTTGCATTTTTCACCAAAATCGTACCGGCGGCAATAGCCGCGTCGATTGCGGCCTTGCCCTCGGATACCTTGTGGCCATACTGGACCAGAAAGGCGCACACAAAATCTACTGAACGTACGCCCGTACACCATTTGAACGGTAACACTGCTGGGCCATTAAATAGGTGTACTGCTACTAACTCATGGCCAATGTATAGATAAGCCGCTTGCGTTGTGTGGACCTCTAACGGGTTTAATACTACTGCGCCCCCGGACGCTCCGGGGGTTTTGAGTTTGGGTATGAGTATTGTAATCTGTTTGTTAGTCATGATCTTTTTGCGTAACGATGATACGGATCATGGTCTTGTGGGTAATCCTTAACAACCCATGAATTGATAAACCGATTGTGTTGCCTCAATTCGATAAAATACACGTCGCATGGCTTGCCCGTTCCCTTGCTTGTTCGTACATTATTAAACTCAACGGCTAAATACTCATAGCCTTGAAAAGGTAGGTAGTCATATCCGTTAAATTTTCCAGTTTTTAAAATCTCTTTTTCAAAATACAGTTTGTAACATTCAGCCGCAGTTATGCCTAAATACCCCCGGGCCAACCCTAAATACCCGCTAGCCGCAACGTGTTGGTCTGATTTGAATTCTTGTTCACAAAATTTAATGAACAAGTCTTTTATGGTTAAGGCCGTCCCCTGAATATCCGTTTCAAAATCCCAGCAGTGACTAAAGGCCTCGGCAAACAAATCCTCTAGGGCCGCTTGCGCGGCCTTGGGTACGTTTGAATTTTCAATTGCTTTTTGTGTAGCGCTTTTTTTCTTTATCATTTGCTTAATTCCTTTCTTAACTCATCACTTGCATACATCAACGCATACTCATCTTGTTTAATTGCTTCCCGCACTATCTCACGATCAGCCCGCAATGCCTCACTAGCATAATACAATGCCCGCCCGTCCTGTTTTATTGCTTCCATAACAACCTCACAATCAGCTTTCAATACCTCACTAGCATAATACAACGCCAAGCCATTCTGCTTTACTGCTTCCAGTACAAATTCACGATCAGCCCGCAATGCCTCACTAGCATAATACAACGCATACCCATACTGCTTTATTGCTTCCAACACTACATCCCGATCGTTCCGCAATTCCTCACTAGCATAACACAACACATACCCATTCTGTTTTACGGCTTCCATTACTTCACTTTTTGTGCTTTTTTCGTTTATCATTTTTGTTGACTCCCTATTTACCGAATGCGTACCGGCATAACAACGGCTGTCTCGGTATCGCTTAACATAAACCTTACTGCTTGCTGGCCCTTGAATTCAGCTGACGTGCACACCTTGACAGCTTGCCGGCCATTAAAGGCTTGTTCAATAAACTTTTTGATGAAACGGCATTTCTGGCCAAACAAGTCTAGATCAAAAAACTTATCAGAACTGTACTCATCAGCTTCAACAACGCATTTTGCTATGTCAAAGGTATCAGTTAGCGGGTACTCATCTTCAATAAGCATTTTTAACATGTGATCAACCGGTAAATTGGTCCGCGTGTCAATAGCTAAAATGTTGCCATTAGCGTCGATATACTGGCCCTCAAGATCAGCCGCTTGGCTGGCCGGCAATTTGTAGCCGTGGACACGGTACCCGTCGCAACCAATCGCATAGCCGTTAGCAACAAGCATTTTGTCAAACTGGTTCCTATAACACTTTGGATCCGTTGCCGTTGCTACCCATGCCAACGGATTATTTTTCACGGCTGGCTTTGTTGTCATTGTTGAATATAGCAAGGCCAGTTTTTCTCGCAAGTCAACGTCATCAGTAGCGTTATACAATTGCTCCAGGGTTTCTGGCGCGTCTTTCTTTGTGAATCTTACGCTTGAATCGCATTTTAAGTTGTAAGCATGTGTTTGTATATTCATTTTGTTTTTTCTCCTATTTTAATTAATTACTTTAAATAATAAGCCGCGGCAACCATGGCGTCACTGATGGTGTCAAAATCGCCATCACTATACACTAAGCCAGTGTCATCAAACACTTTAAGCCATACACGGCCATGAATTTTAGATATTCTTATCATTATTTAGTTTCCTCAAACCGTTCGCGGCAATAGTCATCTATACCTAGTTTGTCGTGAGCGTAAGTAAAAGCCGGCCGGCCATACTTACTTGATCGGACTTCTTTACAATATGTATCAATGTATATTTCCCGTCCAGGGCCTTTAATACACAACCGCGCCAGTCGCGCACAATCCAACCAAGTTTTAAACGTATTCATTTTCTATGCCTCCAATCTAGCGTGGAAAATAGCATATGGATTTTCTTTCACTGCTACCGACACCACTTCACGGTCTGACTTCAAATCATCACTAGCATACTGCAACCAAAGGCCGTTGCGCTTCACTGCTTCCATCACTTCTGGTTTTGTACTGTTTATGTTAATCATTTTTCACTCCTTTTAAACTAATAAAACCACTAAAACTATCGACAAAACCAATAGTATCAACCGTGACCAGTGTCGTCAAATCGAAATTTCTTGATGTATGATATTACGCCTGAGCCTGTAATACAAAAATCGCAAAAAACAAAATGCTGTATTTTAGCCTGTTTTGCGTATTACAAAACCACGCCTAGCGGCTGATATACGTATTACAAAACTACGTGTAATCCTGTAATACGGTATTACAAATTTACGCTTAAGGTTGTATTACAAAAATAGGCTAAAATACATCATTTTATTTTGTATATATTGCAGTAGGCGTAAACTTGTAATACACTGTTTTTTACAAATTTTTGTTTTTTTTCAATAATCGTTGTAAAATACACTAAAATAAAAATAAAAATAAAATTCCAAAAAACTACAGTAACGTATATGGGTAGTAAAATATATATTTATATATAATAACAAATATATATTTTACTATTTTTTGTGCAAGGGGTTTTATTGATTAAATGTCGAATACGCTTGGCGGCTTCGGACGCTCTTTGGCTTTGTAACGCTCTGCCCGCTCTGGTAGCTGTTCGGCTTGTTGTTGTTTTCGCCGTCTCTTACACACTGGAATTGGTTGGCCGATGACGCAACAGCTAGTGATATGGCTAACGTCATGCTTAATGGAATTCAAGGCATTTACTAGTGCTTGGTTTGTACTTCTGGCCTTAACCCACACTTGCGCCTTGACTTCCCGTTTAAAACTAATACGTACTAGGTATCTATTAACGCTCACAAGCAACATTATATACTATTTGCTACTATCCACAAACACCAAGTATCTAAATGCTCAAAATGGTACAAAATTATCGCTCTGTTGACTATTTAAGCGGTTTAAAGCGGTAAGAAGACGTCTACCCTCTGCGCCTCGGACGCTGCTATTCATAGGCCGCTGTTGAAACACTGGACACGGTACAAATTGCTTGTGATTACAGGCTTTTTGTAAAACTATACATAATGTAGATTATGCGACATACGTCAATAATTGCTTGAGTTTACAACGAAAACGATAGCCCCCCGGGGGGTCATAATTCGGTGGGGGCACCCGCCGAGCGCGTTTTTCCCTATGCGTTATCTAAAGAGCCTCTGTATTTTTTGAGCTTTACAAAAAGGGTAAAGTTTAAAAAGCATCAGGAATAGTTTAACGTACTCAAAAAGCTTTAGTATTATCTTAACGTGGGTAGGTGCTTGACAGAGTTTAGGGGGTATGGTACAGTGGTGGGAGTTATGGTAGTGGTGGAGATTAAAATCATTTCACTCTCTTTCTCTCTCTCACAAACTAAAACAATCAACCGACAATACGCTGCTGCCATAACAAATGTATGAAAGAGATTAATAAGAAAATAGATAAGGACGTTATGGCTCGTGTAAAAAAGAAGTTTAAAGAGGTGGATAGGGATAATCCGCCGGTGGAGTTGGTAGCGGATAGGAACAACCCGGTACAAATACCGGAGCATTATGCGTATACGATGGCACAAATTGCTTTTTTAGAGGAGTACAAGAAGACGTTGGATCCGGACAAGGCTGCGAAAGCGGCTGGGATTGATAAGCGAGTGGCGGCGACGTGGATGAAGAAGCCGCATATTGAGGAAGTTGTGGTGAGTGTTCACAAGACGTATGTGAAGGCGGTGATGTTGGACGCAAAAATTGCGGCGGGGCAGTTTGAGGATGTGTTGCAGTCGTTGATGCAGCGGTTTGAGGAGGGGGATTCTCGGGTATCGGGGGCGTTGGCGAGTATGGTGAGTAATAAGATGAAGTTTACGGGTCATGGTGGTGTGGAGGATACTGGCAGTAAGACTCAGATAAACATAAACATTGATTTAGGATCGGTTAAGCAAGAAAAAGGAGAAGTTATAGATGTCTAAGATTCAGGTTATTTGTATTAGTTGTGCGACGGCGAATGGCGGCGTGTTGGATAAGGGGTTTGTTAATCCGCATTTAGTTTTGAGGGAGTGTGATGTTTGTGGTGAGCCTCGGCCTGTGTCGTCTATTTTGGCATGGGGGAATTTAAACCCGCATGATAAGGAAGCGTATCAAGCTAAGGTGTTACAGCCAAAGCGCACACGGGCTAAAAAGGAAGACAATGCGGATAAAGATTAAATTATTTCAGTGGTTGCGGAAGGACGAAACCATAATTGAACAGATTGAATGGGAGCAGTGGTTGGCGGCAAATCGAGTTCCGAAACGTTTGTGGAAGTTCACGGTATCGGCTAGTGATGACTTTTTAGTTTTGAGGGCGCCGGGGGATTTCCAACAGTATCGCATTTACCCCAGAACGGCCAAAGGCGACATAGCCCAGGAGCTTCAATTTAAAGAGTTTTATGTAAGTTGGGGGGCCATACGGAGCCCTAAAGATTTTCCGCCAGAAAAGATAAAAGAAAAATGGGAGGAGTGGCCATACCCGAATGAGATCTCCGATTTGGAGAATGAAACGTGATTGACTTAAAAGAAGATACGCAAAAGAAGTTGGAATTTCGTGCGCGGGCTGAAAAGTACGGCCCGCAATTAAGAGATAAGTTTAAGTGTTGGAACTCAACTAACTTTCCGATATGTGGGTTAACGGATAAGTATTTTATAATTTACAGGGGCAGGTCTTGCATAACAGACCCAAAACTCATGTTAGTATTTGTGGATCGGATGCCGGATGGTTCTGTAGGTGAGGGTTGGCTACCGGCCTTCCCTGTTCCGTACTATAATTCTTATTACGATTTGGAAAATGAGATTTCAGCAGAACTTTTAAATCAGACTGGCGATAGAAAAAAGGAACTTGATCGTCGATCTAACACTGATCCCTTTGCCGACTTCAAAACGCTTGCAGATTGGGCGCCGAAAAAGTAAATGAAGTTTGAATTAAATTATAAGGCTTCGCCAACGCTTTCGAAGTTTCATAACTCGGATGCGTTTTTCCGAGGAGTGAAAGGGCCGATTGGATCTGGCAAATCGGTGGGTATGTGTTTTGAGTTGTTTGTGGTTATGAAGACCCAAGCAAAATCAAAAGACGGGATTCGTCGGACGCGGCATATCGTAGTTAGGAATACGGCACCGGAGCTTGAAACGACGACGTTAAAGACTTGGCTGGACTGGTTCCCGGAAGAAGTGTTTGGCAAGGTAAACCGAAAGCCGCCGATCTCGCATCATATTAAGATTGACGATGTGGAGTCAGAAGTTATTTTTTTAGCATTAGACCGCCCGGAAGACGTTAAGAAATTATTGTCGTTAGAGGCTACAATGATCTGGTTTAACGAGGCGCGCTATATTTTGAAGGAGATTTTAGACGCGGCTACGGGGCGGGTAGGTCGGTATCCGTCGCACAGGGAGAAGCCCGAAGGGTTTGAGGGGCAATGGCCGACACGGTTTGGCGTTATAGCGGACACTAACCCGCCCGATGATTCTAGCTGGTGGTACAACATGGCTGAGATTCAACAGCCGGAGGGGTGGGTGTTTTTTGATCAACCGTCTGGGCTTAGTGAAGACGCAGAGAATGTGGAGAATTTGCCGCCCGGTTATTATAACAACATGATGGCGGGGAAGCCTCAAGAATGGATCGACGTGTATGTGCATGGAAAGTATGGGTTTATACAGGAAGGCAAGCCGGTGTATGGGGAAAATTATGTGGACGCCACACATTCAAGGGCGGATGTGAAATATGACTCGGTATTGCCGCTAATTGTGGGCGTGGACTTTGGACTCACCCCGTCGGCCGTCATGGCTCAGAGGGACCCCTTTGGGCGATGGCGGGTGATTGATGAATTTTTAACGCCCGATGGCGAGACGTGGCCGCTGCAAGACTTTGCTAGAAATTTTAATAAGTATTTAACAAAAGAGTATAGCCAAGCGAATATTGAGTTATGGGGCGATCCGTCAGGTGGCTTTAGGGATCAGCAAGGGATTACAGCGTTTGATTTGTTTAAGAAAGAAAACTTATTTATTCGCCCGGCTCCGTCCAATAAGTTTGAGGTTCGCCGAGAAGCGGTATTGTCGCCGTTGTTGCGGTCGAGCAATGGCCTCCCGGGAATTGTAGTAAGCCGGCAGAAAGCTCCTATGGTGCGCCGAGGGTTTAATGGCGGGTATCATTATAAGCGATTGAACGTTGGGGGCGAAGCCAAGTATAAATTAGAGCCGGAGAAGAATAGGTTTAGCCACCCACACGATGCGTTGCAGTATGCGTTGTTGGGCGGGGGCGAGCATAAAACAATGTTAGGTCGAAACGAAAAAATGCAAAAACCGACTGTACTTCCAAAATTTAACATATTTTAGTATACTGTGGGCATGAAAAAAATTAAATGGTATGTTGTGTTTCGACGCATTGCGCCTACAAAACACCCAACTATGCGGCTCTTAAAAAAACTTCTAAACCGTAATATTCAGCACGTGTTTGCGTTACGAACAGTTAGCCCGCACACGGTGGCTATTGATTATACAGGGTTTAATATAAACACTAAACTATATGAAAATCAAACGGCCGAGGAAGTTCTGGCCCAGTATTTTGACCGGCCAAAATATGTAGTCGTCAAATATGAAACTGAAGAAAAAGATTGTAAGTTGGGGGTTCATATTGGAAATATTGTACCCGGATGTGTTAGTATAGTTAAAATGGCACTAGGAGTAACTAATTATGCGTTTACGCCGTACAGTTTGTACCGGTGGTTGGTGCTGAACGGTGGCAAAATATGTTTGGCAAATGAAAAACATGGAGGTAAACTATGGGTGGCGGCGGACCAAAATACGACGATTCAGCACAGCGTGCTCAATTAAAGATGCAGCAAGAACAATTATTAGCTCAGGAAGAAGAAAGCCGAGCACAAAGAGAGCAAATTGCGCTTGAAAATACTACGGCTTTGTTGGCTTTAAGGCGCGGAACAATGGGGCGACGGTCGCTTCTGTCCACGTCTGAGCGAGGCGTTGTATGAACGTCAAAGACAAGTTTTTAGCGACGTTCAAAACACTTGAGTCGCGCAAGCAACAGTGGGACTCGACGTATGAAGAAGTGTACGAGTATTGTATGCCGCAACGGAATTTATTTAGCGAAACTGCGCATGGCGAAAAGAAGGATAACGCTCAAATTGTTTTTGATTCAACTGCGGTAAACGGGACGCAAAAGTTTGTGTCGAATATCCAAAACGTGTTGGTGCCGCCAATGAAAAAGTGGGCTCGGTTAAAAGCGGGTATGTTTTTGAAAGGGGAGGATGAGAAAGACGACGCCAAAATACTTAAAGAGTTAGAAACCATGGAGGATAGACTGTTTAAGTGTCTTCATGCGTCGGCGTTTGATCAAGCAGTGTCCGAAGCGTTGTATGACGTTGCAGCTGGAACAGGAGCTTTACTTATCCGCCCCGGAACAATTAGGCAGCCGCTACTGGTGGAAGCTGTGCCAATTGCCAAATTATACATTGCCACCGGTGCTGACAACACTGTGGATACCGTGTTTAGAAAAATGAAAGTGCAATACCGAAACATTATGGACACGTGGCCGGATGCAAAAATACCAAAAGAGATGCAGGACGCCTACGCAGAAAAACCCATGGAGGAGTGCGAGCTGATAGAGGGGATGTACCCCGAAGAAATCACAGCAACCTATATGATCGGCGGAGTGCAAAAAACTGAAAAGGTTATGGGGTTTAAGTATTGTATTTTGGCAACCAAAGGCAAGCATTTACTTGTAGAGCGCGAAGAGGACTTTTTACCGTGGGTGGTGTTTCGGTGGTCTGTAATTTCGGGCGAGTGGTACGGCCGCGGGCCGCTTATGTATGCGTTGCCCGATATTAAAACGCTTAACAAGTCGATAGAATTTGACTTAAAAGCAGCAGCAATGACTGGGCAGCCGCCGTTGTTGGTTGGGGACGATGGCGTTATGAGTTTGGAGAACATGAAACTTGAACCGGGTATTGCGATACCTGTGTACTGGGATATGGCTGGGCCAAAAATTCAATACTTAAATCCACCGCCGTATTCTAATTTACAACGGATTATCGTTGAGGACTTGCGGAAAAACATTAATGAAATGTTATTTACCGACCCGCTAGGCCCAATCGATGCGCCAGTGAAGACGGCTACCGAGCAAACGATTCGGCAGCAAGAATACGCTAATCGATCGGGCTCCTCGTTTGGGCGGCTGTTTAAAGAGCTTGTGGCAAAAACGGTTGACGTGTCGTTAAAAACATTAGAGAAAGTGATCGATCCCGACGGCAACCCCATGGTAGAGCTTGGTGCGTTCCGGGTAAGTGGGCTCGAGATTGACGTTCAGAGTCTGTCACCGCTGGCTACGTTGCAAGAGGAGGAAGAAATACTTAATTTAATGCGCTATTCGCGGCACATGATGGAGATTAAAGGCCCCGAAATGCTAGAGACAGTGTTAAATACAGCAGAATACGCACGTAAAATTGCCGGGCATTTGAGTTTACCGGCGGGGCTTGTACCAACAGAGGAGCAATCGGCTCAAATTCAGCAGAACATTATTGGCATGGCGCAACAGCAATTAAGCCAACAAACGCCAGAGGCAGCTCAATGATACAGATTCCGTTTAGCGAAGCTGAAAAATTAGTGTTAATTCGGCTATTTAGAACCCCGGACGGGCAACAAGCGTTGAAAATTTTGGAAGAAAACACAATCGGAAAACCAGTTATTCAAATGGTGCATCCCGATAGCGGTAATACTTTAATGGCAGCAGCACAACGAGAAGGACAGAACAGTGTAGTACGACAACTTAAACGACTTTTAGAGCAGGTAAAAAATAAAGCTAAGGAGGCTAATTAATGTCATTACTTGAAACCCCAACAGAAGCAGTGAAAACAGAAAACGCGCAAGCAGAAAGTGTAGAAGCATCGGCAGAAGTTGTTAGTGCGGAGACGGAAACGGCGGATTTATTGGGGGGTAAGTATAAAACCGCTGGCGATCTAGCGGCTGCTTATAGCGAACAAAGTAAATACATTGGGGAGTTGCGTAAGAACGTTAAAGAGATGGAGGCTAAATACGCTGCGCCAGAAAACTACGATTTTAATTTTGAAGAGGGAGGACAGTTAGAAAAGTACAAAGAGTTAAGCGAAACTTTAGACTTGCAGTATCTGTCAGAAGTTTTTAAGAAAAACGGATTAAATAAAGAGCAAGCGGAAGGGGTACTTCAAAGCTATTTAGAGTCAATAGAAGCCTCAAAAGTTAAACCCGAAGATGAGTTGCTGAAACTTGGCCATCGAAAAGAGCAAGTGATTGGTGAGCTCAATAATTATAAAAAAGGATTGAGCGAAGCCGATCAAAAAATACTGGATAGCCTAGCGGTGAGTGGAGAGGCCTTGGATTTTTTACACCGAAATCTAGTTAAACCGAATTTAACTATTCCATCCGGCAACGCAGCTGCAGCCCCAAAACAATCGGCTGACGAACTTTTAATCGAAGCCAGAAAGTATCAGAAAGAAAACGAGCATTTGTTTGAGGCGTACCCGGACAAACAAAAAGAGTATTTAAGTAAGATGCGAAATTACTTTGTTGCGAAGGGCACAAAACTTGACAATTAAAAAAAAGTAAGTTATACTATTTGTAGTTTTTTTATGGTAACCTTTTTACGAAGCCCATAAAAGCTAAAGTTGACCCAAACTTTAAATGGCAGATGAGGCCCGCTGAGTGGCGATAACCCAATTCGATTGTTGTACTAGTTGTTAAGAATTGAGGATAAACCATGTCATATAATATTTTAAACACAGTCCAATTCAAAACATTTGAAGCGGATGTCCATCACGAATTTGTTGAAAAGGGCGGGCAGTTAAGAGATACCGTACGGGTTAAAACTACAGGCGGAGAGTCGCATCAGTTTACAAAATACGGAGCGATGCGAATGACCGAGCACTCTGTTGCTACGGAAGTTTTAGTTAGTAACCCCCCGGTCACTAAAGTAACAATCACAATCAAACGCTACGCAGGTCGTGTTCAGTGTGATGATTTTCTAAAAAGCGAAGTTCCCTACGATGCGCTTGCGGAGTTAAAACCGGCAATTACCGGAGCTTGTCGCCGAAAAGAAGATCAGATCATTATTGACGCTTTGGCTGCGGCTTCTTTGACAAAAACTGTTCCAAAAAACATATCGGGTAGTAATGATAACCTAAACGTCGCAATGATTGCTCAGGCATTACTATTGTTGGAAGAGGACGGGGCTAGTGATGAGTCGCCTCTCTACCTTGTCGCGGGAGTGCGAGGTAAGCATCACTTAACTCAAGAAGCTGACGTAAAAACGATTGATACGAGCGTGGTAAAAACTTTGGTTAATGGAAGTATTTCCAGCTTTTACGGGTTTGATTTTAAATTTATTGGGAAGAACGGAGAGGAAGGCGGATTGCCTTTGGCTACTTATGACCGAACAAACTTTGCTTACGCTAAAACCGCGGTTGGGTATGTAATGAACCGAGACTTTACAATGCGCGTAGAATATAATGCAAATATCATATCTGACGAGATTGTTATGTATTTTTCGGCGGAAGCTGGCGTTATCGATCAGTTAGGTGTCGTTAAAATTACTACTGACGAGTCATAAGGAGGACAGGTAAATGGCATTTGATATTAATTCGTTTAAAGCGATCACTCAGTACGGACAAGAGACTCCCGATTTGTTTATTTACAGCTCGCCCGATGCGTTGTCTGTAATTCGAGCAGCCGGGTATTTTAATGATCGGTCTGTAAACTTGAAAGTGAACGACATAATTCTTGTTGTGTCTTCAACTGGCGGTACTCCCGTTCACAGTTTTAACGTTGTTAACAGCAACACTGGTGGCGTCGTTGACGTAACCGATGGGCTTGTTATCACAGCTACTGACACAAACTAGAGCTTATGACGCTTACAAAAGTTAGCCTATGCACCGCCGCGCTACTTCTAATTGGGGCCGACGAGATCACGTCGTTTTCAGATAGTACGCGCGAGGCTAAACTATGTAAAGCGTTGTATGACACGACTAAGGATGGCTTGTTACAGAGCCATCCTTGGCGGTTTGCGATTAATCAAGTTGAGCTTAATAAATTAGCGGCAGCTCCGCTATACGGGTTTTCTTCGGCGTTTCAGTTGCCAGCTAACTATCTACGGTTAGTTAAGAAAGATCCGCCTACGTTAGAGTACGAGATTCACGAGGATAAAATATACTGTAACGCAACGGCATTAAAAATCACGTATGCGTTCTCTCCGCCCGAAAATAAGTTCCCGGCGTATTTTGTCCGCGCGCTTGAGTTTGCTATGGCTCGACTATTGGCGATTGCATTGCAAGAAGACTCAGATAAAGCGATGGTCTATGGCAATCTATTAAAACAGCAATTGATTGACGCTAAGTTAATAGATTCTCAAAATTCAGGGGGGAAGGGAACGGCACCGGGCACGCAGAGCTACCTTGCGGTTAGGGGCTAATGGCGCGTAAAACAAAACTTATAGCCGCACAACGATCGTTCGTGGGGGGCGAGATTAGCCCTACGTCGATAATGGATATTCGGCGGGAGCGGTACGCAGATTCAGCTAAGCGATTACGGAACGTGTACGTAAGCCCCGAGGGGTATGCGTTTCGCCGGGAAGGGCTAGAGTATGTTGCTACCACAACGTCGAACCAAGAAGCTCGCTTGATTAATTTTGAGTTTAATAACATTCAAACATATTTGTTGGTGTTTACTGCTGGCGAGTTCAAAGTGTATAAGGATGATGTTTTGCAAGCGACGGTTAGCAGCTCGCCGGTATCCACGTTAACGTTAGCGCAAATACAAGAGATGGATTTTACGCAATCAGCGGACACTTTAATTTTAGTGCACCCGGATGTTGCGCCGATTCAAATTCAGCGAACGTCGCACACAGCGTGGACAGCGGCTTACATTACGTTTGAGCACATTCCGGTGTATGCGTTTAATGGCGTTACCGTGACGGAGCCAGTAACGAACCATTTGACTTTAAGCTCGGTAAGTGGCCGAGACGTTACCGCAACTTCTACGCACAATATTTTTGATGCAAATAGTGTCAATCAGTACATAATCGGGAAAAAAGGAGGCATATTGTTTATTACTCAATATGTCAGCGCAACTCAAGTTATTGGGGATGTTCACGTTGATTTTCCAGACACAACCATTGACGCGGGCGAGTGGGAGTACGAGTCGGGGTACGAACCGGCATGGAGCGCAAGTCGGGGGTGGCCGGTTAGCTTAACTTTTTATCAATCGCGGTTGTGGTTTGGCGGAAGCAAATCGCGTCCGCAAACTCTTTGGGGATCTAAGGTTAGCTACTTTTACAACTTTGATCTTAATGGGAGCAATGCCGCCGACGCTATTGATGTGACCCTAGATAGTGATGAGCTTAATGCGATTCAGCGAGTGTATCCCGGACGGACGTTTCAAATCTTTACGACGGCTGGGGAATACTACATACCGAACCGAGATACTGAACCGATTACGCCAGAAAACATATCGGTATTACCGGCAACTGGACACGGAGCTAGTGCGGTTACGCCGGTGTCGGTGGATGGCGCAACAATCTTTGTTCAAAACAATGGTCGTGTTATCCGAGAGTTTGTGTACAACGATGTGGAAAAAAGTTATAATGCGGCCAACGTTTCGATTTATTCGTCGCATTTGATTAATGCTTCTCGGAGTTTGGTTGTACGAAAAGCGACTAGTACGGTGCCTGCCGATTTTGTCTATCTGCTAAACACTGACGGGACGATTGCGGTATTTAGTGCATTGCGTTCGGTTGGGCTGGCGGCATGGAGTTTGTTTACAACTGAGGGCGAATTTGAAGATGTCACGGTCGTTAATGAGGTTGTCTATGTCGTGGTTAAACGGACAATCAATGGGAGTACGGTACGCTATATTGAGAAGTTTAACGAAGCTGCGTATATGGACGCTTCCAAACTTTCAACTAGCGGCTCGCCTACAGATACGTGGGCGGGTTATGACCATTTGGACGGTGAGACGGTCGCGGTGCGGGGAGACGATTATATTTTACAAAACGTCACGATTGCCAGTGGTAATTTTACGAGTTCTGAAAAAGTTAGTGCTATTGAAGCCGGTATTAATTTTTCAGCGATCATTGAGACGTTGCCGATTGACGTTGACCTTGGCGGCTATTCAATGGCTGGCCAATACCGGCGGCTAGTTAGTGCTCAAATTCGGTTGCACAATTCTAGGAACATATCTGTAAAATTTTTAAATAACACCTACGAACCGGCGTTTCGACAGTTTGGCGATTTATTAGACTCACCCGTTCAAACTTTTTCTGGGTATAAAAAAGTGTATTTAAACGGTGTCGATCGAGAGCCAACGATAACTATTACCCAAACCGAACCTTTAGAATTTATTGTATTGGGGACACTAGTTGAGGTAAAATAGGAGTAATTATGGCAGTACCATTCGTAGCAATTATAGCAGCCATCTCAGCGTACTCGGTGTATAGCCAGTCGCAAGCGCAAGCAAACATGGCTCAGTTTCAAAAACGACAATCTGAATTGCAAGCAAAACAATTGGAGCTACAAGTACAGGCGGAGAGAACGCAAGCGGCGGAAGACGAGCTACAACGACAGCAACAATTGCGAGAAGTTATGTCGGCGCAACAAGCGGCGTTTGGATCGGCTGGGGTATCTGGCCGGTCATTTGAGGCGTTGCAAACCGCAGACGTCGGTAAAGTAGCGCGGGCAGACCGACTTGGTAAACTGGCTACGTCTACTCGAGAGCTTGGGTTGCGAACAAGCATTGCTCAAGAGCGGGCTCAAGCAAGGCAATATGGATATGCAGCGGGCGCAGCTCGGACTAGTGGGCTACTGGGGGCACCGTTAGCGGGCTTATCGTCGTATTACGGTATGCGAGGCGGGGCGCGGTGAGTTTATCTTCTCGAACACCGCGATATGGGGGGCAAGGCGTGTCGTTGCGTTCGGCTCCGGTTCAGGCTCCGTCGATTAATCCTGCTGGAATGGCTGGCGCAGAGCAAGCTAAACAGGGTGTACTTGGCTTGGCTAGTTCAACGCTTGTTGCGTTTCAACGTCAAAATCTTATTGCACAACAAGCCACTGACGATCTATATTATACGTCGGCGGCTTCTGGGGTTCAAACAAATGTTGCCCGAATTTTTGATGAAAACCCAAACCCAGACAAGGCCCAAGGTTTAGCAACGGCGTATGTGGACGCGCTAGTTAGCGAAGCTCCCGAGCAATACAGGGACCGGTTAGCGGTAATGAGCAACGCAATTGTTAATCAGCGGGTGGTTAAATCCCGTGAGACGTTTAGTAACAATTTACAATTAGATCAACAAAAAGCCAACGAGAGCCATCATGAACAGATTGTTGAAAGTTTAAAAAATGTCGACGTGTCTACGCCGGAAGGGCAACAACTAACTGCAATTTATTTAGAGGAGCTGGAAGACAGTCGGGAACGCCGGCTACAAAGTGAGGTGTTGCGAAAGGGGTATCAAACGCCAGAGCAAGTTGCGTTACTAGATCGGAAGTATGCAGTGGAACGCACGGCAGAAATTGAGAGTATTCAGGTGTCCCAGCTTACTACGTATGCGATTGGGCAGGACGATATGATTGGCTTCATGGCCGCAGTACAAACCGGTGACACAGGCGTTGAAGCGTTTGATACGTTACCTGACGACGTAAAATTAAAAGCTGCTGAAAGGGTTAAGCAAGCGTTTAACACACAATTACAGGCAGAAAACTATGCAGAGAAGCAACAAGAACAGCAACGCGTTGAGAATCAGCTGGCTGCAGGGGAGCAGTTGATAAGTATGGACCCTAGCGATCCTAATGTTGGGGCAGCAGAAGAAGCGTTTGTTTCTACTGGTAAAACGTTTCAGGAGCGACAACAATTAAGAGAGTTTAGCCAAAGTTGGCGAAACCAAGCGACGGAGACAGATCCATTACTTAAACGGGAGTTGGCACTGAGGATTTACCAAGGCGATGGCCAAGTTGTTAAACAGGAAATTTTAAGGGGGGAGTACCCCGCTGGGTTGAGCTCGGGCGATTTGACGTATGTCATGAATACAATAAAACAGCAAGAAAATGAGTTTTTTCAGTCACCGGCGATGAATAGCATTAAAGAGCGGATGTACGCAATTGTCGGCGGCAAGCCGCTTGATGTGTTTGCGGCGTTTGCGGCGGCCTCAACGGGGCAAATTACAGAACGAGAAGCCAATGCCGATGAGCTAATTGCTACCCAGATGGAAGCTATGGCAGACGCTTACAAGCGTGGCGAGATAAAAACGACGCTTGAGTTAAAGCAATACGCTGAGCAAAACGTGTATCCAGCACTTCGAGAAGCCATGGAGGGGCCGGAGGCAGCCGAAAACGGGGGGGATAAAACTGTAGAAATGTTAGATAAACAATTTATGGAAGGTGAAATCACCATTAAAGAATACCAAGCACAGTTAGAGGAGATACTCAATGCAAGTGAATGATTTAGAAGAGCAACAAGATAAAACTAACCAAGCGGGTATAGCAGCCGGATTAGAAGTTCTTACTGATAAAGAGGAGGCGCAAGCGGCTCGATTAGCACAGCTAGAGCAAATAAAAGATAATATTAAAGCGCGAGTTCAAGAGCGGGTTCGTCGTACAAAAAAAATTAAAGCCGCGCTTGAAGCGACCCCGGAGGAAATTATGGGGGCGAGTCCAGATCAAGTCAGTCTTCTTCTTGACTTACCTAAAGGGGCGGTCGCCAGCGTGTTAACCACTGTCGAGTCTTTAAAAAATTTAGCTTTTAATGTAGCAGAGGTGGTAACTCAACGGTCGCTAGATGTGGAGAGGGACGTGTATAGCGTTAAAGACCTTACCCCAAGAACGTTAACTGATAGGCCCCCAGACCCAGAAAAGCTAAAAGCAATAGGCACGCAAGGAGCAGACGTGTCGAAGGGGGTGGCATCAGGTGCGTTAAAAGCCGTTGAGTCAGCAAAAAATTTAGGGTTTGACGTAGCCGATGTCGTTTTAGGTCCGGGGGCGGATGAAATCTTAGATAACTTACGGGAACGCCTCAGCGTTGAGGGGCTTATCTCTGAGCCTAAAACAGCGGCTGGAAAAGTTGCGGAGGCTATCACACAGTTTGCAACAGCGTTTTTACCTATCAGTCAGGCATCCCGTGCGACGGGGGTTGCTAAAGCAGCAGCCAAAGTACCGAAGGGTATAAAAGTCGCAGCGCAAGAGGCAGCCGCAACGTTTATAGGATTTGAGGAGCGAATGGCCTTAACCGAAAATTTAGTTAAGGCAGTAGATCCCGAGCTGGCTAAAAAATTACCGGCGTATTTAAAAGAAGACGCAGAGGGCTCGCCGTTTGAGACACGTTTGGTTAATGCGTTCGAGGCCTTCGGTTTTGGGCTCCCTGTCAATTTTGTACTCAAAGGCCTTCGGTCCGTGCGCGACATGGCTCGAGTAAACCAAGCTCGAACGGTAGTCGAAAAGACGGTTAAACCCGCACGGGAGAAAATGGCTAAAGTTCGTACCCGTTTGGAGAAATTAGCTAAGGAACAGGCACAACCCCCCGAGGCGGTACAGCGGTTAAAGAAAGCGGTTGAGGAGCCAGCTAAAGAAACTAAAACCCGAAAAGAGTTAGACGAAGCCGCGAAACTTCTTGGCACAACGGTCGAGGATTTAAAGTCGCGAGACGCATATAAAGCAGCTAAGGAGTTAAAGATTGACGAGCAGATTGCGGCGGTAACTGTTATCCAAGATAATCAATATCAAGAGCTTAAAAGAGCGTTTACTGATTTAGAGCCCCTTATTAAAGCGGGTGACGAGCAAGCAGTAACCACCGCGTTGGAGCTGGCCGAAGATTACTTAAAAATTGCGCGGACTGCACAGGATGTTGCGGGCGAAGCGGCTAGGGGTATGCAACGCCGAAGCAAAGAGAGTAGCGTCAGTTTTTTTAACTCGTTGCAGAAATCGTTAGCTGAGGGGCAAATTAGCGTTGAGGATCGGCAAGATTTAGCTAAAGCGATTGTATCGTTGGCTGAATTAGACGGTGACGTTGCGGGTTTTCTTGGCGGGCCAAGTAAACAAACGCTTACAAAAGTTAAAGATATTAACGACTTGATTGCTCGTCGGTTTAAAAGTTTTCTACTATCATCCCCAGTGTCTATGCTCCGCGACGTGTCTGCGGATATGTATCGGCATACGTGGGAAGTGGCGGACCGGTTTGCGGGGGCGACGGTCAGTTCTGCGCGACGCGGGGCGAAAGCAGCAAAAACGATTAAGCAAGAAAAAGGCTGGGCGGGATTCGTTGACGAGGCGTATCGCAATGGCGTGTTTCGACAAGCGACTGAGGCAACGGATATTACGTTCACTGAGGCTAAGGCGTTAGCGGCTGGATACACCGAGTATTGGAAACAGGTGATCGTTGGCACCGGCAAGATTGCAAAATTAAATGCTAAAAAAGGTGCCGAAGCCGTGGTTGAGCAAGGGCCTATTCGAGGTTTAAAAACTGGAGTTCGAGGGTTTTTGGACGACATGGCAGAAAAAGCTAAGTCGGTTAGGTTGGATTCAAGTACAAAATTAAACGTTCAAGAGACCGACGTTAAAATTGCAGATTTAGTTGGGCGGCCAGACAACGTGGCCTTACGTGCGCTAGACTACGCAACGTCGGCAATGGAGCCTGTACTTGGTTTTTACCGCAACAAAGACCACGTGGGGCAAGCGATTGTGTTTCGTTCAGAGCTTAAGGCGCGAGCTATCTCAAGAGCGACAAATGAAGGGCTGACGGGAGAAGCGTTTAATGCTCGAGTAAAAGAGCTGTCTACAGATCTTTGGGAACAAGAAAGTTTATACGATTTTATAAACAAAAAAAACTTACGCTCGCTAAACGATAAAACGGTTGCGCAGCAAATGGCGGCAGGTCGGCAGGCGTGGAGCGAAGCCAAGCGCGTAAGTTTAACCGAGGAGCTAACCGGCATCGGGAAGGGTTTTGAGTCCGTGGTTAATGAAATACCCGGAGGGTTCCTGCTATTCCCGTTTGTGAAGACCACTTACAATTTGACTAAGTACGAGTTGGCAAAATCGCCACTTAGTTTGTTAAATGTGCGAGGCACTTCGCTAACTCAAAAAGCATTACGCAGCGGAGCCGGCCGTGAGCGGGATTTAGCCATTGGCCGAATGTCTATAGCTACGGGCGCGCAAGTATTGGCCTTTAAGATGGCATATGATGGCTTCATTCGCGGATCGGTCATAAAAGATCCGGGACAACGGGCTACTCTAGACAATGCTGGTATGTTTGAAACTCGATGCGCATTGGTAA